>Ga0207641_10000067_pt1 | contig 155379 bp, 148 predicted proteins | sample KBSSwiS62_FD_184306 | JGI IMG/M metagenome (GOLD analysis project Ga0207641, IMG submission 184306) | Switchgrass rhizosphere microbial communities from Kellogg Biological Station, Michigan, USA - KBS Switchgrass S6-2 (SPAdes) (version 2) | ecosystem: Host-associated > Plants > Roots >... | reverse complement strand
GGGCGGCTTCCACCGCGGCGTTCAGCGCCAAGAGGTCGGTCTGCCGGGCGATCTCCTGCACGATGGTGATCTTCTCGGCGATGGTCTGCATGGCGTCGACGGCGCGGTTGACCGCCTCGCCGGAGACTTCGGCGTCCTTGGCCGACTGGCGGGCGATCTTCTCGGTCTGGGCGGCGTTGTCGGCGTTCTGCTTGATGTTGGCGGCCATCTCCTCCATCGAGGCCGAGGCCTCTTCGGCCGAGGAGGCTTGTTCGGTCGCCCCCTGGCTCACCTGCTCGGCGGCCGCCGACAGCTCCTGGCTGCCCGACGAGACGTTGTCCGAGGCCGACAGCGCGTCCGACACCACCCCGCGCAGCCGCTCGATCATTTGGTTCACGTGCTGCAGCAGGTCGCCGATCTCGTCGCGGCTGCTGATTTCCGCCATCCGAATCAGGTCGCCGTCGGCGACGCGGGCGACCGCCTCGCCGGCCGCACGCAGGCCGCGCGCCACCGACCAGGAGAGCCACACCGCCGCCACCGTCGCGATTAGCAGCGAGACGCCGGTCACGACGATCAGCAGGTTGCGCGTCGCCGCCTCGTCATGGTCGACCTTTTCCGCAGCCGCCTGGGCGTCGGCGTGCTCCAGGTTCACGACCTGCTCCATTCCGCGCGAAACCTCGGCGTAGGCCTGGCGCCCCTCGCCGTTCGCCAGCACCTTGGCCGCAGCGTCGTTGTTGGCCAGCGCCAGTTCGCGCAGGCGATCGTCGATCGTCATGAACCGCTCGCCCGCGCCCGCAAGCGCCGCAAGCTGCGGCCGTACGTCGGCGGAGGCCTGCGCCTGCACCTTCTGCAGCAGCTCCTGATAGGCCTGCCGCTCGCGCACCAGCTCGGCCGCGATCGGTGCGGCCGCGCTGGCGTTTTCAGCCATAATCATGTCGCGCTCAGCGCGGGAGATGCGCAGGAAAACGCCGTCCAGATCCTGCATGTTCTGGAGCTGCGCCACCGGGCCGCCCATCACATGGTCGAAGGAGTCGTTCAGCGCCCTTAGGCCGAAGGTTCCCATGACCGCCGCCGTCACGAGCAGGACGATCATCAGGGCGAAGGCCAGGCCCAGCTTGAGCTTGATGGTGACGCGCATCTGATGGTTCTCCCTTCAGGGCGGTTTACCCGTACTGCGTCAATATCCAGTGAATTCAGTGTCGGCGGCATCAGCTCCGCCTTGGGCGAGATCAAGCGCGAAGCCTTGAGCACGCGCCTGTTGAACCGCGACCACGCCGCGGCGGCGCGGCCGGGCGGCGACAGCCGCGGGCATGGGGCCTTGCGCCGGCTTCAGCCGGACCACCGGCGCACTCCGGGCGCGAGGCTGGCTCGCCGGGACCCGGAAGTAGGCGATCGAGGCCTGCAGTTCCTCGGCCTGGGCGGCGAGTTCCTCGGACGTCGCCGACATCTCTTCCGAGGCGCTGGCGTTCTGCTGGGTGACCTTGTCGAGCTGCTGGATCGCCTCGTTGATCTGCGAGGCCCCGATGTCCTGCTCACGGCAGGCGGCGCTGATCTCGCTGACCAGTTCGGCGGTCTTGCGGATGTTCGGCACCAGGTCGGCCAGCATCTCGCCGGCCGAGCGGGCCGCCTTGACGGTGTCGGACGACACCGCGCCGATCTCGGCCGCGGCGGTCTGGCTGCGCTCGGCGAGCTTGCGCACCTCCGAGGCGACCACCGCGAAGCCCTTGCCGTGCTCGCCGGCGCGGGCGGCTTCCACCGCGGCGTTCAGCGCCAAGAGGTCGGTCTGCCGGGCGATCTCCTGCACGATGGTGATCTTCTCGGCGATGGTCTGCATGGCGTCGACGGCGCGGTTGACCGCCTCGCCGGAGACCTCGGCGTCCTTGGCCGACTGGCGGGCGATCTTCTCGGTCTGGGCGGCGTTGTCGGCGTTCTGCTTGATGTTGGAGGCCATCTCCTCCATCGAGGCCGACGCCTCTTCGGCCGAGGAGGCCTGTTCGGTCACGCCCTGGCTCACCTGTTCGGCGGCCGCCGACAGCTCCTGGCTGCCGGAGGAGACGTTGTCCGAGGCCGACAGCGCGTCCGCCACCACCCCGCGCAACCGCTCGACCATGGCCCGCAGCGACAGGCCCAGCACGTCCTTGTCCGACAGCGGCCTGGGCTCGACCGTAAGGTCGCCCTCGGCCACCTGGCTGGCCAGCGCGGCGGTGGCGCGCAGATTGTCGGTCATGCGGTTGACGGTGACCACCAGGTCCTTGATTTCGTCGTCGCTGGTCACCTCGACCTTCTGGTCGAGATCGCCGAGCGCGACGGCCTCGGCGAGGCCGGAGATTTTCGCCAATCCACGGCCGATGCTGGTCGAAATCCAGACCGCGGCGGCGGCTGCCAGCAGCAGCGAGACGATCGCCAGCCCGACAAGCAGGCCGAGCGCCGCATGCTCGTCGGCGTCGGTCTTGGCCGAGGCCTTTTCGAGGTCCGCGCGGGCCAGGGCGACGATTTCGTCGAGCGACTGGGACATCTCGGCATAGACCCGGTCGCCTTCGCCGTTCGCCAGGGCCTTGGCCGCGGCGTCCTGGTCGCCGAGCGCCAGGTCGCGCAGCCGGTCGTCGACCGCCAGAAACCGGTCGGCAGCCGCGTGCAGCGCCGCCAGCTGCGGCCGGATCTCCGGCGTCGCCACGGCTTCGAGCTTCTGCGCCAGCGCCTGGTAGGCCTGGCGCCGGGTCTGCAGGCGCGCGGCGATCGGCTCGGCTTCGGCGCGGCTGTCGGCGAGAACCATGTCGCGTTCGTCGCGCGCCATGCCGATGAGCTTGTTGTCGAGATCCTGAACCAGGCCGAGTTGGGTCACCGGGACCGCAAGCATGCGGTCGGTTTCCGCGTTCATGGATCGCATTCCTAACGAGCCCACCGCGGAGGCGGCGACGAGCAGGAGGATCAGGAAGCCAAACGCAAGGCCAAGCTTCAGCTTGATGGTGAAACGCATGGCGTCGATGAACCTCAGGGCTGGGCGAAGGGGACGACCGTCCCCACCGCGCCGCCGCGGGTGGCGAAGATCTGCGCGAGGTCGGGGACGACGATGATCTCCCCTTCGCGCTTCGCCAGGCAGCGAATGAAGTCCGCGCGCCACCGCAAGCCGACGCTCGGGGCGTCTTCGGTGTCGCTGAACGGAATGGAAGTGACCTCGTGGACCTTGTCGGCGCGCAGGCCGATCAAGGCGGGCTCGTCGTCGAGCTCGTGCTCGATCACGACGATGCGGCTGTCGCGGGTGCTCTCGCTGCGGCCCATGCCGAACGCCAGGCGCAGGTCCGCCAGCGGAATGACCCGGCCGCGGAAGTTGATCACCGCGTCGACGAAGGGCGCGGCGCCCGGCACCGCGGTCTCCGGCGCCACGTCGAGGACCTCGCGCACGAGGTCGGCCTCGAGGGCGAAGGTCTCGCCCTGCAGGTCGAAGGTCAGCACCAGCATGGCGCGTTCCGATGACCTGTCGCTCTCGACGGTCCGGTTCATGACGCCGCCCGGAGTCTGGCGTCCTGCCGCTGACCGGCGGCCACCAGGTGCGGCACGTCCAGCACCATGGCGACACCGCCGTCGCCGAGGATGGTCGCGCCGGAGAAGGTCTCGACCTCGGCGTGGAAGCTCGACAGCGACTTGATGACGGTCTGGTGGTCGCCGAGGATCTGGTCGACGGCGAGGCCGACGCGCTCCTGGCCGGTCGCGACCACGACCACCTTCTGGTAGGGGTCCGGCTGAGTTCCGGCGCCAAACAGTTCGCGCAGCCGGATGAACGGCACCAGCTGGTCGCGCAGGTTGAGGAGCTGGCGTCCGGTGGAGCGCAGGTCCTGCTCCGGCGACAGCTCGACGCATTCCTCGACCGCAGCGAGCGGAATGACGTAGCGGGCGGACGCGACGCGGACGAGCAGGCCGTCGATGATCGCCAAGGTCAGCGGAATGCGCAGGGTCACCACCGAACCCGCGCCCGGCTCGCTGGTCATCTCCAACGCGCCGCGCAGCCCCTCGATGGTGCGCTTGACCACGTCCATGCCGACGCCGCGGCCGGACAGGTTGGTGACGGTCTGGGCGGTCGAGAAGCCGGGATGGAAGATCAGCTGCAGCAGGTCGTTGTCGGCGAGCACGGCGTCCGCCGCGATCAGCCCCGCCTCCACCGCCTTGGCCCGCACCCGGGCGCGGTCGATGCCGCGGCCGTCGTCGGTGATGGTGATCAGCACCTCGGCGCCGGCCTGGCGCGCCGACAGCGTGATATGGCCGGTCGCCGGCTTGCCGGCGGCGAGGCGCTGCTCCGCCGTCTCCAGCCCATGGTCGGCGGCGTTGCGGATCATGTGCACCAGCGGATCGGCGAGCCGTTCGATGACGGTCTTGTCGAGTTCGGTCGTCTCGCCCGCGGTGACCAGCTCGATGTCCTTGCCGGTCTCCCGCGCCAGGTCGTGAATCAGCCGGCGGAAGCGGTTGAACAGCTGGCCCACCGGCACCATCCGCACGACCATCATGGTGTCGCGAAGCTCGGCGGCGAGGCGTTCGATCTCTTCGGAGACGTTGCGCAGCTGCGGATCGGCGCTGCCGGCGGCGAGCTGGGTCAGCCGCGATTGGGCGATGACCAGTTCGCCGACGCGGTCCATCAACTCGTCGAGTCGCTCGGCGGGAACTCGGACGCTTTCGCCGCCGCGCGCGGCCTTGCCCGCAGCCGCCGGCGCGGCCTGGGCTGCGGCGTCCGGCGCAGCTTCGATGACGTCCGCCGGCGCGCGCTCGGCGGCGGGCTCGTCCGCCTCGAGCACTTCGACCTCCAACTTCATGTCGTCGATGACGAAGATGAAGACGTCCTCGATAGCCGACGGCGGATGGGCGGTGGTCAGCACGACCTCCCAGCCTAGGCAGCAGTCGGCGGGCGCGAGCTCGGCCAGCGGCGGCACCTGGTCGGTGAGCGCCCGGACGTCGCAGGCGCCCAGCTCGCGCAGCTCATCGAGCAGCGGCAGCGGCCGGGTTCCGTTGGCCAGGGCGTCGGCGGGGAAGCTGAAACGGATTCGATAGGTGGTTTCCGCCGGGGCGGCGGCCGGAGCGGCGCCGCCGCCGGCCTCCACCGCCGCATGCAGCCGGGCCAGCAGAGCCTCGCCCTCCTCGATGGAGGCCTCGCGGCCTTCGGCCAGGGCGCGCATGTGATCCTGGGCGGCGAGGACCGCGGCGACCAGCTCGGCGCTGGCCAGGGCCTGGCCCTTGCGGACACGGTCGAAGGCGCCCTCGCAATGGTGGGTGAAGGCGGCCAGGGCGTCGAAGCCGAACATGGCCCCAGAGCCCTTCAAGGTGTGCAGGCCGCGGAACACCGCATCCACCAGATCGCGATCCCCGGGGCGATGCGCCAGATCAAGCAGCCCCTGTTCGATCTGCTCGAGCAGGTCCTGGGCTTCCTGGCGAAAGATCGCGACCGGATCGCTCTGGCTCATGCGGCGAGCACCTTGCTGACGATGCGCACCAGCTGGTCGGGTTGGAAGGGCTTGGTGACCCAGCCGGTGGCGCCGGCGGCCTTGGCCTCGGCCTTGATGCCGTCGTCGCTCTCGGTAGTCAGGAAGAGGATCGGAACGCCGGCGTAGCTGGGCTGGGACCGCAGGGTGCGGATCATGGTCAGCCCGTCCATCACCGGCATGTTGAGGTCGGTGATGATCAGCGAGAAGGCGCCGCCGTTGGCCTTGGCCACCCCTTCGGCGCCGTCGCCCGCCTCCACCACGTCGTGGCCGGCGGCGCCCAGGGCGATCTTGATCGCCTGCCGGATGCTCGGCGAGTCATCCACAGTCAGCACGGACGCCATCAGCGACCCTCCGCTTGCTTAAGCCAAAAACTGCAATCGTCCGCACCGGCCAGGAAGCCGCCGCGCTCCAGGACTTCGCGCAGCTGGCCGGCCGCCGGCCCGGCCAGGGAGAAGGCCGCGCCAGCCTCACGCGCAGTGCGCCGGGCGGATTCGATGAGCTGGACGAAGGTGAGATCGACCGTCGCGTCGGCGGCGACTCGCGCCTCAAGCGCGGGCGCGCCGCTGAGGCAGGCGATCAGACGGTCACGCAAATCCGCGATCGTTCGTATAGTAAGCTCGCCAACGAATTCTATCGTTGTGCAGCCGCTTGCAGTGGTTTTCACTGTGAACCCCGACAAGTTCCTGGCGATCGAAGACTTCGTATCCGACTGCCGGTAATTACTTCGCACCGAAGCTTTAAGTTGCGATTAACGGGGGAATTCCCGCAAGACGCGAGATGCGTGACCGAATCGCCTTGACGATGGTCCGCCGTCGGTCCAGGCGGCAGGAAGCTTGGCTGGAGCGCACGTGCATGAACGACTTCCCTGAGGACATTTTCACCGAGCCCGCGGACGTCGATCCCGACACCCTGGCCAATCTCGGACCGCTGCGCCGGCTGGCCGGCGTCTGGGAAGGCCGCAAGGGCGTGGACCTCAACCCCAAGGCCGAGGGCCCGGAGCGGCGGGAATTCATCGAGCGCATCGAACTGCAGCCGATCGACCCGCAGGCGAACGGGCCGCAGCTGCTCTACGGCCTGCGCTACCACATCCACATCGTCGCCTCGGACGAGGAGTCCACCTTCCACGACCAGGTCGGCTACTGGCTGTGGGAGCCGGCCACGGGGCTGGTGATGCAGACCCTGACGATACCCCGCGGCCAGGTGGCCCTGGCGCGCGGCCACGCCGAGCCGCACGCCATGCGTCTCGTCGTCCGCGCCGATCGCGGCGGGCCGGGCTACGGCATCTGTTCGACGGATTTCCTGGAGTGGGCCTTCCGCACCGACGCCTACGAGCTGACGGTGACCTTCAACGCCGACGGCGGCTGGTCTTATGTCTCCGACACCCTGCTGCAGGTGCGCGGGCGGCCCGAGCCGTTCCGACACCAAGACCGCAACACCCTGACCCAGGTCGGCGAACCGACGCCCAATCCGCTGGCGCGCATCAGCCGCGGCGAGGCCACGCTGGAGCAGGCGCACGGCCTGAGCGCGCCCAGGCTGGCCTGAGCGCCGGGCTCAGACCTCGGCCCACATCCGGAGCAGGTTGTGATAGGCGCCGGTGAGGCTCACCACCTCCGGGTCGCCCTGGCCCAGCCGGGCGCCGAGGCGCCGGACGTTGCGGTCGAGGTTGTAGAGCAGGGCCCGTTGTTCGTCGGATTTCACCATCGACTGGGCCCAGAAGAAGGCCGCCCAGCGCGCGCCGCGGGTGATCGGCGCCACCCGGTGCAGGCTGGTCGCCGGATAGAGGATCATGTCGCCGGCCGCGAGCTTGACGGCGTGCTCGCCGTAAGCGTCCTCGACGATCAGTTCGCCGCCGTCGTAATCGCCCGGCTCGCTGAGAAACAGGGTGCAGGAGACGTCGGTGCGGAACCGCACCGGACCTGCGAAGCGGATGGCGTTGTCGACGTGGGCGCCGAAACCCATGCCGGCGTCGTAGCGGTTGAACAGCGGCGGAAACACCCTGAGCGGCAGGGCGGCGGAGACGAAGTCCTCGTTGCGGCCGAGCGCGCCGAGGATCAGCTCGCCCAGCTCCCGCGCCGCCGGCGCGTCCTCCGCAATCTGCAGGTTGCGCTTCACCGTCGCCGACTGGCTTCCGGCGGTGACCCGGCCGTCGACCCATGTCGAGGCGGCCAGCCGCTCGCGGCACAGGGCGACCTGCTCCGGGCTCAACACCGCTTCGACGTGGGTCAACATGCCTAGAACGTTGCTCCTACCGAGGCGATCACCGTACGCCCCGCCGCCGGGATGGCGCGGTTCGAGGTGACCTGAGTGTAGTTCAGCCGATTGGCGATGTTGTAGACGTTCACGCCGAACCGATAGGGGCCGCGCTTGTAGCTGGCGAAGGCGTCCAGCGTCAGGCTCTCCGGCGACTCGCCGACCCGCGCGGCGGTCAGGGTCCCGCGGTCGGCGTAGCTCAGGCTGCGGGCCGCGTAGGTCAGGTAGAGCTTGCTCTGGTAGACGACGTCGCCGCCGACCGACAGCCCCGGCACGAAGTCGCTGAGGTCGTAGGTCGAATAGATCGAGGCCGAGTGCTTCGGGACGAAGGCGACCTGCCGGCCGGCCGCGACGGTGTTGAGGATCGGGATCGCCGCGGTGACGCCTGCCGGGCAGACGATGGCGGTCGGGGTCCCGCTGGCGTCGGTCGGCACGGAGCAGTTGGAGAACGACTCTTTGATCTTCGCGTCGAGGTAGCTGTAGGCGACGTCGATCTTCCAGGCCGGCGTCACTTGGCCGGTCAGCCCGACCTCCACGCCCTTGACCGCCTGCCGCTCGCCGGACTGGGCGAGCAGGAAGCCGGTCGCCGGATCGGGCTGCAGAACATTGCCCTTCTTGATCTGGAAGACCGACAGGGTGGCGGCGAGCGAGGTGTGCGGGATCGCGACCTTGGCGCCGGCTTCCCAGGCCTCGCTGGTCTCGGGCTTGAGGTCCTTGGCCGCGACGGTGAGCGCCGTGCCGGTGGCGACGATCGACGTGCCTTGCGGCGTCTGCGAGCGTCCCCACGACAGGTAGTAGGTCTGGTCCGGCGCCGGTTCCCACAGCAGGTTGACGCGCGGACTCCTGAGCGTGGACTCGGCCTTCACCGACGTCCCCACCCCAGCGTAGGACAGGCTGGCGAACTCGGCGATATAGCGGTCGAGCCGCATGCTGCCGATCATCGAGATCTGGTCGGTGAGCCAGACGCGTTCGGTCAGGAAGGCGGCGAGGTCGGTGCTGGCGCCGTGCGTGGTGTAGGCGCCGGTCGCCGCGACGTTGGTGACGACGGACGAGCCCGCGAGCGTGCAGTTGCCCGTTGTCGGACAGGTGATGTTCTGCCCCGGCACGGCGCGGAAGACGCCATAGCCCGCCGGGAATTGCGGGTCTGGATCGACGATCGGATGGGGGATGCCCGGGCGCGTCGTGATCCCGGCCGGCAAGGTGTAGGCGTAGAAGACCTTGTCGTTGACCTGCTTGGAGATGTCGATCCCGAGGATCGTCTGCTGTCGCAGCCCCCCCAGATCGCCGTCGTAGCGCAGGGCGGAGATGTTCTGGAGGCCTGAGGAATCCATATCGTAGGGACTGGATCCGCCGATGCCGCCGTAGGCCACGGTCGCCGGATTCCCGTCGAACAGCGCCGCGCTGCAGGCCGTGTTGCACTGGTCGAGCGTCGTGTACTGGAAATAGCGGCTGTAGAAGCCGACCCGGGTGTCCGAGGTGACGCTCAGCCGGTCCGAGAACTTGTGCGCGAACTGGGTGGTGAAGATGTCGGCCTTGGTGCGGTCGACGTCGTTCTCGAAGCCGAGGAAGTTCGAGCGATCGACGCCGAGGTCATATTCCGTCGCCGGCCTGGCGATGATGTCGCCCGGCCGCTGGACCACGATGATGCCGTAGTCCGGCCGCCGGCGGTCGTCCTGGTGGAGGTAGTTGACGACGAAGGAGGTGTCCGTGCCCAGGCCGACGCCCGCGGAAATGGCCGCGCCCCAGCGGTCGGACTTGATCTCGTCGCGGTCGACCACGCCGGAATAGCTGCGCATCAGGTTGATCCGCACCGCGGAGGTCTCGCCGGTCCGGTAGTTGAGGTCGGCCAGGCCGCGATAATAGTCGCCATTGCCGACGTAGGCGTCGAGCCCGGCGGAGGTGTCGAGCTTCGGGTGCTTGGAGATGGTGTTGATCGCCCCGCCGGTGGTCCCGCGGCCGAACAGCGCCCCGGAGGGGCCCTTCAGCACCTGGACCTCGTCGTAGTTGAAGCTGTCGCGGGTGTAGACGCCGAAGTCGCGCAGGCCGTCGACATAGACGTCGTCCTTGGAGTCGAAGCCGCGGATCTTGAACTGGTCGCCATTCAGCGCGCCGCCCTCGCCGATGGCGACGGTGATCCCGGGAACATTGCGTAGCGCCTGCTCCAGAGTGTTGATTCCCTGGGCCTTCAGCTTGGCGCCGTCGATGAGGTTGACCGCCTGCGGAGTATCCTGGATCGACAGCGGCATCACCGAAAGATGCGTCTGTTCGTCGAGCGGCCGGACCTTGCCGTGGACGTCGACGCCGGACACCTCGACGTCAGACACCTCGACGCCAGACACATCGAGGGCCGTGGCCAGCGCCCCGGCCTCCTCGGCGTGCGCCGCGCCGCCCAGGCTCATCGCCCCGGCGAGGGCCGCCGCGGCGACCCGCGGGCGCTTGCGCCCATAAGCCACGATCCCCGATCCCCGCCGCATCTGCACTCTCCACCGCAACCTTGTTGCGAATGGCTCTTAATTGCATGAGTCCGGCTTGGCAATAAGAATGCTTCGCAGTCGCAGGACGCGGGCGGCGTCGGACGCGAGGGGGGGCCCCTAGCCGAAGCGATGATCCGGAACGATCTCTACCGGCAGCCCCATCAGCCGCCGGGGCGCATAGGAGTTGTCGCGATCGCGGAGAAACGACGCGTCCCGCAGCAGGGCGCGCCATTCGGCGGGGGTGAAGCGAAGGGCGAGCTTGCCGTTCGAGCGGGGCTGGGGTCGAACTTCGAAGGCGGATGCGGGCACGATACGTCTCCTTGAGCGCTCCACCCGGCGAATATCGCGGCTGTTCGCGTCGGGAGCGGGGCTTGAAAGCGCCCTTCCCGCGGCGGGCATTGCGGCGGCGTTGCAGCGCTTCGGGACGGTCGTACGAACTCAGGCGCGAGCGGCTTCGGCGGCGCCGATGACGCGGCGAAGGACGCTGGTGACCTCGTCGGCGGAATAGGGCTTCTGCAGCAGCTCGAACCCCTGCGAGCCCTCGTTCGCCAGCACATGGCTGTAGCCGCTGGTCAGGATCACCGGCAGGGCGGGGGCGCGCCGGCGGATTTCACGGGCGAGCTCGATGCCGCTCATCCCCGGCATGACGACGTCGGAAAACACCGCGTCGAACCGTTGCGGCCCGGCCTCCAGCATCTTCAGCGCGACGTCGGCATTGTCAGCCCAGCTGGTCTCGAAGCCCAGCTCGGTCAGCATCTGGGTGGAGAAGGCGCCGACCTGCTCATTGTCCTCGACCACCAGGATATGGCCGCGCTGCGGCGTGGCCGCCACCTTCGGGGCCGCCTCATCGGCCCTTGCCGCCGGCTGGCCGACCCGCGGCAGGAACAGGGTGAAGGCCGCGCCCTCGCCCCAGCGACTGGCGACATCGACCTCGCCGCCCGACTGTTTGGCGAAGCCGTAGACCTGGCTGAGCCCAAGGCCGGTCCCCTTGCCGGGCGGCTTGGTGGTGAAGAAGGGCTCGAAGATGTGCGCCAGCGCCTCGAGCGGGATACCGACGCCGGTGTCGGCGACCTCTACCGCCACGAAGTCGCCCTCGGCGGCTCGGTGGCCGCGCACCGGCGGCACCCGCTCGGCGGGCTCGACACGGATGGTCAGCCGTCCGCCATCGGGCATGGCGTCGCGCGCGTTGGCGACCATGTTCACCAGGGCGGTCTCGAACTGGCTCGGATCGGCCTCGATGAAACAGCGCTCGCAGCCGACATCGACGAACACCTCGATCTGCGCCCCGGCGACGCTGCGCAGCATGTCGAAGACCCGCTCGACCCGTTCGCCGACATCGAACACCTCGGGCTTCAGCGCCTGGCGGCGGGCGAAGGCCAGCAGCTGGCCGGTGAGCTTGGCCGCGCGGTCGGCGGTCTCGGCGATGGCGTCGATGTAGCGCCGCCGCCGCGCCTCGGGCAGGTCCTCGCGCCGCAGCAGGCCGGCCGAGGAGCGGATGACGGTCAGCAGGTTGTTGAAGTCGTGAGCGACCCCGCCGGTCAGCTGGCCGATGGCCTCCATCTTCTGGCTCTGGCGCAAGGCCTCCTCGGCGGTCAGCCGGGCGCTCACCTCCTCGCCGACGCGAAGTTCGAGGGTTTCGTTCAGTTGGCGGACCGCGTCCTCCGCCCGCTTGCGGCTGTCGATGTCCTCGGCCACCGCGAGGACGTCGGCCGGCTGCCCCGGCTCGCCGCGGATCAACGAGGCCGTCAGGTTGATCCACACCACGTCGCCGCGTCCGGTGAGATAGCGCTTCTCCATGGCGAAGGTGGTGATCTCGCCGGCCAGCAGGGCCTTTGCCCCGTCGAGATAGGCCGCCACGTCGTCGGGGTGGATGATCTCCTGGAAATGCCGCCCGATCAGGGCCTCGCGTGAATAGCCGGCGATCTCGCAGTAGCGGTCGTTCACCTCCAGGAAGGCGCCGTCGGCGCCGATCCGCGCCATCCCGACCGCCGCCTGGTCGAAGACGCTGCGATAGCGGCGCTCGGCCGCCTGCAGGTCATGCAGTTGCTCGGCCTGGTCGATGAGCCGGTTCCGCGTCATGACGATGCCGCCGGTCGCGCCTTCGGCGGCCGGACGAGCGAGCCCTTGCACGAAGGCGCGATGTTCATTTGAACGGACGAACTCCTGCACTCTGCAGTAACAGGCTAATGTGCAGGCCTGCGGTTCGTTGCGGTCAAGACGCACGCGAACCGCCGGTTGCACTCGATCTGCTGTTACATTCGCTCTGATCTCGGAACGGGGTTGCAAAACCCGCGTTGCCGGGCGGCGTTGGCGAGCAGCGGAATTTCCCAGGGAGGTTGCATGCTTGGCCTCATGCAGGACTGGCCGCTGACGGTCGACAAGATCCTCGACCACGCCAAAACCTGGCACGGCGACAGCGAGATCGTCACCCGCTCGGTCGAGGGCCCGATCGTCCGCACCACCTATGCCGAGGCGCACGGCCGGGCGAAGCGGCTGTCGAACGCCCTGCTGGGGCTGGGGGTCGGCCCCAGCGACCGGGTGGCGACGCTCGCCTGGAACACCGCCCGGCACCTGGAGGCCTGGTATGGCGTCATGGGCATGGGCGCGGTCTGCCACACGCTGAACCCGCGGCTGCATCCCGATCAGCTCTGCTACATCATCAACCATGCCGCCGATAAGGTCATTCTCACCGACCTCACCTTCGCGCCCTTGCTGCTGGCGCATCGGGACCGGATGCCGAGCGTCGAGCAACTCGTCGTCCTCAGCGACCCGGCGCACATGGCGGGGCTCGGCGACGCCAGCGTGCTCTGCTTCGAGACCCTGATCGCCGGACAGTCCGAGGACTTCGCCTGGGGCGGCTTCGACGAGAACACCGCCGCGGGCCTCTGCTACACCTCCGGCACCACCGGCGCTCCGAAGGGCGTGCTCTACTCCCACCGGTCCAACTTCCTGCACACCCTGGTCACCCTCGGCGGCGACCTCCTGGGGATCAGCGCCCGCGACGTGGTGATGCCGGTCGTACCGATGTTCCACGCCAATGCCTGGGGGATCAGCTTCTCCGCCCCGGCGGTGGGAGCCAAGCTGGTGATGCCGGGGCCGAAGCTCGACGGCGCCTCGGTGCACGAATTGCTGGAGAGCGAGGGCGTGACCTTCTCCGCCGCCGTGCCGACCGTCTGGCAGATGCTGCTCAACCACCTGCGGCAGACCGGCGGCAGGCTCACGACCTTGAAGCGGGTGTGCATCGGCGGCGCGGCCGTGCCCGCGGCGCTGGTGCGCGCTTTCGAGGACGACTACGGCGTCGAGGTCACCCACGCCTGGGGCATGACCGAGACCTCGCCGCTCGGGACCGAGGCGCGGGCCACCGCCAGGACCCTGGCGCTCGATCCGCAGAGCCAGTTCCGCCAGAAGATGAAACAGGGCCGCCCCGCGCTGGGCATCGAAATGAAGCTGGCCGACGAGGCCGGGCGCCCCCTGCCCCACGACGGCAAGACCTCGGGCCACCTGAAGGTGAAGGGGCCGTTCGTCGCTCGCGCCTACTTCGGCGGCGACGGCGGCGATATCCTCGACGCCGAAGGCTACTTCGACACCGGCGACGTGGCGACCATCGACGAATTCGGCTTCATGCAGATCACCGACCGGGCCAAGGACGTCATCAAGTCCGGCGGCGAATGGATCTCCTCGATCGAGATCGAGAACCTGGCCATGGACCATCCCAAGGCCGAGCTCGCCGCCGTCATCGGCGTGCGGCACCCCAAGTGGGACGAACGCCCGGTGCTGCTGGTCAAGCTGAAGCCGGACGCGGTCGCTACCCGCGACGAGTTCCTGAGCTTCCTGGACGGCCGGATCGCCCGCTGGTGGATGCCCGACGACGTCCTCTTCGTGAGCGACATCCCGCTGGGCCCGACGGGCAAGATCGACAAGAAGGTGCTGCGCGAACGGATGAAGGACTACATGCTTCCCTCGGCGCCCTGAGGCGCTAAACCTGCCGCACCGCGGCTGCGCAGCTGGATCCACATCGGCCTCGCCGGGGAAGCGCCGGGAAGCACGCGCGCTTGCGCGAGCACATGCGGACCAGCGTCCGTCCCGCCGGCTGACCCAGCGCGCACGGCCGGCAGATTGCAACGCCGATCGCCCGCAAGCCGGTTTCCATGCTACGTCGCGCTTGATATTGCGGCCTTGTATTGCGGCGCAGCACGGCGCACCGAGCGAAGGAGCTTAGCAGGTGACAGGTAAGGTTCAGGCCAACGCCGTCGAGGCCCTCGCCGGGCTCCTGTTCGACGGCATGACCATCATGGCCGGCGGCTTCGGCCTGTGCGGCATTCCGGAGAACCTGATCGCGGCGATCCGCGCGGCCGGGGTGAAGGAGCTGACGGTCATCTCCAACAACTGCGGGATCGACGACTTCGGCCTGGGCATCCTGCTGGCCGGTGGCCAGATCAAGAAGATGATCTCCAGCTACGTCGGCGAGAACAAGCTGTTCGAGAAGCTCTACCTGTCCGGCGACCTGGAGCTGGAATTCAACCCGCAGGGCACCCTGGCCGAGCGCATCCGCGCCGGCGGCGCCGGGATCCCGGCCTTCTTCACCAAGACCGGGGTCGGCACCCTGGTGGCGGAGGGTAAGGAAGTCCGCGAGTTCGACGGCGAGCTCTATGTGATGGAGCGCGGCCTGACCGCCGACCTCTCCATCGTCAAGGCCTGGAAGGGCGACGCCGAAGGCAACCTGATCTACCGGAAGACCGCGCGGAACTTCAATCCGATGATGGCCACCGCAGGCAGGACCACTGTGGTCGAGGTCGAGGAGATCGTCGAGGTCGGCGCGCTCGACGCCGACAACATCCACACGCCGGGCATCTATGTCGACCGCCTCCTCAAGGGAGAGGTCTTCGAAAAACGCATCGAGCGGGTCACCACACGGCCACGCGCGACCGCCGGGGAGCAGGTCTAATGAGCTGGACGCGGGACGAGATGGCCGCGCGCGCGGCGATGGAGCTGCGCGACGGCTTCTATGTGAACCTCGGCATCGGGATCCCGACGCTGGTCGCCAACTATATTGCGCCGGGGATGACGGTGACGCTGCAGAGCGAGAACGGCATGCTCGGCATGGGTCCCTTCCCCTATGAAGGCGAGGCCGACCCGGACCTGATCAACGCCGGCAAGCAGACCATCACCGAACTGCCCAGCTCGTCCTATTTCAGCTCGGCTGACAGCTTCGCGATGATCCGCGGCGGCCACATCGACCTCTCCATCCTGGGGGCGATGCAGGTGGCGGCGAACGGCGACCTCGCCAACTGGATGGTGCCGGGCAAGATGGTCAAGGGCATGGGCGGCGCCATGGACCTGGTCGCCGGCGTCAAGCGCGTCGTCGTCGTCATGGAGCATGTCGAGAAGTCCGGCGCCCCCAAGCTGGTCGACGCCTGCTCGCTGCCGCTGACCGGCCAGGCCGTGGTGGACCTGGTGGTCACCGACCTCGGGGTTTTCCAGATCGACCGCGGCAAGCGCCCGCTGACCCTGGTGCAGCTGGCCCCCGGCGTCACCGTCGAGGAAATCCGGGCCAAGACCGAGCCCGCCTTCGAGGTGGCGCTGGCTTAGGCCGACAGCGACACGGCCTCGCCGGCGCGTGGCCGAGGCCGCCGCCCGATCCGTTGCGCCTCAGAGCGCCTGGCAAGCCTGGGGGTGCTGGCGCACGTAGTCCTCGACTTGCTCAGCCTCTGCCAATCCGCTCCAGGCGCGGCGCCCGCCACATCGCCGGTGGCGCCGGGACAGGCAGGATTGTGGCTCGTGCGGATCCGACAACTCAGCGCCCCCTTGAACTCATCGAGCCGGCAGCCGCTCTGGTCGGCCTGGTAGCTCGTGAAGAGGCCGTCAAGGCTTGCGCTGAACCTGCGTGCGCCGAAAGAGGTCTGGAAGAGGCCGGCCTCGGCGCTCTCCGCGGTGGTGAAGCACTGGCTGACGTCGCGCCCCTCATTGTTCGCCGGCAACGGCTCTTGCGGCGCGGGCGCCCGGCGGCTTCAGTGGGAGAGCCGCCCGCCTTGCCCCGGGCGGCGAAGGGGAAACATGACGGCCACGAACTTCATCAAGGTCGAACGCCGCGGAGCGGTCACCACCCTCACCCTCGACCGCCCCCAGGCGATGAACAGCCTGACGCTGGGCATGCACTACGCATTGCAGGCGGCGTTCGACGACTTCGCCGCCGACGAGGGCCAGAGGGTCTGTGTCATCACCGGGGCCGGTGAGGCGGCCTTCTGCGCCGGCAGCGACCTCAAGGCGATGGCGGCGGGCGAGGCCGGCCCCTACCCACGCTGCGGCTATGCCGGGCTGAGCGAGCGGTTCGACCTGGCCAAGCCGGTGATCGCCGCGGTCAATGGCCTGGCGCTCGGCGGCGGCTTCGAGATCGCGCTGGCCTGCGACATCGTCGTGGCCGCCGAGACCGCCAGCTTCGGCCTGCCAGAGCCGCTGGTCGGCACGGTGGCGCTGGGCGGCGGGCTGCACCGCCTGCCGCGGCAGATCGGACTGAAGCCGGCGATGGGCCTGGCGCTCAGCTCACGGCGGATCGCCGCCGCCGAGGCCTTTCGCCTGGGCCTGGTCAACGAGGTGGTCGCCGCCGGCGGACTGGGAGCCGCCGTCGACCGCTGGTGCGACGACATCCTGAAGGGCGCGCCGCTGGCGATCGCCGCCACCAAGGAGACCATGATGCGCAGCCTGGACGAGCCGGACCTGGCGAGCGCCCTGAAAGCCCAGGCCGCCTACCCGCTCTTCGCCGCACAGGCCGTCAGCGAGGACAAGGCGGAGGGCGCCCAGGCCTTCGCCGCCAAACGTCCCCCACAGTGGAACGGCCGCTGAGCGGGCCGGCGGCGGCAGGTCGAAGACGCTGACGTTCTCGATGCCCAGCTTCGGCATGGCGGGTTCAGCCGTCGGATGACTCTGCGGCAGCGCAGCCATTAAGGCTCAGCCGCGTTCTCTCCTATGCCGGGGGTGGCCAAGCTCCTCCGCCTGCGCCGGGCCGCGCCATAAAAGCGTCGCGCCCTGGGGCTAGGCTGGGTCTTGCATTCGGAGGCTTAGGTCCAATGGACTTCATGGGAGTGGGCCGGATCCTGACCTGGGTGGTGGCGACCGCCGTCTTCGCCGCCTGCTGGGCCTGGGCGATCTCGTCCTGGGGACTGCTCGGCCTCTATGTCGGTTGGATCCCCGCCCTGATCCCCGCGCCGCTCGCGGCGGTGGCGGTCTCTTCCTTATGGAGCGTGATCGGGCTCACGGCCCTGCTCGGCTGGCATTTTCACGCCTGCGAGCGTGACGGCGACTTCGGCCCGGAAACCCCGCTCTAACAGCTGAGCCGCCGCCTGTACGGCATAGGCGTGAACCTCCTCTGACGCCCCTCGTTGTTGCTGGCGCAGAGGAGAAGGACCATGCCTGCCAAGTCGAAATCTCAGCAGAAGGCGGCCGGGGCGGCGCTTTCGATCAAGCGCGGCGAGACCCCGAAGTCGAAGGCCCGCGAGCCCTCCAAGCACATGGCCGAGTCCATGAGCGAGCAGGAGCTCGAAAAAATGGCCTCGACCAAGCGCAAGGGGAAACCCGAGCACGCCTCCCGCTCATGACGCTGGCGCAGATTCCGGCGCGGCTCAGACCTTCATCAGGCCAGCCGTGATCTTCTCGTAGACGGCCTTAGTGATCTTCAGATAGCCGCGCCGGGGATCGTGGAAGAACAGCGGCCCGCGCACCTTGGCCGGGTCGTAGCCGTCGGCGACCAGGTCCATCTTGCGGACCTTGAAGGTTCCGGTGGTCTCGATCGCCGGCAGGACGCGGACGAACAGCGGCTGGGCGTAGACGGGCAGCTCACGGGCGACGTGCTCGCCAAAGGCCTTGATGTCAAAGTCAGGGTCGACCACCAGGGCGGCCATTCCGGCGCGCCCCTCCGCCCCCTCCACCGCCACGCCATAGACATTGGCCTGCAGCACGCCCGGCGTGGCCTGCAGACGCTCCGCCACCTCGTTGGTTGAGACGTTCTCGCCCTTCCAGCGGAAGGTGTCGCCGATCCGGTCGATGAAATAGAGGTAGCCGTCGGCGTCCGTGCGCATCAGGTCGCCGGTGGCGAACCAGGCGTCGCCCTTCTCGAACACGTCGCGCAGGACCTTCTTCTCCGATGCGGCCTTGTCGACATAGCCGGTGTACTCGGCGCGCGCGTCGCCGCCGATCCGGCCGATGCATTCGCCGACCTCGCCCGCCGGCGCCTCGATGCAGAAGCCGTTCGGGCCGCGGACCGCCTTCTCCGTCTCGACGTCGAACAGGATGACCCGCACGTTGAAGCGGCTACGCAGCCATTTCGGCGCCCGCCCAACGGCGCCTTCCCGGCCGTCGAAGTTGAACAGGCTGACGTTTCCCTCGGTCGAGCCGTAGAACTCCAGGATCTCGGGAATGCGGAAGCGCTGCTTCATCACCGGCCAGATGTCCGGGCGCAGGCCGTTGCCGAAGGCCATCCTGAGCTTGTGCCCGGTCTCCAGCTCGCTCGGCGGCTGATTGACCAGATAGCGGCAGAGCTCGCCGATATAGACGAACATGGTGCAGCCCTCGGCTGTCACCTCATGCCAGAAGTGGCTGGCGGAGAACCGCTGCTTCAGCACCACCGAGCCACCGTTGAGCAGGGCCGCGCCCATGGCGCAGAGGCCGCCGGTGGCGTGGTAGAGCGGCAGGGCGACATAGGTGCGGTCGCTCTCCCGGCCGTTGGTCGAGCCGGCGAAGCCGCGCATGTAGAGCTGGCCGCGGACATGGGTGATCCGCGCCGCCTTGGGCATGCCGGTCGTGCCCGAGGTGAAGATCAGCAGCAGGGTGTCGCGCGCCCGAAGGTCTTCGCGCATGCGCCGGTCGGGCGGCAGCTGGCTGCAGCTCTTCAACGCCTGCACGAGATCGCGCTGGCCGCCGTGCGCCGGCCCCAGCACCCACTGCGGCAGCGGCTTGTCGAGCAGCGGCTGCGCAGCCTCGAAGGCCGCGGCGGTGTCGGGGTCGAGCAGCACATGGCTGGCGCCGGAGATGTTGATGCAGTGGGCCAGCGGCAGGCCGGCGAGCTGGTTGTTGATCAGCGCGGTCACCACGCCGATCTTCGACAGTCCATACCAGATGGCGAAGTATTCCAGCCGGTTCGGCATGAACAGGGCGACCGTCTGGCCACGCCGCAAGTTCAGGCTCTTCGCCCAGTGGGCGAACCGGTTGGCCATGGCGTCCAGCTCGCCATAGGTCAGGCTGCGGCCCTGGAAGGTGATCGCCGGCCGCGTACGCCACTTGGCCACTGCAGCTTCGAGATCGTCGCAGAGCAGGTTGTCGGAGCCGGGGTCGATCGATTTCACGCGCGACAACGTGCGGGTCAGGCCGCGCAAGAATCGCCACTCGCGTTGAAGCCTCGCCTTTAGGGGCATCCTCTCCTCCGACGTGCAGCGGGGAAGTTGGCGGCGCGTCGGGCGCCGGGTCAAGCGCCAGCCGGCGTGCGATCGCCGCTCCAGAGCAAGCAGGCAGTTCGCGAGCACGCGCCTTGCAGTCGCTCCACCGGCGAAAGCGGCCGCCGGCAAGATCACCGAAGCGCGCCCGATATCAATCGGATCGGTAGTTGTCGCCATACAGTATTCACAGGCACATCGGACTCGCTTCTCCTGGCGATCAAACTCGATTCAAGGCCACGCTTGCGGGAAATCATCTCGGAACTTCGGCCCTCTGGAGCCGTTTGACTGCCCGACACTCTCGCGGAGAGCCTGAAAATGCCTGTGGACTTCAGTGCGCCTGAGGGCGCCGCCTCCCCTCAGAACGAGGACACCATGTTCGCCCCCACCCCGCTTTGGGATCGTCAGCCGAAGACGCGCCGCGGCCGGCGCGCGGCCGCGAGCCGTGCGGTCCGCGATCCGGCGATCGACGCCGGCGAGGCGGGGGCGGGCGCCGGCGTGATCGGCGCGACGACCGCGGCCGAGCCGGCCGACGCCGCCTACGAGACCCAGCCCGCGGCGAGAGGCGAGGCGACGCCGAGTCGCCGCGGCGGCGTCCCGGCCGGGGCGGTCGCCGCCGGCGTGGCCGCCGTCGCCGCCCTGGCCGCCGTCGGCTGGTACGCCAGCCGTCCGCATGACACCGGCGTGGTCGAGCTGACGCCGGGCGCCCCGGCCACACGCGAGATCGCGCTGAACACCGCCGCCCCGCCGCCGAGCGCCGCCGAGGCCCCGGTGACGTCGACCCCGCCGCGACCGGCGCCGCAGGCCCAGCCGGCGAAGACGTCGCGCGAACCGACCCCGACGACCCGCACCGCGAGGACGGCGACCACGCCGCGGAGCCGCACGGCGCTCGCCGCCCATACCTCGACGCGCGTGCGTCCGGCGCCGAGCGACAGCGCGGCGGTCGCCGGCGTAGACGCCAGCGCCACGGCGCCGATGATCGCGACGCCCCCGCCTTCACCCTCGACATCGACGTCGACCACGCCGATGGGCGCGGCGGTGAACCCGGCTCCGGTCAATCCGGTCATCCCGGCGTCGCCCGCGCCCACCACGCCCAGCGGAGCCGCGGCCCAGCCGAGCGCGCCGGCGACGACCGATCCGACGGTGACGCCGTAGCAGCGGCTCTGCGAACCTTCCTCAGTTCGCCGTCAGTTCGGCCTCGAGGGTGATCTCGGCGTTCAGCACCTTCGAGACCGGGCAGGTCTTTTCCGCCGCATGGGCGAGCTCGCGGAACCTGGCCGCGTCGATGCCGGGGATCCGGGCGCGCAGGGTCAGGGCCGAGCGGCTGATCCTGAAGCCGTCGCCCTCGGGCTCCAGGCTCAACGCCGCCTCGGTGCGGATCTCGTCGGGCGTGAAGCCCGCCGCCTGCAGGCCGAACGCCAGCGCCATGCTGAAGCAGCCGGCGTGGGCGGCGGCGATCAGCTCCTCGGGATTGGTCCCGGACTCGTTCTCGAAGCGCGTCTTGAAGCCGTAGGGACTGTGCGAGAGCACGCCGGACTGGGTGGTGAGCGCGCCGACCCCGGTGCGGCCGTCGCCTTTCCAGACCGCATTGGCCTTGCGGATCATGGCGTATCCTTCCTGAAGCTTGGAGAAAGAGGCGGGAGCGTGGGCCCCTGCCCCTCTCAACGCTCCAGCGGCCTATTCGGCCGCCTGCCTGCGCTTGCCGGGCTCCTGAACAGGACCTATGCCCTCAGGGAGGAGTAGCGATAAAATCGATTGTTATTGAATTCGGATCGCAAAATTCTATGCGGCAGTGCGGCGCAAAATTGATCGGAATCCACCGCTGCGCGTCCGCGCCGCATAGCGCGCTGAAGACTAAACGGCTAAGGAATGCGCATCTCATGTCGCCAAACGGCCTGCCGCAGGGGAGCGTCGCCGAATGATATCTTCTAAAGAAGCCGCCGAGTGGGGCTCGGCCACCATGGTCTTCGCGTCCGGCGCGATGGCTGGGCACTACGCCTCGCTGGGCATGACGCCGGTGCAGTGGGCCGGCGCCGCCGCGGCGGTGCTGGGCTCGGTGACCGTGGCCGTCGTCGTCCGCATCTGGCCGGCCAAGGCCCGCGCCGCGAGCCCGTCGCGCCGCGACTAGGCGCGAAGGCCTGGGGCGGCAAGCCGCCCCGCCGCCTTCGAATGCATCCTAAGACAAAAATGAACGCCCGCGCATGCGGGCGTTCTTCTTTTCCGGCGCCGGGAGACCGCAGCTGCGGTCCCGGTGCTACTTCTTCGCCGACTCGTTGCAGCTGGTGAGCTGCTCCGGCGTCAGTTGCTTTGCAGCCGGGCCGAAGGCGCTGACGGCGCCCATCTGACGGACCAGTTCCTTGCAACCGCGGACCGAGGCGGTGTCGGCCGACGGCGTACGGGCGGCGCAGACGTCGCCCAGGCACTCGAACACGGCGCCGCCGGCGACCGGCTTGGCCGCGCCAACGCCCGCGGACGCCAGTTTGGCGACCACCGGTTCAGCCATCGCGCTGGTGGCCATCGCGCCGGCAGCCAGGGCGATGAGCGCGGCAGTGAGACGGAACTTCATAGACTTCCCCTTAAAATCGAAACGTCTTAACCCCCTCGGGGCCTAGGCCAGGGGTTCCCTACACCAGAACCGGCGCGGCTTGTCGCGAGATTTCTTTTCGCAAACGCGAAAGATCGTCGCGGCGCTCATGCTGTTCTCAGACACCGCGACAGGCAGGCGGGGATCAGCTCTCAGAAGGCACGGGGACCAGGATTTCGCCACCTGATTCGCGGAACTTGCGGGCCATGGCGTCCAGGTTGGCCTCGAGATCCTGCGCCGCACGGTTGTCCCCGGCCATGTCGTTCTGGGATCTGGCCGCCTCGCGGATATCCTGGCTGATCTTCATCGAGCAGAACTTCGGGCCGCACATCGAACAGAAGTGGGCGGTCTTCATCGCCTCCTTCGGCAGCGTCTCGTCGTGGTATTCCCGCGCGGTTTCCGGATCGATGCCCAGGTTGAACTGGTCCTCCCAACGGAACTCGAAGCGCGCACGGGAGATGGCGTCGTCCCAGGCCCGGGCGGTCGGATGGCCCTTGGCGAGGTCGGCGGCGTGGGCGGCCAGCTTGTAGGTCATCACCCCCACCTTGACGTCGTCGCGGTTCGGCAGGCCGAGATGCTCCTTCGGCGTGACGTAGCAGAGCATCGCCGTGCCGAACCAGCCGATCATCGCCGCGCCGATGGCGCTGGTGATGTGGTCGTAGCCGGGGGCGACGTCGGTGGTGAGCGGGCCCAAGGTGTAGAAGGGCGCCTCGCCGCAGGTCTTCAGCTGCTTGTCCATATTGGCTTTGATCTTGTGCATCGGCACGTGGCCGGGGCCTTCGATCATCACCTGCACATTGTGCTTCCAGGCGATCTGCGTGAGTTCGCCCAGCGTCTCCAGCTCCCCGAACTGCGCTGCGTCATTGGCGTCGGCGATACAGCCCGGACGCAGGCCGTCGCCAAGGCTGAACGACACGTCATAGGCCTTCATGATCTCGCAGATGTCTTCGAAGTGCTCGTAGAGGAAGTTCTCCTTGTGGTGCGCCAGGCACCACTTGGCCATGATCGAGCCCCCGCGGCTGACGATGCCGGTGACGCGCGAGGCGGTGAGCGGCACATAGGCCAGCCGCACCCCGGCATGGATGGTGAAATAGTCCACCCCCTGCTCGGCCTGTTCGATCAGCGTGTCGCGGAAGACCTCCCAGCTCAGGTCCTCGGCGACGCCGTTGACCTTCTCCAGCGCCTGGTAGATCGGCACGGTGCCGATGGGCGCTGGGCTGTTGCGGACGATCCAGTCGCGGATGTTGTGGATATTGCGGCCGGTGGACAGGTCCATGACGGTGTCGGCGCCGCAGCGGATGGACCAGACCATCTTGTCGACTTCATCGGTCACGTGGGACAGGACGGCCGAGTTGCCGATGTTGGCGTTGATCTTCACCAGGAAGTTGCGGCCGATGATCATCGGCTCGAGCTCGGTGTGGTTGATGTTGGCCGGGATGATGGCGCGGCCGCGGGCGATCTCGTCGCGGACGAATTCCGGGGTGCAGAAGTCCGGGATTTCGGCGCCGAAATCCTCGCCGTCGCGGATGAAGGCGTCGCTCTCCTTGCGGCGCAGGTTCTCGCGGATGGCGACGTATTCCATCTCCGGCGTGATGATCCCGCGGCGGGCGTATTCGAGCTGGGTGACGTTGGCGCCGGCCTTGGCTCGGTAGACGCGGCGCGGGGCGGTGAACTGCGGGGCCAGGCCCTCGCCCTTGGCGAAGCCGTTGTCCTCGGGCTTCACCTCGCGGGGGGTCTCGACGATCTCGACATCGCCGCGCGAGACGACCCAGGGCTCGCGGGTGCGCGGCAGGCCCTTGTCGATGTCGATGGTCACGGTCGGGTCGGTATAGGGGCCGGAGGGATCGTAGAGGGTCAGGGCCGCCTCGTTCGCGCTCGGATGCACCGCGACCTCGCGGAACGGCACGCGGATGTCGGGCCACAACACGCCGGGCTGATAGACCTTCTTCGAGCCGGGACGCTCGCCGGTCGGGATCGTCGCGGCTTCCAGGTTGCCGGTGGGCTTGTTCATGACGCGCGGCCTCGCTCAATCAAAGGCGGATCGGCGGCGAGGAACGGAACGGCTTCCTTCCCTTCGCCGGCATGACCCGGATCAGGTTCGACGGGTCGCGGGCCTACCCGCCTCTCAGCCGCTCAAATGCGGCCCCCCGAGGAGGCCTGGACGTTAGGCCCGAGAGGCCGCCGAGGCCAGCTCTTTTGCGATGGCCGCGCAGTTCGGAACAGCGGTCACAGTCCCAGGTTAAGGTTCCGCGAGGAGGAAACTGACGATGAAGCTCGCCCTCACAGCCTTGCTCGGCGCAGCCGGCGCCCTGGCCGCCTGCTCCGAGCCCTATCCGCCGCCGCCTGGCCCGCCCCTGGCGTCGGTCGCCGCGGCCGATCAGCCGCTCGCGGACGGCTGTTTCCGCACCCACGACATCGACAACCACCGCGTCGCCGACGACCACACCCTCTACATCCGCGTCGCCAACCGCGACGTCTACCGGCTGGAGATGGCCGGCTCCTGCCTGGCCGCGGCCAGCTCGTCCGACCCGCTGGTGATCCGCGAGCCGCCCGGCGTGCCCTATGCCTGCCGGCCGATCGACCTCGACATCTCCATCGCCCGCGGGGGGCTCGGCTTGGGCGGCGGAACGCCGATCCCGTGCATCGTCAAGTCGATGACGCGACTGACGCCGGACGAGGTCGCCGCCCTGCCGCCGCGCGATCGGCCTTGAGGCCTGGGCCTGACGCCCTACAGTTGGTCGGAATTGAAGGTGTCGCAGGCGGCGGGGTCGCCGCTCTGAGAGCCGGCGCGGAACCAGCGCATCCGCTGGGCCGAGCTGCCGTGGGTGAAGCTGTCGGGCGCGACACGGCCGGTCGCGGCTTTCTGCAAGGTGTCGTCGCCGACCGCGGCGGCGGCGCGCAGGCCGTCCTCGATGTCGCTGGGCGTCAGCGACACCTGGCCGTTGGAGACCTCGGCGGCGTGCGCCGCCCAGACGCCGGCGTAGCAGTCGGCCTGCAGCTCCAGCCGCACCGAGCCGCTCCGCGCCCCGCGGGCGCCCATCTGCTGGGCGGTCTCGTCGGCGCCGAGCAGGTGCTGCACGTGGTGGCCCATCTCATGGGCGATCACATAGGCCTTGGCCGCGTCGCCGCCTGCGCCGAAGCGGCCTTGCAGCTCCTGCCAGAAGGCCAGGTCGAGGTAGACCTTCTGGTCGTTCGGACAGTAGAAGGGGCCCATGGCGGACTGGCCGAGGCCGCAGCCGGTGCCGGTCGACTGGCTGTAGAGCACCACCGCCGACGGCGGCCGGAAACTGCGGTCCTCCTGGCGGAAGATCGCCGTCCAGACGTCGTCGACATTGGTCGAAACCACGTCGACGAACTGGCCCTCGCGGTCAGAGACCCTGCCCTGCACCCCCTGCTGCTGTTCGACCGGCGCGCCGCCGCCGCTCACCGCATTCAGGGTGGTCGATGGATTGATGCCGAACACCAGATAGCCGATCAGGGCCAGCACCACGCCGCCGGCGCTCAGGCCGCCGACGCCCACAGGCCCCAGGCCACGCCGATCCTCGATCCCGCCGGATTGCCGGCCGCCTTCCCAGCGCATCTCGCCCTCGCCTCGCCGCACCAGCCTGGCCGATAACGCCGCAGCCGGCCAGGCGCTCCGTCACGCTTCAATGATGGTTGTCGGCCGCCGCCTTCACGCGCGCATTTGAGGCGGCGAGCCGGTCGTCGGGAATCGAGGCGAACTGGTCGGCGTCGAGCCGGGCTCCGCCCTGCAGCGGCGGCGGCGGCCGCGACCGGCCCTGCGCCTGGACGTCGGCGATCGCCTGTTCGGCGCGGATCTGCGCCTCAAGCACGGTCAGCTGGTTCTGCTGAATCACCGCCTGGCGCGCGGCCATGTCCTGCTGGGCCTGCAGCTCGCTGGCGCGCAGCTGGGCGTCCATCGTCGCCTGCAGCGACTGGGCCAGCGCGGGCGCCGCCATGGCCGCAAGGCTGATGGCGGTAAAACAGATCAGGGCAAGGCGGCGGGCAGCGCGCATCTTCGGGCTCCGGACCCGCCTCAGATGGGAAGCCCCGGCGCGGGGCGCCAGCACACCCGCCCCTGCCCCTACTCTCCCGGCTCGCCGGCGGCGCTCTGGATGTAGTTGGCCTCGCCCATCGAGCTGATCAGCTTGAGCTGGGTCTCCAGATAGTCGATGTGCGCCTCGGTATCGCACAGGATCTCGGTGAGCATCTCGCGGCTGACGAAATCCTGGGCGGCTTCGCACTGGGCGACGCCGGCCACCAGGGTGGCGCGGCCGCCGACCTCGAGCTGCAGGTCCGCGGTCAGGGCCTCCAGCACCGTCTCGCCGATCGAAAGCTTGCGCAGATCCTGCAGGTTGGGCAGGCCGTCGAGGAACAGGATCCGCTTGATAAGCTTGTCGGCGTGCTTCATCTCGTCGATGGATTCGTCGTAGATGACCTTGCCGAGCTTGGTGCATCCCCAGTTGTCGAGCATGCGCGCGTGCAGGAAATACTGGTTCACCGAGGTGAGCTCGTTGGTCAACACCTCGTTCAGCCGGGCGATGATGGCCGGGTCGCCTTGCATGGCAGTCTCCTGATGACGCGGAGAGAGCCTCAGCCCATCCGTCGCGGCTGGCAATAGGGGGAAGCCGCCTCAACCTACTCCGCGGCGTAGCGCAGGGTCTCCTTGGCCTCGGTGATCATGCCGCGCATGTCGCAGACGCACTTCGCGCACCGGGGCGTGCAGGCGCGGGCCTTGAAGATATCGGCCGGCCGGCGGGCGCCGGCGGCGATCGCGGCGCGGACTTCGCGCTCGCGGATGCCGTTGCAATTGCAGACGTACACGTGACCCGACCCGATCCCTGAGCGCCTGGCCGCCGAACGCGGCCTCGTTAAGGGTCACTATACGCAAGTGCGAATAGCTCGCAATAGCATTTTCACGCCACGCCTCCGAAGCGCCCAGGCCCCGCCCCGTCGATCAAGCAAGCTTTACTACTTTAAGTGAAGTTGCGGCCGGCTCAGATCTCCACATGCGTGTATATTTGCGGCCCTGCGCGGGCTCATCCGGCGATGGGGCGAACATGACCACTACCAGCTATGTCTACCTGGAGAGCCAGGACATCCTGTCGATGACCTATGTGCCGAACTCGCTGACGGTGGGCGCGAGCGGCCAGTGGCCAGACCCCGAGGTCTGCCCGGGCGACGGCGGCTGGCGGATCGCGGTGACCTGCGACCTGACGAACTCCACCCCGCCGGCGGTGAGCTTCAACAACCTGATCCCGAGTCAGAACAACCTCTGGGGATCGCACAGCGGCGGCCCGCGGCCGGCCCAATTGAATTTCTGGTTCGCCGTGGACGTCACCTTCCAGGCCGGGAGCGGGAGCTTCATCACCCGGATCCTGCTCGGGCAGGGCCATAAGAAGAGCGGCAACAACTGGTGGATCGGCGGGACCAGCATCTGCAACGGGGCGCATGACAAGGAGGTCGTCTGCATCGACGAGCAGGCGAACCTCGTGCAGGTGCTGACGCTGCAATCCCTCGACGTGGACCACTACAAGCTGACCGCCTGGTTCCCGCGCGTGACCCAGGCGACGGACGCGGCCGCGACGCTCCCGACTGCAGCCAACTCTCCGGCGGGGTCCCCCTCGATCAGCGTGATGTCGCTGACCAGCGACTACATCACCAGCGTCACCTACATCGCCGGCAGCCTGAATTGTCCGACCCCGGTCTACGACGGGCCGAATGTCACCCAGAACGGCCAGCAATGGACCGTCGACCTGCAGTGCGACCTGGAAGCCTCGCCGCAGGTGGCCGATGCGTTCATGAACATGGTCGTCAGCGCCAACCACCTGTTCGGCCCGGACTCCGGGGCCAGCTCGCCCGAGGCGTTGAACTTCTTCCTCGGGTTGAAGGTGGAGTTCAGCATCGGCGGCCTGGTGTTTTCGACCGATCTCTTCGTCGGCCAGGGAAACAGCAGCCGCGGCGGCAACGACTGGTGGATCGGCGGAACCGTGCTCGGCTGCGACGGCTCGCAGGCGCTGATCGCCTTCAGCGAACCGGATGAGGCTGTCCTGCAGGTGCTCGCCGTCGACACCAGCGCGAGCGGCGCCTTCGTGCTCGATCCCTACTGGACGAGCCTGCAGCCGCTGCCCGACCAGTCGGCCTGGATGGCCGGACTGGACCCCACCCTGTCGATCGGCGCCATCAATCTTCCGGGCAGCCATGACAGCGCCGCGATCGGCGGCTGGACCCGCTTCTGGACGACCCAGTCGCTGTCGCTGACCGACCAGTTCAATGCAGGGGTGCGGCTGTTCGACATCCGCGTCGCCGTGCGACAGCCCCAGCCGGACGGCCCCTACGTCTTCTACACCTGCCATGGCGACGCCGGCGCCGAGATCGGCGCCAACCTGTTCCAGACTCTCGAGAGCGCGCTCGACGAACTACAGGCCGTGCTGCAGCCGGAGGGGACGCTGGAGTTCATCGTCATGAGCTTGAAGATCGACGATGATGGCGGCTTCAGTCCGTACGAGTTCGTCGCCGACCTCAAGACCCTGCTGACTGGAATCGACAATCTCCTGTGCAGCCCCAGCCTGCCCACCGTCGGCCAGGCGCAGGGCAAGATCTATGTGGTGAACCGGGTCAGGGACCTGAACCTGGCGGCGGCCGACCTCGCCATTCCCGACAACACCCCAGGCGATCTGCTCACCGCGAGCTCCGATCACAGGTTCAGCGTCTATGTGCAGGACCAGTATGAAGACTACGACGGCAACCCCGTCACGGTGAAGCTGGGCCTCTACCAGGGCGCCGTGCAGGCGGGGACGGCGGCCGACGTTCTGCTCAATTTCGCGTCCGGCACGACCTGCGTCGTCTTCGGCGTCTATATCGACCAATTCATCCTGCAATGGCTGGGCGCCAGCCCCGGCGCGACCCGGCCCGCGCGGCTGGGGTGGACGCTGCACGACTTCGTGGACGCCGCCTACGGGACCGACAAGTACGGCGCCATGAGCCTCATCCAGATCGTCGTCGCCTCGAACTTCGGCTACGCCGCCTATCCAGAGACCTTCAACCCGTTCGCGCCGGGCGCCGTCCTTCCGACCGCCCCATCCCGGGCGCTCCGCCGCGCGTTTCGCGCGCGACGCGCGGCGCTGCGAGCGGAGGCTGCTTCATCGAGCGTCCCGGCGCGCGCGCCGGAGAACACGCCCGCCTGACGGTTCAGGGCGCAGGCGGACCCGGCCCCGCGGTCGCCGGGGCGGCCAGGGCGTCGGCGGCCAGCCAGCCGTACCGGCTCTCCAGCCGGTCGGTCTCGGCGGCGATCGTCGCGGCGGCCGCGCCGGAGGCTTGCAAGGCGCGGAGCCGCGCGACCTCCGCCGCCAGCCGGCGGGCCAGCTCGGCGCGGCAGCGCTGGCTACGCGCCATCGCCCGCGCGTCTTCGGCATCGTTTCCCAGCGCCCTCATCGCCTCGTCCAGCGCTTCGGGGGTCGCCGCCTGATGGCCGACATGCAGCATGGTGATCTGCCGAACGTGGGCGACGCACCAGTCGCGCAGCGAACTGCGGGCGGTCGCGTCCATGGCCACGCCCATCTCGTCACGCTCGCCGGTCACGAAGACCAGGCGCGACGCGGCTTGAAACCGCCCCAGCAGCGCGGCGTGGGGGATCGGCGTCTGCGGCCCGCCGATCGGGTCGGCCCCGGCGTTCAGCATCGCCCCGGAAAACAGGTCCGGGAATTCGAGCGCCATCCGTTCCGCCGCCCGCGAGCCGCCGGAGAAGCCGGCGACGTAGATCCGCGAACGGTCGACCTCATACTTGGCCGCCACGTTCCAGGCCGCGGCGAGCGCCAGCGGGATGCGCCGCAGATGGACGCTCTCCGGGTTGCCGGAGCGGGCCGCCGTCACGAAGATCGCGCCGTAGTCGTCGAGCACCGAACCCCAGCCCGGCGGCAGCGCAGCCTCGTTCCACGGCGGGATGAAGACGACCACGGCAAAGCCGCCGGCGGGCTTGCGCTTCGGGACGTAGACGGCGAACCGCTCGGCCGCGAGGTCGAAGAACTGCGCCTGCGGACGCTCGCCGGCGGCGATCGCTCGCGTCCGATACTCACGGTACGACCTGGGACCAAGCAGGCGGGCCGCCACCGCCGCGGGGGCGGCGAAATCCGGATAGTCGTCGAATCTCACGTCGCGATGCAGACCCGGCGTGGCCGCCGCATCCGCCGCCGAAGCCCGCGGGCCCTCGGCCCTGAGGCCGGACGCCAGGCTCGTCGTCGCGACAAGCGCGGTCAGCGCCGGGATCCAATGCCGCGACGATAACAGAATGCGAGCGGTCCAACTTTCCCGGCTGCGCGTCATCAATTGGATTTAGATGACTTCCATGCCCGGGCCGCTAGCCTAAAGCTTCAGGCCCTTCTTCGTCGTCCTCCTGGCCATGCTCGGCCTGTTGGCTAGCCCGGCTGTCGCCGCGGCGGCCCCGGCGACGTGCGCAGCAGACGCATCGCCACACCACTTGGTTCGCTTATGTCCGAGCCATAACGATACCGGTTGGTTCACGGTCATATGCCGCGCTTCACGCGCTTGGGCGTCATGCCGCCTCTCGTCCGTCCGCCTCCGCTTCTGGCGCGTAGGCCCGAAGGAAGGCTTCGAGACCTTCCGACACCTCGCCGGCGGCCATTTCCGAACTGACCGATCTGTCGCCGCGCAACCGTCGCTCGACAAGGTCGCCTTCGGCCAGCAGCCGGAACTGGGTCGCGGCGCGATAAGGATCTGCGGGCCGCAGGCGTCCGGCGTCCATCTCGGCTTTCAGCGCCTCGGCAAGACGCCGCCACTGCGGTTGAACGTAGCGCTCGTGCATGATGCCGGCGAGGTTCGTCCGCTCGGATTCGGCGATGAGGATGCGGTCCAGAGCGATGACGTCGTCGCCGAGGCGGAACTCCACGTAGAGGCGGGCGAACTGCTCCAGGCGGGCGTGCAGATCGCCGCGACCGCCGAGCGCGTCGAAGGGCGCGGCGGCCTGAGCTTCGAGCGCATCTTCCACGACCGCGAAGAACAATTCCTCCTTCGACGGAAAATAATTGTAGAGCGTCCCCTTCGAGCCCCCGACCCGGGCCGCGATCGCGTGCATGCTCGCCCGGTCGAACCCCCTCTCTCGGAACATGCCCGCGGCCGCTTCGATGATGGCCTGCCTGCGCTTGGGCGACTTCAATCTCATGGGAAAACGCTCCACGACTACTTTTTCAAACCAATCAGTACACTTATGGCTTGACGCCTGCAAGCTATAAGCCTACTGACCTGTACGGTTCTGTTATGGAGATGCCCGTGCAGCCCCCTTCCCCTCTCGCACCCAAGGCCGCCCGCCGCGGGCGGATGTTCAGCTATTCCTTCGCGCTAGCCGCCGCCCTCTCGGCCGCGGCCTGCGCTGCGATCCCCGCGTCGCAGAAAGGGCCGCCTGCCAAGCCGATCTCGGCCTACGCGGTCGACCGGAGCTTCACGGCGCCGACCGCCGCGTGGCCCAAGTCGGACTGGTGGACCCGTTTCGGCGACGCTCAGCTGACCGGCCTGATCAATGAAGCGCTGGCCGGGTCGCCGGATCTGCGCGTTGCCGAGGCGCGCGTCCGCAAGGCCGCGGCGATCCGCGGCGAGACCCGCGCCAACCTGCTGCCGCAGGTCAATTTCCAGGGCGCGGCGCAGCACGCCCACGTCGGCGACCAGTTCGGCAGTCCGCTCGGGCTCCCGGCGCTGAACAACGGCGCCGACGTCGGCTACGCCGGCCTGGGGATGACCTGGGAGCTCGACTTCTGGGGCAAGAACCGCACCGCTCTCGCCGCTGCGACCTCGGACCAGCAGGCGGCCCAGGCGGAGCGGGAGCAGGCGAAGCTCGCGCTCTCCACCGCCATCGCCGCGCAATACGCCGAGCTCGCGTCGCTCTACGCGGAACGCGACACCGCGGCGGACGCGGTGTCCATTCACCGCCAGACGGCCGAGCTGATGTCCGGTCGCCAGGCCCAGGGACTGGAAAACGCCGCGGCTTCCGAGCGCGCCCGCTCCTCGGCCGAATCGTCCGAGGCCGAACTCGCCGCCATCGACGAAGCCATCACCAACACACGTCATGGCATCGCGGCCTTGATGGGCGAAGGCCCCGATCGCGGCCTAGCGATCCTGCGCCCCTCGGCTCAGGCGCTGAGCGCCCCCGGCCTTCCGGCCGAGCTACCGGCCAATCTGCTCGGGCGCAGGCCCGACATCGTCGCGGCACGCCTGCGCACCGAAGCGGCCTCGCATCGGATCAAGTCCGCGAAGGCGAGCTTCTATCCGAACGTCAACCTGATGGGTTTCGTGGGCGGCGGGTCGCTCGACCTTGGATCCATCGCCAGTTCCGGCTCGCTGATCGGCGCGATCGGGCCAGCGGTGTCGCTGCCGATCTTCAACGGTGGACGGCTGCGGTCGCAGTATCGGGGCGCGGAGGCCGACTACGACCTGGCCGTCGCCGAATACGACCGCACCGTGACCCACGCCTTGAACGAGGTCGCCGACGCGGTCACCAGCCGTAAGGACCTGCAACTGCGCCTGGGCCACTCGCGCGAGTCCCTCCGCGCGGCGCAGCTCGCCTACACCGTCGTCAACAACCGCTACCGCGGCGGTCTAGCCACCTACCTCGATGTGCTGAGCGCCGAGGACTCCTTGATCTCCGCCCGCCGCAACGTGGCCGGCCTCGAGAGCCGCGCCTTCACCCTCGACGTCGCCATGGTCCGCGCTCTCGGCGGCGGCTTCCAATCTTGAAAACTGGAGAGTTGAAAATGAACGCCGTCGCTAAACCCGACACCTTCGTCGAAGCCCCTGCCGCCGAAACCAACGCCGGCGCCAAGACCAAGCGGAAACAGCTCCTCTTCGGCCTCGCCGGCGGCGTTGCGGCGATCCTCGCCGGTGGGTTCGCCTACCAGACGCTGGTGGCCTCGCGGCTCGTTACGACCAACGACGCCTACGTCGGAGCCGACGTGGCCCAGGTGACGCCGCTGGTCGGCGGACCCATCGCCCAGGTGCTGGTTCAGGACACCCAACAGGTGAAGCGCGGGGACGTGCTCGTCCGACTCGACGACACCGACGCCCGGCTCGCCCTGGCGCGCGCCGAGGCCGATCTCGCCGCGACGGAGCGTCGGGTGCGCGGCATTGTCGCCACCGACTCGGAGCTGAAATCGCAGATCGCCGCGCGGACCGCCGACCAGGCCCAGGCCGCCGCCCGCGTGGCTTCCGCCAGGGCGGACCTCGAGAAGGCGCGGATCGACCTCGGTCGTCGCCAGGCCCTGGCTGGATCCGGCTCGGTGTCGGGCGACGAGCTCACCGCCGCGCAGACCGCCTTCAACACCGCGAGCGCCAACCTCAAGGCCGCCGAGGCCGCCCAGGCGCTGGCCGTGGCGAACCGCGCCTCGGCCGACAGCGCGCATCAGGCCAACAATGTCCTGATCCAGGACGCCGACCTCGACCAGAACCCGCAGGTGCTGGCCGCACGCGCGGCGCGAGACCAGGCCCGCGTCGACCTCGAGCGGACCATCATCCGCGCGCCGATCGACGGCGTCGTCTCGCGCCGCCAGGTGCAGGTGGGCCAGCGGGTCCCGGCCGGCTACACCCTGATGTGGGTCGTCCCCGTCCAGCAGGCCTACGTCGACGCCAACTTCAAGGAAGGCCAGTTGGCCAAGGTTCGGCCGGGCCAGCCGGTGAGCCTCGACGCCGACCTCTACGGCGGCAAGGTGACCTACCACGGCCACGTCGTCGGCTTCTCCGGCGGTACGGGCGCGGCCTTCGCAATCGTCCCGGCGCAGAACGCCACCGGCAACTGGATCAAGGTCGTTCAACGTCTGCCGGTCCGCATCGCGCTCGACCCGCAGGAACTCGCCGCCCACCCGCTGCGCGTGGGCCTTTCGATGAACGTCGACGTCGACGTCAGCAAGTAGGGCGCCCCATGAGCAGCATCACCGCCGATGGCGCCGGCTCGTTCGGCGAGCCGGTCGCCACTCCGCTGAGGGGGATCGCACTGGTCGTCGCCGGCATCGCGATCGCGATCGGCAACTTCCTGGTCGTGCTGGACACGACCATCGCCAACGTGTCCGTCCCCACCATCGCAGGTTCCCTTGGCGTCTCATCGTCCCAGGGCGCCTGGGTGATCACCTCCTACGCCGTGGCCGAGGCGATCACCGTTCCCCTGACCGGGTGGCTGAGCAAGAAGTTCGGCGCCCAGCGGGTGTTCGTCACCTGCTACCTGACCTTCGGCGTGCTCTCGCTATTGTGCGGCATGGCCAACTCACTGGGCATTCTGCTCCTCGGCCGCGTGCTGCTGGGCCTGGCCGGCGGTACGCTGATGCCGTTGTCGCAAATGCTGCTGTTGCGGATCTTCCCGAAGGAGCAGGCGACGACCGCCAGCGTGCTCTGGGCGATGACCACCCTGGTGGCTCCGGTCGTAGGCCCGATCCTCGGGGGCGTCATCAGCGACACCATCGGCTGGCCGTGGATCTTCTACATCAAGGTCCCGCTCGCGCTCGGCGGCGGGGCGCTGGCCTGGTTCATGACCCGCGGGCAGCCGGATCCGAAGGAGCCGGCCAAGATCGACGGCGTCGGCCTGACCCTGCTGATCATCTGGGTTGCGGCCCTGCAGATCATGCTGGACGAGGGCCGTAACAACGACTGGTTCAATTCGCTGGAGATCTGCGTCCTCGCGGCGGTTGCGGCGATCGGCTTCATCGCCTTCCTGATCTGGGAGCTGACGGACGCCAATCCGATCGTCGACCTGCGCGTGTTCCGCCACCGCGGTTTCGCGGCGGCCGCGATCACCTACGCTGCGGGGTATGGCGCCTTCTTCGGCTCCGTGTTCCTTCTGCCGCTGTGGTTGCAGTCGAACATGGGCTACACCGCCACCTGGGCCGGCTACGCCACCGGCATCATGGGGATCTTCGCCGTGACCTGCTCGCCGCTGGTCGGCAAGGCGGTGGAGAAGATCGACGCCAGGCTGATCATCTCCCTGGGCCTCGTCGGCCTCGGCCTGATCCACGTCTGGCGGATGGCGTTCAGCTCGGACGTCTCCTTCGGCGTCATGGCCCTGCCGACCCTCTTCTCAGGCGTGGTCATGGTGATGTTCTTCGTGCCGGTCACGGGCCTGGCGATGGCGAGCGTCGAGCACCACGAGGCCGCCAACGCCGCCGGGCTCTCCAACTTCATGCGGACGCTGGCCGGCGCCTTCGCAACGGCGCTCGTGCAAACCGGCTGGTACAACGCCATCCGCAAGAACCAGACGGAGCTGGCGAACGGCATGACGCACGGCCACGCCGCCATGGAGGGAATGGTCGCCGCCGGCGTCGATCCCGAGCAGGCGCGGCAGGGCGTGAACATGCTGGTCGAGAGCCAGAGCACCATGCTGGCGACGCTCAACGTATTCAGCGTCATCGCCCTGATCTTCTTCTTCTCCGCCACCCTGATCTGGATCGCGCCCAGGCCCAAGGGGCCGATCGACACGACCGCCGCACACTGACGCCGCTCGCGCAGCCCCACCTCAATAACAGAGAATTTCGATGCTCAAACTCAGAGAATTCTGCCCGCCAGTCGAGTTCGCCACACTGCTCCAGTTCGAGAGCGACGCCTTCGCAGCCTGGATGGAGGCGCCGCCGCACCAAAACCGATGGCTGAACGAGTACAACCTCATCGGCGATCCACTCGACCTGGCTTGCGTCGGTCCCGTCGCGCTCGACTGCTGATGCGGCGCACCGCTCCCGTCAGCGGCCCTCGGGTCGCTGGCGGCGAGCGCGGCCGTCGGCCTTTCCACCGCGCGTTGCGGCAAGGGCAGCCGCGGTCTCGCGCAGGACTTCCGTCTCGACCTGCGGGCCATAGGCGCGCAGGAACGCCTCGACCGCATTGTCCGCGGTCCGTTCTAAGGTCGCCGGGTGAGGCTCAGGCTCGGCGTTCAGCAGCTGCCGGTCGAAGTGCTCGGCCTCGAGCATTCCCTTCAGATGCATGGCCATGACCCACGGGTCGCCTGGCCTGAGCCGCCCCGCGCCCATCTGCTCCGCCAGATAGCCGGCGAATCGCAGCCAAGCCTGGCGCAGACCTTGTTCGTAGAACCGCCGGCCAATCCCGTTCTCCGCCGGCATGAGCGCGAGCATGCGGTAGTTGGCGATCGGGCGCGGGCCCATGGCCTTGATGAGATAGGCCTTGCCGAATTCCTCGAGGGCCCTGCGCAGGTCCGGAATGCCGCGCACCAGATCCACCAATGCGCCAGCGTCCGCCTCGAGGTCTTCCTCGATGCAGGCGACGAACAGGTCCTCCTTCGACGGATAGTAGCTGTAGAGGGTCGTCTTCGACCCTCCAAGCCGCTCGGCGATCTCGGCCATGCTGGCGCGGTCGAAGCCTTGCTCCTCGAAGACGGATCGGGCGGCCGCCAGGATGGCGCGACGACGGGCCTCGGTGCGGACTCGCAAAGGATGACCTCCCTCATGGCTTTTAGCGGACCAAGCGGTACGCTTTTCACCCGAGCAGGCATCCCATGGCAAGCGCTGCGCTGGGTTTTTCCTCCCGGCAGTCGAAAGCGACGGCCAGCACGTCCATGTTTCTATGCACCCTGGCGCATCGTCAGGCGGCGTTTTGCGCCGGGCGATTGGCCAGCGAGATCTTCCACCATGACGGAGCCTCCCGCTCGAGGTCGCTAGGCGGCGAGCGCCGTGGCCACGCGCGCGACGGTGGCGGGCACGGACGCCAGGGCCTGCGCAATCGAGGCCTCGCGATGATCGGGGCCCAGCGCCACGCCCTCGGCGCGCACGAACTCGACGTCCTCAATCCCCAGGAGGCGGAACACCGCGGCGAGATAGGGCTCCTGGAAGTCGGACGCCGCCATCGGCCCGCCCGGCGAGTAGACCCCGCCGCGGCCGGAAGCGACCAGCACGCGCTTGCCGCTGACCAATCCCTCGGAGCCGCTCGACGTGTAGCGGAACGTCTTGCCGGCGACGGCGAGGTGGTCGATCCAGGCCTTCAGCTGGCTCGCCGGCCTGCTCGGCATCGCCTATGCCGATGAACTCGGACCAGTAGCCGGTGTCTGTCAGGGGCAACGGTGCCCATTTGCGCTGGATCTTAGCCCCGCCGCAATGCGCTTCGCGCCTTCGCTAAAATGAGGGGCAAGATCGCCTTCTGACTTGCACTCAGGCCAAGTGAGTCGCATCAATCGCGGAGTCGGCGATGATGATTTCGGGGAGGGCCGACGTGAGCGTTCCAGAAGGATCAGGTCTCCCGCCTCGCAGCGACCCTGCCACCCTGGCGCATCTGACCATGTTACAGGGCGCGATCTCACGCTTAGCGGGCAATAGCGCCCAGTGCAAGACATGGTGCCTGACACTTGTAAGCGCTCTCATCGCCTTCGCCGGCGCAGTACACAGCGCAGGCCCGATACTACTATCGATCTTGCCGATCACCATGTTTCTATTCTTGGACGCTGCCTATCTTGGCAACGAGATCGCTTATCGTGCACTCTTCAACCAGATTAGCAGCAAGGTGCGCGGAAATACCTATGCAGTGGGCGACCTGTTCGCGATGACGGCATCTCTCAGCTGGGCGACCTTCGGCCGCGCGTTGCGATCCTGGTCGATCTACATCTTCTACTATCCGCTCGCGACCGCTTATGCGGTGGTGATGTGCTATCCGGACTTGGCCAAGATCCTCGCCAACGCGAGGCCTGGTTGACGGCCGCACGCCGCTCGGCCGAGGATTCTGCAACTGCGCGTCTCACTGCCATGGCGACCGGCTCGCGCCGGTCGGCCGGCGATGTAAAGCGCGCACCATTTCGGCTCTTGAATGCGCCGCTAAGCTAACGCCGCCGAATAACGGCGAACGAAATCGGCTTGGTAGTCGTTGGCGTCGAGGATCGGATAGAGCTGGTGGTATTCCTGCTTGCTGACAGCCTCCTCGGCGTCCCTGTCGAGGGGCAGAATGAAAATTCGACCGCGTAAGGCGTCAAAGAAACCGAGTTCCCACTGCACCCATGGCGAGGCAGCGCTGCTGGCGGAGAGGGCTAGGACGAGCGCCTTACACTGGCGCATGCGTTGCTGCAGCGTCTCTGCCGTGATCCGATCGACATGGGTTCGATCCAGCAACGGGTCTTCTGTCCAGTCCACATAGACCTTGTTGCCGGCTGCCTCGAACTCGCCTTTGATCGACCGAACACGTTCCTCATCGCGCTTGGCGTGTGAAAGGAAGATGTCGAATGGACGCGGGGGAGTTGTGGCGCTGCCGGAAATCCAGCCTGTCCAGAGAGCTGACCAAGCACGGTTCAGCTGTTCCGCATATTCAAATTGCTTGGCGGGGTTCCAGAACAATCCCGGGAGATCGTGGACCGTCTGCTTTCCGTAGCCGTTGGTTAGTTCGAAATCTCGTCCGTTAAGGAATGGGTCGCGGAGCTTCGCAGGTCCGCGTTTCTTAGCTTCCATTCGCTGCACTCCTCATGGGCGTCATTGAATGAACGGAATTCGGCAGATGCGGCCATGCCAATAAATCGGACATCGTGGGTGTCTCCCCGCTCGGTGCACGCGCGCTACTATAGGTGGCGGCGTGCAGAAGCGCGACCTTCACTTGATCTCCCTGCGCCATCGGTGCGCTGAACTCGATGGCCGATCCCCGTTCAGGGATCTGTGGCCAGCATGCCGCCCGTCCGGGCTGGCACTTCGCGTGACAAGCGGACCGGCGGTTCCGCCCTCCAGCCGATCGTCAGAGCTCGCTACCATTTTGAGAGGGGAGGATGGTGCGGGCGGTCGGGCTCGAACCGACACTCCTTGCGGAACCGGATTTTGAGTCCGGCGCGTCTACCAATTCCACCACGCCCGCGCTGAGGCGTATCTAGCTTTCCGGGCGGCGTTCGCCAAGCCGGTGTTTGGGCGGCGTCATCCCCCGACTTGCGAAGGCTCAAATCGCGACGGCGCGCCGGGAGGTAAGTAGGCTGGCTCTTGTGTTCCCGCCGCTTTGACCGTAATTGATAATCAGTCGCAAAGTGCCACCGGGTGCGTCTCTAAATGCACGACATGCTCGCCCAGCCGATCGAAGCCGTCGCCGCCGCCCAGGCGGGGATCGATCCGGCTGTGCGCCGCCTCAGCCAGGCGCGGCCGGGCGACGTCGGCGTCATCCTCGATGTACGGGCAGAGACGCATCCCGGCGACCACGGCGTCGGTGTCGAGGAGCTTCAGCGGCGACTGCTGGAGTTCGGCTTCGTCGAGGGCGCCGAGATCGAGGTGCTGCACGAGGGCGTGATCCGCCATGATCCGATCGCCGTGCGCATCGACGACATGCGCGTGGCGCTGCGCCGCCGCGACGCCGAGGACATCTGGGTGCGGTTTGTGATGCGCCCGCCCGCCCGCCGCCGCCGCCGTTCATGAACATCGCCGTCGAGACGTTCGCACCCACCGCCCGGGTCGCGCTGGTCGGCAATCCGAATTCCGGCAAGACGGCGCTGTTCAACGCCCTGACCGGCAGCCGCCAGAAGGTGGCCAACTACGCCGGGGTGACTGTCGAGCGGAAGGAAGGCCAGCTGAAGACCGCCGGCGGCCGCACCCTGTCGGTGCTCGACCTGCCCGGCACCTATTCGCTGCGCGCGCGCAGCCCCGACGAGGCGGTGACGCGCGACGCGGTGCTGGGGCGTCTGGCCGGGGAGCAGACGCCGGACGTATTGGTCTGCGTCGCCGACGCCACCAACCTGCGGCTGGTGCTGCGGCTGATCCTGGAGCTGAAGGCGGTCGGCCGGCCGATGGTTCTGGCGCTCAACATGTACGACATCGCCCAGCGCCAGGGCCTGCGGATCGACCTCGAAGGGCTCGAACGGGAGCTGGGTTGCCCGGTGATCACCACGGTGGCCACCCGCAAGCGCGGGATCGAGGCGCTGGTCGCCAAGGTCGACGAGATGGCCCGGGCCGGGACGCTGGCCGGCGAGAACCAATGGCGCGAGCCCAGCGCCGGCGAGATCCGCCAGGCGCACCGCGAGGCCCAGCGGATCCTCAAGGCCCACGTTCGCCCGCCGGAGCGGCCGGACACTCTGACCGGCCGGATCGACGGCGTGCTGCTGCATCCCGCGGCGGGCCTGGCCATCCTGCTGGCTCTGCTGTTCGTGATGTTCCAGGCGGTCTTCACCTGGGCGACGCCGGCGCAGGACCTGATCAACAACGCCTTCCAGAGCCTGGGCGCCCTGGTGGCCAGGGACTTGCCGCCAGGCCTGCTGACCAGCTTCCTCACCGACGGGGTGATCTCCGGCGTCGGCAGCGTGCTGGTCTTCCTGCCGCAGATCCTGGTGCTCTTCCTGTTCATCATCCTGCTGGAAGACTTCGGCTACATGGCCCGGGCCGCCTTCCTGATGGACCGGATCATGGGCGGCGCCGGCCTCCACGGTCGCGCCTTCATTCCGCTGCTCTCCTCCTTCGCCTGCGCCATTCCGGGCATCATGGCCACGCGGGTGATCGACAACCGGCGCGACCGGCTGACCACCATCCTGGTTGCGCCGCTGATGACCTGCTCGGCGCGCATCCCGGTCTACACCCTGATCATCTCGGCCTTCATCCCCAACCAGACGGTGGCGGGCTTCCTCAGCCTGCAGGGGCTGGTGATGTTCAGCCTCTATGCGGCCGGCATCCTCAGCGCGCTGGGCATCTCCTTCCTGACCCGGCGGCTGTTCTGGCGCGGCGCGGTCGAGCCCTTCCTGATGGAGCTGCCGACCTACAAGCTGCCGGACCCGGAGAACGTGGCGCGCAACCTCTTCCTGCGCGGCAAGATCTTCATCGAGCGGGCCGGCCGGATCATCTTCCCCCTGATGATCGTGATCTGGTTCCTGTCGTCCTTTCCCGGCGCGCCGGCGGGCGCCACCGACCCGGCGATCAACTATTCGATCGCCGGACGGCTGGGGCAGTGGCTGCAACCGCTGCTGGCTCCGATCGGCTTCAACTGGCAGATGACCGTCGCGCTGATCCCCGGCTTCGCGGCGCGTGAAGTGGCGGTCGCCGCGCTCGGCACGGTCTATGCGATCGGCAACGCCGACGCCGCCCCCGGGACCCTGGCCACGCTGCTGGCCCAGCATTGGTCGATCGCCACCGGGCTGTCGTTCCTGGCCTGGTACGTCTTCGCCCCGCAATGCGCCTCGACGCTCGGCGTGGTGAAGCGCGAGACCAACTCCTGGATCTGGCCCGTCGTCATGCTGGTCTACATGACCACGCTCGCCTATCTGGCGTCGCTGATCGTCTACCATGCCGCGGTCGCCTTCGGCCTCGGCTAGGGTCGGCAGGGTGAACGGGCGCTAAACCTTGACGAGAGCAAATCGCGCGTTCAACCCGGATCTTAACCGAGCGAAAACCCACTGCGCGCCAATCTTCCCTGGCCATGTCAAAGAACCTGGAACTTGCCTCCGACACTCCCCCCGGCAAAAAGCCGGCGCGAGCCAATCAGACCCTCGCCAAGCGAGTTCGTGAGGTCCTCCTATTGCTCGGCGGCGAAGCGCACCGGGCGATAGTGATCGAGCAGGTGGCCCGATCCCTCGGCCACGACGTCCGTCAGATCCCGGAAGAGCTGCAGACCGCGCTCATCCATACCTTCGAGGAGAACTGGCGGGACGAGCGCCGGCGCGCGGCGCTGGGCTTCCACCTGCCGTTCGGCGAGGGCTCGCACCGCTGGAGCGTGCGCCACCTGGAAGGCGCCTCGATCCACTAGGTCGTCGGGACTAGCCGAGCGGCTGGGGTTCGCCCTCGCCGACAAGGCCGGTCGCGGCCGTCTGCAGGCGCAGCAGCAGCCGCCGCAGCAGGGCGGCCTCCTCCGGCGACAGGCCGGTGATCAGCGCCGCCTCGTAGGCGAGCGCCAGGGGGGCGATTTCCCCGTAAAGGCGTCGGCCCTCCGGCGTCAGCGTCAGCACATGCGAGCGGCCGTCGGCGTGGTGCTCCGAACGATGCACGAGCCTGCGGCTCGCCAGCCCCTGGGCGGCGCGGCTGACGGTCACCTTGTCCATGAAGGTGCGGGTGACGATCTGCCCCTGGGTGACCCCGCCCTCCTCCGCCAGCACGGCGATCAGCCGCCACTGCGGGATGGTCAGCCCGAACCGGTCCTGGTAGGCGCGCGCGATCAGGCCGGAGACGGCGTTGGACGCCACCGACAGCCGGTAGGGAAGATAGGACTCGAGCCGCAGGCTAGGTTCGCCGTCATCGGCGCTCATCGCCCCGCCGCCTCCGTCGCCGCCGGCCGACGTTCGCCGGCCCCCTGCCCGCTCTTCGCCGGCTGCTCGCCGGTCACCTGCTGCTCGATGGCCCCGAAGATTGTGTGGCGCCTGGCGTCGCGCATCTCGATGCGCACCCGGTCGCCGGGCTTCAGGAACGGCGTCTTCGGCGCGCCGTGCCGCAAGGTCTCCACCGTGCGCAGCTCCGCCAGGCAGGAATAGCCCGCGCCGCCCTCGGCGATCGGCTTGCCCGGGCCGCCGTCCGGGCCACGGTTGGAGACCGTGCCGGAGCCGACGATCGAGCCAGCCCCCAGGCTGCGGGTGCGCGCCGCATGGGCGACCAGCCGTCCGAAGTCGAAGGTCATGTCGACCCCCGCGTCGGCCTCCCCGATAGGCGAACCGTTCAACTCCACCTCCAGTCGTCCACTCAACTTGCCCGCGCGCCACCCCTGCAACGAGTCCGGCGTCACCGCCACGGGAGAGAAGGCCGACGCGGGCTTGGATTGGAAAAAGCCGAAACCTTTGGCGATTTCGCCGGGGATCAGGTTGCGCAGCGACACGTCATTGCAAAGCATCACCAGGCGGACAGCGTCCAGCGCCGCCTCCTGGCTTGCGCCCTGCGGCACATCGCCGGTGATCACCGCGACCTCCGCCTCCAGGTCGAGGCCCCAGCTCTCGTCCGCCAGCACAATGGGATCGCGTGGCCCGAGGAAGGCGTCGGAGCCGCCCTGGTACATCAGCGGATCGGTCCAGAAGCTCTCCGGCAGCTCCGCCCCGCGGGCCTGCCGCACCAGAGCGACATGGTTCACATAGGCTGAGCCGTCGGCCCATTGGTAGGCGCGCGGCAGCGGGCTCGCCGCCTGATGCTCGTGGAAGCGCTCACGCGGAACGCCGCCATGGTCGAGGGTTTCCGCCAGCGCCCGCAACAGCGGCTCGCAACGCTCCCAGTCGTCCAGCGCGGCCTGCAAGGTCGGCGCGATGGCGTCGGCCGGCGCATACCAGGCCAGGTCTTCGGAGACCACCACCAACCGGCCGTCGCGGCCGCCCTTCAGAGACGCCAGCTTCATGGGTGTTCCTCTCTCGAAATGTTGTTGTTGCGGCTGCCCCCTCCACCGCTTTGGGGTCCCCCTCCCCCAATGGGGGAGGAGAAAGGCGGTGTGGCTTCGACTCTCCTCCCCCTCTGGGGGAGGGGGACCGCGAAGCGGTGGAGGGGGCTTTGCGTCATCGGTCGGCGCGGGGAATGACGCCGGTCAGCCTCACGCCGGCCTCGTAGGCCTGCGGCGCATAGACGACGATCTCGACGCGGATGTCGCCTCCGGCCTCGTCCTCCCACAGGTAGTTCCGCTCGAAACAGACCTCGCGGCCATCCGGCGTGAAGCCTTCGAAGGTATCGCCCCAGGGGGTGTGCGCGCGCAGTTCGCGCCAGCCGAGGGTGCAGGCGCGCTGCAGTTCGTCCTCGGCGGCGGAGCGCAGATCCTCGGCCGGGCTCATGAGGCTTTCCAGCTGTCGACATAGGCCGGGTCCTCGACCGAAGCGGCGGCCTCGCCGACCTCCAGCGGATCGCGGGCGTCGACCATGACGGCGTACTCGTCGGTCGCGGGCTTGGCCTGCACCAGCATGTTCTTCAGCGCCTTCGGGTGCGGGCCGTGGGTGAAGCCGGACGGGTGGAAGGTCATCATCCCGGCCTCGATATGGTCGCGGCTGAAGAAGTCGCCGGCATGGTAGAACAGCACTTCGTCGTAGTCGTCGTTGTTGTGGAAGAACGGCACCTTCAGCGCGCCCGGATCGGTCTCGAACGGCCTGGGCGCGAAGGTGCAGACCACGAACCGGTCGGCGACGAAGGTGGTGTGGACGCTGGGCGGCAGGTGGTAGCGATGGCTGGAGACCGGCCGCAGGTCGCGCACGTTCAACCGCACCGGGGCCAGGTCGCCGTGCCAGCCCACCGCGTCGAGCGGATTGTAGGGGTAGGTCGCCACCGAGACCTGGCCGCGCTTCTTGATCTCCACCGCGACCTCGCCCGGCTCCGCAGCCTGGGCGGCGAAGGCCTCGTCGAGGGCCGGCGTCTCCAGCATCGCCGGGTCGAATTGCGCATGCCCGCCCATCAGGCCCCGGTCGGGCAGGCCGAAATGGCTGTTGGTCGCCTCGATCATCAGCACCGCGGTGGGCTGGGCCGGCGCCAGGCGCCACAGGGTTCCGCGCGGCAGGTAGAGATAGTCGCCGGCGCCATAGGACAGCCGGCCGTAGTCGCAGAAGACCTCGCCCCGGCCCTGGTGGACGAACAGCAGCTGGTCGCCGTCGGCGTTGCGGGCCAGCGCCGGCATGGCTTCGGCGAGCTTCCAGAAGCGGATCTCGACGGCGGGATTATACAGCACGCGGCCCGCCGCCCACGGGGTTGGATCGGCGGCGTTCAGCCGGGCCAGGTCGAAGGCGCGCGGCCTGAGCGGACCTTCGAACCGGGTCCAGCCGGTCGGCGGGCGCGGATGGTGGATGAAGGCGGCGGGCCCGAAGAAGCCCTCCTTCGAGATCTCCCGCTCATAGGTTCCCTCCGGCAGGTCGGCGTGGGCCTGGCGGGAGTGGCGGCCCTGTGCGCCGCGGACCGGGATCCAGTTGCGTTTCGCCATCAGGGATCGTCCTTGTAGATGCCGACCACCAGCGGCTGGCCGTCGCTGAGCCGCGCGCGGTACATGCCCGAGGTGTTGAAGCTCCAGGCCATCTGGCCGTCGGGCGCGACCGCGATGACCCCGCCGTCACCGCCGATCGTGGTGAGCTCTTTCTGCACCACCTGGTCGACGGCCGCCTGCAGCGACAGGCCCTTGTACTCCACCAGGGCGCAGATCTCCCGGGCGACGGTCAGGCGGATGAAATACTCGCCCGCGCCGGTCGCCGAGACCGCGCAGGAGCGGTTCGAGGCGTAGGTCCCGGCGCCGATGATCGGGCTGTCGCCCACCCGCCCCCAGCGCTTGGCGGTGACGCCGCCGGTCGAGGTGCCGGCCGCCACGTCGCCGTGGCTGTCGAGCGCCACCATTCCCACCGTGCCGTGCTTGCCCTCGTCATGGGCCAAGGCCGCGTCAGGCGCCGAGGCCGCGCCGACCGGCCGCGGCGGGATCGGCAGCCCTTCGGATCGCAGCGCCTTCTCCAGCGAGCGCCAGCGGCGTTCGGTGAAGAACCAGGCGGGATCCACCTGTTCGAGATGCTGGGTCCGGGCGAAGGCGTCGGCGCCCTCGCCGACCAGGAAAACGTGCGGCGAGTGCTCCATCACCGCGCGGGCGAGCGAAATCGGGTGGCGCGTGCGGGTGACCCCGGCCACCGCGCCGGCCTTCATCGCGCGCCCCTCCATCACCGCGGCGTCGAGCTCGTTCCTGCCGTCGGCCGTGAAGACCGCGCCGCGGCCGGCGTTGAACAGCGGATCGTCCTCCAAAAGGACGATGCCGGCCTGCACCGCGTCCAGCGCCGAGCCGCCGCGCTTCAGCACGGCCGCGCCGGTTTCCGCCACCCGCCCCAGGGCGGCGCGATAGGCCGCCTCCTGCTCGGGCCGCAGGTCGCCGCGGTCGATGGTCCCTGCGCCTCCATGGACGAGGATCGCCCATTTCGGGACGGCGGCGGCGGCGGACGGCTGGGGCATGAACAGGCTCGCGAGGAGGAGGAGCGAAAGGGCGAATGCGAGCCGGCATAGGCGGCGAAGGCCCCCTCCGTCTCGGCGCTTCGCACCGATCCACCTCTCCCGCGTCGCGGTGGAGGATCTGGTTGCAGATCGGCTCCGCCGCGAAGCGGAGGAGCTGTCATCGCAGCGTCCTGAGGGGGCGTTCGGCGAGTGCACGCTTACGGGCCCCGAGTCATTTCGCGCCCGGCAGCACCCCGCGGCGGATCTGATCGAGCTCGATGGACTCGAACAGCGCCTTGAAGTTGCCTTCGCCGAAGCCCTCGTTGCCCTTGCGCTGGATCAGCTCGAAAAAGATCGGGCCGATCATGTTCTCGGTGAAGATCTGCAGTAGCAGCCCCTGCCCCTGCGTCGGCGCGCCATCGACCAGGATGCGGTCGGCGCGCAAGCGCTGCAGATCCTCGCCGTGACCCGGCACCCGCGCCGCCAGCTGCTCGTAATAGGTCTCCGGCGTCTCCTGGAAGCGCACCCCGCGTCGCCGCATGGTCTCGACGGCGTGGAAGATGTCGGGCGTGCCCAGCGCCACGTGCTGGATGCCTTCGCCGCGATAGTCGCGCAGGAACTCCTCGATCTGCGAGTGCTCGTCCTGGCTCTCGTTCAGCGGAATGCGGATCTTGCCGCAGGGGCTGGTCATCGCCTTGGAGAACAGGCCGGTCTGCTGGCCCTCGATGTCGAAATAGCGGATCTCGCGGAAGTTGAAGATCCGCTCGTAGAAGCCCGCCCAGGTGGCCATCGCGCCGCGAAAGACGTTGTGGGTCAGGTGGTCGATGTAGGTCAGGCCGACGGAATTGGCGGCCGCGGCCTCCGCCGCGCCGGGAATGGCGACGAAGTCGATATCGTAGATCTCCTGGGCCCCATAGCGGTCGACCAGATAGAGGTTGGAGCCGCCGATCCCCTCGATCGCCGGGATGTTCAGCTCCATCGGCCCGACCGGGCCGCTGACCGGCCTGGCCCCGCGCTCCACCGCCAGCCGCAGGGCGAGCCCGGCGTCGTAGACCCGAAAGGCCATGGCGTTGGCCGAGGGGCCGTGGACGCGGCGAAACTCCGCCGGCTGGCCGGACGGCTCCATGTTGAGGATGAAGTTGATGTCGCCCTGGCGGAACCGCAGCACCTCCTTCGAACGATGGCGCGCCACCGCGGTGAAGCCCATGAGCTCGAACAGCGCCTTCAGCCGCTCCGGCTCCGGCGAGGTGAACTCGACGAATTCGAAGCCATCGGTGCCCAGCGGATTGTCGTACAGGCCATCCGCCCGGATCGTCGTCTCGGCGCCCATTCGTCACGCTCCTGACTGCGAAATATCGTATCATTCGTAACCAGTCAGCGCCAAGCGAGACAAGGGCCTTCGCGCCTGCTAGCTGAACGCCCAACGTCCTCATTCCGGGCCTTCGATGCTTCGCAAACTTTACGACTGGGTCATCAACCTGGCCGGTTCCCGCCATGCGCCCGTGGCGCTCGCCGTGGTCTCGTTCGCCGAGAGTTCCTTCTTCCCGATTCCGCCGGACGTGATGCTGGCGCCGATGGTGCTGGCGCGGCCGCAAAAGGCCTTCCTCTATGCGGCGCTCTGCACCGCGGCCTCGGTGATCGGCGGCTTCTTCGGCTACGCCATCGGCGTCTTCCTGGCGCCCCTCGGCCATTCGATCCTGGCCATCTTCGGCCACCCGCAGGGACCGGCCGAATTCCACGAATGGTTCTCCCGCTGGGGCGTCTGGATCATCCTGATCAAGGGGCTGACCCCGATCCCCTACAAGCTGGTGACCATCACCGCCGGCCTGGCGCGGTTCGATCTGGTGACCTTCGCCTGGGCCTCGGTGGTCACGCGCGGGGCGCGGTTCTTCCTCTCGGCGACCCTGCTCAAATATTGCGGCCCGGCCATCCGCGCCGAGGTGGAGCGCCGGCTGGGCCTCTACGCCACAGTGTTCGTGGTCCTGCTGGTCGGCGTGGTGATCGGATTGAAGTTCCTGGGCTGAGCCGCGGTTTCGAGTCATATCCGCCGCGATGACCGACGCCCTACGTCCCTTTCTCGATCGCTGGCGGCTGTGCGCGCTGCTGGCCTCGGCGGCCATGCTGGCGATCGCCCATGCGTTCCAGAGCTTCGGCGGCCTCGCCCCGTGCACCCTGTGCCTGCGCCAGCGCGAGGTCTACTGGTGGGCCGGCGCCCTCGCGCTGGCCTTCATGTTCGTGGTGCGGCTGCCGGGCGGCCCGCGCCTTCGCCAGGCGACCTGCTGGATCCTGGCGCTCGCCTTCCTGACCGGGGCCGGCGTCGCCGTCTACCACGCCGGCGCGGAGTGGAAGTTCTGGCCCGGCCCGACGACCTGCGCCAGCGCCGGCGGCTCGGGCGTCGACGCCCAGGCGATGTCCGCCCTGCTGCAGGGCGCCAGGATCCACGGCCCCGCCTGCGACAAGGCCGCCTGGGTGTTTCTGGGCTTGTCGATGGCCGGCTGGAATGCCCTGATCTCGCTCGGGCTGGCGGCGCTGAGCGTCGCGGCGGCCCTGCGCGAGAAGGCGAAACGATGAGCACCCGGCCGATCCCCCGTCCCGGTGAAGGCAGTCTGGCCGCCCGGCTCGCCGAGATCATCCGCGTCGACCACGCGGGCGAGCTGGGCGCCGTCGCCATCTACCGCGGCCAACGGGCGGTGCTGGGCGAGGCGCGCGGCCAGGCTCGAATCGCCGGCCAACTGGCCGTGATGGAGGCGCAGGAGGCCGAACACCTGGCGCGGTTCGACCGGCTGGTCGTCGAGCGGCGGGTTCGGCCGACCGCCCTGGCGCCGGTCTGGCGGCTCGCCGGCTTCGCCCTGGGCGCCGGCACGGCCCTGCTCGGCCCCAAGGCGGCCCACGCCTGCACCGAGGCTGTCGAGACGGTGATCGAGCAGCACTACGCCGGCCAGATCGAGGAACTCGCCGCGCTCGAGCCCGAACTCGCCGCCGAGCTGTCGACCTTCCGGGACGAGGAGATCGCCCACCGCGACCAGGCGGTGGCGGAAGGCGCCCGCCAGGCGCCCGGCTATCGCCTGCTCTCGGCGGTCATCAGCGCCGGCTGCCGCGCCGCGATCAAGCTCAGCGAAAAGGTCTAGCCGCCTTTCGGCGTCAGCATCTCTCAGGTCAGTAGCCGCCTTTCGGCGTCACGGGCTGGTTGGATTCCTGCCGGTCGGCGGTCCCCGGAACGCGGCTGGCGTCGATCTCGGCCCGGGTCGCGCCAGGGCTCACCAAGCCGCCCTGGGATCCGCCCGAGTTCAGGCGCGGGAAGATGAACGCCGCCAGCACGAGCAGGCAGACGACGATCACTCCCACCCAGACGGCCCCGCGGCCGCGCGGCTTTGAATTCACCGGCGGCGCGGCGACCCCGGCGCGTCCGTCATCGACTCCGGGGGCGGAATCGGCCGCATTTGTGCGGGTCTCTCGCGGATTGGCCATTGGCTCGGCTCCTTCTGTGGGTCTGCCAGTCGCTCCTGCAGGTCAACCGGACAGCCGCGACGCAGTTCCTGACGACGACGGGCGGTTGTGAGACGCGGTGAATTACAGGCTGCGCGGAGTTGCGCAGGAAGGGGAGTTCTGCTTTTGTTCACGTCACGGAGACGCAGCATGGCGGATGGAACTTCATGGCGCACGAGCGCTCCGGCGAACCTGGCGCCGCGGCTCGGCCAAGCGGTCGCGGGGCGTTCGACGCTGTGGGCGAAGTGCGGCTGCGGCGAGCAGTCGGTGCTCGATCCGGCCCCCTGGCTGGGCCAGGGCCTGGCGCGCCACCCGCTGAGCACCCTCGAACAGCGCCTGCGCTGCAGTTGCGGCGCACGCCAGGCGAGCCTGGAGATCCGCGGCCTGGCGGAGGCCCCGCAAGGCGTCACCGGCGCCATCTTCATCTTCCGGTGAGCCCATACCGCCTTCCCTAGAACCCGCTCTAGCCTTCGCGCGCGACTGGTTGTAGGTCGCAGGCCATGCTCGACACTGCGCGCATCCGCCCTGCTCTCGTTTGGCTGGCCGCGGCCGCCGCCCTTTCCGGCTGCATGACGCGGCATGAGAAGCCACACCTCAGCCAGGCGGTGCTCGACGCCCGCGCGCATCGCGATGTGCCGGCCGTCGCCGCCTGCCCGGAAACCCCGCTCGGCACGCTTTCGCCGGTGACGGTCGGCTTCGCCTTCGACGCCAGCGACCTGACCGAAGCGACGCGCCTGCCGCTGGCCCAGCCCGCCCAATGGCTCGCCTGCCATCCGGCGACCCCGGTGGTGATCAAGCCCGACGCCGACGTCCATGGGACCGAGGCCGAGCAGGACGCTCTGGCTCAGGCCCGCGCCGCCGGGGTGAAAGCCTATCTCGCGAGCCAGGGTGTGGCGGCGGACCGGATCACGATCCTGCGCCGCGGCGCAACCGGACCGACCGGCGAAGTCTTCCTCATTCGCGCCGAGGGACGGCGCTGGTGACCCTCGAGGTTCGTCAACGTCAAGACGGTGCTGGTGCAAAGTTGACGCGGAGGCTTAGGCCGAACGGCCTCACCGTCGGCTGCGGCCCGTCCGAAATCACCTGCCATACTGCAGAAAACCTGGGTTGCTTGCGACGCTGGAACTGCCGTAAATACAATGGCTTTTCGCGAGTTTCCTTGACTCCCGGTCAGACCGCAGGCGAAGCGCGCCTATAGCAATTGCAGACTTGTGTCACGGTCCGGCTGGCCTCCCGCTCATTCGCCAGCTACAAAACGCCCACGGCTCGTCACAAGGGACGGCCGGGCGTCGACGACGGCGCAGATTTCTATACTGGTTAGGTCACGCGAATGGCGACGGGCACGGTCAAGTGGTTCAACACCGCTAAGGGCTTTGGATTCATACAACCGGACGACGGCGGTTCTGACGTCTTCGTTCATATCTCGGCGGTGGAACAGGCAGGGCTGCGCGCCCTCAACGAAGGCGATCAGGTTCAGTTCGAGCTGGAACAAGACCGTCGGTCGGGCAAGCTGTCGGCCGGACAGCTGGTGGTGACCGGCGCGGGCGCGGCCCCGGCGCGTCGTCCCAGCGCGGGCGGCTTTGGCGATCGCCCGCCGCGCGCCGGCGGTTTCGGCGGCGGCGACCGCGGCGGCTTCGGCGGCGGCGGCGGCGGCGGCTTTGGCGGTGGCCGGCAGCCGGGCTCCATCGCGGGCTCGGGCTCGGGCACCGTGAAGTGGTTCAACCCGACGAAGGGCTTCGGCTTCATCCAGCCGGAAGGCGGCGGCCAGGACGTGTTCGTGCACATCTCGGCGGTCGAGCAGGCCGGCCTGCGCGGCCTGAACGAAGGCCAGCTGGTCACCTTCGACCTCGAGCAGGACCGTCGCAGCGGCAAAACCTCTGCGACCAACCTGCGGGTCATGGGCTAAGCTTCCGTCTCCCCCTCGCTCGCGAGGGGGAGACCAGGGTTTGGGAGAGGGCGCGGCCGCGCATGAGCGCCCGCGCCCGTTTCCATGCGCGCGCGTCGGCGCGATCCCCCCGCCTGGCGGGGGCGGACGCTGGGATCAGCCGAACAATCCCGCCAGCAGGTTGATCGTCAGCGCCACGATCACGGTGTTGAAGGCGAACGAGAAGAGGGCGTGCACGGTGTTCAGCCGGCGCAGCGGCTTGGCGCTGATGGCGACATCCGCCGTCTGCGCGGCGACGCCGATGATCACCGCGAAATGCAGGAAGTCCCAGTAGTCCGGCTCCTCCTCCCCCGGGAAGCGCAGCCCCTCCGCGTCCGCCTTCCCATCCCCGGAGCGGCCGTAGTAGCCGTGGGCGTAATGCAGGGCGAAGATCAGGTGCGCGAGGAACCAGGACGCTGCGACGGTGCCGAACGCCAGGCCGACGCGTAGGGCGCGTTCCAGCCCCCGGGCGTTTTTCGCCAGCGACAGCTCCAGGGCGATGGCGACCACCGCCGCGACCACCGCCGTCAACACCACCGCCAGGATCACCGCGCGACCCTCATCGTCCTGGGCGGCGCGGGCGCGGATGTCGTCGGGCGAGCGCCTGGCCATGTTCGACATCGTGCAGCCGACGAACACCAGGCAAAGGGTGTCCCACCCCAGGATCGAAGAGGTGACCGCCTGCAGGCCGACGAGCAGGTGCAGGACCAGGGCCGCGACGGCCCCGGCGACGAACGCCTTCACCAGGCGCGGCCGGGCCGCGAACGGACCGAACCAGGATGGAAGCGCCGTCTGCGCCATCTGCACCGCTTCTTCGCCTGACGCCTCGACGCTCGGACCTTGCGCGAGTCCTGCGGCGCCGCCAAGCAGGCGAATGACCGCCGCCGCTGGGCGGCCCGCCGAAGTCTTGAACCGTGGGCCGACGAGTCCTCTTCTCGAGTGAAGCGTCCGCCAACTTCAAGCTCTGCATCTATGTCGCTTGCTGCGTCGGCATCGGCCGCATGGCGGCGACCTACCGGATCATCGAGGAACTGCCGGAAAGCTTCCAGAACGCCACGGCGAAGATCGTGCCCTGGGGGATGACCACACCGACAGGATGGTCCTCCGGGCCTGAGCCGCACCGATCACGCCCAGCGGCGTCTTGCATCAAAGGCGGCGGCCTCACCCCTGCCGGGACTTGGCCGCCCGCCGCTGATGCGTTTCCCGGCGCGCCACCGCCCAGGATGAAGCCTGGCGCTAGAAGAAGGCCTGGGCCATCCAGCCGAAGAAGCCGGGCTGGGCGAGGGCCGACACGCCGCGGGCCGCCCTGCGGCCAGTCATCCGGCCGTGGAAATGGCAGTCGCAGAGCAGCCGGTGAGCCTCGTCGTCCGACAGGCCGAAGAACAGCTGGGCGTCGCCCAGGGTGTCGCCGGCGAGCCCTTCGGCGCGCAGCACCGGGTCGGCGTAAGCCACGGTGATCGGCGAATTGTCGCGGCGAAGCCGCTTACGTTCCGACTCGGCGTAGAACTCCACCCAGTGAAGCGCGTCGAGGGGTTGCTCCCCTTCGCGTTTCAAGAGGTCGGCCCAGCGCCTCAGGCGCTCCCGCCGGCTCAAGGTTGGGCGCGCCTCCGCGACCTCGGCGTGGTCGCGGATCTGGTCAAGTCGCTGGTGTCGCATGCAAGCCTCCTTCGCGGCTTCCAAGGGCAGCGGCCGTCCTCGATTCGGGTGCGAAAGACGGCGGTTTGGGGCCGCAGGGCGGACGTCCCTCGCAAGTGGCGCAACCGACGAACCGAGCTGGAGTTCCCGCCAAGCTGCAAAGTGCAGTGCAGCCGCGCGACACGGACGGACTTGCCAGACGACGTCCCGGCAATCTCCTGTTCATATCGTCCTGCAACTTGGGGTTAAGGCCGCAGCGCTACCATCCGACTTTAAGGTGGATAGGAACCCCGCGGTTTGTCGATCGGGTCACACCGACTGCTCGGCTTTGCGTTCGCGAGCGCCGACCTGCTCCTGGAGATCTCCTCCGAGGGCGCTATCGCGTTCGCCCTGGGCGCCAGCGAGGCGATCTCCGGACGGCTGGAGCCGGCGCTGATCGGCAAGCCCTGGCGCGTCTTCATCGATCCCGCCGACCAGCCGATGCTGGAAGCCGTCCTCCAGGGGCTCGAGATCGGCCAGCGCGCCGGGCCGCTGGTGGTGCGGCTGGTCAGCGAGGACGGTCAGCCCCGCGCCGCCCGCATCTGCGCCTTCCGGACGCCGGAGAACGACGAGGCGGTGTCCTGCGCCCTGTCGCTCGCCGACCCCGAGGCGGCTCCTCCGCCCGGCGAACTGCCCGATCGCAAGCGGTTCGAGGAACTCACCGCCACCCTGCTGCTGACCGCCGAGGCGACCGGCGCCCAGCTGGAGCTCGCCTTCATCGAGCTCGCCGGGCTGAACGCGGTGCGCGAGCAGACCGCTCCGGATGACCGCGCGGCGCTGGAGACCCGGCTGGCGGGCGTGCTGCGCGCCCAGGCCCACGGCGGCCAGGCCGCCACCGAACTGGGTGCCGACCGCTTCGCCCTGGTCCGCGCCCACGGCGAAGGCGCCGACGCCCTCTCCCTGCGCGTCGCGCGGCTGATGAACATGGGCCGGAAGACCGCCATCCGGCCAAGCGCCGACATCATCCCGCTGAAGGCCGACGGCGGCTCGCGCCAGGCCGCCCGCGCACTACGCTATTCGCTCGACGCCTATCTGCGCGAAGGCCATGCCGGCGCCCCCGCCACCCTCTCCGACGCCCTCGACCAGCACATGCGGCGCACCCTCGACGAGGTCGGCGCCCTGGGCGAGGCGATCCGCGAAAAGCGCTTCCGCCTGGTCTTCCAGCCGGTGGTCGCCCTGCAGGACGGGGCGCTGCACCATTACGAGACCCTGGTCCGCTTCGGCGACGAGGGCAGCCCGTTTCCGCTGATCCGCATGGCCGAGGAGATGGAGCTGATCGAGCAGCTGGACTTCGCCATCCTTGAGCGCGCCGTCGGCGTGCTGGCGGAGGAGCGCGCGATCACCCTGGCGGTGAACGTCTCCGGGCGCACCATCGGCAGCCCCGCCTTCGTCGAACAGGCCAGCGCCCTGCTGGCCGCCAATCCGAAATGCCGCGGGCGGTTGATGTTCGAGCTGACCGAAAGCGCCGCCCTCGACGACCTGGCCCAGGCCGACCGCCACCTGCAGGCGCTGCGCGCCCAGGGCTGCGAGATCTGCCTCGACGACTTCGGCGCCGGGGCCGCCTCGCTGGCCTACCTGCAGCAGCTGCGGCTGGACGTCGTCAAGATCGACGGCCGCTACATCCGCGACCTGCAGCACGGCGGTCGCGAGGCGACCTTCGTCAAGCACCTCGTCAAGATGTGCGGCGAGCTGGGGATCCGCACCCTGGCGGAGATGGTCGAGACCCAGGACGCCGAGGACGCGGTGCGCCGGGCCGGCGTCGACATGGCGCAGGGCTGGTTCTACGGCGCCGCCAAGGAGCTCTCGTCGATCCGCGCGGCGAACGCTCCGCCGCCCCGCGTGCGACCGGGCCTGCGGCGCTAGGCCCAGGGGACCGGCCGCCGCCTCGGCTCAGGCCGCTTTCAGCAGCGGATCGAGCTTGCCGGCGCGATCCAGCGCCATGAGGTCGTCGCAGCCGCCGATGTGCTGCTCGCCGATGAAGATCTGCGGGAAGGTGGCGCGCCCGGAGCGGCGCATCATCTCCTGGCGCTTGTCGGGATCGAAGGCGGCGTCGATCTCGGTGTACGGCGCGCCCTTCTGCTCCAGCAGCGAAACCGCGCGGATGCAGTATGGGCAGTAGGGTTTGGTGTAGATCGTGATTTGGGTCATGACCGCCTGAACAAAGATCTCCCTGGGCGGTCTCATATAGTGAGTCCTCAAGCCTCTTTAACCCGGGCAATGACGGCCACATCGACTCGGGCGGCGCCGGCCTGCTTCAACGCCCGGGAACAGCCCTCCGCGGTGGCGCCGGTGGTCATCACATCATCAATCAGCAAGATCCGCCGGCCGGCGACCTGCGGCCGGCGGCGCTCCGGCACGTGGAAGGCGCCGGCGACGTTGCGCTTGCGGTGCGCGCCCGACTTGCCGCCCTGGCTCTCCGTCGCCCGACGGCGGACCAGGGCGTCGGGCAGGTAGGCGAGCCCGCTCAGCCGAGCGAGCGGCCGGGCGACCTCGGCGGCCTGGTTGTAGCGTCGCCGCAGCAGGCGCAGCGGGTGCAGCGGCACCGGCGCGATGGCGTCCGCCTCGGCGATCAGTTCGGCCGCCGCCCGCGACAGCCAACGGGCGAACATCGGCGCCAGGTCCGTGCGGTCGGCGTGCTTCAGCTTGAGGATCGGCTCGCGCGAGGTCTCGTCGTACAGACAGGCCGCCCGCGCCGCGTCGAACGCCCGCGGCCTGGCCATGCAGGGGCCGCAGCGCACGCCTGGGCCCGGGTCGTAGTCGTACGGCGCGCCGCAGCCGTCACAGACCGGCCCGTCGAGAAAGTGGATCCGCATCCAGGCCTCGGCCGAGAGCCCCTGCGCGCCGACCGCGGTCTCGCCGTCAAGGGTCTGGCTCGGCAGGATCAGGTCTAGCGCGCCGCGCAGCAGGGCCTTGCCGCCACGAACTGCGGGGCGCGCCCAGCCTCCGGTGACGGCGCGCTTCCATTCTGCGCCGGATTGGCCATCTTCCGCGCCCATGCCCGCCCCGCCTAACTCTGGCCCGCCCATCTCCGCCCCGCCGAGGCTGTTCGACCGTGGCCTGCATCGCAAGCGCCTCGATCGCGCCGCGCGGCGCTACGCCCAGGCCGACTTCCTCAAGCGCCGCGCCGCCCAGGACGTCGCCTGGCGGCTGGAGCCGATCATGCGCAACTTCGGCGTGGCCGTCGACCTCGCCGCCCGCACCGGCGTCTTCGCCGAAGCCCTGGCCGACAGCGAGGCGGCCTCCCGGGTGGGCCTGCTGATCGAGGCCGACCTGTCGGCGGCCATGCTGGCCGGGCGCGCCGGCGCTAGGCTGGTGGCCGACGAGGAGCATCTGCCCTTCGCCGACCAGAGCCTCGACCTGGTGGTCTCCACCCTGGCGCTGCACTGGACCAATGACGTGGTCGGAGCCCTGATCCAGATCCGGCGGGCGCTGCGACCCGACGGCCTGTTCATCGGCGCCTTCCTGGGCGGGGCGACCCTGACCGAGCTTCGCCAGTCGCTGGTGGCCGCCGAGACCGAGATTCTCGGCGGGGCGGGCAGCCGGGTCTCGCCGTTCGCCGACGCGGCCGATGCGGCCAGCCTGCTGCAGCGGGCGGGCTTCGTCCAGCCGGTGGCGGATATCGACCGGGTGACGGTGACCTACGCCCATCCGCTGAAGCTGCTCGCCGACCTGAGGCAGATGGGCGAGACCAGCGTGCTGGCCGACCGCCATCCCCGGGCGCTGACCCGCACCCTGCTGGCCCGCGCCAGCGAGATCTACGCCGAACGCTTCGCCGCCGACGACGGCCGCGTGCCGGCCACCTTCGAGATCCTCACCCTGACCGGCTGGACCGCGGCGTGACGCACCGGCGCGGCGGCAGAGCGGCCTCTGTCCCTCGATGTCGCTCCGAGAGGCGCCGCGATGACCCACTTTCCGTCACTTCGGCGGATCAGCCGCAGAGTCGATGTGACGCGCGTTGACCGCGACTCCAAGGACACCAAACTCCGCCGTCTTCCGCCCGCGGGAGCCCCCATTCGTGAGCGCCCCGTGACGACACGCACCCTATCGCTGACAATCGCGCTTCTCGCCGCCGGACTGGCCCTGGCCGCACCGGCCTCCGCGGCCGCCGCCACGCCGGACCCGGCGCGTGCGCTGCACGAGGGGCTGCTGACCCTCGACACCCATCTCGACACCCCGGCGAACTTCGCCAAGCCCGGCTGGGACATCCTCGACCGCCACCAGATCGCCGACGAGTCGCGCGTCGACTATCCGCGGATGGTGGAGGGCGGCCTCGACGGCGGATTCTTCGCCATCTACACGCCGCAGGGTCCGCGAACGCCGGCGGGCGACGCCGCCGCTCGAGACGCGGCGCTGATCCGAGCGGTCGAGATCCACGAGATGGTCGCCAGGCACGGGGACAAGTTCGAGCTGGCGCTGAAGGCCGACGACGCCGCGGCCATCGTCGCCCGCGGCAAGCGCGTCGTCTTCATGAGCATCGAGAACAGCTATCCGCTCGAAGGCGACCTGACGCTGATGGCGACCTTCCAGAAGCTCGGCGTCCGACTGATCGGACCGGTGCACTTCAAGGACAACGATCTCGCCGACTCCTCCACCGATGCGCCGGAGTGGCACGGGCTGAGCCCGCGCGGCCGCCAGTTCGTGGCCGAGGCGAACCGGCTGGGAATGGTGCTCGACGCCTCGCACGCCTCCGACGACGTGCTGGACCAGATGATCGCCCTCTCGCACACGCCGATCATTCTCTCGCATTCCGGCTGCAAGGCCGTGTTCGACCACCCGCGAAACATCGACGACAAGCGCCTCAAGGCGCTCGCCGACAGCGGCGGCGTCATCCAGATCAACGCCATGAGCGCCTATCTCATCCCAACGCCGAAGAACCCGGCGCGCGAGGCGGCGATGGCGGCCCTGATGGCGAAGATGAACCCGCCGGGCGGCCTGAGCGCGGCGCAGCAGCAGGCCCTGAGGGTCGAATACCGGCTGATCCAGAAGACCTATCCCGAACCGCAGGCGACGCTGGAGGACTACATGGCGCAGCTGCTCCACGCCCTGAAGGTGGCCGGCGTCGATCACGTCGGCATCGGCGCGGACATGGACGGCGGCGGCGGCGTCGTCGGGCTGGAGGACGTGGCCGCCTATTCGGTGATCACCAGGCGGCTGCTCGCGGCGGGCTATACCCGCGACGACCTGGTCAAGATCTGGGGCGGCAACGTGCTGCGGGTGCTGCGGCAGGCCGAAGCCTACAAGGCCAGCCTGACGCCCCCCTGAGGGCGAGGCGTTCCCGCCTCACGCTCCCAACAGATGCAGCACCACCTCGCGTCGATGCGGGCGGGTGCGGTGTTCGAACAGCCAGATCCCCTGCCAGGTCCCCAGCGCCAGCCGGCCGCCGATCAGCGGGATGCTCAGCTGCACCTGGGTCAGGGCCGCGCGCAGGTGGGCGGGCATGTCGTCCGGCCCCTCGTCCTGATGGCGGTAGGCGCTGCTCGGCGGCGCCAGGGCGGCGAAATAGTCTTCGAGGTCGCGCGCCACGTCGGGATCGGCGTTCTCCTGGATCAGCAGCGACGCCGAGGAGTGGCGACAGAAGAGAGTCAGCAGACCCGTCGTCATCTCCTCCCCGGCCACCCAGGCGGCCACCTCGCCGGTGATCTCGACCAGGCCGGCGCCGCGCGTCTGGACGCCGAGGGTGCGGGCGGCCTGGCGCATCAGACCAGGTCCCTCAGCCAAGCGATCAGCGGCTCGTCCGCCGGCGGCATCGGGTAGTCGCCGAGCCGGTTCGGCTTCACCCAGGCCATCGCCTTGTGCTCGCGCGCGGTGACCTGCCCTTCCCAGCGGCGGCACAGATAGAGCGGCATCAAGAGGTGGAACGTCTCATAGGCGTGGCTGGCGAAGACGAACGGGGCCAGGCAGGCCTGGGCGACCCGGATCCCCAGCTCCTCTTCCAGCTCGCGGATCAGGCAGGCCTCCGGGGTCTCGCCCGCCTCGACCTTGCCGCCGGGAAATTCCCACAGCCCGGCCAGCGACTTGCCCTCCGGCCGCTGGCAGATCAGCACCCGCCCGTCGAGGTCGATCAGGGCGGCGGCGGCGACGAGCAGCATGGGTTTTTCGGTCATGCGCTCACTTCTCCGGCCTGCGTCCAAAAGGCAACAGCCGGCGACATCCGATCCACGTGGGTTGACTTTGCCGTGGCGAACGCTGATGTGGAGCCTGCGTCGGGATAAGCCGTCGCTATCGGCGCTCCAGCCGCGTGGGGCCTCATCCGAGGCTCAGCCTGTCGAGCGCAGATCTTCTCATAGATCGCCCATCACGCGGGGCGCTTCCCAACGACCCCGCGATCCACGCCCCCGGTGTTGTCCGGCCGGGCGGATTGCGCGCATTTCGAAAGATCGAACTTGACTCAATTTACCGACCTCGGCCTCGCCAAGCCGCTGCTCAGGGCGCTCGCCGACGAAGGCTACACCACGCCCACGCCGATTCAGGCGCAGGCCATCCCCGGCGTCATGGAAGGCCGCGACCTGCTGGGCATCGCCCAGACCGGCACCGGCAAGACCGCCGCCTTCGCCCTGCCCATCCTTCACCGGCTGGCGGAAAACCGTAAGCCGGCGCCGCGCTCGAGCTGCCGGGTGCTGGTGCTGTCGCCGACCCGCGAGCTCGCCACCCAGATCGGCGAGAGCTTCAAGTCCTACGGCAAGCACCTGGGCGTCTCCGTCGCCGTGGTGTTCGGCGGCGTGAAGTACGGCGGCCAGATGAAGGCCATGGCGCCGGGCGTCGACGTGCTCGTCGCCACCCCCGGCCGCCTGCTCGACCACCTGCAGGAAAAGACCATCAACCTGACCGGCGTCGAAGTCCTGGTGCTCGACGAAGCCGACCAGATGCTCGACATGGGCTTCATCCTGCCGATCCGCCGCATCGTGAAGTTCGTGCCGCGCCAGCGGCAGAACCTGTTCTTCTCGGCCACCATGCCGAGCGAGATCGAGAAGCTGGCGGGGGAACTGCTGAACCCCAATCCGCTGAAGGTCTCGGTGACGCCCGCGGCGACCACCGTCGAGCGGATCAACCAACGCGTGCTGTTCGTCGAACAGACCCGCAAGCGGGCCCTGCTGGCCGAACTGTTCGATGACGCCGGCTTCAAGCGCGTCATCGTCTTCACCCGCACCAAGCGCGGCGCCGACCGGGTCGCCCGCAGCCTCGAGCAGGTCGGCGTCGACGCCGTGGCCATCCACGGCGACAAGAGCCAAGGCCAGCGCGAGCGCGCCCTGGCGCAGTTCAAGGCCGGCGGCGTCCGCGCCCTGGTCGCCACCGACATCGCCGCCCGCGGCATCGACATCGACGCGGTCAGCCACGTCGTCCAGTTCGAGCTGCCGAACGTGCCGGAAGCCTACGTCCACCGCATCGGCCGGACGGCTCGGGCCGGCGCCGACGGCTCGGCCGTCGCCTTCTGCGCCGACGACGAGCGCAACCTGCTGAAGGACATCGAGAAGGTGACGCGCCAGCGCATCCCCTCCTTCGATCGCCGCAACGACAGGCAGCTGGGCGCGGCCACCGCCGCCATGCCCGAGCCCGCCGGCGTCAAGCCGGAGCGTCCGGCCCAGCCGCATCGTGGCGAGCACAAGCCGCAACGCAACCGCAACCACGCCCCGGCCAAGACGGCCGCCGGCCACCACCGTCCCGAGGGCGGCCAACCCCGTCACGCCGAAGCCGGCGCGAGCGGCAAGCCGGCCTTCAAGGGTCCCAGCCGTGGTCGCGGCGGCGGCGGCGACGGCGGCGGTCGACGCGCGGGCGGCAAGTCCGAGGTCTGGTCGAACCGCTAGAGCCAAGGTATCGCGTCTCCCGCACGGGAGAAGATGACCCGCGAAACGGGGCGGATGCGGTTCTCCACCGCATCCGCCCCGTTTTGTTTGAACCACGAAAAACACGAAAGACACGAAAGTGCTGCTGGAGTGACCTGGAGTGACCCCCTCAACTGAGACGATGAAATAAGCCCCACTGCCCTTGGAGGGACGTGTGACGAAAAAACCGCGACAGCGCGGGCGACGACAGTACAACTGCTGTGGCTTATTAAGCTGTCTCACCAAAGGGGGGCGGTCCACCGCTCTTTTCGTGTTTTTCGTGTTTTTCGTGGCTCAATTTCTTCTCAAGCTAGCCATCCGCCGCTAATCGCCCGAGCGCGTCACACCCGCCATCCAGCTCAGATAGTCCGCGTCGGCGGCGACGATCGGCACGGCTATGATCTGCGGCGTGTCGTAGCTGTGCATCGTCCGGATCTTCGCGCGGACGATCTCGAACAGCGCTGCGCGGGTCTTGATCAGCAGCAGTTGCTCGGGCTCGCGCTGCAGCTCGCCCTTCCACAGGTAACGGCTGCGGATCGCGACGATCTGCACGCAGGCGGCCAGTTCTTCGCCGAGCAGGGCCTCGGCGATGGTTTCGGCCTCCGCCTCCGAGGCGGTGGTCGTATGGACGGTGACATAGCCAGACATGGCTCGGCACTATAGGCCGAACGCCGCTTCTCGCGAGGCCCGCCGAATGACCCTCGAACCGCCGATGATCCGCGTGGGCCTGCTGGGCCATGGCCAGGCCGGCGCGGTGCTGCACGCGCCGCTGATCGAGGCGGTCGCCGATTTCCGTATCTCCGTGGTGGCGACCTCGCGCACCGCCTCCCTCGCCGAGCGCCGCGACGCCCCGCGCCAGGTCGAAGGCGCCCGCGCCCTGATCGAGGCCGAGGACGTCGACCTCGTCGTCATCACCACCCCCAACGAACTGCATTTCGAACAGGCGCTCGCCGCCCTCGAGGCCGGCAAGCACGTGGTCGTCGACAAGCCCTTCGCGGTCACCACGGCCGAGGCCGACCGGCTGATCGAGGTCGCCAAGGCCAGGGGCCGGATGCTCACCGTCTTCCACAACCGCCGGCGCGACGGCGACTTCCTGGCGGTGCGCGAGGCGATCGCTTCGGGGGCGCTCGGCGAGCTGCTGTTGTTCGAGGCCCGCTGGGACCGCTTCCGGCCGCTTCCGCCGCAGACCTGGAAGAACCGCGCGCTGGCGGGCGTCGGCCAGCTCTGGGACCTCGGCCCGCACCTGGTCGACCAGGCGCTGCAACTGTTCGGCGCGCCGGACCGCGTCACCGCCGATCTCGCCGTGCAGCGCCCCGGCGGCCTGGCCGACGACTATTTCGAGCTGACCCTGAGCTACGGCCGGATGCGCTGCATCCTCGCCGCCTCCTCGGTGATGGCGGCGCCGCGCCCGCGCTTCGCCGTCCATGGGACCGCGGGCAGTTTCCTGACCTATGGCGTCGATCCGATCGAGGCGGCCCTGCATGCACGGCGGCGCCCGCAGTCGCCGGACTTCACAGCCGGCCTGCCGCCGATCCCGGCCGAGCGGGTGCGCGCCGACGGCCGCGAGGCGCTCGGCCTTCCCGCCGGCGACTGGACCGGCTTCTATCGCCAGGTCGCCGCCGCCATCCGCGAAGGCGCGCCTGCGCCGGTGGATCCGCTCGAGGCGCGCGCGGTTATCGCCTTGATCGCGGCGGCCTACGCCGCGGTCTAGCTGCGGTAATCGCCGTTGATCTCGACGTAGCGCTTGGTGAGGTCGCAGGTCCAGACCGCGGCGGTCCCCCGGCCGACGCCGACGTCGACCGTGACCTCCAGGTCCTGGCGCTTCATGTAGGCGCTCATCTTCGCCTCGTCGTAGCTCTGCGCCACCAGCCCGTCCTGGGCCGCCCAGAGGTCGCCGAACTTCACGCTGAGGCTATCGCGGTCGATCGGCTCCTCGGCCTTGCCGACCGCCATGACGATCCGGCCCCAGTTGGCGTCCTCGCCGGCGAAGGCGGTCTTGACCAGCGGGCTGTCGGCGATCGAGCGGGCGATCTTGCGCGCCGAGGCGGCGGTCTCCGCGCCGGTCACCGTGATCTTGATGAACTTGGTGGCCCCTTCGCCGTCGCGCACCAGCTGGTGGGCGAGGCTCATCAGCACCTGCTCCAGCTTGTCGCGGAAGTCGGCGAGCCGCCGGTCGCCGGCGCGGCTGATCCTGGGCGCTCCCGACTGGCCGGTGGCGAACAGCAGCAGGGTGTCGTTGGTCGAGGTGTCGCCGTCCACCGTCACCGCATTGAAGGTGCTGCGGGTGTAGAGCCCGACGAGGTTCTGCAGCGCCGCGGGCGAGATGGCCGCGTCGGTGACCACGAAGGCCAGCATTGTCGCCATGTCCGGGGCGATCATTCCCGAGCCCTTGCAGATCCCGCCGATCCGCACCGTGGTCCCGTCGATCCTCGCCTCGGCGAAGGCGCCCTTGGGGAAGGTGTCGGTGGTCATGATCGCCTGGGCCGCCGCCGGCCAGTTGTCGGCCTTCAGCTTCTGCTCGACCTCCGGCAGCCGATGGACGATCTTGGCCTCGTCCAGCAGCACGCCGATGACGCCGGTCGAGGCGACCATCACGTCGCGCTGGCGGCAGTCGAACCGCTTTCCGACGGCTGAAGCCAGGCGCCGCACGGCGTCCGCGCCGGGACGGCCGGTGAAGGCGTTGGCGCAGCCGGCGTTGACCACCAGGGCGCGAACCCCCTCGCCCTTGGTCGCCTCCAGGTGCCGGCGGCACCAGTCGACCGGCGCCGAGCCCACCGCGCTGCGGGTAAAGACGCCGGCGCAGCTCGCCCCCTCGGGGAAGCTCATCACCAGCAGGTCCTCGCGTTCCTGCTTGTAGTAGCCGGCCCGCGCCGTCGCCAGCTCGACGCCGGCGATCGGCGGCATGCGCGGGAACGGCGCCGCCAGCGGCGACACCGGCATGACCGGCTTGCCGCCGCCCGGGCCGATCGGCGTCGGCTCGGCGAACTGCCGCGACTGCTTGTCGACCCGCTTCAAGGCCGCGCGCTTGAGGGCGCTGGCCAGCGGATCGAGCGCGCGCTCCAGCGTCTGGCCCACCACCTCGACGGGCTTGGCGGCCGCGGTCTTCTTGATCGGGGGCTTGGTCATGAGCGGCCCTCTGGGGCTGGCGTTGCAGGATCGGGCGAAGCGCCGGCAGCCGGCGTCGCCAGGGTCTCGACCTTGGCGTGGCTGCGCAGCGTCTCCAGCAGGTCGCGGATACGGTCGTAGGTCAGGAAGCGCACCAGCTGCGGCCGGGCGGCGTCGAGCGGGATCGGCGGCTCCAGCCGGCGGTCCTCGACCTTGACGATCGCCCAGCGACCGTTGGCTTCGAACGGGCCGACGACCTGCCCCGGCTTGGCGCCGCCGAGCGCGGCCGCATAGCCCGGCGGCATGACGTCGAGGGCGAAATAGCCGAGGTCGCCGCCGTTGAACCGCGTCGCCGCATCCGTCGAGCGCCGCAGCGCCAGCGGCTCGAAGGCCGCGCCGGCCGCCAGCAGCTTCATCGTCGCGCGCGCTTCGGGCTCGCTGTCGGTGACGATCTGGCGCGCATGGATCTGCTCGGCCCGCCTGGCGGCCTTCATCTGCTCCTTGTAGAGCCCCTGGATCGCGGTCTCGCTGACCGCGCCGGCGACCACTGTCTCGACCAGACGGTCCCCCAGCACCCGCTCACGGGCGGCGGCCAGCCGGCGCTCGGTGGCGGCGTCGTTCTGCAGGCCGCGGCGGGTCGCCTCGGCGGCCAGCAGCTTGCGGTCGACCAGCTGCTCGAGCGTCGAGCGGAACAGGTCGGAGCCCGGGTCGAGCTTCGCACCCCGGGCGATCAGCCCCTGGGCCTCGGCCTCGCCGCGCACGTCCGACAGCCAGACAGTGCGACCGTCCACCTTGGCCACGGCCTGGTCGTGCGGCACGGGTGGCGGCTCGACGCCGCTTCGCGCACAGCCGCCCAGCGCCAGCGCCGCGGCCAGGGCCGCGCCGGCGACAAGCCTCGGGCGCAAGGGCGAGTCCGCCGCCATCCCGTCTCCTCATCCAGCCGCATGCGCCGCCCCCCGGCCGCGCCGCCCGTCCCTAGCGACATAAGGCTGCAAGTGCAAAGGTTGTGGAAATCCGGCGCCGCGGTCGCCTGGCCGCGTGGTCAGAGTCGCCGGTCAGAAATGCGAGATGGCCACCACTCGCACGTCGCGGCCGGGCATCACCACGTCGTCCTTGTTGAGGGCAGTGGCGTTGCGGATGGTCTCGTCGGCGAGGTTGTGGGCGACCAGCAGCAGCTCGAGGCGCCGCGACCCGTCGAGCGGCCGCCAGGCGACCTGCGCGTCGACCGAGGTGTAGCCGTCGGTCGGAGAATCGGCGACCCCGACGTGGTCCTGCGAGCTGACGGCGAGCACCAGGAAGCCCGCGTCGAGCGACTTGCTGGCCCAGCTCAGGCCGCCGCCGAGCCGCCCGGGCTGGATGCGCGGGACGTCGCCGCCGCCGCCGGTGAACTTCGCCCGCACATAGTCGCCCAGCACATTGACGGACAGGTCACCGCCCATGGCCTTGGCGATCGGGAAGTCGCCCTTGAGCTCGACGCCCCAGAAGTTGGCGTCGCGCTGCGTATAGTTCAGTTCCTTCAGCTCTTCGGGACTGTCGAAGGCGCAGGCGCCTGCATCGTCGCAGGTGCGCCCGGTGAGATCGCCGAAGATGTAGCCATTGAACCGCGTCCCCCAGGCGGAGGCTTCGACCTTGCCGCCCGAGCCGAGGCGATACCGCGCCGTCGCCTCCAGCGAGTTGGCGCGCTCGATCTTCAGTGATGGATCGCCGGTCTCGAAAGTTTGCGGACCGTCGTGTGGGCCGCGGGCGAAGAGCTCAGTCTGGGCCGGAGCGCGTCCGGCGCTGGTGGCCGTCAAGCCCAGGCGCAGGTCGTCCGAGGCGTCGTAGGTAAAGCCGGCGGAGACGCTGAGCGGGGTGAAGTCGCGGCGGGTCGAGGCGCCGGACGCCGGCGTGCCGGTGATCTCGACCCGCTCGACGCGAGCGGCGCCCTGGAACTGGAGGACGCCGACGGGCGCCTCGATGAAGGCGAAGCCCGCAACGGACTTGGTGTGGGTCGGCAGCAGATAGTCGGCGCCCTCCCCGAGCGCGGCGAATTTGCGATCCTGCCACTGCACGCCGAGCGCGGCGGCCGAGAGCGGGCCCATGGCGCCGAACACGGCTTCGGCCCGGCTGTCCCATTCCTTGTTGTTGAAGGTGGAAAGGACGACGTTCCCGGCCGGATCGATTTCACTGTGGGTGTAGTCTGCGTAGCTCAGGTCGAGATCAATCGTCTGCAGCGGGCCGGCGTTCACGTGGAGCGACGATCCGAAGGCGCCCTTGTCCTGGCGCATCCGGATGAAAGTATCGTCGGAAGGAATGCCGTAGCGCGCCTCATAGTGGGTCCCCGACGCCCCCACCCGGCTGGCGTCGTCGCCGAAGAAATAGGAGGCCCCCACCGACTGGCCGCTGCCGCGGAAAAAGGAATTCTGCTGTTTGCCGAGCGGCGTGTCGTAGTCGCTGGCGTGGCGGCCGAAGCCGTCGATATGCACGGCGAATGGCCCGGCGCCGGCGTCGAGCATCAACGATCCTTCTCCCGAGCCGGCGACGGAGTTGTAGGCGAGCGAACCTTCCCCAGCGACGCCTGCGATCGGCTTGCGCGGGATCCGGTTGTTGATCGCATTGACCACCCCGCCGATCGCCTGGCTGCCGTAGCGGAGCGTCGCGGCGCCGCGGACCACCTCGACCGTCTGGGCGGCGAGCGGATCGATCGGCACGCCGTGGTCGGGGCCGACGTCGGAGACGTCGGAGCTCGACTGGCCATTTTCGACGACCTTCACCCGCTGGGCGTCCATGCCGCGGATCACCGGACGGCTTGCGCCCGTGGCGAAGCCGGTGCCCGCCACGCCGGGGAGGTCGCGCAGGGTGTCGGCGAGGCTCGAACCCCCGTTGCTCAGGACGTCGTCGCGTTTGACCTGGTCGACGATGGTCGCGAACCGATCCGGGTCGCCCGCGATCGGCGAGGCCGTGACCACCACTTCAGATACCGATTTCGGCGCGGCGTCCTCGCCCCAGGCCGGGCCGGCGCAAAGGACGGTCACGGCGCTCGCCGTGAGGAGAAGGGTTTTGGCGCTCACGGATCAAACCTCATGCTCGAGCTCGACCGCCTGATATGTTATAAAATAACGCCCCTCAAGCGCGATTCCAAAAACCGGGTCAAGGCGACTGCTCGCCGACCCGTCCGCCAGTCGCTGGCGCCCGCCCAAGACGCGGACCAGCACGCTGTTTGAGCGTCGGCGGCTCCGGCATCAGGCGGTGATCGCCGCGACGTGACGCGCGTGGCTCTCCGGCCGGGGCCTGGGAAGACCTGCGAACATGGGGTTTTCGCGCCGCCGGGCCGTTGCACCACCCCCGCCGCGTTGACACTTGAAGGGGCGCTGCTTAAGTCTCGGCCGCCCTGAAAAGAGCGATTTTTCCCGGCAGGCGACAGGCCGAAAGGCGCAAGCGCCGGCGCCCCGCAATCGACCGGACCCTCGTCTTGAGCATCTTCCAACGGTTCTTCGGCTCTTCCAACGACCGCAAGGTCAAGGCCATGGCGGCCCGGGTGAGCAAGATCAACGCCTTCGAGCCCAAGCTCGAGGCGCTCTCCGACGCCGAGTTGCGCGGCAAGACCGACGAGTTCAAGGCCCGGCTGGCCTCCGGCGCCACGCTGGACGACCTGCTGGAAGAAGCCTTCGCCGTGGTGCGCGAAGCCTCCAAGCGGACCATCGGCCTTCGGCATTTCGACGTGCAGATGGTCGGCGGCGTGGTGCTGCACCAGGGCGGCATCGCCGAGATGCGAACCGGCGAAGGCAAGACCCTGGTCGGCACCCTGCCGGTCTACCTGAACGCGCTCGCCGGCAAGGGCGTGCACGTCATCACCGTCAACGACTACCTGGCCCAGCGCGACGCCGAATGGATGGGCCAGATCTATGGCTTCCTGGGCATGCGGGTCGGCGTGATCGTCCACGGCCTGAGCCAGGGCCAGCGCCAGAACGCCTACAACGCCGACATCACCTACGGCACCAACAACGAGTTCGGCTTCGATTATCTGCGCGACAACCTGGTCTATGACCCGGGAGAGATGGTCCAGCGCGGCCATAACTTCGCGATCGTCGACGAGGTCGACTCGATCCTGATCGACGAGGCGCGCACTCCGCTGATCATCTCCGGCCCGACCGAGGACCGCAGCGAGTTCTACAAAATCATCGACCAGGTGATCAAAGAGCTGATCAAGGACCCGGCGACCTTCGAGCACGACGAGAAGCAGCGGCAGGTCATTCTCACCGAGGAAGGCGCCGAGGCGGTCGAGGAGATCCTGCAGACGGGCGGCCACCTGGCCGAGGACTCCGCAGGCCTCTACGACGCCGCCAACGTCTCGGTGGTGCACCACGTCAACCAGGCGCTGCGGGCCAACATCCTCTACACCCGCGACAAGGACTACATCGTCCGCGCCGGCGAGGTGATGCTGATCGACGAGTTCACCGGCCGGATGATGCAGGGCCGCAGGCTGTCGGAAGGCCTGCACCAGGCCATCGAGGCCAAGGAAGGCGCGGTCATCCAGCCCGAGAACCAGACGCTGGCCTCGGTGACCATCCAGAACTACTTCCGCCTCTACGGGAAGCTGTCGGGCATGACCGGCACCGCCGCCACCGAGGCCCAGGAATTCCACGACATCTACAAGATGGAAGTGGTCGAAATCCCGACCAACCGGCCGGTGGCGCGCATCGATGACGACGATGAGGTCTATCGCACTGCCGAGGAGAAGAACCGCGCGATCATCTCGCAGATCGAGGACTGCTTCAGGCGCGGCCAGCCGATCCTGGTCGGCACCGTCTCGATCGAGAAGTCCGAACAGCTGTCGGAGCTGCTCAAGGCGCACAAGTTCGAGATCGACGGCAAGGCCCGCAAGGGCATCCCGCACAATGTGCTGAACGCCCGCTACCACGAGCAGGAGGCCTTGATCGTCGCCGACGCCGGCGTGCCCGGCGCAGTGACCATCGCCACCAACATGGCCGGCCGGGGCACCGACATCCAGCTGGGCGGCAACATCGACATGAAGGTCGCCCGCTGGCGCGACGAGCAGCGCGGCCTCGGCGTCGAGGTGACGCCGGAGATGGCCAACCAGCGCAAGGCGGAGATCGAGACCGAGATCGCCGACCTGAAGGCCAAGGCGCTGGCCGCCGGCGGCCTCTTCGTGCTGGGCACCGAACGGCACGAGAGCCGCCGGATCGACAACCAGTTGCGCGGCCGCACCGGCCGCCAGGGCGACCCGGGGCATTCGAAGTTCTTCCTCTCCTGCGAGGACGACCTGCTGCGCATCTTCGCCGGCGAGCGGCTGGATTCGATCATGCGCACCTTCGGCGTCCAGGACGGCGAGGCGATCACCCACAAGTGGCTGAACTCGGCCATCGCCACCGCCCAGAAGCGCGTCGAGCAGCGCAACTACGAGATCCGCAAGAACCTGCTGAAGTACGACGACGTCGTGAACGACCAGCGCAAGGCGGTGTTCGAACAGCGCGCCGAGTTCATGAACGCCGACGACATCTCCGACGTGATCGCCGAGATGCGCCGCGACACCATCACCGACTTCGTCAACCGCCACCTGCCGCCCAAGGCCTATGCCGAGCAGTGGGACATCGACGGGCTGGACGCCCATCTGCGCGAGCACCTGGGGCTGGAACTGCCGGTGCGCGACTGGGCGGCCGAGGACGGCATCGCCAACGAGGAGATCGAGGAGCGGATCGTCGCCGCCGCCGAAGCCCGCGCGGCCGAGCGCGAGGCCCGGGTCGGCGACCACATGCGCTCGGTCGAGAAGAGCTTCCTGCTGCAGATGATCGACCTGCAATGGCGCGAGCACCTGATGCACCTCGACCACCTGCGCAACGTCATCGGCCTGCGCGGCTACGGCCAGCGCGATCCGCTGCAGGAGTACAAGACCGAGGCCTTCACCCTGTTCGAAAAGCTGCTGGTCGACGTGCGCCAGAGCGTGACGCGCTGGCTGATGACGGTGGAGTTCGCCTTCGAGGAGCCGCCGCAGCCGCCGCCCGGCCAACTGTTCGAGGTGCATATGGACCCGCTGACCGGCGAGAACGTCGCCCTGATGGGCGCGCTTCCCGACGGCTTGCCGGTCGACCAGCGCGCCGCCCTGCCCGTCGCCGCCCTGCCGCAAGGCTGGGAAGCCACCGGCCGCAACGCCCTCTGCCCCTGCGGCTCCGGCAAGAAGTTCAAACACTGCCACGGGGCGCTGGTCTAGGCGGCGCCAAACGCCCCCTCCGGCCCTTCGGGCCACCTCCCCCGCGTCGCGGTGGAGGATCTGGGCCTTAAGATGCTCCACCGCTTGCGGGGGAGCTGTCGCGAAGCGACTGAGGGGGCGTTTGCAGCCGTCGGTTTCTCACCGGAGCACCTGATGGCCCGCTACGACTTCGCGTCCGACAACACCGCGCCCGCGACGCCCGAGGCGATGGCGGCGATCGTGGCGGCCAATGCGGGGTTCACGTCAGGCTACGGGACCGACGCGGTCAGCGCCCGCGCCGCCGAGCTGGTGCGGGGCCTGCTCGATGTCGACGCCGAGGTGCGCTTCGTGGCCTCGGGCACGGCGGCCAACGCCGTCTCAGTGGCGGCGCTCGCGCGGCCGTTCGAGGCGGTGCTGGCCCACGAGCACGCCCACATCTGCACCGACGAGACCGGCGCGCCCGGCTTCTTCGGCCAAGGCCTCGGGCTGATCCGACTGCCGGGCGCCTGCGGTCGCATCGACCCGGCGGCGCTGGACGCCGCGCTCGACCAGCCGGACGTCTCCTACCGCCAGCCGGCCGCGGCGCTGTCGCTGACCAATGCGACCGAGTTCGGCACGCTCTATTCAGCTGACCAGCTCGCCCGGCTGATCGGGCCCGCCAAGGCCCGCGGCTACGGCGTTCACCTCGACGGGGCGCGGATCGCCAACGCCGCGTCCGCCGGCTTCGACCTCAAGCGGATCGCCGGCCTCGGCGTCGATCTGTTTGTGCTTGGCGGCGCCAAGGCCGGGATGCCGCCCACCGAGGCCCTGGTGATCCTGAACCCGGCCGTGGCCCGGCGCATCGACGCGCGCCTGAAACAGGCCGGCCAGCTCGCCTCCAAGGGCCGCTTCTACGCCGCGCCCTTCATCGGCATGCTGGAGGACGGCGCCCTCCTGCGCCACGCCGCCCACGCCAACGCCATGGCCAGGCGGCTGGCCATGGCCATGCCGTTCCGCATCGTCCACCCCGTCGAGGCCAACGCCGTCTTCGTCGAGATGGACGAGCCGACCCTGGCGCGGCTGCACGCGGCGGGCTGGTTCGCCTTTCGGTTCCTCGACGGGACGGTGCGCTTCGTCTGTTCGTGGGCGACGACGGAAGCAGCGGTGGACGAGCTGACGGAGACGCTGCGGAGATTGGTCTAGGTCTCCATCTCCAGTTTAACGGAGAGGCCGCTGATCTTTTTGGGCCACGAAATCCACGAAATACACGAAAGAATTCGGCGCTTAGAGTGCATCTCCTGCGCCCACGATCAGCTGAGGACCGGCCCCGGCCGGTCGATTCAAAAACGAAGACGAACCGCTATTCCGGCGCTTTCGTGTATTTCGTGTATTTCGTGGTTCAAAAAACGAACCACCTTCGCCGCTACAGCGTGCGGCCGATCGCGTAGAACCGGTCGGCGCGAGCCTGCTTCAGCGCCTCGGCCGAGAGGCCGTCCAGCGCCGCCAGCTCCTGCTCCAGCGCCTCGGCGACATTGGCCATGGTCGTCTCGCGGTCGGAGTGGGCGCCGCCCACCGGTTCGGGAACGATGCGGTCGACGATCTTCATCGCCAGCAGCTCCTGGGCGGAGATCTTCATCGCCCGGGCCGCGTCGGCGCCGCTGCGCGCGCCCCGCCAAAGGATGGAGTTGGCCCCCTCCGGCGCGATCACCGAATAGATGGCGTGCTCCAGGATCAGCACCCGGTTGGTCCCGGCGATGGCGATCGCCCCGCCCGAGCCGCCTTCGCCGGTGATGATGGCGACGTTGGGGACGCCCAGCATCAGGCACTTCTCGGTGGACCGGGCGATGGCCTCGGCGACGCCGCGCTCCTCCGAGGCGATGCCGGGATAGGCGCCGGCGGTGTCGATGAAGCTGAGCACCGGCAGGCCGAAGCGCTCGGCCAGCTCCATCAGGCGCACCGCCTTGCGGTAGCCTTCCGGCCGGGCATAGCCGAAATTGTGCTTCACGCGGGTGGCGGTGTCGCGGCCCTTCTCATGGCCGATGACCACCACCGGGCGGCCGCGCAGCCGCCCCAGGCCGCCGATCAGCGCCTGGTCGTCGCCGAACACCCGGTCGCCGTGCAGCTCGACGAAGTCGTCGATCAGGTCGTGGACATAGTCGACGAAGTGCGGCCGCTCCGGATGCCGCGCGACCTGGGTCTTCTGCCAGGCGTCGAGATTGCTGTAGGCGGCGCGCCGCATATTCTGAGCGCGGGCGCGCAGGCCCTCGATCTCCGCATCGAAGGCGCCCGGACCGGCGGTCTCGGAGAGCTTCGACAGCTCCTCGATCTTGGCTTCGAGCTCGGCGATCGGCCGCTCGAACTCGAGATATTGCAGGGCCATTCGAGGGCGTCGCTCCCAGGTGCTTCGCGAGGCGGCGGAAATTAGGCGGGAAGGCGCGTGGCCACAAGGCCGTGCGCTAAAGCTGGTCCGCCGGCGGCCTGGCGTGGCGGCTTGCCTGAGCCGCCGGGCGGCTCGGGGCGGCTGCAACTTTCGCACACCGACGCTCGTTTATGGGGCCGAGGTCGAGCCTTGGCCCGTGATCCTATCGGGGGGCGGAGGCGAACCACAGGCGCGTCTTCGACCATGCGCGGACCCTGCCCTGACAAGCTGCCGCGTTCGAGGAGAAACGGAGAATAGACAGATGCATTCCGTCCTGAAGACCGCGATGGCCTCCGCCCTGGCGCTGGCGGCCGTCGCCCCGGCGGCGGCCCAGAACTATCCCTACGGAACCCCCTACCGGCCGTCCGGCGACTACGTCGACCGACAGCGCGACTACGACGCCCAGCGCGATCAGTATGAAGCTCAGCGCGATCAGTATGAGGCCCAGCGTGACAATTATCGCGACCAGCGCGCCGACTATCGCGCCGCCCGGGCCGACTACGAGCGCAGGATGGCCGACTGGGAGGCCCGTCGCGCGGCCTATGACGCCCGTTACGGCTACGGCGCCTACACCCGCGCCTACGGCCCAGCACCGGTCTGGGACGACCGGCGCTGGGCCTCCGCCGCGCCGTCGGGCGACTACCGCGCCGCCCGGGCCGACTACGAGCGCAGGCTCGACGAGTGGCAACGCCGCCGGGCCGACTATGACGCCCGCCACGGCTACGGCGCCTATGCCCGCCGCTACGGGCCGGCGCCCGCCTGGGACGATCAGCGCTGGGCCTCGGCCCCGCCGGCCGCGGGCTATTACGGCCGCGACGCCGGCTACACCGCCCCGGTCAGCTGCAACAACAACTCCGCGGTGACCGCCGGCGTCATCGGCGCCCTGGCCGGCAGCGTGCTCGGCTCCAACGTCGCCGCGCACGGCCGCCGGACCGAAGGCGCGGTGCTCGGCGGGGTGGTCGGGGCCGGCGTCGGCGCGGCCGTGGGCCACGCCAACGACAAGCACAGGTGCGACCAGCGCGGCGCCTACTGGACCTACAACGACACGGTGCCCTACCGCGTGAACAACGACGTCTACCGCGACGATCGCTACGCCGACTACAGCCGCCGCGGTTGCCGCCTGGCGCCCGCGCCGGTCAGCGACAATGACTACCGCTACGTCCGCGTCTGCCCGGACAGCGAAGGCCGCTACCGCGTGACCGGCTGACCCGGTCGCCTGCAGGTCGAGGAAAGCCGTCCCGCTGGGGGCGGCTTTCCTTTGCTTGAGGGCCTCGCCTCAGTCCTTCTTCGCCAGCGGGTGCTTGGTCTCGACCACCTCGCGCAGGCGGTCGCCGGCGACGTGGGTGTAGATCTGGGTGGTGGCGATGTCGGCGTGGCCGAGCAGGGTCTGCACCACCCGCAGGTCAGCGCCGCCCTCCAGCAGGTGGGTGGCGAAGGCGTGCCGAAGGACGTGGGGGCTGACGCGGGCGGGATCGATGCCGGCGTCGGCGGCGGCCTCGTCGAGCAGCTGGGCGAAGCGCCGCGGCGTCAGCCGCCCGGCCGCGCCGCGGGACGGAAACAGCCAGGGATTGGCCTTGTCGCCCTTGGGCAGGAACCGCGGGCGGATCGCCAGATAGGCCTTCACCGCCGTGCGCGCGGTCTCGTTCAAGGGCGCCAACCGCTCCTTGCCGCCCTTGCCCTTGACGATCAGATAGGCCGGGTCGCGGGCCAGGACGGCGAGAGTCAGCCCGGTCAACTCGGAGATCCGCAGGCCCGAGGCGTAGGCCAGCTCGACCATGCAGCCGAGCCGGAGCCCCTGAGCGCCGTCGCGAGCGCCCGCCGCGGCGATCAGCCGGTCCATCTCCGCACGGCTCAGCACCTTGGGCAGGGACCGGCCCCGCTTCGGGGCCTCCACCCGGCGGGAGGGGTCGTCGCCCCGCCAGCCCTCGCCGAGCACGAAACGGTAGAACTGCCGCACCGCCGCGCGGCGGCGTGCGGCGGTGGCCGGCGACAGGCCGCGGGCGCCGACGTCGGCGAAATAGGCCTCGATGTCCTCCGCCGAGGCGTCCGCCAGGTCGCGCGCGCGCCGGCGGAGGAAGCCTTGCGCGTCGGCGAGGTCGCGGGCGTAGGCGCTCAGCGTGTTCTTCGCCGCAGCGCGCTCGACGGCCATCATCTCCAGAAAGGCCTCGGCCCAGGCCCCGCCCTTGCCGCTCATGGGCGCGGCGCGCGGGGTCATGGCGTCGCCAGCAGCCCTTCAACTGCGAAGTTGCGGGCGTCGGCGTCGAGGCCGGCGGCGCGCAGCGCCTGGATAATGCGCGCCCGCTCGCCCGGGGCGGGCCCCACGGCGCCCGCGTCGGCGCAGCTCCATAGCGCCAGCATGGCGGTCTCTCCGGCCAGATGCTCCTGGCCGGCGGCGTCGAGCGCCAAGTTGCGGCCGACCGGCGTGCGGTCTTCCGGCAGGCTGAGCGCGGCCAGGCGGCCGCGCAGGTCCGGTCCCGAGAACCCTGTGTAGGCCGCGACGATCAGGGCGGCGGCCTGGGTGGACGGCCGTTCCGCCGCTGCGGTCTTGGCGGCGCCGTCGAGCAGCCGCGCCGCCAACTCCTGGGCCACCGGCTGGCCGGAGGCGAGCGCACGGGCGGCGGCCAGCCGATCGGAGCTCCCTGCGGGAACGGTCCAGGCCAGTTCGCCCGGCTGGCCGCCGGCGATCGCCGCAGCCACCCCCGGCGCGGGCTTGGCCGCGGCGAGGTCGAGGCCGAGATTGCGCGACAGGGCGTAGTCGAGCCCGTTGCGCAGCGAGGCCGCGCCGGCCCCGCCGCCGCCGGCCAGCTTGGCGCCCATCAGCCGGCCGAACACCGGATCGCGCGCCTGGGGCTGGGCCTGAGCCAGGTCGAAGGTCAGCTGGGCCTGGTCGGCATGCCCGCCGAGCGCCTGGCAGTAGCTGCGCAAGCGCAGCCAGTAGATGTCCTCGCGCCCGACCGTCAGCGCCTCGGCGACGCCGCAGGCCCGGGCGTCTTCGCCGGACAGCAGGGCGCTCTCCGCCGCGGCGCGGGAGAGTTCGGCGTCGCGATCCAGGCCCGGCGCGCGGGCGAGGATGGCGGCGGCCGCCTTGACGTCACCGAGGGCGGCCAGGGCGTTGGCGCGCGCGGCGAGCATCGCGGCGTCTGCGCCGAGGCCCTGCGGCCCCGGCGCCCCGGTGGCCAGCACCCGCCGCGCCAGCGCCGCGGCCGCCGGCGACAGCGGCCGCGCGGCGAGCTTGGGCAGGACGGCGGCGAGGGTGTCGACCGAGGCGCCGCGCCAGAGGTCCTGCGACAGGCCGGTGTCGCGGCCGACGGCCGTGAAGGCGTCAGGGGCGGCGAGCGGCGCCACCGCCACCGTGGCGCCCGGAACGGCTTGGACAGCGAGTGGCGGCGCAGGAGCCGGCGACGCGGGCGCTGGCGACGCGGGCGCTGGCGGCGCAGGCGCTGGTGGCGCAGGCGCTGGTGGCGCAGGCGCTGGTGGCGCTGGGGCTGGTGGCGCGGACGTTGGTTGTGCGAGGGCCGCCCGTGACGAGGCGGGTTGTCGCGGGGCTGTTGAAATGGGCCCTTCCGGGGCGGGCGTTCCCTGGACGGCTGCACCTGCAGCGGATTGGGCGAGCGCCGGCGCAGCCGGGCTGACGAGGGTCAAGGCGGCCGTCACGGCCAGAATGCGCCACATGGGGCGCGACCATACGCCGGGCGCGGAGTTGGCGCGAGAGCATCGGCTCGTGTAAGCCTGCGCCATTCATGGACCGCTTTGAACCGCTGCGCCGTCGCACCATCGCCCTGGTCGGCCTCATGGGAGTGGGCAAGTCGAGCGTGGGCCGCAGATTGGCCAACGCCTTGGGACTGCCGTTCCGCGACGCCGACAGCGAGGTCGAGGCGGCCGCCGGCCGGTCGATTCCCGACATCTTCGCCGAGTTCGGCGAGCCCGCGTTCCGCGATGGCGAGCGCAAGGTGATCCAGCGCCTGTTGGACGAGCCCCCGCACGTCTTGGCCACGGGCGGCGGCGCCTTCATCGATCCGAAGACCCGCGAAATGATCAAGGCGCGGGCGATCTCGGTCTGGCTCAAGACCGACCTCGACGTCCTCGCCCGCCGACTCGGCCGCAAGGACACCCGCCCGCTGCTGATCGGCAAGGATCCGATCGAGGTGCTGAGGTCGCAGGCCGAGGCTCGCTATCCCGCCTACGCCCAGGCCGACATCACCGTGGAGACCGGCGACGCCGCCCACCATGTGACGGTCGACCAGCTGCTTCGCGCCCTGAGCGCCTATCTCGAGGAACAGTCCCAATGAGCCGCAGCGTCCCCGTGGGGCTCGGCGCGCGCGCCTATGAGGTGGTGATCGGGCCGAACCTGCTGGCCGAGGCCGGCCGCCGGATCGCCCCGCTGGCGCCGCGCAAGCGGCTTGCGGTGGTCAGCGACGAGACGGTCTGGGCCCTGCACGGCGCGCAGCTGACCGCAGCGCTGGAGGCCGCCGGCCTCGTGGTCCTGCCGGTGATCGTCGCGCCGGGCGAACAGACCAAGAGCTTCGAGGGACTGGCCGAGATCACCGACCGGCTGCTGGGCCTGGAGCTGGACCGTGGCGACATCATCGCAGCCTTCGGCGGCGGCGTGGTCGGCGACCTGACCGGCTTCGCCGCGGCCATCTACAAGCGCGGGATCGACTTCGTGCAGATCCCCACCACTCTGCTGGCGCAGGTGGACTCCTCGGTGGGCGGCAAGACCGCGATCGACACCCCGCGCGGCAAGAACCTGGTGGGCGCCTTCCATCAGCCGCGCCTGGTGCTGGCCGACCTCGACGTGCTCGCCACCCTGCCCGACCGTGAGATGCGCGCCGGATTTTCCGAGGTGATCAAGTACGGCCTGCTGGGCGACTTCGGCTTCTTCGAATGGCTGGAGAGCAACGCCCGGGCGGTGCTGGCGCGCGAGCCGGCGGCGCTCGCCCACGCCGTCGCCCGTTCCGTCGAGATGAAGGCCGAGATCGTCGCCGAAGACGAGAAGGAGCAGGGCCGCCGCGCCCTGCTCAACCTCGGCCATACCTTCGGCCATGCGCTGGAGGCCGAGACCGGCTACGGCGCGGCCCTGTTGCACGGCGAAGCGGTGGCCGCGGGCCAGGCGCTCGCCTTCCGCTTCTCGGCGGCCCAGGGGCTCTGCTCCGGCCAGGACGCCGCGCGCGCCACCACCGCCATCGCCGGCGCCGGCCTTCCCACCCGCCTCGACGAGATCCCCGGCCACCCGTTCGACGCCGGGCGGCTGGTGCGCCACATGGCCCAGGACAAGAAGGCCGAGGCCGGTCGACTGACCTTCATCCTGGCCCGCGCCCTGGGCGACGCCTTCGTGGCCAGGGAAGTGGACGCCGAAGCCGTGCGCCGCTTCCTGGAGACCGAGGGCGCCGGCCCGGCCCGCAGCGCCCAAGCCCTCGGGAGTGAACGGCGATGACCGCGCTTCTGGCGCTGGCGCCGATCGTCTTCGGCCTGCTGGCGCTCTCGGCGGTGTTTTCCGCCGCCGAAACCTCGATGACGGGCGCCAGCCGGGCGCGCATGCACCAGCTGGAGCGTGACGGCGATCGCGCCGCCCGGCGGGTCAACCGGCTGATCTCCGACCAGGAGACGATGATCGGCGCGGTGCTGCTGGGCAACAACCTGATCAACATCCTGGCCTCGGCTCTGGCGACCCAGGTGATCACCCGCGCGGTGCCCGGCGCGCTGGGCGTCGCCGCGGCCACCGGGGTGATGACGGTGCTGGTGCTGGTGTTCGCCGAAGTGCTGCCGAAGACGCTGGCGATCCTGCGCTCGGACGATGTCGCCCGCTTCCTCTCCGGCCCCACCCTGCTGGTCGTGCGGCTGTTCGGCCCGGTGGTCTATGCGGTGCAGTGGATCGTGCGCAAGACGCTCCGCCTGTTCGGGGTCAAGCTCGGCATGGAGCTCGACGTGCTCGCCGCGCATGAAGAGATCCGCGGGGCGGTCGAGTACCACCACTCCGAGGGCCTGGTGGAGACGCGCGATCGCTGGATGCTGGGCGGGGTGCTCGACCTCGCCGAGATGGATGTCAGCGAGGTGATGGTCCACCGCAAGGGCATCTCGATGATCGACGGCGACCTGTCGCCGCGTGAAATCCTGGCCGAAGCCCTCTCCAGCGCCCATTCGCGCCTGCCGATCTACCGCGACGAGCCGGAGAACATCATCGGCGTACTGCACGCCAAGGACCTGCTGGCGGCGTTGGCCCACGCCGACGGCCGGATCGAGGCGCTCGACATCGCCGCCATCCTCCGCGAGCCCTGGTTCATTCCCGAGACCACCAGCCTGAAGGACCAGCTAGGCGCCTTCCTCAAGCGCCAGAACCATTTCGCCCTGGTGGTCGACGAGTATGGCGCGCTGAAAGGCCTGGTGACCCTGGAGGACATCCTCGAGGAGATCGTCGGGGAGATCGAGGACGAGCACGACATCGTGGTTCCCGGCGTGCGGCCGGGACCGGAGGGCTCGGTGACCGTCGACGGCTCGGTCACCATCCGCGACCTCAACCGCGCGATGAACTGGGACCTGCCGGACGACGAGGCGGTGACCGTGGCGGGCCTGCTGATCAACGAGGCCCAGCGCATCCCCGAGGTCGACCAGGTCTTCACCTTCCATCGGCACCGCTTCCGCGTCACCGAGCGCAAGGGAAACCAGATCACCGTTCTGCAGATCTGGCCGCCCATACCGCACGATGAATAGGGGCCGGAGCCGCGCGCGCTAAGTTTCAGCTTGGAAAGACAAATCGGCGCTGTTGTTCTTGACGCTGGCTGCGCAAAGATGATTCCGTCTTGGAACCGGACGCGGGACGGCGTCGTTTAGCCAAGCTTGATCCATTGGGGGGATCGTCCGTCCTATGTCGAAGAACATGACCGCCACCCCGCCAGGCGCCGCCGCCGCCCAGATCCGATCACCGCAATCGCGGGGTGTCGACGTTTTCGCAGCCAGCCGGAGCCCGGCCGCAGCCCTGATGGGCGAGCTCGGCGCGGCCACCGGTGTCGGAGGCCAAGCATGACCGAGAAGCTGGACGGCCTGCGGGTGCTCGTCGTCGAGGACGAGATGATGGTCTCGATGCTCATCGAGGACATGCTGACCGACCTGGGCTGCACCATCGTCGGCCCCGCCTCGCGCCTCGACGAGGCGCTGCAACTGGCGCGCGAGACCGAGCTCGACTGTGCGGTGCTGGACGTCAACCTCGGCGGCCAGCCGATCTTCCCGCTGGCCGACCTGCTGCGCGAGAAGGGCGCCCCCTTCGCCTTCGCCACCGGTTATGGCGACGCCGGGCTGCGCGAGGTCGACCGCGGCTCGCCGGTCCTGCAAAAGCCGTTCCGCGAAGCCGACCTCGCCCGGATCCTCAACGAACTGCGGGCCAAGGCCGGGGTTTAGGCCGTCCGCCTCAGCGTTCGCCCGGCGCCAGGGCGCGTACCGAAAGCGCGTGCACCGGGCCGGCCAGCTCGGCGGCCAAGGCGCCATAGACCATCCGCTGGCGGGCGACCCGCGCCGCGCCGGCGAAGGCCTCGGCCTCGATCAGCACGTTGAAATGGCTTTCGCCCTCTTTTGAGGCGCCGGCGTGGCCGTGATGGCGCGCGGAATCATCCTCGACCTCCAACCGGGTCGGCTGGAAGGCTTCGGTCAACTTGTCGCGGATGGCATCAGCTATGGCGCCCATTCGATCCATCTTCAATTCTTGAACCCAACGATCCTCCCTCCATACTGAGCCACATGCCCGGCGCGTTTCAATACAAGCCCAAGTTCCTCGACATCCGAGTTCGCCCGCCCAGCAAGGCCGAGGCGGAGGCGAAGGCGGCTGAGCAGGACGTCAACGCCCTGAAGCCGGGCGAGCGGCCGTGCGACCATCCCGGATGCCGCGCGGCGGCGACCGCGCGGGCGCCCAAGTCGCGCGACATGCTCAACGAGCACTACTGGTTCTGTCAGCCGCACGCGGCCGAGTACAACCGCAACTGGGACTTCTTCGCCGGCATGACCGAGGGCGAGATCCGCAAGCGCCAGCAGGACGAGATGTTCACCGGCGGGCGGCCGACCTGGGAGATGAAGGCCGGGCGCTTCTCGCGCGAGGCGGCGAGCTTCAGCGCCAAGGTCGGCAAGGGCGAAGGCTATCGCGACCCCTTCAACCTGTTCGGCCATGGCGGCGCCAAGACCCGCCCGACGCCGGAGCCGGAGGCCGTGAAACTCGGCAAGATCGAGCGCAACGCCCTGGCGGAACTCGATCTCGAGGCCGGCGCCGACGCCGCCAAGATCCGCACCCGCTACACCGAGCTGGTGCGCCGCCTGCACCCGGACGCCAACGGCGGCGATCGCGCCGGCGAGCAGCGGCTGCAGAAGGTGATCCGCGCCTACCAGTCGCTGCGCAAGGCGGGGATGGCTTAACCGCCGCTCACTCCACCTGCGCCTTGTCGCAGCGCGACCGCCGCCCATCGATGCGGCAGCGGTTCACAACCTGGCCGGCAAGGTTCCAGACCTTGACGTCCCAGCGGTCGGCGGCGCGGCGCTCCAGGGTCATGAAGCCGAATCCCGAGATCCAGCTGCTGAAGGCCGCGACCCTGGTTCCAGGCGCCGGCGCCGCATCCGCAGGCAGGACCCTGGGCATCGGCACAACGTCCTCCTGCGTGCCGGAGAAGCCGGCGATGAACTGGCTGGGGTGGTCGCTTGCGAAGCTGACCTGCTCCCAGAGGTGCACGTGGCCGGACAGCACCACGCCGACGCCCCTCGGCAGCAGGGCGGGGTTCTGGTCGGCGAACACCGACTGGATGCCCGCGGTGGCCGGCTGCAACCTCGGGCCGCCGCGGTCGGCTCCGCGTTCGCTGGCGAAGCCGAGGATCGGCTTGTGGAGCGCCAGCAGGGTGTAGCGCGCCCGGCGTGAGAGCCTGTCGAGCGCCGCGTAGTCCGCGGCGAATTGGCCGTAGCGGGGATCGTCCTTCGGCGTCGGCTTGCCGCCGGCCTTGGTCAGGTCGAGCACCACCACCTGGGCGCCGCCGCCCAACGGCACGGCGTAGGGCGCAGCGTCGTCGGCGGCCTCGTCGTGCGCCGGATCGTTGCAGTCGGTCTGCGGCGTCAGCGGCCGCGGGTCGATGAAACGCGCCCAGCCCTGGCCGGCGCGGGCGCAGTCCTCGTGGTTGCCGCGCACGGCGATCCAGGGCGCCGCGGCGAGCAGCGCCGCACCGGGCTGGAAGAGGTCGGCCTGCCAGGCGTCCCAGCCATAACCCCACGGCGAGCCGGCGCAGTCGGCCTTCTCCGGCGCGCAGGGGGTCTCGCGGTATTCGTAGTCCCCGACATGGATCACCAGGTCCGGCTTCCAGGCGGCCGCCCGCTCGGCGACCCGCTGGAAGGGGTAGGCGTCGGGGTCGTTGCAGGCCTGGTAGGCGTCGTCGCCGGCCTTCAGCCGGCAGCCGGTGTCGCCGATCACCACGATGCGCCGCACGTCCCGCCGCGGGACCGGCAGCCGCTGGCCGGCGACGGTGATCCGGTGCGCGCCCTTCGGGATTTGCGCCTCGCAGACCGCCACCGGGAACTCGGCTGGCTTGGTGAGCTTCGGGTCGGAGATGGTCGGCCGCGGCGGCGCTTGCGCCGGGCCAGCCCGCAGGCGCATGGCGCGCGCGTGCCTGTCGATGGTGATCGCCGGGCAGCCGGCCGTGGTGATCACCCGCGCCTGCGCCGCGCCGTCCGGCCCCATGACCACCATCGCCGAGAGCAGGCGCGCCTGCGCGCCCGCTTCCCCCGCCCATGCCGTGGCGAGGAGGGCCAGGGCGGTGAGCAGCCGTCCTGTCGTTCGCATCGCCACGGCCCTGCCCTTTTGACTGCGATCAGAAGTTCATCCGCGCGCTGACCTGGTAGTTCCGCGCCGGCTGGAAATAGTACTGGTCGCCAGGGGCCACGGTGTTGTCCGGGTTCACCGGCGTGATCTTCGTCGCGCTCTGGTCGTCGAACAGGTTGTACACCGCCGCCTGCAGCCGCCAGCGGCCGATGTTGTAGACCGCCGTCAGGTCGACCGTGCTGTAGGGCTTGATGCGGAAGTTCGCCGGCTCGCCCTCGTTGGCCCACTGCTCGCCGACCAGCTTGTCGGTGACCGACAGCGACCAGTTCCTGGGCGTCCAGACCAGGCCCGCCGCGGCGGTCCACTTCGGCGCGCCGGCGATCTGCTTGCCGCCGGCGACGGTCACCGTCTGGCCGGCGATGGTGGTGGTCCCGCCCTGGGCCTTGGCGCTGTTGATCGAGCCGTTGAGAAAGACCAGGGTCTGGTCCGTCACCCCATAGGCGCCCTGGGCCTCGACGCCCTTATAGACCGCGCCGCCGAGGTTGTAGAACACCGTGTCGCCGGTGACGGTGTCCTTGATCGACTGCTGCTTGTTGCTGAAATCGATGTAGTAGACGTCGCCGTCGAAGGTGAACTTGCCGCCGTGGAAGACCGTGCCGACCTGGTAGTTCTTCGACTCCTGCGGCTTGAGGGCGTCGGTGTTCGGGTTGGCGGTCTGCAGCACGCTGAGCGGCGGCACCAGGAAGCCGGTCGCGTACTGGGCATAGGCCGACCAGCTGTCGCTCACCTTGTAATTCGCCGTCAGGAAATAGAGCGTCTTCTTGTAGGTCACCGAGTCGGTCAGCGGCGTGCGCGTCTTCTGGTTCACCGGCGTGTCGATGTTGCGGGTGAAGTGGAGATATTTGATCCCCGGGGTGATGGTCAGCGCCTCCAGCGGCTTGAGCTCGAGGTCGAGGAAGGGCTGGTACTGGTCCCAGGTCGAGCCCTGCACATAGGCCACGTTGAACGGCGCGGTCTTCTCCCGCGGGTCGGCGACCCCCAGCGTCAGGTCGTAGTCGTAGCGGCTGCGCTTGGTCTTCGAGGTCTCCCACCAGACGCCGGCCTTCACCGCGCCGAACGGCAGGTCCTGGGTCACCCGCAGGATGTCGCCGTAGACGTGGTAGTAGTTCAGCTTGGTGTAGCCCGGCACATCGGTGTTGCCCTTCGGTCCCGCCTTGGTTCCGGTCCCGGTCAAGACGGTGATGTCCGCCGAGGACAAGGTGCGGTTCGAATAGAAGTAGGTGTAGGCGGTGTTCTCGACGTGGGTCTGCGCGGTGATGTCGCCGTTCAGGCGGACGTAGTTGAAGTTGGTCTTCTTCTTGACCAGGTTGTAGTCGACGAATTGCGGCGTCGTCGGATCGCCGTTCAGCGCGAAGCGCTTCCCGAACTTGGCGACCTGGGCCAGGGTGATTCCGTCGTTGTCGTTCTGGTGCACCCAGCTGGTGTTGTAGACGCTGTAGAAGGTGGCCTCCCAGCTGTCGAACAGCGGGACCACCGCGCGAACCAGGAAGTTCACGCCCTGGGCGCTGGTGTCGCTGAGATAGCCGTCCGTACCGAGCGCCGAGAAGTTCAGCAGGGCCTTGGCGCCGTGCAGGGCGTCGATCTTGCCGGTGTTGTACTTGAGCACCGTCTGCCAGCTGTTCCAGGAGCCGAACAGCTGCTGGACCGAGCCTTGCGCCTCATCCGTCACCTCGGGCGAGAACAGATTGATCGAGCCGCCGAAGTTGGCCTGGCCGAGCTGGCCAGCGGAGCCCGGGCCCCGGTCGACGACCACCGAGCTGACGGTGGAGGCGGGGAAGAAGGTCGTCGAGTGGTGGGTCGGATCGTTGGTGTCGCCGAAGGGGATGCCGTCATAGGTGACGTTGTATTCGCCGTCCTTGAAGCCGCGCAGCGTCGTCTTGGTTTCATAGAAGCCGGGACCGTTGAACGAGATGCCCGAGGCGCTCGGGGTCAGCCGCACGATGTCCGGGTAGCCTCCGGTCTGCGGCACGAACTGGTCGATGGCTTCGCGGGTGACGATGGCCTGCGGCTCGGTGGCTTCCAGCGACGCCTTCACGGGCGCCTCTTTCACCACGCGGCTCGACCCGGTCACCGTCAGTTCCTGGACTCGGGTTCCGTAGTCGGCCCGCTCGTCCACCGGCTTGGCGTCGTCCGCCCACGCCGGCGCCGCGCTGAGCACGCCGGCCGCCAGGATGAGAGCCAGCCCAGATTCGCGGAGAAGTTGAACAGACCGCAAGGATGTTTGATGATCGCGCATGTAGCCCCCTCGTATTTGGCCGGGGCTAAGCGCACTCGTCGAGCTTTCACAAGCGCTCGTACTGTCATGAATATTTCACATTCGGCGGCCGTAGCGGCTGGAACCCGTCACGCAGTTGAAACTCGGAGGGAATTTTCAACTGTCACATAAGAGTCAAGAATATTGAGATATTTCAACTTCCGCGCGCCTTGCCCGGCGCGGCCTCGGACAGCCATGGATCTGCCTCCGCCTCTTCCGTTTCCCCGCCCCGACCGCCGACGCCCGGCCACGGGGTCAGTCACCGGACATCGGCTCTTGCGTGTCCTGATCGTCGAAGATGACGTCGAAGCCGCGCGGCACATGGCCGACGACCTGGCGGACTTCGGCCTGGAGGTGGCCGTCCTGCATGACGGCGCCGCGGCCCTGGCGCCCGGCGCCGGCGACGGAGCCTTCGACGTCCTGATCCTCGACCGCATGCTGCCGGGCTGCGACGGCCTCTCGGTGCTTGCCCAGCTGCGAGCCCGGGGCGTCGAGACGCCGGCGCTGTTTCTCACCGCCATGGGCTCGGTCGCCGACCGGGTCGCCGGGTTCGAAGGCGGCGGCGACGACTATGTGATCAAGCCGGTCGATCGCCTGGAGCTGCACGCCCGGGTGCAGGCGCTGGCGCGGCGCTGGCCCCGCGCGATCGAGTCCAATGTGCTGGTCTGTGGCGAGTTGGAGCTCGACAGGCTGGCCCGCGCGGTGCGGCGGGGCGGCACGCCGATCCCCCTGCTGCCGCTGGAGTACCGGCTTCTGGAAGTCTTGATGCTGGCGCGCGGCCAGATCGTCACCCGCAAGATCCTGCTGGAGCAGGTCTGGGGATTCCACTTCGACCCGCGGACCAACATCGTCGAGACCCACATCTGCCGCCTACGCGCCAAGATGGAGGAGGCCGGCGGTGCGCCGGTGATCCGGACCGTCCGCGGCGCTGGCTACTTTCTCAGCGAGGTCTGAGCCTTGCGGCCCGCCGCCAGCGCCGTGCGCCAGATCTGGCGGCGCACCGGAAACCGCGTCCTGGCGCTGCAGGCGCTCGCTCTGATCGTCGCCTTCGGCCTGACCGGCCTGGCGGCGCGGGTGTCGATCCAGAGCCTCGCCGAAACCGGCCTGCGCGCCGACATCGCGGGTGAGACCGCATCGCTCGACGACGAATGGCGGCACAAGGGCGCCGGCCACCTGCCCTACACGATCACCAAGCGCACGCGGCTCTGGCATGGATTCGAATACGGGCTGGCCGCCGCCGACGGCCGACCGCTCGCCGGCGATCCCCGCCTGGCGGGCCTTCACCGCAAGGGCTGGAGCCGTGCGCGCTCCGCTAGAGGCGCCCTGCTCGCCTACACTGAACGGCTCCCCGATGGCGGCTGGATGAGCGTCGGGCGCGACCTCGCCAACCTCGAGCGGGAGTTGACGACCCTCACCGGCCTTCTGGCGCTGTGCGGCGCGACAGGCGTGGCGATCTGTCTGGCGACGGCCTGGCTGGCGACCCGCTGGACCTGGGGCCGGTTGGACGGGCTGTCGGCGACGGCGGCGCTGGTGGCCGAGGGCCGCCTGGACGTGCGCGCGCCGGTGCGCCAGGTCGGGGCGCCGAACGAGATCGACGAACTCAGCCTGGCCTTCAACCTGATGCTGGACCGGCTCGGCCGGCTGGTCGAGGAGTTGCGCCGGGTCACCACCGACGTCGCCCACGACATGCGCCGCCCGCTGAACCGGGCTCGACAGAAGGTCGAGCGGCTCGCCCGCGCAGCTCACGGCGCCCCGGCCCTCGCCGGCGACATTCAGCGCCTGGAAGCCGACATCCTGGAGATCATCCGCACCTTCGACGCCCTGCTGCAACTGGCCGAGATCGAGGGCCGGTTGCGGCCGGAGACCCTCGTCGACCTGAGCGCGGTCGCCGAGCGGGTCAGCGAGGCGCTGCGCCCCGACATCGAGGAGAGCGGCCGGGTGCTGGAGACCCGGCTGGACGCGGCCAGCGTCGCCGGCGACATGGACCTGCTCTCTCAGGCCCTGGCGAACCTGCTGGAAAACGCCCTGCGGCACACGCCGCCCGGGGCGCGGATCACAGTGCGGGTGCAGAACCTGGCCGACGGCCCGCGCCTGCTGGTCGGCGACGACGGGCCGGGCATACCGCGCGAGCTGCGCGAGCGCGCCCTGGCGCCCTTCGGACGGCTGGAGCCCAGCCGCAGCACGCCGGGATCCGGCCTCGGCCTGGCCATCGCCGCCTCGATCGCCCAGCGTCACGGCGCACGGCTGGAGTTGGGCGACGCGGCCCCGGGGCTGGAGGTTTCGATCGCCTTTCCAGCGCCGGCGCCGGCGGCAAGTGAGCCCGGCAAACCCCCGCGGGTGAGCTTCGCCTAGCCGCGCTCGGCGGCGCGGGCGGCGAACCAGGGGGTCATGCGGGCGATCGCCTCCTCCACCTCGGCGGTCGAGACGGCGAAGCTGAAGCGCATGAAGCGATGGCCATCGACCGGATCGAAGTCGAGGCCGGGGGCCGTCGCCACGCCAGTGTCGCGCAGCAGCCGCTCGCAGAAGGCCAGGCTGTCATCGGTCAGGTGGCCGATGTCGGCCCAGATGTAGAAGGCGCCGTCCGGCGGCGCGATCGCGGCCAGGCCCAGCTGCGGCAGGGCCGCCAGCAAGAGTTCGCGGTTCCGGCGGTAGACGGCGACATGGCCCTCCAGCTCCGCGCGCGCGTCCATGGCCGCCAGGCCGGCGTGCTGGCTGAGCACGGGCGCGGTGAGGAAGAGGTTGCCGACGTAGGCGCGGGCGCGGGCCGCCTGATCGCCCGGCGCCACCAGCCAGCCCAGCCGCCAGCCGGCCATGCTGAAATATTTCGAGAAACTGTTCACCACCAGCGCCCGGCCATCGTACTCCAGCAGCGAGCGGGTCGGGCCCGTGTAGCTGAGCCCGTGGTAGATCTCGTCGGAGACGATGCGGATGCCGCGCTCGCGGCAGACGCGGGCGATGGCGGCAAGCTCGCCCTCGGCGATGATCGAGCCGGTCGGATTGGCCGGGCTGGCGACGATCACGCCGGCAGGCGCCGGATGCAGGGCGGCCAGGGCCGCGGCGGTGAGCTGGTAGCCGACCTCGGGCCCGCAGGCGATCTCGACCGGCGCCAGGTGCAAGGCCTTCAGCGTATTGCGGTAGGCGACATAGCCCGGCCGCGCCACGGCGATCCGGTCCCCCGCCTCGAAGGCCGACGACAGCGCCAGCACCAGGGCCGGCGAGGCCCCGCAGGTCAGGATCACCTCCTCGGGATGGACCCGCACGCCATAGGTCTCGTCGTAGTGGCGGGCGATGCGGGCGGTGAGCTCCGCGCTCTCCCAATAGCCCATGGCCTCGGCGTCCAGCACCCGATGCGCCACCGCCAGCGCGGCCTTCGGCGCGCCGGTCGAGGGCTGGCCGAACTCCATGTGCAGGATCGAGCGCCCCTGCGCCTTCAGCCCATGGGCGATGCGGCTGAGCTGGATAGCGTAGAAGGGAGCGATCTGCGCGGGCATGGCGGTGGGGTAGCGCCGTCTTGAATCTCTGTCATCTCGGAACGACCCCGGATCGGAGTTGACCTGCGCCCCCAAACGACGCGAAGCCGGTGACCAGGATCGGGGAGGCGCCGTCGATGTCCGCAGTGCAAGCCGCGCCTGGCGCGCCGTCGACCCGCCGGGTGCTGGTCGCCAGCCTGGTTGGCACGGCGGTGGAGTTCTACGACTTCTACATCTACGCGACCGCGGCCTCGCTGGTGCTGGGGCCGATGTTCTTCCCCGCCGCCTCGCCGTCGGCCCAGCTGCTCAGCGCCTACGCCACCTTCGCCGTCGCCTTCTTCGCCCGGCCGCTGGGCGCGGCCTTCTTCGGCCATTTCGGCGATCGGATCGGGCGCAAGTCGACCCTGGTGGCCTCGCTGATGACCATGGGCGGCTCGACCGTGCTGATCGGGCTCTTGCCTGGCTACGCCGAGATCGGGTGGGTTGCCCCGGCCCTGCTCTGTGTGCTGCGCTTCGGCCAGGGCTTCGGGCTCGGCGGCGAGTGGGGCGGGGCGGCGTTGCTGGCGGTGGAGAACGCGCCGGCCGGCTGGCGCGCGCGGTTCGGCATGTTCCCGCAGCTCGGCGCGCCGGTCGGCTTCCTCGCCGCCAACGGCCTGTTCCTGCTGCTCGGCCTGCTGCTGAGCCCCGAGCAGTTCCGCAGCTGGGGCTGGCGGCTGCCGTTCATCGCCAGCGCCGTGCTGGTGGCGGTGGGTCTGTGGGTGCGGCTGAAGCTGACCGAGACCCCGGCCTTCAAGGCCGCGCTCGCCGAGGCCCCGCCGGCGAGCGCGCCGCTCGGTGAGGTGCTGACCCGCTACCCGCTGGCGACGCTCGGCGGCGCCTTCGCGGTCGTGGCCTGTTTCGCCATCTTCTACCTAAGCACCGCCTTTGCGCTCGGCTACGGCGTCGGCACGCTGAAATACAGCCGCGAGACCTTTCTCGGCGTCCAGCTCGGCGCGATCGTCTTCCTGGCGCTCGGCATCGTCGCGGCCGGCTACTGGTCGGACGCAGCCAATCCCCGGCGGGTGCTGATGGCCGGCTGCGCCGCGACCGTGGTCGCCGGCTGCCTGCTGCCGGTGATGATGGGGTCGGGCAGCCTGCTGCTGATCTGGGCCTTCCTGTCGTTGGCGCTGTTCCTGATGGGCTTCGTCTACGGCCCCCTGGGCGCCTTCCTGCCCAGCCTGTTCCCGACGCGGGTGCGCTATTCGGGAGCCTCGATCGCCTTCAACGTCGGCGGCATCGTCGGCGGCGGGCTGGCGCCGATCATCGCCGCAGCGCTGGCCGACAAGGGCGGCCTGCCGCCGGTGGGGCTCTATCTTTCGGCGACGGCCCTGCTCAGCCTCGTCGCGCTCGCCGCCCTCGCCCGGCGCGCCACTCACGAGCTCGGCTGAAAGCCAGGCCGCAGACACCCGGACGAGGCGCCTGCGCGCGCGCCGCGCCCGTTCCCGCGCCGCGCGCGACGCCGGCGCCAAAAGGGCGTAAACACGGGTTTGCGTCCCTGACGCCTTGCCTGTAATCGACCCCCATGGCCGCCTTTGACTCCTCCGAAGACCAGCTGATCTCGCTGACCCCCGACATGGAGGTCGACGCCCGCGAGACCTTCGGCGTGAACTTCGACATGAAGATTCCCGCCTTTTCCCAGCGCGATCCGCACGTTCCGGACGTCGACGAGGCCTATAAGTTCGATCCGGAGACGACGCGCGCCATCCTGGCGGGCTTCGCCTTCGACCGCCGCGTGATGGTCCAGGGCTATCACGGCACCGGCAAGTCGACCCACATCGAGCAGGTCGCCGCCCGGCTCAACTGGCCGCTGATCCGGGTCAACCTCGACAGCCACATCAGCCGCATCGACCTGGTCGGCAAGGACGCCATCGTCCTGAAGGAAGGCAAGCAGGTCACCGAATTCCGCGAAGGCATCCTGCCCTGGGCGATCCAGCGGCCGGTCGCCCTGGTGTTCGACGAATATGACGCCGGCCGTCCGGACGTGATGTTCGTCATCCAGCGGATCCTCGAGGCGCAGGGCAAGCTGACCCTGCTCGACCAGAACCGGGTGATCCGTTCGAACAAGTATTTCCGGCTGTTCTCGACGACCAACACCATCGGCCTGGGCGACACCACGGGGCTGTACCACGGCACCCAGCAGATCAATCAGGCGCAGATGGACCGCTGGTCGGTGGTCACCACGCTCAACTACCTGAGCCACGAGGTCGAGGCCGGCATCGTGCTGGCCAAGGCGCCGGGCTACAACACCCCGGAAGGCAAGCGGACCATCAACGCCATGGTGCGGGTCGCCGACATGACCCGCAACGCCTTCATGAACGGCGACATCTCGACGGTGATGAGCCCGCGCACGGTGATCACCTGGGCGCAGAACGCCGAGATCTTCGGCGACGACATCGCGCTGGCCTTCCGCATGACCTTCCTCAACAAGTGCGACGAGCTGGAGCGCGGCACCGTCGCCGAATTCTTCCAGCGCGCCTTCGGCGCCGACCTGCCGGAAAGCACCGCGCGGGTGCGGATCGCCTGACACGACTTCGCCCGCTCCTATGCTCGGAGCGGGCGCATCTCCCGGTCGCCGAGGCTTCCGGTTCGCCGGTCTAATCGCCGGTGATCTTCCTGCCGGCCATGAAGCCGAGCACCACGAAGATCACGAAGCCGATCAGGAACAGGAAGAACAGGATCTTGGCGATCCCGGCCGCGGCCCCCGCGACGCCGCCGAAGCCCAGCCCGCCGGCGATGAGGGCGATCACCGCGAAGATCAGAGCCCATTTGAGCATTTTGACATCTCCGGAACAGAAACCCGCCTGGCGGGCGATCCGCAGCGCGAACGTGCGCCACGGCCTGACTGTTCCACCGCCCCAGGCGCCAAGGGCCGGGCGCTCCCGCGATCGCCCGGCCCTTGGCGCCTGAGACTGCATCCTATGGGATTTTCCCACAGCACCGGAGGCGACGCGGGAAATTCGCCTCGTCGTGAGCAAGCTCTCTTGCTTCATCTTGGGCGGTCCCTGATTTAAGACCCCGTAGATGGCCAAGTCTCCCGAAAGCCCCGTCGAACCGTTCAAGCGCGCGCTGGCCCACGCGGCGCGCTCGCTCGCCGAGACGCCGGACCTGGAGATCGTCTATTCCGCCGAGGGGCCGCAGCTGTCCGGCAAGCGGGCGGTGCTGCCGCATCCGCCGCGCGACCTGACGCCCGCCGACGCCGCCCGCATCCGCGGCCTCGCCGACCAGATGGCGCTGCGCCTCGCCCATCACGACGCCGCGCAGCACGCCCGGGCCCGGCCGGCCTCGCCGGGCGCCCAGCCGGCCTATGACGCCATCGAAACCGCCCGGGTCGAGGCGATCGGCGCCAATGCGCTGGGCGGCGTGCGCCAGAACCTCAAGGCCGTCACCGAACAGATCTGGGCCCGGCGCAGCTTCAACCCGGCCGAGGCCATGGCCAATCCGCCGATGGCCGAGGTGCTGTCGCTGATGGTCCGCGAGCGGCTGACCGGCGAGGCGCCGCCGGCGACGGCCCAGCCGCTGGTCGAGCTGTTCCGCGCCGACGTCGAGGCCAAGGCCGGCGCCGACCTCGACAGGCTGGCCGCCGCCGTCGACGACCAGAAGGCCTACGGCAGGATCAGCCGCGCGATCCTGCGTGACCTGAAGATGGCCGACGACGCGCTCGATCCGCCGGACGAGGCCGACGACAGCGACGAGGCCGAGGGGGACGGCGAGCCCGAGGCGAACGAAGAAAACGACGACAGCGAAACCGAGGGCCAGTCGCCGCAGGCTGCGGCTCCGGACGAGAGCGAGACCCAGCGCCAGGAGACCGACGACGCCGACAGCCAGACCCTGGAGGCGGAGGACAGCTCCGACGCCGAGGAGACCGACGAGCAGCCGGAGATGGGCGAAGGCGACCAGCCCGCCCGCCCGGAGCTGAAGGGCGAGAGCAAGCCGGTCACCTACAAGGTGTTCACCACCGCCCATGACGAGATCGTCGCCGCCGAAGAGCTTTGCGACGCCGACGAGTTGAGCCGCCTGCGCGCCTATCTCGACCAGCAGCTGGCGAGCCTCTCCAACGTCGTCTCGCGGCTGGCCAACCGGCTGCAGCGCAAGCTGCTCGCCCAGCAGAACCGCGCCTGGAGCTTCGACCTCGAGGAGGGCCTCCTCGACGTCGCCCGGCTCACCCGGGTGATCACCGACCCCACCGCCCCGCTCTCCTTCAAGGAGGAGGACGAGACCGAGTTCCGCGACACCGTCGTCAGCATCCTGATCGACAATTCGGGCTCGATGAGGGGGCGCCCCATAATGGTGGCGGCGGTCTGCGCCGACATCCTCGCCCGCACCCTGGAGCGCTGCGGGGTGAAGACCGAGATCCTCGGCTTCACCACCCGGGCCTGGAAGGGCGGCCAGAGCCGGGAGGAATGGCTGAAGCAGGGCAAGCCGGCTCAGCCCGGCCGTCTGAACGATCTGCGCCACATCATCTACAAGGCCGCCGACGCGCCCTGGCGGCGCGCGCGCAAGAACCTCGGGCTGATGATGCGTGAGGGCCTGCTGAAGGAGAATATCGACGGCGAGGCCCTGCTCTGGGCGCACCACCGGTTGATCGGCCGGCCCGAGGCGCGGCGCATCCTGATGGTCATCTCCGACGGGGCGCCGGTCGACGACTCCACCCTTTCGGTGAACTCCGGCCACTATCTGGAGCGCCACCTGCGCGAGGTGATCGGCGAGATCGAGGCCAAGAGCCCGGTGCAGTTGATCGCCATCGGCATCGGCCACGACGTCACCCGCTACTACCGCCGCGCTGTCACCATCGTCGACGTGGAGCAGCTCGCCGGCGCCATCGTCGAGCAGCTCGCCGAACTCTTCGAGGAGGAGCCGCGCCGGGTCAGCCGCGGCGGCGCGGGCCTGCTGCCGCCGCCGCCCAACACCCACGGGCCGAGCGGCGGGATGCGCCGCTCCACCTTCAAGGAAGTCCGGAGGTCCGTGGCTTGAGCCGCGGCGGGCGGCTGTCGGCAGGCGCCCTGGCCGCAGCCCTGGCGTTCACCGCCTGCACCGCCGAGCCCTCACTTCCCCCGGCCCGCCCGCTGGCCGCCGGCCCGCACATCAAGATCCAGGCGCGCCCGGTCTACCTCTCCGGCCAGCACATCGAGCGCATCGGCGCCTTCGTCTACGCCGGCGGCCTGCAGCTCACCTCGCCCGACACGCCGCGGCTGCACGGACTGTCGGACCTGAAGGTCTGGCCGGACGGGCGACTGGCGTCGGTCAGCGACGAAGGCGACGTCTTCGAGGGCCGGCTGGTGCTCGATCGCGCCGGACGGCTGGTCGGGCTGGACCGCGGCCAGCTCTCGCCGCTGGTCGGCGAAGACGCACAGCCGCTTGCGGCGCGGGGCAAACAGGAGTCGGACGCCGAAGGCCTCGCCGAGCTGGCGGACGGATCCTGGCTGGTCAGCCTGGAGCGTGACGACCGCATCCTGCTCTACCCCGCCCACGGCGGTCCGCCGCGCCGGGCCCCCTCGCCTGTCGCGGTCTTCCCCGACAATCTCGGCATGGAGGCCCTGGCCCAGGATCCCGCCGACGGCCCGGACGCCTATATCGTCGGCGGCGAGGCCGACGGCCAGACCTGGCTCTGCCGCCTGGCCTCTGGTTGTACGGCGAGCGCCCGGGTCGCCAAGCCCGAGGGGTACGGCCTGACCGCAGTGGCGCCGCTGCCGGGCGGCGGCCGGGCCTATCTACTGCGCGCCTTCAGCCTGCTGCAGGGCGTGCGGATCGCGCTGCTGATCGTCGGACCCGACGGCGACGTACGTGACGAGCTGCACCTCGCCGCGCCCCTCACCGTCGACAATTTCGAAGGCCTGGCGGCGCTGCCGCTGCGCGAGGGCGGGCTGCGCTTCTACCTGATTTCCGACGACAACTTTTCCAGGCTTCAACGGACGCTGCTGTTGGCGTTCGACTGGCGACCACCACCCACAGGGAGAAAGCCATGAGCCGACAGGATGTGACCATACCCACCCCGGACGGAGACGCCCGCGCCTTCGTCTTCACGCCGGATGCCGGTAAGGGCCCGTGGCCGACGGTGCTCTTCTACATGGACGGGCTGGCGATCCGCCCGACCCTCTTCGACATGGCCGAACGGCTGGCGTCCAACGGCTACTACGTCCTGCTTCCGGACATGTTCTGGCGGCTCGGCGGCTATGAGCCGATGGTGCCCGCGGACGTGTTCTCGGATCCCGACAAGCGCCAGGCGCTGTTCAGCAAGTTCATCGGCTCCACCGACGGGGAAAAGTCGATGCGCGACACCGCCGCCTTCCTGGCCTGGCTGGACAAGCAGCCGCAGGCCAAGGCCGACAGGATCGGCGCGGTCGGCTACTGCATGGGCGGGATGATGACGCTGCGGGCCGCCGGGACCTTCCCCGACAGGGTCGCCGCGGCCGCCGCCTTCCATGCCGGCCAGGTGGTCACCGACCAGCCCGACAGCCCGCACCTGCTGGCTCCCAAGATCAAGGCCAAGGTCCTGGTCGCCGGCGCCGACAACGACCCCTATTTCACCGAGGACCAGTTCGAGACCCTGAAGGCGGCGATGCAGGACGCCGGCGTCGACGCCGAGGTCACCATCTACCGCGGCGCCCTGCACGGCTACGCCCCGCCGGACCTGCCGGTCTACAACCCCGAGGCGGCCGAACGGCACTGGCGCGAGATGCTGGCCCTGTTCGACGAGACGCTGAAGGAGCCGGTGGGGGCTTAAGGGGCGGGGGCGCTGCGGGAAGCTGCGCCCCCTCCACCGCTTCGCGGTCCCCCTCCCCCAAGGGGGGAGGAGAAGGGCGACGCAACCTCGACTCTCCTCCCCCTCTGGGGGAGGGGGACCCCGAAGGGGTGGAGGGGGCTGCGCCCCACAGCAAAAGGGCCGCCCTGGCGGGCGGCCTTTTCGAAACAACAGCCGATGTCGGCTCAGGCGGCGGGTTGCGCCGTGAGCTTGGCCTTCACCTGGCGCTTGATCTTCAGCGCGCGGGGGGACAGCTCCTCGTCGCGGGCCTTCAGCAGGAAGGCGTCCAGGCCGCCGCGGGCGTCGAGCGTGCGCAGCGCCGCATTGCGGATGCGCAGCTTGAACGACTGGCCGAGGGAATCGGACTGCAGGGTGACGGGGGCCAGGGCCGGCAGGAAGCGGCGCTTGGTCTTGATATTCGAGTGGCTCACATTGTGGCCGACCAGCGGGCCGACACCCGTGAGTTCGCAACGGCGCGACATGGCGAAAGAACCTTCGCGTAGGGAAAAAGGGAGCGACGAACCGAACGGTCCGCGCGGGAAGCGGGCGATATAGAGGAAGGCGCCCCGTCGCGTCAAGGCGAGCGGGCGTTTCGAACCCTCCGCCGCGACCCCACGGCGGACCTTGTTGTGGCTCGCGTCGACTCGACCCACCATATCTTGTCCAGAACAAAGGCCGAATCGGCGCGAGTCGCTGATTCGGACATGATTCGTTTCGCTGCCGTTCCAGACATTCCCCAAAATGAGGATGGCTCATCGCCCACGGCGAATGCGGCGGCCCTAGTAAATGAACTGTCCCCCGGACGTGACGAAGATATCGCCGGCCATCAACGTTGCGCCGACGGCGAAGCTGGCGATGGGGATCGCTGCGCCCGCGCCCGTCCCGTCCGGGTCCCAGTAGAGCGTTCTTGCGCCGCCGTCGTAGATGAACTGGGCGTAGGCTTGGGTAGCCACTGTGCCCAGCGCGAGCCGGTCGGCCGACAGCACACCCTCGGGAACGCCGGGGAAAAAATGGGAATAGAACACCATCCTGTCGACGCCATGCGCGAAATCCGAGATCAGATCGGAGTCGGCAGCGTTAGGGGTCGAATAATATCGGAAGTCGTCGGCGCCTGCTCCGCCGCTGATCGTGTCGTGCCCGCCACTCCCTTGGATTCTGTCGGCCGCCGAATTTCCAATGATCATCGTAGCGTCGGCTGTCGTGCCGCCGTCGAAATCGATGGGCTGGCTTCCGGTGAGCACAACCGCCTCGACGTTCGGCGACGCAACTGCGCTCACACTCGTATAGACCGTGTCGTAGCCCTCACCCGGAAGCTCAACGATGCCCATGAATGTTCGGTGGTTGATGTAGACATCATTGCCCGTCCCGCCGGTCAGCAATTCGGCTTCGCCGCCGGTCGTCCCTTCGAGCGTGTCATCACCCGCGCCGCCGTTCAGGGCGGAGCCGGTCAGCATGTCGTTTCCATCCCCGCCGTCGACGCGGCTATGCTCCGCAGCGCCTCCGACCAGCGTGTCGTTGAAGACTGAGCCGATGACGCCCTGGAACCCGGTGAGGGTGTCGACGCCGGCGCCGCCGGTATCCTGCGCCTGGCCGTTCAGATTGACGTCCACATGCACCGCGGACGGGGCGGTGGCGTAGGTGACCGTGCCCCCGCTCAGTATGTTGTTTCCCGTCGTGCCCCCGACGGTGTCCCCGCCGATCACGTTCTCGACGTTCACGACCGTGGTGGACGTCGAAAGATCTAAGTAGGCGCCGGAGTAATAGATCGTGTCGGCGCCGTCGCCGCCGTCGAAGCTGTCGCCGGCATTGCGGGAGTACAGGCGATCGCCGCCGTCGCCGCCGGTGAAGTCGACGGCGCCATAGGGTGACCCGTAGACCGTGTCCGCCCCGCCGAAGCCCTCGACCGTGGTCGGCGTCGTCACCGTGGCGAGGTTGATGGTGTCGCCGAAATTGCTTCCGCGGACGTCGGCGACCCGCTCGATGTGCAGGATGGTTCCGCCGCCGAGCGTCGCGGAATTCGCGAAGTCGGCGACCCGCAGGGTGACGCCCGACGGCGCCGCCGCCAGCGAGATCGACAGGGTGTCGTACCCGGCCCCGCCATCCACATCGTCGCCATAGCCGATGAACAGGGTGTCGTTACCGGCGCCGGCGGAGAGAACGTCGTGCTCCGCGCCGAGGTCCTTGCCCGTCGCCGAGCCCGAATGGAGCTCGTCGTTGCTGACGCCGCCGAGAAGCGTGTCGGCGCCGTCGCCTCCCGCCAGCGTATTACGATCGGCGCCGCCCTTGATGGCGTTGTCTTCGGCGTTTCCATAGAGGTGCGTGAGGCCACCACTGTAGGCCGTCAGATCCTCGACATTGGCCGACAGGGTGTAGGTCAGCGGCGTGCTGTCCCAATAGATCAACACGCTGTCGTGGCCGCCGCCGGGATCCTCCTGGACCACGTCGCTGCTGCTGACCAGCGCGTAGGCGTCGTTCCCAGCCCCGCCGACCAGCAGGTTGTCGCCGCCGCCGCCGGAAAGGCAGTCCTCGCCATTGCCGCCCTGCAGGGTGTCGTTACCGGCATCGCCGCTCAGATAGTCGTTCCCCTCGCCGCCGCTCAGCAGATTGGCGCTCTTGTCGCCGGCCAGGCTGTCGTTGAACGCCGAGCCGGTGAGGTTCTGAAATTCCGTCAGGGTGTCGACGCCGGCTCCGCCGGTGTCCTGGGCCGTGGCCTGCAGCAGCAGGCTGACCGTCACGGCGCTGGTGGCGGAGGCGTAGGTCACGGTGTCGACGCCCGCCCCACCGGCCAGCACATTGGCGCCGGCGGTCCCGCCGAGGATGTCTGCGAAGGTCGAGCCGATCAGGTTCTCGACGCTGACCAGCTGGTCGCCCCGGGCGCCGACGCCCGCAGCCAGGTCGACCAGGACGCCGACGCTCTCGCGGCCATAGTCGATGGTGTCGACGCCTTGGCCGCCGTCGAACAGGTCCGCCGCCAGGCCGGACTTCAGCCAATCGTCGCCGCCGAGCCCGTAGTAGGTCGCGCCCACGGTGTTCGAGCCGGTGAAGGTGTCGTCGCCCTCGGTTCCCGTGACGTCAGGCATCGGTCGTCTCCGAGGTCGGCAGGCCGGTGCAGGCGGGCAGGCTTTCGCCGCCGCGGAATGCAGCCATGACGGATCCTCCAGCCCGGTGCGCCGAGCGCCCCACGCGCCCGGCCAAGCCGGTCGCGGCGCAACTCAACCGGGTATAGCGAGCATACGCAAGCGATCTGATCGTCGATGGTGCGATTGCGCGGGCCTGACCCTGGTCAAGCCAAGCTTGAGTCGGGCAGCGGCGCTGACGCGCGCGGATCAGCCGGCGCTGGAGAGGCGGACCGGCTCGTAGCGGGCGGTGATGACGCGGGTGGCGTCGATGCGCGCGCCGTGGGTGTTCAGGATCTCCAGGTGCACATGGTCGGTCATGCCGCCCGGGTATTTCGCCTCGAGCGTATGGTGCACCCCGATCGGCTGGCCGAGATGGACCGCCTGGCCGACCTTGACCTGGGGGTCGATGTAGAACACCCGGGCGGCGTAGTGCAGCGCCGGATTGTCGATCTCGACGAACTTCAGGTCGTTGTCGCCGGGATAGGCGAAGCCGATCTTGGTGACATAGCCGGAAATCGGCGCGACCAGCCGCTGGCCGGCGTCGGCGATGAAGTCCACGCCCTCGTGCCGGCGTTCGCCGCCGTCGCGCGGGGCGCCGAAATCACCGCAGCCATAGACGTCGGTCTTGCGGATGCCGTGTCCGGTCGGGTTGGCGAAATCGGCCTGGCCGTCATGGTCGACGTCGGCGCCGCGCCAGACCAGCCGCCAGGCCTGTTCGGGCGAGGTCGGGCGCGCAGCAGCGACCAGGCGCTCGGCGGAGATCTTCGCGGGACCATTGACCCGCTGCACCATGGGCGCCGCCAGGGCCGCCGTGCCGGCCACCGCCAGCAGGACCACCGCCGCCTGCGCCAGCCGGCGCTTCGCGCGACGCGCATCTTCAGAGGACGTCGCCTCCATCCACACCACCTCGTCCGGAAATCACCACCACCGCGCCGCCGACCTGTCGCCGGCGCACGGACCCGATCGGCCATTGGCCAGGAGGAAGAGGCGGTTTTTGGGCGCAGCGCCGCTGTAGGCGCGCGGCCGCCCGGCGCCAGGATCTCCGCAACAAGCCTCCGTTAACGCGACGCACGCAAGCCTGTTCTTCCGAATCGAGGGACCGATGACCCGGCTTGCACTGGTGATGATCGCGCGGGACGAGGCGGCGGCGATCGCCCGTGCGCTGACCAGCGCCCGGCCGCACGTCGACCGGATGATCGTGCTGGACACCGGCTCGGTGGACGCGACCCCCGAGATCGCCGCGAAGCTCGGCGCGGAAGTCTCCAGGTTCAGCTGGTGCGACGATTTCGCCGCCGCCCGCAACGCCTCGCTGGCGCTCTCCGACGCGGCCTGGAACCTGGTGCTGGACGCCGACGAGTGGATCGAGGCGGGCGCCGAGGCGGCGCTCTCGCCTCAGGCCTTGCTGGCCGCCGGGGATTTCATGGGCGTGGTGCGCCGGGACAGCGCCATGGACGCCACCGGCGCAGCCGGGCTCGCGCAATGCTGGATCCCGCGCCTGCTGCCGCGCGGGGTCAGCTACGAGGGCCGCATCCACGAACAGCCGGTCGGCCCGGCGAACGAGCGGCGCCTGCCGCTGATCCTCGGCCACGACGGCTTCACCCCGGACAACCTGGCGCGCAAGGGCGACCGCAACGAAGCCCTGCTGATGCAGGCGCTGGAGGCGACGCCGGAAGATCCCTACCTCTGGTTCCAGCTGGCCAAGGAGCATCAGGCGCGCGAACGCGCGCCGCAGGCCGCCATCTGCTTCGCCGAGGCGCTGCGGCTGGCGGCGACGGACGCGCCCTATCGCCATTCGCTGGTGGTGCGCGCCATCACCGGGCTGAAGAGCGCCGGCCGGCTGGACGAGGCCCTGGCGCTGGCCGACGCCGAGGTGCGCGCCTGGGCGGAGTCGCCGGACTTCTATTTCGCGGTCGGCGACCTCTACCTCGAATGCGCCGCCCAGGACCCCGGGCGGGCGGGCGCCGACTTCCTGCCGATCGTCGAGTCTGCCTGGAAGCGCTGCCTGGAGATCGGCGAGCGGCCGGACCTTGACGGCGCCGTGGCCGGGCGCGGCGGGCGCATGGCGGCGCACAATCTCGCCGTCTTCTACGAGACCACCGGGCGGATCGAGCTCGCCGCCCACTACCGCGCCCTCGCCGCCTGAACCCTGGCGGCCGTCGCGCCGGGCCTGTAGCTTCCGCCCGGCGGACGAAGCCCCGGAGCCTTCCTGTGTACGGCATCCTTTGCGCCACCCCCGAAGAGCTGGACGCCCTGCGCGCACGGCTGCAGCTCGCCCTGGAGCCGGAGCGGCGCGGGCCGACCCAGGTGTTCCGCGGGCGGCACGACGGCGTCGAGGTGGCGCTGGCGCTCAGCGGCATGGGCAAGGTGAACGCCGCGGCGGCCGCCACCCTGCTGATCAGCCTGTTCTCCCCGCAGGCGCTGATCTTCTCCGGCGTCGCCGGCGGGCTGGATCCCGCGCTTCCGGTCGGCGCGGTGCTGTTCGCGGACCGGCTGGCCATCCACGACTACGGTCTGGTCTCCGGCGGCGTCTTTACGCCGGTGGCCTATGGAACCATCCCGATCGGGGCGCCGAGGCTCTCCATCCTGCCGCCCGTCGAGCCGCAGGTCGCCGTCACGTTCGCCGCTCTCGCCGAGGCCGTGGCGCCTCGCCTGGACGGTCCCGTGCGCCTCGGCGGCGTGGTCACGGGGGACTATTTCCTGAACTGCGGGGCGACGCGCCAACAGCTGCGCGAGGCTTTCGGCGCCGACGCCATCGACATGGAATCCGGGGCGGTGAACCAGGTCGCCACGGCCTGGGGCGTTCCGCTCTACGTGATCCGCACGCTTTCCGACCTGGCCGGCGAGGAGAGCCACCTGACCTATGTTCAGATGGCCGGCATGGCGGCGCACAATTCCGCACTCTGCGTCGAGGCCTTGCTGCGGCTGCTGATCGCCCGCGCCTAGAACCCGAAGATGTCGCTGGCCGTCAGGTGCGGCCGCGCTGAAGGAGACGAGCGTTCGTTCCGCCGTGCCGAAAATCCGCCTCAGGCCGCGGCGAGGCTCTCATGCCGCGCGGAGCTGCGGCCGTTGGTCGCCGACGGCGAGACCTCGACCGCCGCGCACCGCAGGGGTAGACAGATGCAACCGGAAGGCGCGCGCGGCGGCGCGGGCGGCGGATCAGGGCCTGGCTTCGGCATGCGCAAGCGCTCTGGACAATCAACGCTGGTCATGGCGGCGGCCTGCGGGGCGGGCGCATTGGCCGGCCTGCCGGCGGCGGCCCAACAGGTGCTGGTGCAGGGCGAGGCCGCCCACCTGGCCGTGGAGCCGATCACCGCCGACGCCACCCTGGGCAGCCGCGCGCAGCTGGCGGCGCAGCTCGGGGCGGTGCAGACCTCGCTGACGGCGGTGGTCGAGCGCGGCGGCGGTCAGCTGAGTTCAACCGATGCAGCCTGGACCTCCGTGGTGCGCCCGGCGTCCTGGGGGGCCAACGACATGCGGTTCACCGCCGACTGGACGCCGCTGTCCGGCGCCCGGCTGAGCCTTGACGCGGGCGACCGCGAGCGGCGGACGCTCAACTACACCGATCCGCTGGGCTACAGCGACGACGCGCAGCTGGCGGTGGATGCGGCGCGCTATCTGCGCCTGCACCTCGCCGCCCAGCTCGCCAGGCTGGAGACCGAGGCCGGGGCGGAAACCTCGACCACCGCGCTCGACACCCGCACGGCCGGGGCCGGTCCGGCGACCCAGCTGTGGGTCACCTCGCGCCGGATCTTCACGCACCTCGTCTGGCGCCCCTCGCCGCGCGTCGGGATCGAGGCCGGCCAGGCGCTGCAGGCCTATGACGTCGGCTGGCGGGGGGCTGGGGCGAAGGACTCCTCGGCCGCCTATGTGACGCCCGACGTCGCCCTGACGGTGACGCCCTGGATCGACGCCCGCTGGCGCGTCGACGTCGAAGAGACCGTCTCGCCGATCGATCCCGCCAAGTTCGCCGCCTACGCCCAGCTCGCCACCCCCGGCGGCGGGTCGGCGCCGCAGCCCGACCACGGCTGGCGCTACGGCCTGAGCCTGGAGCAGCAGCTGCCCGGCGGGATCAAGCTCGCCGGCCGGGCGACCCAATGGCGGCTGGCGAGCGTGACGGACCTGGGGCCGGTCGGCGGCGGCGAGGCCCCGGTCAGCATCGGCGGCGGCGCGCGCCAGGAGCTGGCGCTCGACGTCGCCGCGCCGCTCGCCCCGCTGGGCCTTGCCGGAACCACGCTCGCCGGCGAGTTGAGCTTGCGGCGGTCGCAGGTCCTGGATCCCTTCACCGGCCTGCGCCGGCCGATCTCCGGCGAGGCGCCCTACCGCGCCCAGGTGCGGCTCAGCGGCGGCCTGGCGGCCACCGACCTGAGCTGGAGCCTGGTCGCCAAGGCCGACGGCCCGCAAAGCCTCTACCAGATGAGCCAGGTGACCAGCCTGGGCGCCACCACCGGGCTCGACGGCGCCTTGAACTACGACGCCGGTCACCTGCGGATCAGCCTGGAGCTCGACAATCTGGTCGGCGGCGCCCGGCAGGTGACCACCTACAGCTGGTCCGGTTCGCGGGCGGACGGCGGCGGCGCCGAAGTCGGCCGGCGCGACGACGACTCCCGCGCGGTGCGCATCTCGCTCCGGCGCAGGATGTAGGCCGCGAGGCGTTCGACGCGCCCGGGAACCCGCGTCGCCCTGGCCGTCTTCATTCTGTGTCGAACGGGTGTTTGCGTAGGAGCTCGAAGACCGTGGCTGTTTGTGAGGCGTTCGCCGCCCGCTTCGCCGCTAACCGTAAGCCTCGCTTGTCCGACTCTCCGTCCAACCCCATTTTGATCCCATGAGCGACCGCCCCTCCGGCGCGGCCCCGCCCAGACTGGTGGCGGTGCTGGGTCCGACGAACACCGGCAAGACTCACCTGGCCGTGGAGCGGATGCTGGGGCACGCCTCCGGCATGATCGGCCTGCCGCTGCGGCTGCTGGCCCGCGAGATCTACGACCGTATCGTCAAGCTCCGCGGAGCGCGCTCGGTCGCCCTGATCACCGGCGAAGAGAAAATCATTCCCCCGCGGGCTGTCTATTTCGTCTGCACCGTCGAGGCCATGCCGCTGTCGCGGCAGGTCGAATTCCTGGCCATCGACGAGATCCAGCTCTGCACCGACCCGGAGCGGGGCCACGTCTTCACCCACCGGCTCCTGCATGCGCGCGGGACCTGCGAGACCATGTTGCTGGGGGCTGCGACCGTCGCGCCGCTGGTCCGCCGGCTGCTGCCCAACGCCGAGATCGTCGGCCGCGAGCGGTTCTCCAGCCTGACCTACGCCGGACCCAAGAAGCTGACCCGCCTGCCCCGCCGCAGCGCGGTGGTCGCCTTCTCCGCCGATCAGGTCTACGCCATCGCCGAGCTGATCCGCCGCCAGCGCGGCGGCGCGGCCGTGGTGATGGGCTCGCTCAGCCCGCGCACCCGCAACGCCCAGGTGGCGCTCTACCAGTCGGGCGAGGTCGACTTCCTGGTGGCCACGGACGCCATCGGCATGGGCCTGAATATGGACGTCGACCATGTCGCCTTCGCCGGCCTGCGCAAGTTCGACGGCAAGCGCACCCGCTTCCTGCACGCCCAGGAGGTCGGCCAGATCGCCGGCCGCGCGGGACGCTTCCAGAGAGACGGAACCTTCGGCGTCACCGGCGAGGCCGAGGACATGGATCCGGACCTCGTCGAGGCGGTCGAGCAGCACCGTTTCCAGCCGGCGCTCGCCGCCGAATGGCGCAACGCCAAGCTCGACTTCAGCTCCCTGGCCAATCTGCTGAGGTCGTTGGCCCAGCCGCCGCAGCGCGAGGGGCTGACGCTGGCCGCCGAGGCGCTGGACGAGACCACGCTTCGCCAGCTCGCCGCCGACCCGGAGGTCGCCGACCGCGCCCGTGACCGCTCGGCGCTGATCCGGCTGTGGGACGTCTGCCAGACGCCCGACTTCCGCAAGGTCGCCGCCGACGAGCACGTGCGGCTGGCGAAGGACTTCTTCTTCCACCTGACCGCCGGCCGCGCCCGGGTGCCGGAGGACTGGATCGCCCGGCAATACGCCGCGCTGGACCGCACCGATGGCGAGATCGACGCCCTGGCCGGACGGCTCGCCAGCGTGCGGACCCTGGCCTATGTCGCCAATCGCCCGGACTGGCTGGCCGACGCGGGATCCTGGCAGGCGCAGACGCGAGGGCTGGAAGACCGGCTTTCCGACACCCTGCACGAGAGGCTGATGGCGCGCTTCGTCGACCGGCGGACCAGCGCCCTGATGCGCGGCCTGCGGGTGCGGGAGGACATGCTGGCCGGCGTCGCCGCCGACGGCGCAGTCACCGTCGAGGGCCACTACGTCGGCAAGCTCACCGGCGTGCAGTTCGAGGCGGCGCAAGGGGCCTCCCTGCTGGAACAGAAGGCGCTGCGGGCCGCGGCCATCCATGCGGTGGGCCCGGAGATCGCCCGCAGGCTCGGCCGGCTGGCGGCGGAGCCCGACGAGGCGTTTTCGCTGACCCCAGACGGGGTGGTGCTGTGGCGCGGCGAGGCGGCCGGCGCCCTGGCCGGCGGCCAGCCGTTCGCGCCGCGCGTGCGGCTGTTCGGCGAGCTCGGCCACGACGCCGCCCGCCAGCGCGCGGCCCGTCGGCTGGAGGCCTATGTGGCGAGCGAGGCCGCCCGGCGGCTCTCGCCGCTGCGCCGGCTGGAGGCGGCGGTCGCCGACGGCCAGCTGCGCGGCCTGGCCCGCGGGGTGGCCTATCGGCTGATCGAGGCCGGCGGCGTGATCGACCGCGCCGTGGTGCGCGAACAGATCAAGGCGCTGAGCCAGGTCGAGCGCCGCGCCCTGCGCGGCCTGGGCGTGCGCATCGGCGCCTTCTCCCTCTATCTCCCGGGCATGCTGAAGCCGAGCGCTCGGGCGCTGACCCAGGCGCTCAGCCTGCGCGAAGCGCCGCACTGGCGGCCTTCGCCCGCTCGGCTCAGCCGCCTGCCGCAGCCGGCGCCGGGCGCGCGGACGCTGTCGGCCTACGGCCTGCGCGCCGTGCGCGGCCTCGCCGTCCCGGTCGAGCAGCTGGAACGCCTTGACGAGCTGATGCGCGACGGCGTGAAACAGGGCGGCGGGATCCTGTTCTCCGAGGCGGCGCGCGAGGAGCTCGGCTGGAGCCCGGCGGAGGCCGAGGAGATCCTGCGCGGCCTCGACTTCGCCCCCGCCAACCGCCCGAAGGCCGGCGAAGCCGTCGCCTGGCGCCGCCGCGGCGAACGCAACCGCCCCGCGCCCGAGACGGCCTCCACCCTGCGGCCGCACTCCCCCTTCGCCGCCCTGGCCGCCCTGCAGACGCCGGCCGCCGCGCCGGCGACGCCGCCGGTTCGTCGGTCACGCCGCCGACGGAGGCCAAAGGCGGTGCGCGCTTGAGCGAGGACGCCTGCCGCGCCGACGTCTGGCTTTGGCGTGCGCGCTTCTTCAAGACCCGCTCGATGGCCCAGCGCTTCGTCGAGGAAGGCCGTGTGCGCCTGACCCGCGCCGGCCAGGAAAGCCGCCTCGACAAGTCCGCCCGGCCGGTGAAGGTCGGCGACTTCCTGGTCTTCGCCCTCGGCGGCCGGCTGATCGCGGTGACGGTCGAGGCGATAGGCGAGCGGCGCGGACCCGCGACCGAGGCGCGGACCCTCTATTCGGTCATTCCAAAAGCTAATGGCGGTGAAGCCCCGATACCCCATGGTTGAGCCTCCCGATCAAGGAGGCCGCAGGTGTTCACCCGCAATCGCCGTGACCGCGACGACCGCCGCAATTCGCCGGCCTTCGTGTCAGGCCGCGCGAGCCGGACGGAATATTGGTCAGGCGTCGGCCTCGGGCTGCTGGCTTGCCTGGCGCTCTCGCATCTCGGGCGCAGCAGCTCGGGCATCTTGGGCATGATGTTCCTTTGGCAGATTCGGCGCGCACACGACTTTGGCCGCAGTTGCTGGTGGCCGGTGCTCGCTCAGATCTCGCCGTTCGCCTTGCTGGCGCTGCCGATCTGGCCGCCGCTGGCATGGACGCTCATCGGCCTGATCGCGATGTTCGTGACCATTCTGCTCGGCGCAATTCCGGGAGACATCGAGGCGAACCGCTTCGGTACGCCGCCGCCGCCTTGGCGCAAAGCCGCCCGCGCAAGCGACTGAGCCACAGCCTCGGGGCCGAGGCGGCGCCCCTATGCTCCCGACCCGGACGAATCCTCGCCGGACGAGAGGTGATCCTCGGCATTGACAAGCCGCGCCCTGCCCGTGAAAACCCGCGCGCCCCTGCGGGGGAGAGCTGGAGTTGCGAGCGCGCCATGACCTACATCGTGATGGATCCCTGCATCAAATGTAAGTTCATGGACTGCGTGGAGGTCTGCCCGGTCGACTGCTTCTACGAGGGCGAGAACTTTCTGGCGATCAATCCGGACGAATGCATCGACTGCGGCGTCTGCGAGCCGGAGTGCCCGGTCGACGCCATCAAGCCGGACACCGAGGACGAGCCGGACGGCAAGTGGCTGCGGATCAACACCGAGTACGCCAAGGTCTGGCCGAACATCACGGTGAAGGGCGAGCCGCCGGCGGACCGCGAGGCCTTCGAGCGTGAAACCGGCAAGTTCGAGAAGTACTTCTCCGAGAAGCCTGGCCACGGATCCTGAGCCTATGCGCCCGGGCCGCACCCCTCGCCGCGGCCTATAACGCACCAACTCTTTCTTCTGGCTGGTTTTTATGGTATCGTCACGAACGACGTGGCGAGAAGGCTATGCCTTGCCTGTCTTCCTGAAGAAGAACGGTCGATGCCGGGCGAGCGCTCCGGAATTGGCGAGGATTGTCTTTTAGAGGTCGATTTTCCCGTCATGTGATGAGCCGCCGCGGACCTTCCGCGGAGATGGTCTTCGTCGCACGACGGCCGCTAGCGGTCCGGTCCCCAGCCCGGACGGTAGAATTTTGAGAGGGTGTCTCGATGAGCAAGAACGGTCATGATTTCTCGGTTGGCGATCACGTCGTCTACCCGGCCCACGGGGTGGGCCAGGTGCAGGGGATCGAAACCCAGGAAGTCGCCGGTCTGAAGCTTGAGGTCTATGTCATCACCTTCGACCACGAAAAGATGACGCTGCGCGTGCCGACGGCGAAGGCCAAGACGGCGGGCCTGCGCCCGCTGGCCGAGACCGACGTGGTCTCCAAGGCGCTGACGACGCTGAAGGGCCGCGCCCGGGTGAAGCGCACCATGTGGTCGCGCCGAGCCCAGGAATACGAAGCCAAGATCAACTCCGGCGACCTGATCTCGATCGCCGAGGTGGTGCGCGACCTGCACCGCGCCGAGAACCAGCCGGAACAGTCCTATTCCGAGCGCCAGCTCTACGAATCGGCCCTGGACCGCATGGCCCGCGAAGTCGCCGCGATCGAGCGCATCGACCGCGACGCGGCGATCTCGATGCTGAACAAATCGCTGGTCAAGACCGCCGCCGCGGCCTGATCCAGCTCGCCGAAGTTCGCGAACGCCCGGCCTCACGGCCGGGCGTTTTCGGTTGAGCGGCCGCTATCGTTCGAGGCGACGGCCTCCAGGCGGGACCAGCGTGGCGATTTGCTGGTCATTCCTGGGCAGGGCGCGCCTAGCCCATGGACAGACGATGGCCGGCCGCGAATCTTCGCGGATCGGTCGGGAACTCGACGCAGGGTCGAAAGTTAAAGTGCCGTTCCCCGCCGGTCACCGCCGGGCGTCGAACGGACCGGCCCGTCAGCGACGAGCCCCCACTCCAGTCGGGCCGGTCCTCCCCGGCGGCGTCCTTTAGGACGCCGAGCCGATCGACGGCATCGCCGCGGCGGGAATGATCGCGCCGATATGCTGGACCACCACGTTCGCCAGACGGCGCGCTGCGGCCACGGCGACCCGCGGATCCTTGCCGGCGAGCCTGGCCGCAATGTAGCCGGCGTTGAAGGCGTCGCCGGCGCCGGTGGTGTCGAGGGCCCGCACCGGCGGGTCCGGAGCAATCCGCAGCACCGCCTCCCCCGAGCGCACGACGACGGCGTGGCTTTCGCTGCGCACCACCACCTCGATCCCCTGGCCGGCCCACTCGGCCGCCGATTCGTCCGCGGCGGCGCCGTAAAGCCCTTCCAGGTCCGAGCGGGCGGTCGAGATATAGCGGCAAAGCGGAACGATCGTCCGGGTCGCGGCCTGCGCCTGTTCGCGATTGCCCCAGAGCTGCGGGCGATGGTTGGGATCATAGGCGATCGCCGCGCCGCAGGCCTTGGCCTGGGCCAGCAGCTCGAACAGGGTCGCGCGGCCGGCGTCGCCGATGATGGCCAGGCTGATGCCCGAGAGGTAGACCAGCCGCGCCCCGCAGACCGCCTTGTGCAGCGCCTCGCGCTCGGCGATCGCGAAATAGTCGCGCGCCGGCGCCTCGGCTCGCCAATAGAAGAACCGCCGTTCCCCCGCCTCGTCGCGGTCGAAGGCGTAGAGCCCCGGCAGCCGGCCGGCGACGGTCCGCACCAGGGCGGGGTCGAGGCCCGCGGCGTTCATCACCCGCAGGATGCCGGCGCTGAACGGATCGCCCTCGCCGATCGCGGTGCCGTAGGCCACCGACAGGCCCAGGCGACGCAGATAGACCGCCGTGTTGAAGGTGTCCCCTGCGTAGCCGAGCGCCGCCTGGCTGGGGCCCGTCAGGCCGACCTCCACCATGCATTCCCCGAACGCCACGACCTCGATCACGAGCCCCTCCGACATTGCAGTCGCCTCCTTATCGCGTGGACTTCGGCCAAGGTTCCCCCCCGGGTCCAGGCGCCGGGCAGGAACCTTGACCGTTCTACGGCATTGTTAAGCTGCGGGTATCTCCAGTCCCGCGCGTTTGCGAACGCTGCAGGGCCTTCGTGTTCCCCGCACGGAGGCCCTTTTCGCCCGAAGAGCTGCACACACGGATGTGATCTGGACCGGAACCGGGGTTGCCGCGGCGGGTTGTGTCGCATGGTCAACCTCGGGAGATGCCCATGACACGCACACTGCTACTCACGGCCGCGGCGGCGGCTGCCCTGTCCCTCGCCGCCTGCAACAAGCCTGCCGCGCAAGGCAATACGGCCGATGTCGCCGCCAACAATTCGATGAACCCCGGCCAGTCGACGCCGGTCAATGCGGCCCAGGACACCACCGGGGCGGTGGTCGGCGCGATGTCCGCCTCCACCTTGGGATCGCATGACACCGGCGCCTTCGTCGAGAACGCCGGCCAAAGCGACATGTACGAGATCCAGGCCGCCAAGATCGCCGAAGAGAAGGCCAAGGCGCCCGACGTGAAGGCCTTCGCCAAGCAGATGGTCACCGACCACACGGCGTTGGAAGGCGAGATGAAGCCGCTGATCACCGCCGCCGGCAAGACGCCGCCCACCGACCTCGACCAGCGCCGCAAGGGCTTCCTCGACAACCTGCGGGCCGCATCGCCGCAGGACTTCGACAAGACCTACATCGACCAGCAGGTCGCCGCCCACGACGAGGCCCTCACCCTGATGAAGGGCTATGCCGACAACGGCGACGACGCCGGGCTGAAGGCGGCGGCGGGCAAGGCCGTGCCGAAGATCCAGATGCACCGCGACAAGGCCAAGGCCATCCAGGCGAAGCTGAGCTGACAGCCCGCGGGCGATTCGACATCCTGAGATCCAAGCCGGAGGCGACCGTCCCCTGGACGGCCGCCTCTGCGGCGCAGCGGCCCCGGCCTCTCAGCCTTGAGCGGGCGCCTGCTGTGGACGTGACGCGCCCTCCGCCAGGACCGCCTCGCGCGCCCAGCCCGGCGGGACGGCGACCTCCAGCCGTTCCCGTGGCAGGGCCTGAGGGTAGCTCTCGCGCAGGTAGGCGATCATCGCCTCGCGAACGATGCAGCGCAGATCGAACAGCTTGCCGGAGTCCGTCGCGCTCATCAGGCAGCGGATCTCCATGCTGCGCTCCTTTGCGTCAGTGACCTGCAGGGCGTTGACCCGGCCGTCCCACAGGGGACTGGCCTTGAGCACCTCGGTCAACTTGGCCCGCAAGGGCGCGACCGGGGTCGTATAGTCCACATAGAGCATCACGGACCCCAGCTGGGCGCCGGTCTCCCGGGTCCAGTTCTGGAACGGCTTGGTCAGGAAATAGGTCAGCGGCAGGACCATCCGCCGTTCGTCCCACAGCCGCAGGACGACATAGGTGGCGGTGATCTCCTCGACGTTGCCGACCTCGTTCTCCACCAGCACCTGGTCTTCCAGCCGAATGGGCTGGGTCGTCGCGATCTGCAGTCCGGCGATAATGTTGGAGAGCAGCGGCTGCAAGGCCAAGCCCACCAGCACGCCGGCCGCGCCGCCGGCTGCGAGCAGGCTCAAGCCCCACTGCCGGACCGGGCCGATGGTCATCAGGGCGAAGCCGATGGTGAGGATGGCGACCATCACGCTGGCGGCGCGCTGCAGGATGCGGATCTGGGTCAGGTGCTTGCGCGCCAGGAGATTGTCGGCCAGGTCGACGCGGTTGCGCCGCAGGAACAGGGCTGCGGCGACGTCGACCGCGATCATCGCGGCCCAGCCCACCAGGACAACGAAGGCGATTGCGAAGGCGTGCTGGGCCAGGGCGGTCTGTTCGCGGGTCAGCGGCGAGGCGGCGAGCGCGCAGCTCAGCGCCACGACGATCATCGCCATCCGTCCCGGCGCGCGCGTGCGCAACAGCAGCGGCCGCCAGAATTCGCCGCTCCCGCGCAGGCTTCGCCGGACGATGCGCACGAGCAGCCCGTGGGCGACCACCGCCACCACCAGGGCCAGCACCATCAACACGACGGTGAAGACCCAGGTCGGCGCCCAGGCGAAATACGGCTGCAGGTCTTTCAATGCAGTGATCAGGGTCATAGCTGTCCGGTCCGGCGCCCCGCCGAGCCGTTGAAACCCGCAGAGGCGGCGAAGGTTCACCCCGTGGGGCCCCGCCTCGCCCACCTCGCGTTGCTGCACACGCCATGAGCATCAGCCAGCCCAGCCTCTTCGGCGCCTCGCCCTCCGGACTGCCGGAGGGCTTCATCTACCGCTTGGATTTCCTGAGCCCCCAGGAGGAGGCGGAGCTGGTCGATCGGCTGGCGGCCCTGCCTTTTGCCGCCTTCCAGTTCCACGGCTTCGAGGGCAATCGGCGGGTGGTCTCGTTCGGCTGGCGGTACGATTTCAACGAGGGCGGGCTGAAACCGGCCGAGCCCTTGCCGGACTGGCTGCGGCCGCTGGCGGCGCGGGCGGCGGCCTTCGCCGGCGTCGCGCCCGACGCCTTCGTCCATGCGCTGCTGACCGAATATGCGCCGGGCGCCGGGATCGGCTGGCATCGCGACCGGCCGCAGTTCGAAGACGTCGTCGGGATCTCCTTGCTGTCGCCCTGTCGCTTCCGGTTCCGATTGCGCGAAGGCGGCGGCTGGCGGCGCGCGGCCTGCACCGTCCAGCCGCGCTCGGCCTATCTGCTGCGCGGGCCGTCGCGGCGGATCTGGGAGCATTCCATCCCGCCGCTGCAAACCCTGCGCTATTCGATCACCTTCCGCAGCTTTCGTCCGGACATCCGCCTGCCGGCGGCCTCAGCGGCTGGCGAGCCGGGTTGAGGCGGCCTCGAGCTGGGCGATCAGCGCCGGATCGCGATGGTAGACATCGCGCCGCTTGCTCAGCCTCTCGGTCGTCGGGTCGGCGGTGAAGTAGACCAGGTAGACCGGCACGGGTTCGGCCAGGTCGGCCCGGGTCTCGGGCGGTCCCGGGCGCCGCGCCTCGGCCGCCACCGCGTCGCCCAACAGCCAGCGGGCGAGCCTGGGCGCATCCTCCAGGCGCACGCAGCCGGCGCTGGCCAGCCGCTCCTGGCCGGCGAACAGGGCGCGCAGCGGGCTGTCATGCAGATAGACGCCGAGTTCGTTCGGGAACATGAACTTGACCTGCCCCATCATGTTGTCGCGCCCGGGCAGCTGGCGCACGCGCAACGTCTGGCGGCCCGCGGCGACCGCGCGCCAATCGACTTTGGCGGGATTGAGCCGCCTGGGCTGGTCGCTCCAGTCGGAGAGCGCCTCGAGCCGCTGGCGACGGAAATACGTCATCCCCTGCGTCGCCACCTTTGGAGCCATGGACTTGGCCAGCAGGTCCGGCGGGACGTTCCAGTACGGCCGGAACACGGCGTAGCGCACCAGGGCGGCCATGGTGGGGGTCGGCTCGGCGGGTTTGCCGACCACCACCTTCATGCTGAACAGCTCCTGGCCGTCCTCATAGGCCGACAGTCTCTGGGCGGCGATGTCGACCAGGATATGGCGACGGCCAAGATCCGTCGGCAACGCGCGGGCGCGATCGAGGTTGGCGCGGATCAGCACGGCGTCCGGGCCGTCACGGGTCTCCGCCAGGGCGGCGCGCAGCCGCCGATAGATGGGGTTCATCCGCCCGACCTCGGCGAGCCCCGCCGATAGCGACGGCGCGTCGGCGACGGCCCGCAGCACCTGGCCGCGCGACAGCGCAGGCGGACGCAATTGCGGATCGCTGTAGAGCAGGTCGGCCGCAGGCCTGGGCCGGTGAAGGTCGGCGCCCCAGTCGGCGAGCGCGGTGGAGAGCGCCAGTTCGGCCCGGGCGAGATCCGCCGGGCGCCCGCTGGCGGCGCGGCGCGCCAGGGCCTGGAGCTTCTGCGGCTGATAGGCCCGCTCGTCCAGCCCGTCCGCCGCGGCGTCCTGCAGGCGCGCGATCAGCTGGCCCGCCGCCGGGTCGAGGCGGCCGTGTTCGGACCACAACGGCCGCTGGCCGCGCCCTGCATAGAAGGCCGCCAGGTCGGGGTCGGCGGCCGGCGTAGCCAACCGCCGGGCGAGGATCTCGCCGAGCGGATCGGGATGCGGCGCGGCGACCGCGGCGGTGGCGGCCGTCGGTCCGCTTACAGGCATGGACATCGGCGCGGCCAAGCCGCCGGCCAGGGCGATCAGCCCCACCAGCCAACCCGGCCGCGCCTCGGTGTTTTCCCGACTAGGCGCCACGCCGTCGGGGTCAGCCGCGCTCGCCGGCGGCGCTGGTCCTGGTGCTCGATCCGGTGGAGCCGTAGCTGCTGCCGCCGGAGGTCGAGCCCGCGCTTGAACCGTAGGCGCCTCTGGTCGACGAGCCGGGGCTCATGCTGGAGCTGCCGCTGGTCGTGCCGCCGGCCGCCCCGGAGGTGGTGTCGGAGCTGGTGGTCGAGGTGTTCGAACCATATTGACCCGCTGAATTCATGGACCCACTAGCCCCGGAGGTGGTGTTCGTACCGACGCCCGCATTCGTTGAGCTGGGCGCGCTCGGCGACATCGAGGGGCTGGTTCCGTAGGTGTCCGGCGAGTTGCTGCCGGCCGCGCCCGTCGCGTTCTGCGGCGTGCCGACGCCGGCGGAGGTGGTGGACCCGGTCTGGGCCCCTGTGGAGCTGGTCGATCCGGCGGTGGATTGCGCCAGGGCGGCGCCGGCGAGCAGAGCTGCGCCGGCCGCGGTGGCCAGGGCGATCTTGAGGTTCATGCGGTCTTCTCCCTTTTTCCCCAACCCGCCCGAAACCGCCTCCAGCCGCGCCTGTTCCTCACATTGTCTTTTCATAACGAGGTTCCATCGGCGGCTGTTCCCCGCGCCCCGCACAGCTCGGCCAGCTTGCGGACCGTGTTCCAGTTTCGCGCCGTGCCGCGCAGCTTCAGGGTGCGCTCGATCAGCGATCCGGTCAGCTTCGAATGGCCGATGTCCTGCGGATAGGCGGCGAAGAGGCAGCCCGGCCCAGCCGCCACCTGCTCGGGCCCGGTGATCTTCGCCTGCAGGGCTGCGATGGCGGCGGCGTCGGGATCGCCGCGCAGGAACATCACCACCAGATGGTGCGGCGCCGTCTTGGCCATTTCCTGGAAGGGGTTGGCCGCCAGCACCGCCGCCAGCTGCCCGGCGTCGCGCGCGAAGACGTCGGGTGTGTCGCCGAACGCGGCCTTCAGCCCCGCCTCGATGCGCGCCTCCAGCGCCGCGTCCGCCCGCGGCGCGACGATCACCGCATTGCCGGTGGCGACCACGGTGCGGGCGTCGGGAAACCCCAGCTCGGCGAGCACCGCCTTGAAGTCGGCCATCACCAGGCGCTGGCCGGCGACGTTCACCGCCCGCAGCAGGACCGCGACCGGCCGGTCGTTCATCGCGCCTCGGCCTGCCAGGCGAGGAATTCCGGCCGCTCCAGCAGGCGCTGCGCGTACTCGCCGCCGCGGCCGCTGTCGCCAAAGTCGGAAAGGTGGGCGCCGTAGGTCCGCAGCCGGCTGGCGACCGGGGTGTAGAAGGCGTCGACGATCCCCCACTCCGCGCCGCAGAGCCAGGGCCCGCCGAACCGCTGCAGGAGGTCGTTCCACAGCCGGGCGATCCGGCGCAGGTCCTTATGGGTAGCCTCGGAAAGCTCCGCCACCTTCGGCACGGCCAGCAGGTCCATCGGGCATTCGCCGCGCAGCGAGGTGAAGCTGGAATGCATCTCCGCCGCCGCCGCGCGGGCCAGCGCCCGGGCCGCCGGATCCTGCGGCCACAGGCCGGCCTGGGGGAATTTCTCGGCCAGGTACTCGCAGATAGCCAGCGAGTCCCAGATCACCAGTCCGTCCTCCTTCAGCGCCGGGACATGGCCGCTGGGGCTGTGGCGGGCGATCGCCGCTTCGGTGCGGGCGCCCTGGCGCAGCTCGATCAGCGTCTCGCTGAACTCGGCGCCGGCCTTCTTGAGCACGAGCCACGGCCGCATCGACCAGGTCGACCACGCCTTGTTCCCGATGACCAGTTCCATGCTTTTCGCCTCCTTCGGATACGCCGGCCGGCGCGGCGGCGGCAGCCCGGCTTAGCTGACGGTCTTCGCACTGTAACGCGCGATCAGCCCCGTGCGGATCGCAACTCGCAAAGCCCGACCTCGGTCGCAAGCGTCCGCCACGAACCGTTAACCGCGTCGCCCCTAGCGTCGCTTGAACAGATTCGGCTCGGGGGCTGGCGATCAAGACCGTTGCACTGGCTTTGGCGGCAGCCCTGCTGGCCGCCACCGGCGCGTCCGCGGAGGGCGGCGGCGCCGAGCCCACTCCCAAGCCTGCCCACCATCCGGCCAAGCCGAAGCCCAAGCCTGCGGCCGCGCCGGCCGCGGCCCCGGCCGCACCGCAGGCGCCGCCACAACCGCCGCCACCCCTGCCCCCTCCCGTCGCCGCGGTGACTGTCTTCCCCCCAACCGCCCGGGTGGTCAGCATTCCTGCCCCGCTCTCGGACTGGCGGGCGCTGGATGCGGAGAACACCCTGGTGCTGCAGACCGACAAGGGCGTTGTCGTCATCGAGCTGCGGCCGGAATTCGCCCCGCTGGCGGTGGCGCGGATCAAGCGGCTGGCGCGCGCCGGGATCTACGACAACCTGCAGTTCCACCGGGTCATCGACGGCTTCATGGCCCAGACCGGCAACCCCAACAATCTCGACGGCGCCAAGAGCCTGGAGCCCGACCTGCCGGCGGAGTTCAGCTTCCGGCTGGGCGCGGAGACGCCGCGTGCGCCGATCGCCCGGCCTCAGGGCGAGAGCGAGGGCTTCATCGGCGCCCAGCCCTATGCCTCGGTCGACGAGATCCGCATGGCGACGTCGCCGGACCGCCGGGTCAGCGCCTGGGGCGCCTTCTGCCCCGGCGTGGTCGCCATGGGCCACGACGCCGACCCGGACAGCGGCAACAGCGAGTTCTTCATCATGCGCACCGCAACGCGCAGCCTCGACCGCGGCTATTCGGTCGTGGGCCGGGTGGTGGTCGGCCTGGACGTGGTCCGCGCCCTGACCGCAGGCGACCCGCCGATCGAGCCCAGCAAGCTCATCAAGGTTCGGGTGATGGCCGACCTTCCGGAGTCCCAGCGGCCCCAGGTGGCGGTGTTGAACACCCTCAGCCCGGAGTTCCGCGCCATCGCCGACCAGGTGCGGGCGATCCGCGGCGCCGACTTCTCGATCTGCGACGTCGAGGCGCCGGTGCGGGTCACCGCCCTGGCCGCCCCGCCGCAATCCGCCGCCCAAAAGCCCAGGCGCCGGCCGCGCGTCGCCGCCCGGACGGCCGAACCGTCGACCTGAGCGGCGCGACCGGCGGGTCGGGCCGCGCTCACGCGCTTGCGGCCTGATCGCCGAGCAGTCTTCGGATATAGCCGTCGAAGTCCGACTGCATCTCGGCGAGCATGCGGCGAGCCAGGGTCTCGTTCCGCTCGGCGATCTCCGGCCAAAGTTCCTGAAGCGTCGCCTTGGGGCGCGTCTTGCGCGCCTGGGAGACGTCGACCGAGAACACCTTGTCACGGCTTCCACCGCCGAAGTGGTAGATCATCTTGCCGTAGACGCCGCCGAGAAGCGCATGATCGTTCTCGACGTTCGAGCGCAGCAGTTGCGCCCAAGGCAGCTGGTTCTCATGAAGCGTCACCGCGAATCCGGCGGCAGTATCCAGCCGTGGCTGGCCGGTTGCGCGCAGGAAGGCCCGCGCCCGAGGCTCCTCGCGCAGCAGCCGAAAGGTCGGCTTGTACTGCTCCACGAAGGAGCGGGAGAAGAACATGAAGCTGGGATGCGGGGCGGCGACATCGCCGTTCTCACGCCGCAATACGCCGACCAGCGACGCGCCCCGACTCAAGAAAGTCTCTGAGCGCTCGATCCAGGCCGGATCGACTGGAAAGGAGTCCACATCGAGGGTCGCGATATGCGCCGCCCCCTCCGCGACGGCGACGGCGACAAGTTGATCCAGGTAATGCGCATGCTCCTCGGAGCCGCGCAGTTCCGTTGGCGAAAGGTCGCAGATCTGCACGAAATCGAGCGCCCTGAGCGCCTCGACAAATCGCGGCGCCAGCCTGTTGACCCCAGCGTAGACCCGGATGGCGCCAGGGCGCGAGCATCGCTGAAGCTGCTCCAGGTGCTTGTGGAAAAGGATCTCGTAGCGCTCGTCGACGAGGTAGACGACACACAAGGCGACCTGACCGGCCATTCACTGCAGACCCTGCTGCGCGCCACCCCATCCGAGCGCTGAGAAGGGCTTCTAGTGGAGCAGGTGCGGCCCAGACAAGCGAAGGGAATTGCCGTCGGCCGGCAAGTGGAACACCTGACGCGGCAATATTCTGCCGGCCCGGGTGCGCCAAGACGCTCCCTCAGCCGCCTTTGCATGCCAGGCGCCTGGAGACGCGGCATCCTGGTCTGATTTTACCCCTCAAGTAGAGCTTGATTGACCAAACGGCGTTCGACGAGCATGGTCGTTCTGGGCCGTTGCCGGGGCGGGCTCGAAGGGGCGACGGTCGCCTCGGGCCCAACAGAGCTTATCAGTCAATCCAACGGAGTATTTCCCGAGAAGGGGAAGAGCGTCGTGACCTATCTGGACGCCATGGGCGCGGCGCTGCCTGTCTCTGGAGCCCCCACGACCAGATACAAGGGCGCATCCGCACCGGAAACCCTCTCCGGGACGTCCGGCAACGACGAGCTCAACGCCGCCGGCGGCGATGTTCTCTCCGGCGGGCCGGGCGACGACACCTACTATGTTTGGGATGGCCAGGAGACGATCTCCGAACGCCCTGGCGAAGGCGTCGACAGCGTCATCGGCTACGGCTTCGGAACCACCACCCTGCCCGCCCAGGTCGAGAACCTGTTCCTCCAGGGCCAACGTGCGACGACCGGGGTCGGCAACGACCTCGCCAATATCCTCGTGGCCGGAAACGCCGGCGCGACGCTGAACGGGATGGGCGGCGGCGACGTGCTGGTCGGCGGTGACGGCGCCGACATATTCCAGGTCGTCGCGGGGGGCGGATCGGATGCGATCTCGAACTTCAGGTCCGGCCACGACCTGATCCTGCTGCAGGGCTATGCGGTCAACACCCTCGATCAGCTGAAGGCCATAGCCTCGCAGGTCGGCGCAGACGTGCGCCTGGCCTTCGCCAACGGCGAGGCCCTGGTCATCCGCGACGTCAACCTCGGCGCGCTGACCGCCTACGACTTCGACCTGAAGCCTGCGCCGCCCGCGCTGGGAGCTGGGTACAGCCTGCTCTCCGGCGCCGGGTCCGGCGCCACGGCCGGCGGCTGGTACGTCGTCAACAACACCTGGGGCTCCGGCTGGCTGAGCTATGGCGTCAACTACACGGTCGACACCGCCTACAGCCCCGCGGACCTGACGGCGCGGACCACCTTCAGCTGGTGGTACCCGGGCAACACCCAGTACGCCGCGCCGATCCTCGCCTACCCGGAGGTCGGCTTCGGCCCCTCGCCGTTCAACGGTGGGACGCAGCCGACCGACGTCGGGGCCGTGCTGCCGGTTCAGGTCGGCGAGCTGACGCGCTTCACCGCCGACTATGACGTCGCCTACAAGGGCGACCTTCAGGGTTTCGACGTCGCCTTCGACCTGTGGCTGACCAAGACGCCCGGCGGCGATCAGTCGACGATCTCCAACGAAATCATGGTCTGGCTGCACAAGGGCGGGGTGGCGCCCTACGGCCAGCTCGCCGGGACCACCACCATCAATGGCGTCGCAGCCGACATCTACCGCGCGGCGGGCGACTGGCCCTACACCGCGGTCATCCTGCAAGCGGACCTGCCGGCGGGCCGCCTCGACGTCGCCGATCTGCTCAGCAAGATGCAGGCGCTCGGGATCGTCAGCCCCGCGGAATACGTCGCCTCGCTGCAACTGGGGGCCGAGATCATCTCCGGCTCGGGCGCGCTCACGGTGAACAACCTCGACCTGGACCTCGCGACCCTGGCCGCGGATGGAACCCGCAAAACAATCTCGGTCACCGGCGCCGGTTCGACGGCGACCCTGCTGGGGGCGAACGGCGGCGTCCTTGGCGAAACCCTGGCCGGCGCGGCCGGCGCCGACACCCTGCAGGGCGCCGCCGACGATGACCTCCTGAGCGGCGGCCGCGGCGCCGACCTGCTCGACGGCGCCGCCGGGTCCGACACCGCCGACTACGGCGAGCGGGAGTCGACGGTCCGCATCGCCCTCGCCGACGGCGGCGACACCATCGCCTACGTCCGTGGGGTCGCCGAGGACACCTTGCGCAACATCGAGAACCTGAGGGGCGGCGCTGCGTCCGACAGCCTGACCGGCAACGCCCACGATAACCAGCTCACCGGCGGGGCAGGAAACGATCTGCTGGTCGGCGGCGGAGGCGACGACAGCCTGATCGGCGGCGACGGCGACGACACCCTGGGGGACCACGGCTCCACCGGCGCCTCCTTCATCCGCGGGGGCAGTGGCGACGACCTCGTCTATGGCGGCGCCGGCGCCGACTACGTGAACGGCAACCAGGGCCGCGACACCATCGACGGGGGCTCCGGCGGCGTCGACTGGCTGCTGGGCGGGCAAGGCGACGACCTGGTGACCGCCCACGCTGGCCAGGTGATCATCAACGGCAATCTCGGCGACGACACGGTGACCGGCGGGCGCGACGACGACATGGTCCGCGGCGGCCAGGGCGCCGACCTGATACAGGGCGGCGACGGGAACGACAACCTGTTCGGCGACCGCGGCAACGATACGATCACCGGCGGCGCGGGGGCCGACACCTTCCATTTCTCGGCGGCCGGCGGCCATGACCGGATCACCGACTTCAACGCGGGCGCCGGCGACCGCGTTCAGCTCGACGCAGGCGCCGCCTACTCCGTGAGCCAGGTCGGCCCCGACACGGTGGTGAGCCTGGGACCCGACGATCAGCTGACCCTCGCCGCGGTCCAGTACTCGTCCCTGCCGGCGGGTTGGATCGGCGCGGCCTGAGCGCACACCCCGCCGAGATCTACCCTGACGAGCGCGACGAAAAATCGCAAGCTTGACAGTAGAGCCGCAATTTAGAATTGTGGCCGCAGTGTGGAGGTTCGCGTTTTGGGGATGCTGTCGCGAAACCGTTCTTCGGCTCCGCGGCGCGTCACGTCGCCGATGGCGGGGGAACCCGGGCGGCGGACCTTCCATACGCTCGACGGCCTGCGCGGGGTCGCGGCCCTGGCGGTGGTGTGCTTTCACTATTCGACCTGGATCCGGCCGTTCGCGCTGCCGAGCGCCTATCTGGCCGTCGATCTCTTCTTCCTGATGAGCGGCGTCGTGGTCGCCTACGCCTACGCAGGGCGGCTCACCGGCGGGCTTTCCCCCTGGCGGTTTGGCCTGATCCGCTGGATTCGGCTGTTTCCGCTCTATCTTGTCGGCTTCTGCCTGGGCGCGGCGATGACCATGGCGGCCTTGCTGAAAGGCGTCGCCGCCAACTGGACGTGGCCGGATTTCACCGCCGCGGTCGCCTTCGGCATGTGGCTCCTGCCGGCGATAGCGCCGACCGGTCGCCCCCACCTCTACCCGCTCAATCCCCCGGTCTGGTCGCTCTTTTGGGAGCTGGCGATCAACCTCGCCTATGCGGCGACCGTCCGCTGGCTCACCCTGCGGGTGCTCGTCCTGGTCGCAGCCCCGGCGGCGCTTGGCCTCGTCGCCCTGGGCTGGCGAAGCGGGACGCTGAACCTCGGATACGAATGGAGCGGGTCCGCAGTCGCCGCCCTGCGGGTGCTCTTCTCCTTCACCGTCGGCGTCGTCTTGGCCACGCTGCTGCGCGCCGGCCGCCTCCCACGACTGAGGGCGCCGCCGACCGCGCTCCTGCTGCTGACCGCCGCAGCGTTGGCGCTGCCGACGACGCTCGGCGTGCTGAAGGACCTCGCCTGCGTGCTGCTGGTGTTTCCGCTCATCTGCCTGGCGGCCATCCAGAACGAGCCGCGGCGCAAGAGCGCCTATGCCTTCCTCGGCCAGATTTCCTATCCTGTGTACGTGACCCATCTGGCGTTCCCGGTGTTTCGGACGCTCGACGCCGTGCTCCACCGGCCGACCGCGTCTCTGGCCCCGTGGAGCGGGCTGCTGACCATCGCCCTGATCGTGGTCGTCGGCTGGGGCCTCGCCCGCTTCGTCGATCCGCCGCTGCGCCGCACTTTGACAAGCCTGCTCGCCGATCGCCCGCAGCGCCGCGCCCTCGGTGAAATCCAGCCGGAAACCTGAACTGCAGCGCCCGGGGCCCTCGGCTGCGGCGACAAGATTCCGCCGCCACGCCGGGCGCGGCGCCCTTGACTCGCCAAGCCCCCCCGGACACACCCCGCGGCATGATCCCCCGCTACACCCGCAAGGAAGCCGCCGAGATCTGGGCGCCGCAGACGCGCTTCAAGATCATGTTCGAAATCGAAGCCCATGCGGCCGACGCCATGGCCGAGCTGGGGGTGATTCCCAAGGAGGCCGCGCGGGTCATCTGGGAAAAAGGCCGCGACGCGGTCTGGGACGCCGAGCGCATCGACGAGATCGAGCGCGAGGTAAAGCACGACGTCATCGCCTTCCTGACCCATGTCACCGAGATCGTCGGGCCGGAGGCGCGCTTCCTGCACCAGGGGATGACCTCCTCCGACGTCAACGACACCACGCTCGCCGTGCAGCTGGTGCGGGCGACCGACCTGCTGCTGGAGGACGTCGACCTGGTGCTGGCGGCGCTGAAGCGCCGGGCCTTCGAGCACAAGCTGACGCCGACCGTCGGCCGCAGCCACGGCATCCACGCCGAGCCGACCACCTTCGGCATCAAGCTGGCCGGCTATTACGCCGAGTTCCAGCGGGCCAAGGAACGGCTGGCGATGGCCAAGTTCGAGATCGCCACCTGCGCCATCTCCGGCGCGGTCGGCACCTTCGCCAATGTCGCCCCGGCGGTCGAAGACTATGTCGCCGAGAAGATGGGCCTGGCGGTCGAGCCGGTCTCCACCCAGGTGATTCCGCGCGATCGCCACGCCGCCTATTTCGCCGCCCTGGCGGTGGTCGCCTCCTCGATGGAGCGGCTGGCCGTGGAGATCCGCCACCTGCAGCGCACCGAGGTGCTGGAGGCCGAGGAATTCTTCGACAAGGGCCAGAAGGGCTCCTCGGCCATGCCGCACAAGCGCAATCCGATCCTCACCGAGAACCTGACGGGCCTGGCCCGGCTGGTGCGCTCGGCGGTGACGCCGGCGCTGGAGAACGTCGCGCTCTGGCACGAGCGCGACATCAGCCACTCCTCGGTCGAGCGCGGCATCGCGCCGGACGCCACCGTCCACCTCGACTTCGCGCTGCGCCGGCTGGCCGGCGTCGTCGATCGGCTGCTGATCTATCCGGAGAACATGGCCAAGAACCTCGACCACCTCGGCGGGCTGGTGCATTCCCAGCGAGTGCTGCTGGCGCTGACCCAGAAGGGCCTGAGCCGCGAGGCCAGCTATTCGGCGGTCCAGCGCAACGCCATGAAGGTCTGGCGCGGCGAGGGCAATTTCCTCGACTTCCTGAAGGAAGACCCGGAGGTGACCCTCTCCGACGCCGAGCTCTCCGAGCTGTTCGACCTCGGCTACCACTTCAAGAACGTCGACGTGATCTTCGGCCGCGTATTCGGCGAAGAGGCGGTGAAGTAGCGACCTGAACGCGCGCCCGGGAGAGCCGCCGCCAGCCAAGACCTGGCGGGCTCGAGTCACGGCGAGGCCGCTTGCGGCTGCGTCGCGGGGCCCCTCGGGGGCCGGGTCGGGGGAGCCGGCGGGCGCGGATCGGCGGCCACGTCGGGGCCCATCGGTTCCGGCCGCCGCCCTGCCGGCGGGATGAAGGGCGATCCGGCCTGGCCGCTGGCGATCTCGTCCTGCGCCCAGGCCTCTTCGGCCAGGCGTATCCAGTCGGGCGAGAGGCCGAGGTCGCGGCAGACCATCGCCACGATCTCGCCGACCGGCCTGGCCAGCACGTCGCCGTAGATGTCGTCCTGCTCGAGGCGCTCGCGGGCCTCCTGCGCCAGCCGGTCGCCTTCGGCGTCGTCGCCGACCTCGGCGTCGATCACCCGATCGAGGATGCGCCGGATGCGCGCCTTGCGCTCCCGCCCGGCGTTGCTGCGGCCGCCGCGGAGATGGCGCTCGGAAGCCTCGTCCAGCGCCTGCAGATCCTGCAGCAGCCGGGACTGCAGGGCGATCGTCAGGCGCACGGCGCGGGCGACGCGGGCGTAGGCCAGCGGGAGGTCGCCCTTCACCACCGGGGCCGCGCCGGTCGCGTCGGGCGCCGTCTCTAAGGCCGTTTCTGGGGCCGTCTCTGGGGCCGTCTCTGGGGCCGTCTGGGGCGCCGCCTGCCGGGCGATGGCGCGCGCGATGTCGAGCCCCAGCTCGGCCAGCTCGCCCAGCACCTGCAGCTGGCGCACGATCACGGCGCGGGGTTCGCGGCGTCGGCCGCCCCGGAGGGTGCGCCATGTGCGGGAGAAGCGGCGGGGGTGGACGGGTCGGCCATCGACGAACGAAACGCGAACGATTTGGCCGGATCGTCAAGCGGAAGGCCGCGGCGGCGCTTGCGGATGCCGCTGGCCCTGCGAGAAGCGCCAGAACGACCTGGGCCTGATGTTCGTCGGAACATTCGCAGCCATAGATCTCATGGCGGCCATGATGCCCTCCGGCCTCGGCAACTCAAGGACGGCGGCGAACGCCGCCGCCGCGTCGCGGCGCGCCTGCAGGGCGCGTCCTTGACTTGCCGAGGCCGGAGGGCTTGCATCTGCCGTGAGATTTAAGGCGGAGCCCATCTCGCGAGGCGAAATCCCGCCAACGGGCATTGAGTGCACTGTCACCGAAATTCTAGCCTCACTCAGGTGATGCTACGCTGTCCCGACCCCGCAAAAATTCCTCGAAAAGCACCACCAGAATGTACTCTGGCGTCTCGCCCGTCATGGCGCGGCGCAGCTCGTCAGCGATGAAGTCCATGTCTGGCAGATCCAGGAAGAAGTCGTTTGCGTAGAGCAGCAGTTGCGCAGCCGCAAAGGCTGTCCGCTTGTTGCCCTGCAGGAAGGGGTGCGCGCGCCCTACCGCGACCATCAAGCCGACCGCCAGGACGCTGGGGCTGCGTTCGCCGCCATAGTGCCATTGATTGATCGGATGAGCGCAGGCAGCTTCGAGTTCGCCTGGCTTCAAGAGGCTGTGGGGTTCGCCGGTATCGGCGACCATTGCGCGGTTGATCTCGATCAGCTCGTCTGGCGATGGCCAGACTGGCTCACTTCGCCAGTTCGGCAAGGATCTTAGGGAACCGCTGGGTCATCAGCTTGTGGAAAGCCCGAAGGTCCACGCCCGTGCCTTTTTCCGGCCGCGGAGCGGGCTTGACGTCCTCGGCAGGCTTGCGACGGGGAACCAAGGCGAACTCCTCAGGGGCGTCGATGATATGGGGTCACTCCCGCCAATTCGTCAACGCCACGCGACGATAAGAGCTCCCGCCCGGGCCGACGACCCCGCACGCGTAAGAGGTGGGCATTTCGGTGACAGTGCACTTTTACCGCCCTGAGGGGCCTCGGCAGGCATTTCGGTGACAGTGCAATTAAAGCCCGTTGCGGGATCTCGCGCCGCAAGATGCGTCCCCGCCTTAAATCTCACGGCAGATGCGAGCCCGCCGGTATCGGCAAGTCAAGGACGCGCCCTGCGGGCGCGCCGCGACGCGGCGGCGGCGTTCGCCGCCGTCCTTGAGTTGCCGATACCGGCGGGCATCATGGCCGCCATGAGATCTATGGCTCCTGGTGTTCCGACGAACACCTGACCGACCTCGCCTGTGATCCCGGCTCGGGCGTGTCCCCCAGAAAACGGTGACAGTGCACTTTTACCGCCCTGAGGGGCTTCGGGCCGGATCGGCGGTTTTCGGCTTCCTGCCGCGCTTGCCGGGCGCCAGGGCGCGGCCGGCGGAGACTTCGAGGCGCTTCAGGAAATCCTCTCCGCCGACCGGGCGGCCGATGGTTTCGGCGCGACGAAGGGCGTTCAAGAGGGCGGCGTCGTCCTGGGCCTCCTCGATCATCGCCGCGAAGTCCGGATAGCGGGCGAGGATCGGGTCGGTGCGGGTCAGCCCGTCGCCCGGCGCAGGATCGAGGTGGGCGTGGAGGCTCGACCACCGCCAATCGCTGGCCCGCTCGACGAGGCGCGCCCTGACGGGGTTGAGGGCGACATAACGCACGGCGGCGGCGAGGTGAGCCTCGTCCATGGCGACGCAGCCGAACCGGCCCTGCCAGAAGTGCCCGCTGCGCTTCTCCCGGGCGTGGATGCGGCCCGCATACTGGCGATGGACGGGGGCCAGGCAGCGGCGCAGGGCGTCCGGATCCGGCGGCGTGAGAATCAGGTGCACATGGTTGGGCATCAGCACCCAGGCCCAGACCTCGACCCCGGTTCGCGCCGCATGCTCGGCCAGCAGATCGCGGTAGAGCCGATAGTCCTCGTCGCTGAAGAAGGTCTGCGCCCGCCCGTTGCCGCGCTGGGTGACATGGTGGGGAACGCCTTCGAAGACGGCGCGCGCAAGTCTGGCCATGAGGGCACGATGGACGCGGCGACGGCGGAGGTCAAATTAGTGCACTGTCACCGAATTTGTCCAAATTAGTGCACTGTCACCGAAATTTGTCACCGAAATTCTGTCACCGAAATTCTCGGGCGTCGAAGGCCATCCGCGCCTCGGCGATCGTCTGGTAGTTTTCGAAGGCCCAGGCGCCGAGCGCCCGGACGGGCTCGCACAGCGAATGGCCCAGAGGCGTGAGCTCGTAGTCGACGCGCGGCGGAATGGTGGGGAACTGGGTGCGCCTCACCAAGCCGTCGCGCTCGAGGCTGCGCAGCGTCAGGGTCAGCATGCGCTGCGAGACGCCGCCGATCAGGCGCTTCAGCTCGTTGAACCGCTTCGGGCCCGTGCTGAGCAGCATCACCACGAGGACGCTCCATTTGTCGCCGATCCGCGACAGGACGTCGGAGGCCACAGCGCAATGCCCGATTACCTGCGCCTCGTGCGAGTCGGCGAGTTCGTCCGCCTCGGTCACATCCAGGGTACTCAGGATCAAAAATCTGCCTCCTTGCAGAGCTTCGGCGGTTCGCTATCTCGCCTCAGTGACTGAATTATACCAAGTTACCGTGAAGAGGACAAAGATGAGCAACTACCTCATGCCGGTGGCCATCCTCGCCGCCAGCGTCTCCGTCGTCGCCGCCCACGCCAAAACGCCCAGCGCCTCCGATCCCGCGGCGGCGCAGGGCGGGGTCTACGCCGTTGAGCCCTATCACACCCAGGTCGGCTTCAGCGTCCTGCACTTGGGCTTCAGTCGGTACCGCGGCGTCTTCTCCAATGCCTCCGGCGAGCTGAAGCTCGATCCGAAGGGCCTGGGCGCCACCTCGCTGGACGTGAGCGTGCCGGTGAGCTCGGTGCAGACCACCAGCGCCAAGCTGGACGGCGAACTGAAGAGCGATCAGTGGCTGGATGCGGGCAAGTTCCCGACCATGCGCTTCCATTCCACCAGGATCACCCGCACGGGCCCGTCCACCGCCACGGTGGAGGGGGAATTGACGTTGCACGGCGTCACCCGCCCCGCGGTCCTCAAGGCCCAGTTCGTGGGCGCCGGCGTCAACCCGCTGGACAAGACCTACACCGCGGGCTTTTCGGCCTCCGGCGTGATCAAGCGCAGCGAGTTCGGCGTCACCACCTACGTGCCGATGATCAGCGACGATGTGGAACTGACCATCAACGCGGCCTTCCACAAGGCGCCCTGAGCCGACACACGGCCACTTGCCGGGCGCCAGGGCGCGGCCGGCGGTGACGTCGAGGCGTTTCAGGAAATCCTCTCCGCCGACCAGGCGATCATGGCGGCCATGATGCCCTCCGGCCTCGGCAACTCAAGGACGGCGGCGAACGCCGCCGCCGCGTCGCGGCGCGCCTGCAGGGGCGCGTCCTTGACTTGCCGAGGCCGGAGGGCTTGCATCCGCCGTGAGATTCAAGGCGGAGCCCATCTCGCGAGCGAGATCCCACCAACCTGCTTTAAGTGCACTGTCACCGAAATTCCCGAAATTCTCGAGGATGTCTGATGGAGCTTTGGTACGCGCCAACATCTCCATTTGCGCGAAAGGTGCGGGTTGCCGCCCACGAGCTCGGCGTCGCTGACGCAATTCTGCTGGTCGAGGTTGATCCCTGGACGGATCCGCGGCTGCGCAACCTCAACCCCCTGGCCAAGGTCCCTACGCTGGTTCTCGACGACGGTGAGGTCGTTTGGGAGTCCGGACTGATCGCGGAGCGGCTGGACGCGCTGTCGGGCGCCCCCGCGCTCTTCCCGCCTCCGGGGACCGAGCGATGGCGCGCCCTCTCCTTGCAAGCCTTGGCCGACGGCGCCTGCACGGCGGCTGGCCGTCTCTACGCCGATGAGCGTCGGCCATCTGAGGCGCGGTCCGAAACCATGCTGGCCAGGTTCCGCCAGGCGATCGACGCATCCCTCGATCACCTGGAAAGCGTCGAACTGCGGAGTTCTCCCACCATAGGCGAAGTCTCGGCGGGCGCGCTGCTAGGTTACCTGGATTTCCGCTGGCCCGACCGCGAGTGGAGGACGAACAGGCCCAGCTTAGCCGCCTGGTTCGACGACTTCGCGAGGCGCGCGTCCATGGCCCAGACCGCGCACCGATTTCCGGGATGACACAGATTTTGGACGAGCGCGGTCCGCCCCCGGGCCTACTCCCCGGAGCGGAAGCTCTCGCGGGCCTGGGCCATCAGTTCGGCCATCTTCATGCGCACCTCGCCCTCGCTGACCTGGACGCCGGCGCCCTTCAGGTCCTCGAAGACCTTGCGCAGCACGTCCTCGTCGCCCGGCAGCTCGAGGTCGGACTTGACCACCGCGCGGGTGTATTCGTCGATGTGCGGAGCCTCGAGGCCCATCAGCCCGGCGGCCCATTGGGCGAGCGTGCGGTTGCGACGGACGGAGGCCTTGAATTCCTGTTCCTGATCGAGGGCGAACTTCTTCTCGAAACCCCGTTCCCGATCGTCGAAGGTGGTCATGTGGTCCCCAAAGCGGCGCGAAACCGCGCTCACATATCCCGGCCCGCTCACGCCCGCAATCGAAAGCCAGACTGCGCGCGGAAGTTTGCACCGCGGCCTCTCATCCGCTAATTTCCGCGCGCCTGATATATGAGCGAGAGGCCGAGTCGGATCCCGCGCGCGAAGAATCGATCGCGCGCGTTTTTTCGTTCCGCCGACCGGCAAGCCCCGTTCCCCGGAGAAGGCGTCACGATGACCCGCCGTAAGAAGATCTACGAGGGCAAGGCCAAGATCCTCTACGAAGGTCCAGAGCCCGGCACTCTCATCCAGTATTTCAAGGATGACACCACCGCGTTCGATGCGACCAAGAAGGCCGTGCTCGAAGGCAAGGGCGTGATCAACAACCGCATCAGTGAGCACATCATGACGCGGCTGAACTCGATCGGCGTCCAGAACCATTTCATCAAACGGTTGAACCTGCGCGAGCAGCTGATCCGCGAGGTGGAGATCATTCCGCTGGAAGTGGTCTGCCGCAACGTCGCCGCCGGCTCGCTGTCGACGCGCTTCGGCCTGCCTGAGGGCCAGGCCCTGCCGCGCTCGATCATCGAGTTCTACCTGAAGGACGACAAGCTCCACGACCCGATGGTCTCCGAAGAGCACATCACCGCCTTCAACTGGGCCACCACCCAGGAGATCGACGACATGATGGCCCTGACGCTCAGGGTGAACGACTTCCTCACCGGCATGTTCGGCGCCGTCGGCATCACCCTGGTCGACTTCAAGATCGAGTTCGGCCGCATCTGGGAGAACGACTTCTCCCGCATCATCCTGGCCGACGAGATCAGCCCCGACAGCTGCCGGCTGTGGGACGCCCAGACCAACGAGAAGCTCGACAAGGACCGTTTCCGCAGGGACCTGGGCAATGTCATCGAGAGCTACACCGAGGTGGCTCGCCGGCTCGGCATCATGAAGGAGATGCCCACCGTCATTCAGGGAGGCCTGCACTAGTGAAGGCGAAGGTCCATGTTTTCCTGAAGCCCGGCGTCCTCGACGTGCAGGGCAAGGCCGTCGAACAGGCGTTGCACGGCCTGGGCTGGGGCGGAGTCGAGCACGTCCGCGTCGGCAGGACCATCGAGTTCGACCTCGCCGCCGGCGACCCCTCCGCGGCGGAGGCCGAGGTGAAGGCCATGTGCGAGAAGCTGCTCGCCAACACGGTGATCGAAAGCTACCGCGTGGAGCTGGCGTGAGGAGGGCCTACGCCGCTCTCCTTCCTTCCAGCGGCGACGCCCGCCGCACGCGCCGAACGCCCCCTCAGTCAGCTTCGCTGACAGCTCCCCCGCTGCGCGGTGGAGCATCTTCGGCCCAGATCCTCCACCGCGCCGCGGGGGAGGTTGCGGCGTCGGCGATCGCCCTCGGCCTTGCAGCTATGCTGACGGCCTGCGCGCCGAAGGCCAAGCCCGCCCAGGCGGTGGCCCTCGACTGCAGCCAGCCGTTCGAGGCGCTGAAGGCGAAGATCATCGCCCAGCCGGGCCTCGCGCCTGCGCCGCAGGAGCCGAGCGAGCCCTACCGGGCCTATTCCACCCAGGACGGCCACGCCTCCTACTTCATCACCGAACCCGGCGCCCCGGCGCATCCGGCGATCCTGATGCAGCAGGCCGCCGGCGGGGCGATGAAGAACACCGGCTGCACCTACGGCGACAAGGCCGCCTACGACCAGTTGATGGCCTACCTCACGGGACTGAAGGCGGGCCGACCTTGACGCCCGAGCCGCATTCGACCACGTGAAGCCCGCTCCAACCTACGGATTCCGCCCATGAAAGCCGCCGTCGTCGTCTTCCCCGGCTCCAACTGCGACCGCGACTGCAAGGTGGCCGTCGAGCGTTCGACCGGCGCCAAGGTGGACATGGTCTGGCACGGCGACACCGAGCTGCCGGCCGGCGTCGACCTGATCGTGCTGCCGGGCGGCTTCTCCTACGGCGACTATCTGCGTTGCGGGGCGATGGCCGCGCTCTCGCCGATCATGCGCGAGGTCAAGGCCGCCGCCGAGCGCGGGGTGGCGACGGTGGGGATCTGCAACGGCTTCCAGATCCTCTGCGAATCCCACCTGCTTCCGGGCGCCCTGCTGCGCAACGAGAAGCTGAAGTACGTCTGCAAGCCGGTGGCGCTGGAGGTGACCAACGCCCAGACCCGCTTCACCGCCGGCTACGCCGGCCGCCGCGAGGTCGAGATGACCGTCGGCAATGGCGAAGGCAACTTCTTCGCCGACGACGCGACGCTCGACCGGCTGGAGGGCGAAGGCCAGGTGGTCTTCCGCTACCGCGACAATCCCAACGGCTCGGCGCGCGACATCGCCGGCATCGTCAACGCGGCGGGCAATGTGCTGGGCCTGATGCCCCACCCCGACCGCGCCTTCGAAGCCGAGCTCGGCTCCGCCGACGGCGCCATCCTGTTCCAGAGCGCGCTCGCCAGCGCCTGATCCCCGGATCTCGCTTGCCCGGCGACGTGTGGCGGCTTAACCGTCACATGTTACCTCCGTGGGAAGCTTCATGACCCTTCGATCCCTCGCCCTGCGCGCCGTCTGCGCAGCGCTTTCGCTCGTCGCCGCCCCGGCGTTCGCCCATGCGCCCGCCAAGACCGATCCGATGACGCCGGAGATGCCGGCCAGCTTCCAGGCGCCCACCGCGGCTTACGACTACGTCAAGCGCGAGGTGATGATCCCGATGCGCGACGGGGTGAAGCTCTACACCGTGATCGTCATGCCGAAGGGCGTGCGCGACGCGCCGATCCTGCTCACCCGCACCCCCTACAATGCGGCGAAGCGCGCCGAGCGCAACCGATCGCCGCACATCGAAGCGACCCTGTCGCAGATGGACGAGGACTTCGTCCGCGACGGCTATATCCGGGTCTACCAGGACGTGCGCGGCAAGTACGGCTCCGAGGGCGACTATGTGGCGAACCGACCGTTGATCGGGCCGCTCAACAAGACCAAGGTCGACCACGCCACCGACGCCTACGACACCATCGACTGGCTGGTGAAGAAGGTGCCGGAATCGAACGGCCGCGTCGGCATGATCGGCTCGTCCTACGAGGGCTTCACCGTCGTCGACGCCCTGGTCAACCCGCATCCGGCGCTGAAAGCCGCCGTCCCGGAATGCCCGATGATCGACGGCTGGATGGGCGACGACTGGTTCCACTACGGCGCCTTCCGCCAGGTCAACCTCGACTATTTCGGCGAGCAGATGACGGTGCGCGGCGAGGGCGACGCCATTCCGCGCGAGGGCCTCGACGACTATGAGAATTTCCGCCGGGCGGGCTCGGCCGGCGACTTCGCCCGCGCCGCCGGGCTCGACCAGGTGGCCTTCTGGCGCAAGATCGAGGAGCACCCGGCCTATGACGACTTCTGGCGGCTGCAGGCGCGCGACAAGACCCTGGCCGAGCAGCCGCTGAAGGTGCCGACCATGTGGGTCGACAGCCTTTACGATCAGGAGGACATGTACGGCGGCCCCCACGCCTATGCGGCCGTCGAGCCGAAGGACGTCGGCAACGACATGAACTTCCTGGTGCTGGGCGCCTGGCGCCACTCCGGGGTCAACTACGAGCAGCGCGCGCTCGGCGCCTACAAACTGTCCGGCGACACCGCCACGGAGTTCCGCCGCGAGTACCTGAAGCCCTTCCTCGACCAGCGCCTGAAGACCGACGGGCGCAAGGCCGACACCCCGCCGGTGCTGGTCTATCAGACGGGGACCAACCGCTGGCAGAAGCTGCAGACATGGCCGGTCGCCTGCGAGAGCGGCTGCCAGACCGGCCTGAAGCCGCTTTATCTGCAGGCCGATCAGGGCCTGGGCTTCACCGCCCCGGCCGGCGGCTATGACGAATATGTCTCCGACCCCGCCAAGCCGGTTCCCTACGTCCGCCGGCCGGTGCGCACCGACGACGACGACCAGTGGCGCTACTGGCTGACCAGCGACCAGCGCCACGTCGACGGCCGCCCCGACGTGCTGACCTACGTCTCCGCGCCGCTGACCGCGCCGCTGCAGATCTCGGGCGTCCCGATGGTCAACCTCTTCGCGTCCACCAGCGGCACCGACAGCGATTGGGTGGTGAAGCTGATCGACGTCTATCCGGACACCGTGCCGTCCGACCCGCAGATGGGCGGCTACGAACTGCCGGTGGTGATGGACATCTTCCGCGGCCGCTACCGCGAGAGCTTCGCGGACCCGAAGCCGATCCCCGCGGACAAGGTGCAGGCCTACAGGTTCGCCCTGCCGAACGCCAACCACGTGTTCCAGCCGGGGCACCGGATCATGGTGCAGATCCAGTCGAGCTGGTTCCCGCTCTACGATCGCAACCCGCAGACCTTCGTGCCGAACATCTTCTACGCCAAGCCCGCCGACTATCGGAAGGCCACCCAACGGATCTACCACACCGCCGCCCAGGCCTCGGCGATCGAGCTGCCGGTGGTCAGCGGGGAGTAGAGGCGGGCGCCGCGAAGCCCCCTCCGTCGGCTTCGCCGACACCTCCCCCGCTTTGCGGTGGAGGAAACGCCCCCTCCGTCGGCTTCGCCGACACCTCCCCCGCTTTGCGGTGGAGGATCTGGGCGGACCGAAGATGCTCCCCTGCGAAGCGGGGGAGCTGTCGCGAAGCGACTGAGGGGGCGTTTGGCGCCGGCCGCCCTATCGCACCTGCGCTCCAGACTCGCTATTAGGCGCGCATGAGCGCCCTGACTTCCAAGACCATGGCCGAATCGGCCGCCGAATTCGGCCTGAGCGCCGATGAGTACCAGCTGATCCTGCGCCGGCTGAACCGCGAGCCGAACATGGTGGAACTGGGAATCTTTTCGGTGATGTGGAGCGAGCACTGCTCCTACAAGTCGAGCAAGAAGCAGCTCGGCAAGTTCCCAACCAAGGGCCCGCGGGTGATCTGCGGCCCGGGCGAGAACGCCGGCGTCGTCGACATCGGCGACGGCCAGGCCTGCATCTTCAAGATGGAGAGCCACAACCACCCCTCCTACATCGAGCCCTATCAAGGCGCGGCGACCGGCGTGGGCGGCATCATGCGCGACGTCTTCACCATGGGCGCGCGGCCGGTGGCGCTGTTGAACGCGCTGCGCTTCGGCGACCCCAGCCATCCGAAGACCAGGCGGCTGGTCAGCGGCGTGGTCGCCGGCATCGCCGGCTACGGCAACTGCGTGGGCGTGCCGACCGTGGCCGGCGAGACCAACTTCCACCGCGGCTATGACGGCAACATCCTGGTCAACGCCATGTGCGTGGGCCTGGCCGACGCCGACAAGATCTTCTACTCGGCCGCCCCGGCGCCCGGCCTGCCGGTGGTCTACTTCGGCTCCAAGACCGGCCGCGACGGCATCCACGGCGCGACCATGGCCTCGGCCGAGTTCGACGACGCCTCCGACGAGAAGCGCCCGACCGTGCAGGTCGGCGACCCCTTCGCCGAAAAGCTGCTGATCGAGGCGACGCTCGAGCTGATGGCCTCGGGCGCGGTGGCCGCCATCCAGGACATGGGCGCGGCCGGCCTGACCTCCTCCTCGGTCGAAATGGCCGGCAAGGGCGGGGTCGGCGTCGAGCTCGACCTGGACTGCGTTCCGCAACGCGAGGACGGCATGAGCGCCTACGAGATGATGCTCTCGGAAAGCCAGGAGCGGATGCTGGCTGTGCTGAAGCCGGGCCGCGAGGCCGACGGCTACCGCATTTTCGAGAAGTGGGGCCTGGACGCCGCGGTGATCGGCCAGACCACCGACACCGGCCGCATGGTGCTGAAGCACAAGGGCGAGGTGGTGGCCGACGTGCCGCTGGCGCCGCTGTTCGACGACGCCCCGCTCTATGACCGCCCCTGGACGCCCCCGACGCTGCAGCCGCGGGTCACCGCCGACTCCGCCGCGGCGCCAGCGGACTACGCCGAGGCCGTCGTGCAGCTGATGAGCGCCCCCGACATGGCCTCCAAGCGCTGGCTCTGGGAGCAGTACGACCGCCACGTCATGGCCGACACCCTGGAGGATTCGGCGACCGGCGCCGACGCCGGCATCGTCCGCGTGCACGGCGCCCGCAAGGCGCTCGCGGTGACCTCCGACGTGACGCCGCGCTATGTGCAGAACGATCCCTACGAGGGCGGCAAGCAGGCGGTCGCCGAGGCCTGGCGCAACCTCGTCGCGGTGGGCGCCGAGCCGATCGCCATCACCGACAACCTCAACTTCGGCAACCCCGAGCGGCCGGAGATCATGGGCCAGATCGTCCGCGCGACGGACGGCATGGCCGAGGCCTGCGCGGCGCTCGACTTCCCGGTCGTCAGCGGCAACGTCAGCCTCTACAACGAGACCAACGGCGCGGCCATTCCGCCGACGCCGACCGTCGGCGGCGTCGGCCTGATCGCCGACTACGCCCGGCACGCCGACTTCTCCAGCCTGCGGGCCGGCGACAGCCTGGTCCTGCTCGGCGAGACCAGGGGCGAGCTCGGCGCCTCGATCTACCTGCGCGAGATCCTCGGCCGCGAGGACGGCGCCCCGCCGCCGGTCGACCTGGCGGTGGAGCGGCGCAACGGCGAGCTGGTGCGCCAGCTGATCCAGGACGGCGTCGTCGCCGTCGTCCACGACCTCTCCGACGGCGGCCTGGCCGCCGCCGCCGCCGAGATGGCGCTGGCGTCGAACGTCGGCGTCGAGCTCACGCTTGCGGCCGAGGCGCCCCACGCGACGCTGTTCGCCGAGGACCAGGCCCGCTACCTCGTCGGCGTCGCCGATCCGACCGCGGTGCTGAGCGCCGCCCGGGCCGCCGGCGTTCCGGCCGCCGTCATCGGCCAGGCCGGCGGCGAGGCCCTGTCGGTCACCGGCCTCTTCACCCTGCCCCTCGCCCGCCTGCGCCAGGCGCACGAGGGCTGGATGCCGGGGTATATGGACTAGGACCGGCGCCGAACGCCCCCTCCGGCGCTTCGCGCCACCTCCCCCGCAAGCGGTGGAGGATCTGGGCCGAAGATGCTCCACCGCTTGCGGGGGAGCTGTCGCGCAGCGACTGAGGGGGCGTTTGGGCCTGGCCGCCCCCTTCCCTTCTCCCGCCGCGATCCCGCATCATGCTGAAACCGGCATGATCGGGAGGACAGCGGAATGGACGCACGATCGGAGTGGACCGGGCTCGACCCCGCGCGGCTGGCGCGGATCGGCGAACATATCGAGCGGTCCTATGTCGACACCGGCCGCCTTGCCGGCTGCCAGATCGCCGTCGCCCGCCACGGCCACGTCGCCTATGCGCGTTCGTTCGGCCGGATGGACCGCGAGCGCGCCAGGCCCGTCGCCGAGGACACCATCTGGCGCATCTTCTCGATGACCAAGCCGATCACTTCGGTGGCGCTGATGATGCTCTATGAGCGGGGCCTCTTTCAGCTCGACGAGCCGGTCGCCCGCTATGCTCCTTCGTGGGGCGCGCCGCGCGTCTGGGTCTCCGGCCTGGGCGAGGAGATGGTCACCGAGCGCGCCCATCGGCCGGTCAGCTTCCGCGACCTGCTCAGCCACACCGCCGGCTTCACCTACGGCGGGGCGATGGGACCCGACGCGACGCTGCCGATCGACGCAGCCTACGCCGCTGAGGACGTTCGCGTGTTCGGCGGCGCCGACAGCATGGAGGGCTTGCTGGCGAAGCTCGGCCGGCTGCCGCTCGCCTTCCAGCCCGGAAGCGCCTGGCTCTACTCCCTGGCGACCGACGCCTGCGGGGCGCTCGTCGAGGTGATCTCCGGCCGGCCGTTCGCCGACTTCCTGCGCGAGGAGATCTTCGCCCCGCTCGGCATGGTCGACACCGGCTTCCAGGTCCCGCCCGCCGCGCCGACGCGGCTGGCCGCGGCCTATCGCGCCGAGGCCGACGGGCTCAGTCTGACCGACGATCCCGTCACCAGCGGCTACCTCCGCGAGCCCGCCTTCAAGTCCGGCGGCGCCGGCCTCGTCGGCACAACCGCCGACTATCTGCGGTTCTGCGAGATGCTGCGGCGTGGCGGCGAGCTGGACGGGGCGCGGATCCTCGGGCCCCGCACGCTCGAGATGATGCACATGAACCACCTACCGGGCGGCGTCGACCTGTCAAAGGCCGCGCTGTCCGCCGACGTCACCGAGGTGCGGCCGGGCATCGGCTTCGGCCTGGGGTTCGCCGTCAACCTCGGCCAGGTGCAGAGCGGCGGTCCCGGCGTCGGCGACTATTATTGGGGCGGCGCGGCCTCGACGCTGTTCTGGGTCGACCCGAAGGAGGACCTTTCCGTCGTCTTCATGACCCAGCTGGCCCCCTCCGGCGTCATCGACTTCCGCGGCGCGCTGAAGTCCCTGGTCTATTCGGCGATCGTCGACTGAAGCGATGGACCTGCTGGTCAACATCGACGTGCCCAACGCCGCCGCGGCGGAGCGCTTCTACACCGAGGCCTTCGGACTGGCGCCGAGCCGCCGGTTCGGCGCCGAGGGGGTCGAGCTCAGCGGCTGGCCCGTGCGGCTCTATCTGCTCGAAAAGCCGGAAGGCACGGTCGCCGCCGGCGACGAGCGGCGGCGCTACCGGCGACACTGGTCGCCGGTCCATCTCGACGTGGTGGTGGACGACATCGAAGCGGCGCTGGCGCGCGCCCTGGCGGCGGGCGCGGTGGCCGAAAGCGAGATCCGCGACGCCGCGTGGGGTCGGATCGTCCAGCTCGCCGATCCTTTCGGCCATGGCCTCTGCCTGATCCAGTTCCGCGGCCTTGGCTATGACGAGGTGGCGCAGCCGGCCTGAGGTCGCTGGGCGCGTACGGCTCTTGCGCCGGAGGCCCTCGAACGCCTATCGAGCGGCGTCAAGACGGAGCCTGCCGATGCCGATGCCGATCGAAGAGCTGGAAGCCGCGCTGCGCGAGGGCTTTCCGGACGCCGAAATCCAGGTCGAGGATCTGGCCGGCGACAACGACCACTATCGCGCGCGCATCGTCTCGTCCGCCTTCAAGGGCGTCCCGCGGGTGAAGCAGCATCAGCTCGTCTACGCCGCCCTGAAGGGCAGGATGGGCGGCGAGTTGCACGCCCTGGCGCTGGAGACGTCCGCGCCCGCTTGACCCTGGCGGGTCAGCTCCCTAGCTCTTGCCTCTGAGTTGTTGCGCCGAAAGGGCGATCCATGACCGAAGCTGCGACCACCGATCCCGTCCACAAGTTCATCGCCGAGGCGGTGAGCGAGCATCCGGTGGTGCTGTTCATGAAGGGCGTGCCGGATCAGCCGCGCTGCGGCTTTTCCTCGCAGGTCGTGCAGATCCTCGACCAGCTGGGCGTCGACTTCGTCGGCGTCGACGTGCTGCAAAGCGAGCCGCTGCGCAACGGCATCAAGACCTATTCGGACTGGCCGACCATTCCCCAGCTGTATGTGAAGGGCGAATTCGTCGGCGGCTGCGACATCGTCCGCGAAATGTACCAGAACGGCGAGCTGCAGAGCTTCCTCGAGCAGAATGGCGTGCTCGCCCAATAACGGCGGTCTTCCAGCCCGTGCGTCGCCTTGCGCCGCCCGACAACCGCGAGGTCTTCGAACTGAGCTTCGAGCCCGAGGCCGTCCACATCGACCGCAATGGCCACGTCAACAATGTGGTCTATCTCGCCTGGGCCCAGGAGCTGGCGATCGCCCACTGGAGCGCACGCGCCAGTGTCGTGGACCAGGCGCGCTGGGCCTGGATCGTCCTGCGCCACGAGGTCGACTACCGCCGTCCCCTGCAGCTCGGCGAGACCGCCAGCGGCCGCACCTGGGTCGACGACGCCCCCGAGGGCCCGCGCTTCGCCCGTTTCGTCCGCATCGACGCGCCGGACGGCGAGATGTGCGCCCAGGTCCGCACCATTTGGTGCCTGGTCGATCCGCAGAGCGGCCGCCCGCACCGTGTGCCGGACCACATGGTGACGATGTTCGCTTGAAGCAGAGCGCGCTCAGGATTTTTCCCAGCTCGCCTTCAGAAGTGCGGCGATCGAGGCGTCCGCCTGCGCCGGGCTTTCCAGCACGATCTTGGACTTGAGCCGCTCGGACCAGCCTTCCTTCTTGGGCGGCTCCAGGCGCGGGTCGGCGTCAGCGGCGACGGCCAGCCCCAGCGCCGCCCGACCACCCTTCAGCGGTCGGATCGCGGCGAACTGGAAGGCGCGGGAGAAGGCGGTGAAGCCCTTGCGCTGGCCGATGACGACGTCCGGCAGGGCGTTGGCGAGCGGCGCGACGGCTTCGAAGATCGTCCTGGCGGCGGGGTCGGCCCACAACGCCGCGCGCAGCGTCTCGGGGTCGTCCCAGCCCTCTCCCGACGGGAAGGCGGCCGACAGCACCTGGGCGGCGCGGTTGACGCCCAGGCCGTAGTTGTCCTTCAGCCATTGGGCCCGCGCGCGCGGCCGGGTCTCAGGGCAGGTCCTGGCGATCGCCACCCACGCGTCCAGCGTCTTGCCCGTGTCGCGCTCCAGGCTCGCCCGGACCGAGGCGAACCACTTCTCCTGCCGTGGCGAGAGCCCCGCGGGCTTGCCGCCGCCCGGTCCGCCAACGCCCATCGTCGCATCCTCGAGATTCAAGGGCGGCGACTTGCCGCCTGACGCTCCAGCCAGGAGCCCGCCCGTCAGCTTGGAGCGGGTTGGCGACGACGGCAATATTCGGGTAGATCTACATCCCCCTCACATCACCTTCAGGCCCAGCCCGCTGAGCAGTTCGGCCGCCTGGCGGCGCGAGATGGCGGCGCCGCGGAAGCGGGAGGCGTCGGCCAGTTTCAGCGCGCCGAGGTCAGCCTCCCGCAGGTCGGCGTCTTCGAAGCGGGCGTCGGTGAGGTTGGCGTCGCGCAGGCTGCAGTCGCTCAGCACCGCCTCGCGGAAATCACAGCCCACGAGGTCTGCGCCGGAGAAATCGACACCCTCCAGGTGGTGGCGGCGGAACGACAGCCGCCGCAGGTGGGCGTCCCTCAGCAGCGAGCGCGAGAAACTCAAGCCGAGCGCCGCCACCTCGCGGAACTGGGCGCCGGTCAGCTTGCAACCGGTGAAGTGGGCCGCCGGCAGCCGCGCGCCGCGCCACTTGCTGTTGTTGAGGTCGCAATCCTGGAACCGCGCCTCGGTCAGGTCCGCCGACGAGAAATCGGCCAGCGCCCCGCGGCATTTGACGAACTCGCAGCCGTGCAGGTCGAGCTCGCGCAGGTCGGCGCCGGCCAGGTTCCAGCCAACCAGCCGAGCCGCCCCCCTGGCCACGGCGGCCTCAACCGCAGCGCGGTCGGCGACGCCTGCGGGCGGCGGAGGTTCAGGCAGGGGAGATGAGGTGGCCATGGCCCAGCCTTAGCCGATCCGTGCGGCGAGCTTCAAAAGCAAAAGGCCCCGGATCGCTCCGGGGCCTTGGCAAATCTTTCGTGACGTCCGGCGTCGCTTAGGACGCGTAGAATTCGACGACGAGGTTGGGCTCCATCTTCACCGGATAGGGCACTTCGGCCAGTTCCGGGGCGCGGACGAAGGTGGCGCTCATGCCCTTCACGTCGACGGTGATGTAGTCCGGGGTGTCGCGCTCGGGCGACCCCAGGGCTTCCAGCACCAGCGCCATGTTGCGCGACCGCTCGCGCACCGACACCACGTCGCCCGCCTTCACGCGGTAGGACGGGATGTTCACGCGCTTACCGTTCACCAGCACGTGGCCGTGGTTGACGAACTGGCGGGCGGCGAACGGGGTGGGGACGAACTTGGCGCGGTAGACGATGGCGTCGAGGCGCGATTCGAGCAGGGCGATCAGGTTCTCCGAGGTGTTGCCCTTGCGGCGGGCGGCTTCCTCGTAGGTGCGGCTGAACTGCTTCTCGGTCAGGTTGCCGTAGTAGCCCTTCAGCTTCTGCTTGGCGCGCAGCTGCAGGCCGAAGTCCGAGACTTTCGACTTGCGGCGCTGACCATGCTGGCCGGGGCCGTAGGCGCGGGAGTTGATCGGGGACTTCGGGCGACCCCAGATGTTTTCGCCCATCCGGCGGTCGAGTTTGTACTTGGCGCTATGGCGCTTGGACATGCCTATCTCTTCACTTCGACGCGGGCCGGCGCTTCTCGAAAGAAGAAGCGCAATCGCAACGGCGGCTTTCGCGTCATCCCGTCATAGGTTCCCGGCCACACGGGCAAGCCCGGCAGCGGAAGGGCGCGTCTATGCCCTCCCCCCCTTGCTGAGTCAAGCCGAGGCGGCGGCCTCGGAGGTCAGCGAGCCCTGGAACAGCCGCCACTTCCAGTCGCCGCCGTGCGGCTCCAGCACGCCGGCCAGCCGGTAGGGCCGGCGTTCCTCGCCGGTCTCGCTTTTGCAGATCAGTTGACCTTCGGCGTGGATCCAGGCGACGTCGGCGCGCACCGCCACATCCACCTCGCGCCAGATGAAGGAGAAGGCCTCGGGCTGGGCGAACAGCCGCTCGTAATGGGCCTCGATCTCGGCAAGTCCCTGCGCCCGCTCGCCGGGGCCCGCGCCGATCAGCAGGGTGTCGGCGGCGTCGACGAACTCGCCGGCGATCGACAGGTCGCGCCGGCTGAGCAGGCCGTTCAGCCGGATCAGCGCCAGCCGCACCCCGCGCTCGGCGATCGAACGCGGCGGCGCAAGCACCTGCGGACCAAACCCCAGCACCATCAGAAGCGCCGCACCCGTCGCCAGGCTTCGTGTCGAAAACGCCATCAGACTCTCCTGCCGAGCCGATTGATCGCCGACTGCGCGGTTCGGAGCAAGGCCGCCGATCAATCTGCGCGGGTCCCGGCGCGGGCCTGAGTGCGATCGGCGAGCTCCACCGCCGCGGCCCGCGCCTCGTCCCACCAGCGCCGAACCATCGCCTCGGCGCTCCCGCGGCCGGCCAGCCGTACGCCCTGCCCGGCCCACAGCGAGAGCATGTCGGGCTCGCCGGCCCGCGCGGCGGCGGCGCGCAGCGGCTGGGTCAGCCGGTTCTGCACCGGATAGGCCGGAACCTCGCGCTCGACGGCGCGCCACTGGCGCATGAAGCGGTTCTCGATGCCGCGGGCATAGCGGCCGGTGAACGCGCGGGTGAGCCGGGTCGGGTCGTCGGGCGCGGCCTCGATCGCCCCGCGCCAGGCCGCCGAGGTCACCGCCTCGTCGCTCAGCAGGAAGGCGCTGCCCATCTGCGCGGCGCTGGCCCCCAGCCCCAGGGCGGCGGCGACGCCGCGGCCGTCCATGATGCCGCCGGCCGCCACCACCGGCAGGTCGACGGCGGCGCGGATGGTGGCGACCAGGGCGAAGGTCCCGACCAGGCTCTCCTCGACGTCGGCCAGGAAATTGCCGCGGTGGCCGCCGGCCTCCGCCCCCTGCGCACAGATTCCGTCGGCGCCGGCCTGCGCCCAGGCCCGCGCCTCGGCGACGGTGTTGGCGGTCCCCAGCACATAGGTCCCGGCCCGGTGCAGGGCCGCGACCTGATCGGGCGCCAGCACGTCAAAGGTGAAGGAGGCGATCGGCGGGGCCGCGGCGATCACGGCGGCGAGCTGGGCCTCGAAGTCCGGAGCGAACTGGTTGGGCGCGGCCGGCGCAGGTTCGCCGAGCTCGGCGTACCAGGGGGCCAGCCGGGCGAGCGCCGCCTCGACGACCTCCGGCTCCGGTGCGGCCTTGGGCGCCATCAGCAGGTTGACGGCGAACGGCCGCCCGCTCGCCGCGCGGATCGCTGCGATGGCGGCTGCGATGTCGCCCGGCGCCAGCCCGCCTGCCGCCAGCGACCCCAGGCCGCCCGCGCGCCCCACCGCAAGCGCCAGGGCGGCGTCCGACGCGCCGACCATCGGTCCCTGGATGATCGGGATCTCCAGCCCGTCCAGCAGCGTCTTCAGGCTCATCCGGCGGGCTCCTCTCCAGCCTTCTTCTTCGCCAGCTTCTCCAGCACCTTGCCCCGGCCGCGCGACAGCGCCGTCACCACGCCGCGGAAGGTGCGGACCTCCTGGTCGGTGAAACGCGCGCGGCCCAGCGCCGAGCGCAGGTTCTGCACCATCGAGGGGGTCTTTTCCGGCGGATGGAAGAAGCCGGCGGCCTCGAGCTCGCGCTCGAGGTGCTCGTAAAAGCCCATCAGGGTGGCGGCGTCGGCCGGCGGCGCGCCCTCGCGGAAGGCCGGCGGCGGCGCATCGAGGGCCGCGGTCCACCACTCGTAGCCGTTGATCGCCACCGCCTGGGCGAGGTTGAGCGAACGGAACCGCGGGTCGATAGGAATGGTCACCACCGCCTGGCAGAGGGCGACGTCGGCGGTCTCCAGCCCGGCCCGCTCGCCGCCGAACAGCAGGCCGGCGCGCAGCCCCGCAGCCGTGGCCTGGCGCAGGTCGGCCGCCGCCCGGCGCGGCGTCAGGATCGGCAGCTGCAGCTCCCGCGGCCGCGCCGTGGTGGCGTAGACCAGCCGCAGGTCGGCGATTGCCTCGGCCACGCTGGCGAAGACCCGCGCATCGTTCAGCGGCCAGTCCGCCCCCGACGCCGAGGCCCAGGCGCGCTCCTGCGGCCAACCGTCCCGGGGATTGACCAGCCGCAGTTCGGACAGCCCGAAGTTGGCCATGACCCGCGCCACCGCGCCGATATTCTCGGCCAGCTGCGGCGCGTTGAGGATGACGACGGGGATCTGCGCGGATGCTTCGGCCATGCCGCGTATAGAAGAAGCGTGCGCCGCGATGGCAAGCCTTACTCCACGCCCGCACGGATGGAGCGATAAAGCCGCGATTCGCCCGGCTTGAGCTTGCGTCCGGCGTCGTGGCCGCTAAGACGGCTCGAACGAAATTCCGTCTGGGAGCGCTACGTGGCCAAGATCAAAGTCGCCAACCCCGTCGTCGACATCGATGGCGACGAGATGACCCGCATCATCTGGAAGATGATCAAGGACAAGTTGATCTTTCCCTTCCTCGACGTGCAGCTCGACTATTACGACCTGGGGGTGGAGCATCGCGACGCCACCGACGACAAGGTGACGGTCGACAGCGCCGAAGCGATCAAGCGGTACGGCGTCGGCATCAAGTGCGCGACCATCACCCCGGACGAAGCCCGGGTGAAGGAATTCAACCTCAAGAAGATGTGGAAGTCGCCGAACGGCACCATCCGCAACATCCTCGGCGGCGTCGTCTTCCGTGAACCGATCATCTGCAAGAACGTGCCGCGGCTGATCCCCGGCTGGACCCAGCCGATCATCGTCGGCCGCCACGCCTTCGGCGACCAGTACCGCGCCACCGACTTCGTCGTGCCCGGCAAGGGCAAGCTGACCATCAAGTGGGAAGGCGAAGACGGCGAGAAGATCGAGCACGAGGTGTTCAACTATCCGGGCGGCGGCGTCGCCATGGCGATGTACAACCTCGACGAGTCGATCCGCGAGTTCGCCCGCGCCTCGCTGGCCTACGGCCTGACCCGCAACTATCCGGTCTACCTGTCGACCAAGAACACCATCCTCAAGGCCTACGACGGCCGCTTCAAGGACATCTTCCAGGAAGTCTACGAGACGGAGTTCGTCGGCCGCTACAAGGCCGCCGGCCTGGTCTACGAGCACCGCCTGATCGACGACATGGTCGCCTCGGCGCTCAAGTGGTCGGGCGCCTTCATCTGGGCCTGCAAGAACTACGACGGCGACGTGCAGTCCGACCAGGTCGCGCAGGGCTTCGGCTCGCTGGGCCTGATGACCTCGGTGCTGGTCACCCCGGACGGCAAGACCATGGAGGCCGAGGCCGCCCACGGCACCGTCACCCGCCACTTCCGCCAGCACCAGCGCGGCGAGAGCACCTCGACCAACTCCATCGCCTCGATCTTCGCCTGGACCCGCGGCCTGGAGCACCGGGCCAAGCTCGACGGCAACGAGGAACTGGCCAAGTTCACCAAGACCCTGGAGAAGGTCTGCGTCGACACCGTCGAGAGCGGCGCGATGACCAAGGATCTCGCCCTCCTGGTCGGCGACCAGCAGGGCTGGCTGACCACCGAGGGCTTCATCGACAAGGTCGCCGAGAACCTCGAAAAGGCGATGGCCGCCTAAGACGCGCGCGCCAGCCGGACGTCACGACGCCCGCCGCGGGAGACTGCGGCGGGCGTTTTCGTGTTCGCCTGCCGCCTTTGTCGTGTAGGCTTCCTGCACTTGGCCGGCGGCCGTCTTACTGGAGCCGGCGACCGCGCGGCCTGGAGGGGGCTTTGTCACCCGGAGCCGAAGCCATGGAATTCTTCGTAGAGCGGACCATTCACGCCGGGCCGGAAGAAATAGCCGAGATCATGTTCGACCCCGCCCGCGAAGGCGACTGGATGGGCAAAGGGGCGAAGGCCGAGCTGCTGACCCCCGGCCCGCTGGCGGTCGGCTCACGGGTCCGCCACGACGCCGGCATCTTCGGCTGGAAGATGTCCTTCATCACCGAGGTCAAGGCGATCGAACCGGGCCGTCGGCTGGAGATGGAGATCGTCGAAAGCGCCGACCACGGGGTGATCATCTATCTGATCGCACCGACCGCCGGCGGTTCGATCGCCACGATCCACGTACGCGACGAGGGCATGGCGCGAATGCCGCACGCGATCTGGGCTCGCAAGCAACAGGCCCAGGAAAGCCTTGCGCAGCTGGCGAAGACCATCAGCCGCGCCCACGCGGCCTGAAGCGAAATCCGATCCAAAATGCTCCAGCCTCGAACTAGCCGGCGATCGCGGTCTTGACCGCGGCCAGGCCCTCGGCCGCCTTGCTGGCGTCCGGGGCGCCGCCCTGGGCGAAGTCCGGGCGGCCGCCGGCGCCTTGGCCGCCCATGGCCAGCACGGCGGACTTGGCGAGTTCGGCGGCGTTGAACCGGGCCTGGGCGGCGCCGGTCACCGCCACGGCGACCGCCGCCTTGCCCTCGGCGACGCCGACCAGGGCGATGACCCCGTCGGCCACCTGCTTGCGGAACTCCTCGATGATCGGCCGCAGGTCCTTGCCGCCGACCCCGTCCATCACCCGGGCCAGCACCTGCACCCCGGCGATCTCTTCCGGCCCGGCGGCCGCGCCGCCCCCGCCGCCCATGGCCAGCTGGCGCTTGGCCTCGGAGAGCTCCTTCTCCAGCTTGCGCCGCTGAGCTTCGAGCGCCTCGACGCGAGCGGTGACCTCGACCACCGGGACCTTGAACTGGTCGGCCAGAGCCTTGGCGACCTGGGCCTGCTCGAGCAGCCAGCGGCGCGCCGCCTCGCCGGTCAGCGCCTCGATCCGCCGCACCCCGGCCGCCACGCCCTGTTCGGAGACGATCTTGAACAGGGCGATGTCGCCGGTGCGCGCCACATGGGTGCCGCCGCACAGCTCGACCGAATAGTCGCCCTCGCCGCCCAGCGCGCGGCCGAGCGCCAGCACGCGGACGGTGTCGCCGTACTTTTCGCCGAACAGCGCCATGGCGCCCTTTTCGATGGCCTCCTGGGCGCCCATGAGCCGGGTCTCGGCCGGCAGGTTCTGGCGCACCACGGCGTTCACCTCGGCCTCGATGCGGTCGATTTCCTCCGGCGTCACCGGCTGGCCGTGGCTGAAGTCGAAGCGCAGCCGCTCGCCGTCGACCATCTGACCCTTCTGCGTGACGTGCGGGCCCAGGACGTTGCGCAGGGCGGCGTGCAGCAGGTGGGCGGCGGAGTGATTGGCCCGCGTCGTCAGCCGGCGCTCGGGGTCCACCGCCAGGCGTACGCGCGCGCCGGGGGACAGCTCGCCCTGCAGGATCTCCAGGTCGTGGACATGCAGGTCGCCGGCCTGCTTGACGACGTCGCGGACCCGGGCGCGACCGATGCCGCCCGCGGCCAGGGGCCACTCGACCTCGCCCTGGTCGCCGGCCTGGCCGCCGCTCTCGGCGTAGAAGGAGGTGCGGTCGAACAGGGCCTGGACCCGCTGGCCCGCCGCCGCCCGGTCGATCTCCGCCCCGTCGGCCGCCAGCACCAGCAGCTCGGCGGTGGCCTCGGTGGCCTCGTAGCCGACGAACTCGGTCGGCCCCAGCCGATCGCGGATGGCGAACCATTCGGCGGCCGCGGCGACCTGGCCGGATCCGGCCCAGTTTTCCCGGGCCTGTTCGCGCTGGCGGTTCATCGCCGCGTCGAAGCCTTCCAGGTCGACGGTCAGCCCCTTGGCGCGGACAGCGTCCTGGGTCAGGTCGAGGGGGAAGCCGTAGGTGTCGTAGAGCTTGAAGGCGGTCTCGCCGGAGAGCACTGCGCCTTGCGCCAGGCCCGACGTCGCCTCGTCGAGCAGGCTCATGCCGCGCCCGAGGGTGCGGCGGAACCGCTCCTCCTCCTGGCGCAGGGTGTCGACGATGGCCGGCTCGGCGCGCCTCAGCTCCGGATAGGCCTCGCCCATCAGCTGCACCAGGCTCGGCGCCAGCCGGTGCATCAACGGCTCCTCGGCGCCCAGCAGGTGGGCGTGGCGCATGGCCCGGCGCATGATCCGGCGCAGCACGTAGCCCCGGCCCTCGTTCGAGGGGGTCACCCCGTCGGCGATCAGGAAGCTGGTCGAGCGAAGGTGGTCGGCGATCACCCGGTGCGAGGGCGTTGTGGCCGCATCGGGTTGGCCGATCTCGCGCTTGGCGGCGGCGATCAGGTCGCCGAACAGGTCGACGTCGTAGTTGTCGTGCACGCCCTGCATCACCGCGGCGATCCGCTCCAGCCCCATGCCGGTATCGATCGAGGGCTTGGGCAGGTTGGTACGATCGCCGTTCGCATGTTGCTCGAACTGCATGAAGACCAGGTTCCAGATCTCCACGAACCGGTCGCCGTCCTCGTCCGGGCTGCCGGGCGGGCCGCCGGGGATATGGGCGCCGTGATCGTAGAAGATTTCCGAGCAGGGACCGCACGGGCCGGTGTCGCCCATCGACCAGAAGTTGTCGGAGGTGGCGATGCGGATGATCTTTTCGTCCGGCAAGCCGGCGATCTTCTTCCACAGCTCGGCCGCCTCCTGGTCGTCGGCGTAGACGGTGACCAGCAGCTTGTCGACGGGGAGCGCGAACTCCCGGGTCAGCAGGGTCCAGGCCGCCTCGATCGCGCCGTCCTTGAAATAGTCGCCGAACGAGAAGTTCCCCAGCATCTCGAAGAAGGTGTGGTGGCGCGCGGTGTAGCCGACGTTGTCCAGGTCGTTGTGCTTGCCACCGGCGCGGACGCACTTCTGCGACGAGGTCGCCCGTGGCCAGGGGGCCGCCTCGGCCCCGGTGAAGTAGTTCTTGAACGGCACCATGCCCGCGTTGACGAACAGCAGGGTCGGATCGTTCTGCGGGACGAGCGGCGCCGAGGCGGCCACGGCGTGGTCCTTGCCCCGGAAATAGTCGAGGAAGTGGCTACGGATCTGGTTCAGGCTCGGCATCGATCGTCACGCGCAGGTCTGGAAGCGGCGAGCGGCTCGCCGATCCCCCGAAGGTGGGGACGGTTCGGCTTTAAGGCGCCCCTCCGCAAAGTGAAAGCCGGCAAGGCCCGCCTACGGGCAAGATGGCCCGGGCTGGAAGGCAGAATGAGGTCCAGCCAGAAGAAGGGCGTCTGGACCAAGTCCAGACGCCCAAGCTTCTCGTCGCGGCGCGCGCGGTTTGGGGGCGCGGCGCACCGGGTCCGGGGTGGCAGGGGGGAACCCGGCGCGCCAAGGCGCTGGCCGCAACGACGAAGCAAGACTCTATTTAGAGTTGCGATGGAAAAAGGGAAGACACTTAGTCACCAAAATATCGGCCAGCTAAGAAAAGAGAAGAAAAGGACGTCTGGGCGAGCCCAGACGTCCTCAGCACCTCCTCGCCGCCGCGACGCATTGGGGGCGTGACGCCTCGGGCCTGGGGTGGCAGGGGGGGACCCGATTTGTCAGGCGCGCGACGTGAGAAAGAACCTTTGCTGTATCTAAGATTGCGCCTCGAAAAAGGCAGTTTGACGACTGGCCGCCACATCTCCGCGGCCTTCGGCTCGCCCTGCCCCAATTTGGGCCGTCGCCGCTCCGCCTGAGGCAAAACCCGAGAGGGCAGAACTCAGCCTGGAGTGGAAAACCAAGGCGAAGCGCCAGGCGACGGCCGGCGTCCTGCGTCCCGCCCTCGCCGGGGCGGCGACAACCTATTCTTCGTCGCCCTCCGAGGGGCCGACCAGGAGTTCTTCCTCGATGATCTCTTTGCGGCCGCGCACTTGCTTCTCGATCTCCGAGGCGATGTCCGGATTGGCCTTGAGGAACTCGCGGACATTGTCGCGTCCCTGGCCGATCCGCTGGCTGTTCCAGGAGAACCACGAGCCGGACTTGTCGATCACGCCAGCCTTCACCCCCAGGTCGATGATTTCGCCCAGCTTGGAGATCCCCTGCCCGTACATGATGTCGAACTCGACTTCGCGGAACGGCGGGGCGACCTTGTTCTTGACGACCTTCACCCGGACGTTGTTGCCGATGATCTCGTCGCGGACCTTGACCGAGCCGGTGCGGCGGATGTCCAGGCGAACCGAGGCGTAGAACTTCAGGGCGTTGCCGCCGGTGGTGGTCTCCGGGCTGCCGTACATCACCCCGATCTTCATGCGGATCTGGTTGATGAAGATGACCAGGGTCTTGGCCTTGGAGATCGAGCCGGTGAGCTTGCGCAGCGCCTGGCTCATCAACCGGGCCTGCAGGCCGGGCAACTGGTCGCCCATCTCGCCTTCGATTTCCGCCCGCGGCGTCAGCGCCGCGACCGAGTCGATGACGATCACGTCGATGGCCCCCGAACGCACCAGGGTGTCGGTGATCTCCAGCGCCTGCTCGCCGGTGTCCGGCTGCGAGACCAGCAGGTCGTCGAGATTGACCCCCAGCTTGTGCGCGTAGGACGGGTCGAGCGCGTGCTCGGCGTCGATGAAGGCGGCGGTGCCGCCGGCCTTCTGCACCTCGGCCACCACATGCAGGGCGAGCGTCGTCTTGCCCGAGGATTCCGGCCCGTAGATCTCGACCACCCGGCCCTTCGGCAGGCCGCCGATGCCCAGCGCCAGGTCGAGCCCGAGCGAGCCGGTGGAGACGGATTCGATCTCCACGATCTTGCCCTTGTCGCCCAGCTTCATCACCGAGCCCTTGCCGAAGGCCCGGTCGATCTGGCTGAGCGCGGCCTCGAGGGCCCGCTGCTTGTCTCCGTCTTCTTTCGCCACGAGCCTCAACGCCGACTGAGTCATGTCCAAGCGCTCCCTATCCCACGATTCCGCCGGCCCGCCGCGCGCTGATGTGCGCCAAAGACGCCGCGCCGCGACCAGGCCCAACTCGTACCTTCTTTGTTCTAGGTTGGCAAGATGTTCTCATGTTCTTTTCATGGGTTCGACCGCTGGTGGGACTGCTCTTAGGTTTTGTCAGCGCGCGCTCTTTGAGATGTCGATGAGAGGGAGCCACACCGAGACACGCAGCCCTTTCGCAATCGCGTGACGCTTTCCCAATCCTGCTGACAAGGCCTGCATTGAATTTGCGGCGAAAAATTCCCGGCATTTTCGCAATTGGCGGCGATTGCGAAACCGATTGGGAAACCTGTCGACATCGGCAGTTGGTCTCCCTCGTCCGGGACGAACGCTTTCACCTTCGCTCGGACCTCGTGTTCCGTCACTTCCTCGTCAGGGACCGCATCGAGGACATGCTTGACGATGGCATCAAGCTCGCTGTCGGCGAAATCGCCGTCGGACGCCGCCAGGAACGAGAGCTGTATTATCTCGCCCCGCCACTCCTGAACTGCCGCCAGGGCGGGCGACATCGCCGCCGATGTGTCCGCGGTAAGATGGCGCAGGAGCGAATGGCTTGGCCAAGCCGTCCTCGTGGACTTCGCCGGTCGCAAGCGGCGCCGGTAGCGGACCTTGGGATCGCTCCAGGTTCCGGACGTTCCCACACTCACCAAGGGTCCGAAACGTAGAAGGAGCTGGGGTCAGCTCCCGCCTAGTTGGACGTTGGCTGTGCGTCCCTTGTCGAGGCTTCGGAATGCGCCTTCGAAGCGTCTCGTGAAAGTTGCGGAAGAACGGACCTTAGAATGAGGTTGGCCGCCTTATCGCCCCCCATGCTCGGCCCGGCATTGCTCGCGATGAGGGCGCCGATATCAGATCCTGGGACGAGGACAATCACCGCGTACCAGTTTCCATCCGACCCCGCGTGAGTGAGGGCGGGCCCCGGCACGCCAGCAACTTCGCCTTCCACCCCCCACGAAATACCAATGTCAGAACCGGGCGGTGCCGTTTGCAGGAGCTTGTATGTAGCTGGCTTCAGGAGTCGGCCACGCCCGTGCGCGCCCGCCAACTGGTCCATCGCGAACTTGGCCCAATCGGCAAGGCTCAGATGAATGTCGCCGGCGGGCGCGATCATCGCCGGGTTCTTGTCGGCTTGTCGTCCTACGCGACCATCCGAGTGCCCGACTGGCCCAGGAAGCGGTGGATCACCGAATCCGGCGGATCTCATCCCGAGGGGCACGAAGATCTCCCGCCGCACCAGCGTTTCGTAGGAGAGCGCCGTTGCGCGCTCGGCAGCGGCGGCGGCGATGACAAAGCCCGTGTTGCTATAGCTGAACTCCGAGCCTGGAGGGGCTACGGGCGCGTCCTGTAGCGCATGGGCGATATAGGCCGTCCGTTGCTCGGGTAGCGAACGTCGGTCCGAGAAGAAGTTTTGGAAGAACTGCGGATCGGAAGCGTCACGCGGAAGGCCGCTATGATGCGTAAGCAACTGCTTGAGCGTGACCGCCCGGTATTCGACGCGCATTGACGCCGCCAGATCTGGCAGCAATTTCGTCAACGGCTCATCCCAAGACAGGATTCCGCGGTCTACGAGCTTCGCAATCAAGGTCGCGGTGATCGGCTTGGCGCAGGAGCCGATCAGCCAGGAGTCCCCGGGGCGAACAGGGGTGCTAGTCCCAGCCCTTCGAACTCCCCGCACCGATAGGCCGTCGATGACCCCCTCGCGGATTGTCAATGCACCAACGGCGGGCGCATTACTCTCCCTAAGCGCGTCCTCCAGGATCGGGCCCAGGTTTGCAGCTCTGGCAGAGATCGACGTCAGCGATATGGCGGCCGCCAGCGCGCAGAACCGTTTTCCCATCTCTCGGTAGCCCCGCACAATCACTGGTGGAGTACCCTAAGTCCCCGTCGGTCGGTTCACAATCGCGGCCGTGCTGCGAACGCTCGCCCCCTAGCCGACCTCGGCAGCGACTGCTGTTCAGCCTAGTGGGCACGGGTCTCATTCGAGGCTTGGCGCCGATCCCGGCTCACGACCGAGGCTGTGTAAAAACGCGAAGCAGTTCAGACTCCTGACAATGCCGTGTCGAGGTGTCTGAATGACCCGCTTCGTCGAAGGTGAAGATCGCAGACAAGCGACGTTGCTTCCGAGTTGCCTTGATGACTACGTGGCCGAGGACAACCCGGCGCGAGTGATCGACGTCTTCGTCGACGAGCTGGACCTGCGGACCTTGGCCTTCGAAGTGATCCCCGCGATCACCGGCCGGCCCGCGTATCACCCTAGCACGCTGCTGAAGCTCTACATCTACGGCTACCTCAACCGAGTGCAGTCGAGCCGGCGGCTGGAGCGCGAGGAGCAGCGCAACGTCGACCTAATGTGGCTCACCGGCAAGCTGGCGCCGGACCACAAGACCATCGCCAACTTCCGCAAGGACAACGGCCTGGCGATCCAGGCGGCCGGCAGCCAGTTCGTGGTGCGGTGCCGGGAGATCGGTCTGTTCTCCCAGGCGGTCGCGGCGGTGGTGCGAACCCTTCATGCAGCTGCGCTCGCGCCACGGCCGGGGAGACATCAGTACGCCGCGAAGCTTGCGTTGGAGGCGTTATCCGTCGGCGACGAGCGCGACCATTTTGGACGGCATCGAGGACCCATTATAGCCCCGGCAAGGGGGGCATTGCACCGGAATACCCACTTCAGTCTCTCGCCGCGGGCGTGATCTGCCCCCCACAGCTGCTCGCCGCGCACTTTCAAGGCGAGGACTTCCTACGCCCCGACGCCGTTCACGATACCTACTGACCACCACGCTGCATCACTGGTGAAGCTTAGCCGACCAGCGCCGCGTTTCCTCCGCTCCCCCCGTTCCAACGGTCCGCTCGGTGGGAATTCAATGCTCGGCAGCGCCTATACTCATAATTTGTCTGACTTTCCGCTGTTCGCGCCACATTGCTTGAGGTGCCCCCAGCGACGCCTGCAACCGGGCCGCTCGTCGCCGGCCATGGTGTTCACGGGTATGTCCGAGTTAACGCTGTACCAAACCCTCAGGCACCCCTTAGGCGAATGCAGCTGCAACGTCCCGAACCCCGGATCCTGGAGTCCAATTGCTGACCCCGTGCGCCCAGGTTAGATTATTTTGAACCAATAAATCCCCTGGAGACAGGTTCACTATTACCATCGACCGAAAGAGTTCCGTTAGTGAGGAGCCAGAGTCCCAAACGCGCGATTGTGCGTCATAATCAAGCTGAATATCGCTCCTTACCCGCGGCTCCCTAAGAAGATCGTGTTTTCTGAGCAACTCCTCGAACTCTCTCCCGATCCCGCATTCTATGCGCCCGACGCTATCCCATAAGGAGTGCAGCTCTCGCCGTTGAATTTCACAATACGTCCTTTCCAGCGGCGCTAAGACGTCGAGAAGGGTGAGGTCGCGTATGTCCGACTCGTACTCCTTCAGAATAACATCATCGGCTTTGGGTTCACCGCCGGGCATCATCAACTTGTATCTAACTTTGGCTAACCACGCATCTCTCGGCGACAGCGCTCCACCCCTCATCTTGCCGCGCATCAACAGCTCACGCATACCCTCCCATTTCTCGCTCTCAGGGTTGACGTTCATCAGAGCCGTCGCGCCGCCATCGGTGGTGTTCGCGTGGCATAAGAACGCGGCGAGCTTCAGCGCCGTGAAGGTGCCGCCTTCAGAGTGTGGTGGGATGAATTGGTATTCGGAACGGGGATTTACTGTCATGAAATGCTTGCCAACCTGATGACGATGCCCGAGAACACCCGCAAGAGCGGCTTGAATTTCTAGACTCTCTGCTAACCCGAGATGGGTAGCGACATTTAGAACTATTCTATCCGCATGCTCAGGCTCTACGTTCCGCACTAGCGCGATCTGGTCATCGTCGAGTGCGCCCAGCACCCGAGGCAACAAGTTTCGGTCTTGAACGTCGAATACGTCCATACGGCTAAGGTCGTTATGTAACGTTGATCGCATGGGTCACCTCTTAACGTTTCACGATCACGCCTACGTTTTCTAGAATTCTTGTTCGAAATGCAAATAAAGGCGATCCGCCGATATGGCCTCAGACCGGCACCACCTCAAAAATTCGCTCGACTCGGAGATCTGAATACTGTCGTCAGTGTAGTTCATCCCCATCAGGTATCTCATCCATGGCTCCTGGCCCATCGCATAGACGAACACCTGGTTCGGTCGGAGCAAATCAACCAGCGCCCGCGCTCGGCTGCAATTTGCCCCGGACAGACGACGGGAGCTATCGACCCGCTTCGGAATCGGAGTCGAAACCAATGGGCCGTACAGCCAGCTCAGGGGCGCCCCAAAGCACTCCATCCCCACGAAGAGCACGTCCAGATCGCGAAGCCTTGGGCTAAGCCGGCGATAAACGTCGATATCTATTGCGTCGGAATCGACGAAGACGCCAATACGTCGCCCCCTGAGCTCAACTAAGGCGCAATGCTTGCTGTGCACATCAAGATCGCAGTGTTCGCCACTGAAAGGCAGCGCGGTGATCGATCCATCTAAAAGATCGAATGACTCTAGCGGCTCGAGCGTTTTGATCGCCCGATAGCCGAGATTCCGTAACATTCGGATCAGTGAAGGATCCGCTGGCTCTCCGTGATTATGCGGGGGGATTATCACCATGCCAACGCGTTCCCGAAGTTGCATGAGCAATTCGGGATGGAAATGATCCTGATGTCCGTGAGAAATGAACAAGATGTCGATCTGCCGCGGCAAATCTTCGATCTTCAAATGTGGGAGGGTGCCGTTCGCCTCGTTCGCCACCGTGGGGTCGATGAGGATCGCAACGCGTCCAGTCTCAATGAGCAAACACGCATGACCGAAGTAGCGTATACGTACGCCTGTACCTGAGTAGCGCTCTGCGAATCCTGGCCGTTCTTCTGAGAAGAAACCTGCGAGGGCGGTTGCGTCCCAGCCGCCTTCCGCTGCGAGTTCTTTCAAATTCACAGCGGATTGGCGGGATGCGCAGAGTGTATTCATCACCGCCGAACCGAATGGTCCCTTTACGAACATACCATCTACCCCAACCCCCAACCGGGGGGTGCTGAGAAAGAAGGGACGCTCGACATCGGGTTGGTGATGAAGGAAGATTTCCTGAGCGCCTGCATGGCCCATATCGTCTTCTTCGAACATTTCCTCGAGAAGACGCATTTTCGGGTGATGATTGAGGTCGTAGGCGAGCTCGATCAGGCCACGCAGCTGCTCGGGGGCCTGTAGCCTCAGCTCATCCAACGAAAATCCGTTCGCCGATTGCAGGACGGTGTCGAAGGCCCGAAACGCCGTGGCGAAAGCGAGCGCTTTGGAGCGGCGCGCCAAAGTCGTGTTCAGGTAGGTTTCGGCGGCGCCTACAGCGTCAACCGGAAGATCCAGGAACGGGCCGCCGTACATGGTCGGATCCGCAGCAGCAGCCGCATGGACGCTCGGCGCGGCGATGAATGATCGGACAGTTGGCAGATGCCTGAACGCAAGATTGAGTGCCTGTTGAGCAGGCGCGAGCTGATGCGGCCACGCATACCATCTGTCCACCAACGGCTCCAGCTTCACGCCAGACCTCAAGTATGCTTCGCCCTCCAAGACGCCGCGCGTTTGAATATTTTCATGTAATTCAATCACGGGTCAGTACTCCTCGCGTTCGCGACCGAGATGTTGGCATGGGCGGCCAATTGTTGAGACCGTCACATCACACATCAACTTAGAATGGAACGGTCGGCTTATGCCGCGATACCCGATTGCTCTGCAACATAGCTCGCTCTAGCGCGTCAGCCACTCGAACAACATATGGATAAGTCATCATCTGATGATGATCACCTTTCACCACATGAGTTTCTATATCTCCCACGAACATACCGGCCCAGGAACAATTGACGGAATCCTCTTCCTCTGACTTCACATACAATGCTCTGCTGGACACTGGTTTTGGCACGTGTGATCTGAGCGCATAGCGGTGACGCCTGAAAACACTATGCAGTCGTTGTAGCATCGCGATAGTCTCATTTCGATCACTAAGTGGGGAGAGAGCATCGGCCAAGGCAGCGTAGTCCCCTGGTACGATAATTAATATTCGGTCTTTGGCGGGAGAGGCAAATGTCGGTTCGACAACAAGGAGATTCATAAAGGCGGCCCAGTCTTGATCGTTCAAATCAGGTGCTTCGGTCGCCTTCGCATTCGGCGGAACACTGTCGAAAAGCGCGACGAGATCGACTGGCACACCAGCTTTGGTCAGCTGCACGGCGATCTCTTGGGCCAGGACGCCACCGAACGACCAGCCAGCCAAATTGAGTCGTTGTCCTGGTAGGCTCCGACGAATTTCTCGCGCGTAGGTTTGCGCAATATCGACGATCGTCGTCGCGCCGCGGAGTTGGTCTTCGAAAGCGAAAGCGTGGATGCCGAGAATTGTTTGCTCCGGATTTAAGTGTTCCACCAAAGCGTCGTAGTTCTGGAGGCCGCCGCCCAGCGCGTGAACCAACAACAGGGGATCGCCTCGCCCGGCTCGGAGTGGGATCAGCGTTATTGCAGATCGAGTCATCGAGGCGCTACCCGTGATCTCGACCGCGAAATCCGCCAGCACCGGCTTGGAGAAGAGCTGCGCCAAGCGCACCTCCGCCTGCAGGGCGCGCCCGACCCTGGAGAGCATTTTGATCGCCAGCAGGGAGTGTCC
>Ga0207641_10000066_pt1 | contig 155638 bp, 147 predicted proteins | sample KBSSwiS62_FD_184306 | JGI IMG/M metagenome (GOLD analysis project Ga0207641, IMG submission 184306) | Switchgrass rhizosphere microbial communities from Kellogg Biological Station, Michigan, USA - KBS Switchgrass S6-2 (SPAdes) (version 2) | ecosystem: Host-associated > Plants > Roots >... | reverse complement strand
CTTGTTGTCGGCTCGCTAGCTTTGCGGGGTGACCAACGCCGAGATCGCCGCCGCCCTCGACGAGCTTGGAGCGCTCTACCAGCTCGACGGCGCGGTCAAATACAGGGTGCTCGCCTACGGCACCGCGGCGAAGGCGATCCGCGAAAGCCCGGTTTCGGTTGCCGACCTCGCCGCCGCCGGACGGGCGACCGAGGTCCCCGGCGTCGGCAAGACGCTGGCGGAAAAGATCGACGCGCTGCTGGAGACCGGCGAGATTCCCGCCGCGGTGAAGTTGAAGGCGAAGTTCCCGCCGACCTTGGTCGAGGTGATGGGAGTGCCGGGGGTGGGGGCAAAGACGGCCCGCCGCCTCTTCGACGAGCTCGGCGTCGCCACCCTGGAGGACCTCAAGCAGGCAGCCGAGGGGGAACGCATCCGCGATCTGAAGGGCCTCGGGCCGAAGGCCGAGGAGAACGTCCTGGCCGGGCTGGAGCGCCTCGGCGACCCCGGCGAGACATCGGGCCGGGTACTGCTTTCGATGGCCCGGCCGATTGCCGAGGAGCTGGCGCGAGAGCTGCGCGAGCATCCCGCCGCCGATCGGGTCGAGGTTGCCGGCTCGGCGCGGCGTTGGGCTGAGACCTGCAAGGACATCGACTTGATCGCGACGGCGGACGATCCCCAGGCGCTGGCCGAGCATCTCGTTGCCAGTCCCCTGATCACGGCCGCCGGCAGCCCCGGTCCCAACGGTGTGCGTGCCCAGACCCAGAACGGGATCTCGGTTGACCTGCGGATCGTCGCCCCCGATGCCTTTGGCAACCTGCTGCAGCACTTCACCGGCTCCCAGGCCCACAACGTGCAGATGCGCGAGGCCGCGGTGGCGAACGGCCTCTCGGTCTCCGAGCACGGGATCACCGAGGTCGAGAGCGGCAAGGTCGAGCGCTGCGCCAGCGAGGAGGCCGTCTACGAACGCCTCGGCTACGCCTACATCGAGCCCGAGCTGCGCGAGGGTCGCGGCGAGCTGAAGGCGGCCCAGGAGGGGAAGCTCCCCGACCTGGTCTCGGTCGAGGACATCCGCGGCGACCTGCACTCCCACACCACCCTCTCCGATGGGCGCAACACGCTCGAGGAGATGGCCGACGCCGCCCGCGATCGCGGCTACGCCTACCTGGCGATCACCGACCACTCCGCCAGCCATGGCTTCGGCGATCACGTCACCGCAGAGCGGCTCTGGGAACGGATCGCCGAGGTCGAGGCCTGGAACAAGGGCAAGCGCGGCTTCCGCCTGCTCGCCGGCTCGGAGATCAACATCGGCCTCGACGGCTCGCTCGACTACCCCGACGACGTCGTCGAAGCGCTCGACTGGGTCGTCGCCAGCGTCCACACTTCCTTCGCGATCGCCGAGAAGGAGATGACCACGCGGGTGCTGGCGGCGATCGAGAACCCGCAGGTCGACTGCATCGGCCACCTCACCGGCCGCCTGATCGGTCGCCGCGAGCCCTACGGGATCGACATCGAGGCAGTGGCCGAGGCGGCGGCGCGCACAGGCACGATGCTGGAGATCAACGGCAACCCGAATCGGCGCGACCTTTCCGAGCAGCACGCGCGGCTCGCCGCGGAAGCGGGGGTAACGATCGTGCTCAACACCGATGCGCACGGGGTCGAGACGCTGAACAACATCGCCTATGCGGTGGCAACGGCGCGGCGCGCCTGGCTGACGGCGGATCAGATCGCGAACACGCGAGGGTGGAGCGACTTCAAGAAGCTGCGTAAGGGGTAGGAGGGTAGGGGCCGTTTCGTCGGTTCCCGAGCACCGCCCAGGGCGGTGCTAATCGAGTGCCGCTTCGCGGCTGAGAGGCACTCTGCGGAGCCGCTTCGCGAGGAACCGACGAAACGGCCCCGACCCTCCTTTGCTCGGCGCTTATTCCAGAGCGAATACGACGCGGACGGATGCGGTGACGGTGGAGGCGCCCGGTTTGGTCGGCGGAGCTGGGGAAGGGCTGCGGGGGCCCTTTGTGTCGGCGCTGCGCTCGGTGGGGATGACTTCTGTGGCTTCTTCGATCGTGAGGGCTGGGCCTAGGGTCGCTCCGGCTCGGGTGGCCAGGGCTGACGCCTTTGCCTTGGCTTGATCGAAGGCGATCAGCAGGGTGTTGTTGTAGGCGAGGTCGGGGTTGCTGGGGAAGAAGTTGGGGCCGCGGGTGCTGGTTGCGCCGGCGGCGACGGCGGCGTTGACGAGTTCGCCGGCGCGGTCGGGCTGGTGCAGGATCACGCTGACACCCTCCGCTGCGCGCCAGACGGTGTGTTTGCCGCGGGTCGTCTTGCGGACCGAGATTTCGCCGGTCGTTAGGTCGCCGGCGCCGATGCCGGGGATGGTCTGGGCGGCGGCGATGACGGCGCGCAGGCGGATCGCGACGATTCGCAGGGCGGCCCCGCGGGACTCGCGTTCCTTGCTGACCGAGAAGCCGAGTTCGGCCGCATCGTTCGGCACTTGCTGCGTAGCCGAGCCCTTGACGGTGATAGTTCGGTCCAGCGCCGAGGCCGTCGCCGGAACGAGCAGCGCAAACGCCAGGACCGTGAGCACGACTAGGGATCGGCGGTTCATGAGTCCAAGCTACCCGCAGGCGCGGAAGTCACTCAGGCGTCTGGCCGCAGCGTGCGCAGGCCGGGGGTGCGGACTAGCTGGATTGGGCGCAAGGCCGAGTTGGGGACGACGTAGAACTTGACCCCGTCGCGCTGCTCGATCGCCAGCACCGCAGGCTCGCGGCTGTGCCAGGCAAGCGAGACGAGCAGGGCGTAGCCGGCGCCGATCGCGGCGACGCCGGGGAAGAAGGCGCCGAGTGCGCCGGCGAGGATTGCCGTCAGGGCAACCGGCCATAGGCGCGCGAGAGCGATGCGTGTGGGCGTCTCGGAGGGCAGCGAGGTGGCCATACGGGCGCGGGCGAGGGCATCGCGGACGCCGTCGCGAGCGCGGCTCGGGCGGCCGAGGTAGAAGCCGACGATGAGGGCGATCAGCCACCAGGTCGCGGCAACGATCAGCGTCCTCGTGTCGCTGTCGCGGTTGGCGGCAACCGCGGTGATTGCCGCCAGGGCGGTGGCCTCGGCCCCGGTGAGCAGGACGGTCACGCGCAGCAGGTCGGTGTAGGGCATTGGCTACTCCGCCAGCTTCTCGAGCATCGCCAGCCAGCCCTGCGGTCCGTCGACGAAGAGGTCCGCCTCTTCGGACAGCTCGGGTGGCGCTTCCGGGGAGATCACGCCGACGCAGACGCAGGTCTCCAGCTCGCCTTCGTCGCGCAGCTCGCGCAGGCGCCGGAAGGCGTCGAGGTCGGTGCGGTCATCGCCGGCGTAGACGGCTGCCTTGACCCCATCGGTGGCGAGCAGCGCCGCCACCGCGGCGTCCTTGCCGCCACCGCCGACTGGGCGCAGCTCCAGCACCTTGCGGCCCCAGCGCGGTTCCAGCTTGGCCCGGCCCGCCTCGGCGGCGATCTCGTGAGCGCGCGCCTCGGCGCCGCGCTCGTCGTCGGCGCCGCGCCAGTGCAATGCCTGGATCGGGCCCTTGTCCTCGCGACGCAAGCCGGCGGCCGTCAGCTCCTCGGGGTCGAGGCCGCCGATGAACTCGATCGCGCTGCGCTCCTGGCCGCCGAGTGCGGGATCGAGTCGCGGCGCCCCGTCGCCGGGCAGCAGCAGCTCGAGCCCATGATTGCCGGCGTAGGCGATGCCGTCGACGCCGACCAGCCGCCGTGCCTCCAGCGCCTGGCGCCCGGAGATGCAGCCGACCAGGCCGAAGCGCCCGCTCAGCCCCTGCAGCAGCTCCGTCGCCCGCTCCGGCACGGCGGCTTCCTCGGGCCGTTCGGCGATCGGCGCCAAGGTGCCGTCGACGTCGGTGAGGATCGCGGCGCGGGCGGGGTCAGCGCGCAAGAACTCCAGCTGGGAGTAGCTGGAGCCGCCCCCTGTCTCAACGTCGGCGGACACGCCTCTAGTATCGCGGCACAATGGCCCCGGGACCGGCACTGCCTTCTCACCACATCCTCAAGCTCGCCGCGATCGGCACCCTGGCGGGAATCTTTAGCGGCCTCTTCGGAGTCGGCGGTGGCACAGTCATCGTCCCCCTGCTGATCTTCTGGTTCGGCTACGGCGAGCGCTTGGCGACCGGCACTAGCCTGGCGGCGATCGTGATGATCGGTCTACTCGGCGCGGTCGCCCAGGGCGGGATCTACGGCAACGTCCACGTCGTCACCGGGCTGCTGCTTGCGATTCCGGCAATCCTCGGGGTGCTGATCGGCACCGCCGTTCAGCAGCGCATCTCCCAGCGCGCCGTCTCCCTGCTCTTCGCCGCCCTGCTGATCGCGATCGCGATTGAGCTGATCCTCTCGTGAACATCGCGCTTGCGGCTCTGATCTGCATGGCCGGCGGTTTCACCGGTGGCATCGTCGGCGTCGGTGGCGGCGTGCTCTTCGTGCCGGCGCTGACTGTCTGCATCGGCCTCAGCCAAGTGGAGGGAGAGTCGACCTCGCTGCTGATGATCGTCATCGTCGCCCTGATCGGCGCCATCCGCCAGAACTCCTACGGCAACGTCAACGTCCGCAATGCCGTGATCGTCGGCGCCCTCTCGCCGCTAGGGGTCCTGATCGGGGTGGGGATCGCCAACCACGTTTCCGAGCGCGTTCTGCAGCTCTCCTTCGCGGCGCTGGCGCTCTTCATTGCCTACCGGCTGGTTCGCCGGGCGCTGGCAACGCCGGCGTAGCCGTTTGCCGGCGGGCGCGGGTGCGGGCCATCGGTAGTCTCAAAGTGTGGATTCACTTCGCTGGGAAGGCGATGTCCCGCAGCTCCGCAACCCGATTCTCGTCTGCTCATTTCGGGGCTGGAACGACGCTGCCGCAGCCGCCTCGACCGCTGTAGGCGCGGTCGGCGACGCCTTCGACGCGGAGCTGATCGCCGAAGTCGATGCCGAGGACTACTTCGATTTTCAGGCGACCCGGCCGACGATCGTCCTCAGCGAGGGCCAGGCGCGTCGCATCGACTGGCCGCAGAACAACCTGATCGCCGCCCGCGTGCCCGCCGCCGACCGTGACCTGGTGCTGCTCGACGGCACCGAGCCCAACCTGCGCTGGCGCACCTTCTCGGAGACGATCGCCACCGCCGCCGACGCGCTCGGGGTCGAGATGGTGATCACGCTGGGCTCGCTGATCGCCGAGGTCTCCCACACCCTGCCGGTGCCGATCACCGGCCTCGCCTCTGACGAGAAGCTGGTCGAGGAGCTCGACCTGCAGCGCTCCAGCTACGAGGGGCCGACCGGGATCGTCGGCGTCGTCCACGACTGCTGCCGCCAGGTTGGGATGACCTCCGCCTCTCTCTGGGCAGCGGTCCCACACTACGTCGCCGCGGTTCCCAACCCGAAGGCCGCCCTTGCCTTGCTGCGCCGCCTCGAGGGCCTGACCGGTATCGCGGTCGAGGCGGCGGAGCTGGAGGAGGAAGCGACCAGCTACGAAGACCAGATCAACCGCGCGATCGCCGCCAACCCCGAGATCGAGGAGCTGGTCGAAAAGATCGAGACGGAGCAGGAAGATCAGCTCGAGGATCCCGAGGACCTTCCCTCGGCGGACTCAATCGCCCGCGATTTTCAGCAGTTCCTGCGCCAGCAGGGCGATCAGTAGCGCTAGCTCTCGGCGGCTGGGCAGACCAGCCGGTAGTCGCACCAGCTGCAGGTGGTGGGAGAGGGCCGCGGCTCGAAGTCCTGCCCGAGCACTCCCTCGCCGACCTCGAGCACGGTGCGCTCGACCCGCTCGGCGTCGTCGGGCCTGATCGGCGCGGCGACCTTGTCGGCGTCGAGCACGTAGTAGTAGCTGGCGCTGCTCGCCTCCAGGTCCCAGGCCTCGCGGGCGGCGAGCCGGTAGAGGGCGAGCTGCAGGTCGCTCTCCAGCTCCGCTTCGCTCTTGCGCAGGCCGGTCTTGTAGTCGATCAGCTCGTAGCTGCCATCGGCCAGGCGGTCGACGCGGTCGACCCGGCCGCGCACGTGATGGGGCCCGATCCGGATGTCGAACTTGCGCTCCAGCCAGACCGGTTCCCCTTCGGCCTCGCTCTCGTGCTCCCAGTAGAGCCGCATCGCCTCGCGGGCGCGGTCGCGGAACTGCAGCTCGTCGTCGCTGGTGCCGAAGCCCGAGCGCCGCCAGCCAGCCTCGAAGAGATCCATCAGCTGCTCCAGCCCTTCCCCCTCGTCCTCGTCCGAATCCTTGTGGAAGCGTTCCAGGACGCTGTGGATGAGGATGCCGAAACGCTGGTTGATCGTCGGCTCCTGGGGGATGCCGAAGACGCGGCGGAACTTGTACTTCAGCGGGCAGGTGAGGTAGAGGTCGAGGTCGGAGGCCGAGAGGCTGAGGGAGCCGTCGCCGCGGCGCGGCAGGAAGGCTTCCAGGGAGGGCTCGTGGCGAGCGGCGATCAGCCGTCGCCGGCCGTCGCGCTCGTGCTCGGAGTCGAGCAGGTAGGCGTCGAGCGGCGAGGCGTCGAGCTCGGCCTGCTGCTCAGGGGTGGCGACCTGGCGCAGCAGGCCGTTGACCGCCTCGATCGCCTCCGCCGTCGGCTCCTCGCCGGGCCGCTGCGCCAGCGCCGCCAGCTTCAGCAGCTCGAGGTGGCGGGCGATTGCCCGGGTCACATCGACCACCGTGTCCAGGCGCGGCTCCGAGAGCTCCCGCCCCGCCTTCCAGGACGCCTCGAGAACCTCCTCGCGCAGCTTGCGGTAGGTCGCGTGCAGCCCCTCCGCCGGGCCGAACAGCTCCTCCTCGTGCAGCTCCTCCCCCTCGCGTCCGGCCTCGTCTCCTTCGGCGCCGATCCGGGAGAGGATCAGTGAAGAGCGGGCCTGGGCGTTTTCGGATTCCAGCCCGAGCACGAAGACATGCTCGAACTCCATGCCCTTGGCCGCGACGCGATCGAGGCCTCTGACAGCCCCCGGTGAGGGCGGTTCGTGGCCGCCCTCCGGCGCCACGCCGGCCTCGGCGACGGCGCTCAGGTAGCGGACGAACTCGCGCGTTGAGCCGTGTGGCTCGCGCCGTGCCCAGGCAGCCGCGAGCTCGGCCAGCCGCGAAAGGCCGAGCAGCCGCTCCGCCACCTCCGGCTCCGCCGCGAAGAGCCGCTGGCGGCGCAGGCCGACTCGCTCGATCAGCCGCCTGACGAAGACGTCGGCGCGACGTTCCTCCATCGCCGCCGATGCTTCTCCGTAGAGCTTGAGGAAAGACTGGATGCGCTCCCGTCCCTCGGGGGGGATCTGCGGACTTTCCAGCGCCGCTTCGCAGGCGGAGACCATGTCGACCTTGCGGCGGCGGGAGATCGTCGTCAGGCGCGCCAGGTCGGTCGAGCGCAGTTCGACCGGCGGCCTGGTCAGCGCCCGTGCCGCGGCTGCCGAGTCTTCGGGGTCGGCGAGCACGCGCAGCCAGGCAATCGCATCGCGAACCTCGGGGCGCTGGAACAGTGCCGCGGGGCCGGCCATGTGGAAGGGGATGCCGCGCTCCTCCATTGCCGCGGAGACGGCGCCACCGGCGATCACCGGCTCGTCGACCAGCACGCAGATGCTTTCCGGCGAGCTGCCAGCGGCGAGCAGGTGCTCGGCTTCCCGCGCCACCGCCTGCGCCTGCGCCCGCTCGTTGCTGCAGCACCAATGGCGGACCTGTGGATCGCGAAACACCTTTTCCAGGATGAGAACGCTCGGCTGCGGGTCCTGTCGCGGGTGAGGGGGGGTCTGCGGGCGGGTCAAAACCGTCCTCGACCCCCCCTCGCCCACGCCACCCGCAGGAGGGGCGTTTTCGGCGTAGAGGTGATTCGGATTCTCAGTCGAGAGCTTCGAGAGGATGGCCCGTTGCGCGGTGCTTGTGTCCTCGTACTCGTCGACCATTATGTGGATGAAGCGGCTCGCTATCTCGGTGCAGATATCGGGACGCTCGTGCAGCAGTTTGTTCAGGGCGAGGAAGACGTCGCCTTGATCGAGGTTGCCCGAGTCGGCGAGGATGCGGTCGTGGGCGGCGCAGAACTCGGCCAGGTCGGGCTCGGGGGGCTCCGAGCCGGCCTTCAGCGCGTCGATCTGCTCGAGCAGCCGCGCCAGCAGGCCGGCGGGGTTGCCGCGGATCTGGTGGTTGCGAAGAGGAAGGTCGTCGATGCGGTCGAGCAGGATCGCCAGGCGCTCGGCCGGGCCGAGGACAGCGAAGAAGGGGTCGAGGCCGGCGGCGGTCGAGTGCTCGCGCAGGAGGCGCTCGCCAGTGTCCTGCCAGGTGCCGATCCAGAGTTCCTCGTAGGTTCCGTCGAGGAGCGCTTCGACGCGCTGGTGCAGATGCGCGGAGCTGGCCTCGGTCGAGGCCAGGACGAGGATCCGGCCGGGGCTTGTGCCCTCCCCGGCCAGTCGCGTCAGGCGCCGGGCCAGGGCCTCGGTCTTGCCACTGCCGGCCGGGCCGATCAGCAGCAACGGGCCCTCGCCGTGCTGGACGGCGCGTTCCTGGGCCTCGGCGAGGGCGAGCATGGTCCAACGCTAGCGAGTGCGCGGCCTCCATAGGATGGCCTCCGTGGACGTTTTCTCCGCAGACTGGCTGGGAATCTGCCGACGGGCAGTGGTCGCGCAGCGGGCGATCTTCGACGAGGTGCGTGGAATCGAGGCCCGCACGGCCTACGAGGGAGTCGGCGAGGGCGGCGATCACACCCTGGTAATCGACCGCCGCTGTGAGGACACGGTCTTCGCCGAGCTGGAGGTGCTGGCCGCCGAAGGCGCTTCCTTCGTCGCTGTCTCGGAGGAGCGGGGAGAGGTCAGCTTCGGTTCCGGCGGTTCGGCCCGAGTCGTGATCGACCCGATCGACGGCTCGCTCAACGCCCGCCGCACCCTTCCCGCCCACAGCCTCAGCATCGCCGTCGCCTCCGGCGACTCGATGGCCGCGGTCGAGTTCGGCTACGTCTATGACTTCGGTGCCGACGAGGAGTTCAGCGCCCGCCGCGGCGAGGGAGCGGCACTGGACGGCGAGCGGATCGCCGTCGGCGCCGACGGCGAGGGGAAGCTGGAGCTGCTCGGCCTGGAGTCGGCCGAGCCGGAGCATGCCCTGCAAGCCCTGGAGGCACTGGCGGGCAAGGTCTACCGCCTGCGCGTGGTCGGCTCGATCGCGATTACCGCCGCCTATGTCGGTGCGGGCCGCTTCGATGCGATGCTCAGCCTGCGTCCCTGCCGCTCGGTCGACATCGCAGCGGCGCAGCTGATCGTCCGCGAGGCGGGCGGCGAGGTGGCCTTCGGCGATCTCGCCCTGGAGGACGCCAGGCTCGGTCTCGATGCCCGCTACACGATTGCTGCAGCCGCCGGGGAGCGCGGCTTGGCGATCGCCTGCTCCGCTCAGTAACCCTTCCCCATCACGGGTTTAGAACAGGTGTTCGCTAAGAACGTATGTTCGTTAGACTGGCGAACCTCCTTAGGCAGGAAATCCGAGATCGAAGGGATTCATCTTTCATGGCAACGCAGACCAAAAGCAGTAAAAGCAACGGCGCAAAGCCGAAGCCAAAAGCAAAAGCTGAGACCAAGAGCGCAACCAAAGCTTCCGACAAGAACCAGGCCCGCACCGTCGCCGAGAGCGCGGTCGACCTTCCGGTCGGCGCCGTCCTCGTCGTCAGCGACCGTATCTCTGACCTGGTTGAGCCCTTCAGCGGCCGCACCGCCGCCGAAAAGCAGCTCAAGTCCTACCGCACCCAGCTACGCCGTCAGGTCAAACGGACCGAGCGCCGCGGCGCCACCGCCCGCCGTAAGGCGACCACCGAGGCGCGCAAGACCCGCAACCGGGTCGAGCGAGAGGCCCGCAAGCACCAGCGCACGGTCGAGACGACCCTGAAGCGCAACCGCAACGAGCTTGAGGAGCGGGTGCGCAAGGCAGTCGACTTCCTGCCGGTCTAAGCCGGCCTTAGACGCCCCGCACGGAAACCGGCGTTGAGCTGGCTGGCTCGAAGGGCCAGCCAGCTTGCGCCGGGGCGAGGGCGCGGAACTGGAAACGCGCGCCACGGCTGTCGTCGTCGGCGAAGCGGTAGGCGTAGTGGAAGCGTCCGCGCGGGTCGGTCTTGATCGTGCGGAACTCCGACCAGGGCAGGCCCGGGAGGCGGAACTGGAGTTGCACGGTCTTGCCCTCGGCCGGAATCGAGGCACCCGCGGTGGCCACACTGCCACTGAACACAACCGGACGGCCGCCCACCTCCGCGATCGGGGCGGAGACACGCATGCGCACGCCACCGCGCACTGCCAGCGCCATCGAGTGGCTGGTTGAGCCGCGCAGGGTCGCGCTTGGCGGCGCGACGGCGAAGACCTGGCGGCTGGGCCCTGGCGCCAGGCGAACCTCGAAGCCGCCGCTGGCGGCGGTTCTCGCCGTGGAGATCCGTTCCCGCGGGATTGCGCCGCTCGCGAAGCGCTCGATCACCCGCACCGTGGCGCCCGCCAACGGCGCCTGACGGCCGGCGAGCAGGTGGCCACCGAACGTCACCGCCCGCCCGTAGGGCACGAGCCGTCGACCGGAGTCGGTGAGCAGCGTCGTCGCGACCTTCAACGGGCTGCGCAGTCGCATCGCCGAGCCGCCGCCGCGGCTGACGGTGGAGGCGGCGTTCCCCGCCGCGTCGTAGGCGGTCGCCCGAAATTCGTACTCGCCGGCCGGGTAGGCCTCGGAGTCCCAGCGGGCGCGCAGCGTCCCGCCCGAGAGCTCGGTCGGCAGCGCCGCGAAGCGCTCCCCCGAACCCACGCGGCGAACCGCGATCGAGCCGCTGCCCCGATCGAGTCCCGAGAGCGAATCGGATGCGGTCGCTTCGATCCGCTCTGGATCGCGCGGGTCCTGTGCGTTGGCGAAGGTGACGCGCGGGGCATCGCGGTCGATCCACACGACGGCCGAGGCGGGCGGATCGTTCGGGTGGCCGTTGGTTGAGCCCCCGTCGGCGACGTTGCCGACGCTGTCACGGGCGTAGTAGTCGACCGTATGAAGGCCGGAGTCGATCACGGTGGCGCTCACCGTGCCACCGCTGGCGAGGATCGGCGCGCCGCCGTCGACGCGGATCGCCGTGGATGGCCCGCCCGCTCCCGCCGCGGCCATCCCCGATGCGGAGTCGCTCGCCGTCGCCGTCAGTCGCAGCGGCCGGCTCGACCAGCCATCGACGAGGCCGCCGAGAACGGTCACCGGGTCGGTCTTGTCGACCATCAGCGTGGCGCTGCCCGGCACGATTGACCGCATGCCGGAACCGGAAACCGCGAGGGAGTGGACGTAGCTGGTTCCCTCGGGAAGATCCGCGATAGAGATGGTGTCGCCGGCGATGCCGCCGCGCAGGTCGGTCTCGGCTTCGCTGCAGCCGTACTGCCCTGCGCACGGGATGCCGCCGCCGGTCGGCTCGATCGAGACGGCGTAGCCGCGGATTCCGGAGAGCGGCTGAGGGTCGGCGGGGTGGGAGAGGTGGAGCGCGTAGGGAAAGTCGGCACGGCCGATCCAGCCGCCACCCGCAAGTGGCTCGACGTGTGCCGGTCGGGAATCGTCGAAGCGAAGCTTCGCGCTCACCGGAGCTCCCTCGGTGCCTTCGCCGTCCTCGAGCCAGACCTCGGCGGTGTAGATGCCGGGCATCGGCGGCACGGCGAGATTCTGAATCGACGTCGCCGGCCAGCCCAAGATCGTCTCAGCCCGCGTTGTCCCTCCGAGCGAATTGAGCAGGCGATAGTGGACCGCCGCGACAGGCTCGGGTGGGTTGGTCCAGCGCAAGGCGAAGCTGGTCTCGGCGTGCCAGCTCTCTTCGCCGTCGTCGACACCCAGGTCGAGCGGCTGCAGCGCCGCCGCAGCCGCCGATGCGCACGCCAAGGCAACGAGCGCCAGGAGCAGTCCAACCACCGCCGCGGTGCAACGCGCTACGGCTGCAATACGGCCGTAAGACGTTGCACCGGAGGTTTCCGCGGATCCGTTCACGGCCCGAACTCCCCGGCCGCTGAACCGCTTGAAGGCGCCGCGATGTTTGGACTGGCGCTTTCGCCAGTGCTCGGCGGGGCTGGCGTTGGTTCTGGCGCCGGCGGCGTTTCGTATTCGACCGCCCCGGCTGGGACGGCGCTCGTTTCGGTGACCGCGGCCTCGACCTTGGCCGGTTTCTCGGATTGCGCCTTTGGCTCCCGAGTCGTTGGCGGCGTCGACTCTTTGCGTTCCGCTTCTTCTCCCGTCGGCGTCGCTGGCTCTTCGGCGGCACGTTCGATCGGCGCCTCGGCGGAGTGCCGCGGCGAAAGGTCGAGTGGGGTCGGCACCACTCCCGTCGCCACGCAGGCCGCGCCGCCGGCAGCGCCGACGCAGATCGCCAGCAGCTTCGCCAGGCCCGCCGCGCCGATTCCGCGGGCGCCGCCCGCCGCGGCGACCTGCGCTGCCGTTGAGTCTCCCGTGCCGTCGATCCCCGGCAGCCGCGATCCCAGACCGGCGAGAAAATCGTGGGCGCGCTCGAGCAGCGAGCGCGAAGGAGGCAGCGCTGGCGCCAGCGCGATGGCGATCCGCGGCGCCTCGCGGTAGGCGCGCATCGTCGCGCGGCAGGCGGCGCAGGCGCGCAGGTGCTCCCGTACCGTTGCTGCGTCCTCCGGCTTTGCTTCGCCATCGCAAAATGCCGACAGCAGCGGTTGCAGCTCGCGGCAGCGGCTGCCGTCCTCGCTGCTGGAGAGGAAGCTGCGGAAGCGGTTGCGCCCCTCGGCCAGGACCCTGTTGATCTTCGTCTGGCTGAAACCGGTCAGCTCGCCGATCTCGGCGTAGGAGTAGCCCTCGGCCAGCAGGGTCAGCGCCCGTAGCTCGGCCGGCTTCAGCGCTCTCAGCGCCTCGCGGCTGCGGGCTATCGCCTCGCTGCGCTCCGCCCGCTCGTCGGGGCCATCGGCGGTTGCCGGGATCAGCGCCACCGGATCCGTGCTGTCACCCGGCCGAGGGCCGGCAGCGTGGTAGCTAGCAGTTCGCTGGCGGCTCTCCCGCACCGCCATCGCCTCGTGCTTGGTCACGGTCTGGGTCCAGCGGATCAGCTCGCGCAGGTCGGTCGTCGGCGCTTTGGTCAGGACGATCTCCAGAGCGCGCTGGTAAGCGTCCTCCGCATCCTCGGCGTCGAGCGAGTAGCGGCGTGCTGTGCGCTTCAGCGCGGACTCGTGCTTGGCGACGATTTCCACTGCGGCTCGCTTGCGGGCGGCGTCGTTCTGCGAGCGCGCCAGGTCGTCTCGTCCGAGCCGTTCCCCCCTCGCCGCTGTCGGTTGCCGTCCCTGGCTCATCCCGCTGTGTTCCCCTGCACCGGTTCAGATCTGCCTTCCAAACATGTCGATCCAATCCCGGCGCGACAGCGAGTTCTCCCCCCGCCTGGACGAGTGACCGGGTAATGAATGCGCAAATTGCGTGAATTGGGGCGGGGCGGCGGAACCGCCGAGCGGCCGATAGCATCAGCGGCGATGAGCACCTGCGTAGTAACCGGCGGCGCCGGCTTCCTTGGCTCCCACCTCTGCGAGCACCTGCTCGGCAAGGGGCACAAGGTGATCTGCATCGACAACCTGGAGACGGGCTCGCTGCAGAACATCGAGCACATCGAGGACCCGGCGTTCGACTTCCGCCACATCGACATCATCGAGCACGTCGACATCCCCGAGGACGTCGACTTCGTCTACCACCTCGCCTCGCCGGCGAGCCCGATCGATTACCTGCGGCTGCCGCTGCACACGCTCAAGGTCGGCTCGCACGGTACCCACCACATGCTTGGCGTCGCCAAGTTCAAGCGCGCCCGCTTCCTGATCGCTTCGACCAGTGAGGTTTACGGCGACCCCCAGGTCCACCCGCAGACCGAGGACTACTGGGGCCACGTCAACCCGATCGGCCCGCGCGGCGTCTACGACGAGGCGAAGCGCTACGCCGAGGCGATGACGATGGCCTACCACCGCCAGCAGGGCGTCAATACCTCGATCGTCCGCATCTTCAATACCTACGGGCCCCGCATGCGCGCCCACGACGGCCGCGCGATTCCGACCTTCCTTCGCCAAGCGCTTGAGGACCGGCCGCTGACCGTCTTCGGTGATGGCTCGCAGACCCGCAGTTTCTGTTACGTCGACGACCTGATCCGCGGCATCGTCGCCCTCGCCGAGTCCGACCAGCACTCGCCGGTCAACATTGGCAACCCCAACGAGTTCACCTTGCTGGAACTGGCAAAGGCCGTGATCGAGGTGACCGAGTCGCGCTCGGAGATCATCTTCGAGCCCCTTCCCACCGACGATCCCCAGCAGCGTCGGCCCGATATCGGCCGCGCCCGTGACCTGCTCGGCTGGGAGCCGAAGATCGAGCTGCGCGAGGGCCTGCAGAAGACGATCGAGAGCACAAGCGTCGAGCGTCTTATCGGCGCCTCCGACTAGGCGGCGATCGGGGCGCTGTCGCCGTTGCCGTTCGGGACCGCGGTCAGGCCCGGGGAGCCGGCGCTGTAGAAGGCCAGGGAGGTCGGGACGTTGCCCAGCTCTTGCTTCATCTTGGTCAGGGTGCGCTTTGCCGCGGTCTCGGTTGGCCAGCCGTAGCGCGCGATCAATGCGTCCGAGCCGCGCTTGTCGGGGGCGCCGACCGTGGCTTCGGTGACGGCGCTCGCCAGGGCGGTCATGCCGCGGCAGAAGTCCTCCTCATTCCAGTGCACCTTGCCCTCGCCGTCGATCTCGACGAAGCCGTTCTCGGCCAGGAAGCTGAGTTCGACGTAGGCGGCGCCGGAGTCGCCGTAATGCCAGGGCCCGCGGCGCATGTAGTGCAGCAGCTCGGCCATGTGGGTGGCGCACATTTCGAGCCGGGTTGTACCGGCGATTGCGAGCCACGGCTCGGAGATCGTCAGCAGGAAGCCGTAGACGTCGGCGATCGCCTCCTGCAGCATCATGAACGGCTCGACCCCGAGCGTGTCCATCCAGCTGTAGTCGGTCTCGTCGACGATCAGGTTGTGACCGTGATCGTGTCCGCGGATCCAGGGCATCAGCGTCGCTTCGGTGTCCACCTCGGCGGCGGGCCGCGGGCCCTCGAGCAGCGCTTCGGCGAGCGGCACCGTTATCTGCGAGTAGCGGGAGAGATGGACGTTGCGCAGGTAGAGGGTTCGCTGTTCCTCCAGCGGTAGGTCGTCGACGCCTTCGTCCTCGGGCAGGAAGTAGGCGAAGTGCTTGGGGTGCCCGGCCGCCTCGCCGGCGGAGGCGATCAGATCGGTGACGTTCATCGGCAGGCCGAAGGCGACCCTCAGGCTGGGCGCTTCGAGGTCGCTGCGCAGCTCGTCGAGGGCGTCGTCAAGCGAGGCGTCGAGGCTGTCGAGCAGCGCCTGATGGCGCTCGTTGCGGGCCGCGGCGATGAACGAGTGCAGCGGCTCGCGCGTCTTCGGCCGCCAGGTACAGAGCGGTCCGCAGACCAGCTCCAGGGCGGGCGAGGTGCCGCGGGCGGCGATCTCGAGCGTCGTCTCCTTGTGCTCTGATCGGCCGGCGAGAGCCTTGGCGCGCATGCGGATCACCGTCGCGCTCTCCTCGTCGACCAGCTCCGCCAGCTCGCGCAGCCCCTCGGCCATCTCGCCACGCAGCGCCGAGGCACAGCGCTCGGAGACGTCATCCCCACTCGAGGTCTGCAGGCTGCGCATCGCGTCGCTTTGCGCGGCGAGCCTGAGCAGCAGCGGCATCACCTGATCGGGATTGGTCGGCGGTTGCGCGTCGAGGCGCACGTTGTCGACTCCGTGCTGGTCATCCAGCGGCCAGAACGGCGACAGAAGTTGCGGAGACTGACGACTGGCTAGCTGCGACATCTGGTCGTACTCCTTCCCCTCCCTGATGGCGAAACGCCATACGGGCTTGAGTCCACGGTTCCCGACCCGACCCGGTGGCCCGATCCGGTACGGGCGAAGCTACAGAAAGGAACTCTTAAATGCAACTAATTTTCTAATGCATTCGCGTGGGTCTCATCGAACCGCTCGCGCCGCGACACATATCCTGTCGCCATGGCAGCTGAGGAGGTTCACCGCACGATCGCCCCGTTGGTGGGACCCGACGACGAGCGCGTCTTCACCGACTCCGGCATCGAGATCGACCGCGTCTACGACGAGAGCGATGTTGCTCCCGGGCTCGAGCAGCGCCTCGGTGATCCCGGCGCGCCGCCGTTCACCCGCGGCATCCACGAGGGGATGTACCGCGACCGGCTCTGGACGATGCGCCAGTACGCCGGCTTCGCCACGCCCGAGGACACCAACGAGCGCTACCGCTACCTGATCGAGCACGGCTCGACCGGCCTCTCGATGGCCTTCGACCTGCCGACCCAGCTTGGCCGCGACTCCGACGACCCGCTCTGCCACGGCGAGGTCGGTCGCACCGGCGTCCCGATCGACACGATCGAGGACATGCGGATCTGCTTCGACCAAATCCCGCTCGACGGCGTCTCGACCTCGATGACGATCAACGCTCCCGCGGCGATCCTGCTGCTGCTCTACGAGCTGGTCGGCGAGGAACAGGGCGTGCCCTCGGAGAAGCTGCGCGGCACCGTCCAGAACGACGTGCTGAAGGAGTACATGGCGCGCGGCAACTACATCTACCCGCCGGTGCCGACGATGCGGCTGACCACCGACATCTTCGAGTACTGCCACGCCAACGTGCCTAAGTGGAACACGATCTCGATCTCCGGCTACCACATCCGCGAGAAGGGCTGCTCGGCCGTGCAGGAGGTGGCCTTCACGCTCTCCAACGCGATCGCCTACGTCGAAGCGGCGCTCGAGCGGGGCCTCAAGATCGACGAGTTCGCCCCTCGCCTCGCCTTCTTCTTCAACGGCCACAACAACGTCTTCCAGGAGATCGCCAAGTTCCGCGCCGTGCGGCGGATGTGGGCCAAGATCGTCGAGGAGCGCTTCGGCGCCAAGGACCCCAACTCGATGAAGATCCGCTTCCACACCCAGACCGGTGGAGTGACGCTGCAGGCCCAGCAGCCCGAGGTCAACATCATCCGCGTCGCCCTGCAGGGCTTCGCCGCCGTCTGCGGGGGCACCCAGAGCCTGCACACCAACGGCTTCGACGAGGCGCTGGCGCTGCCGACCGAGCGCTCGGCCCGGATCGCCCTGCGCACCCAGCAGGTGCTTGCTCACGAGTCGGGGGCCGCTGACACCGTCGACCCCTTCGCCGGCTCCTACTTCGTCGAGTCGCTGACCGACGAGGTCGAACTGCGCGCCCTGGAGCTGATGGAGAAGGTCGAAGAGCTAGGCGGCTCGGTCGAGGCGCTGGAGTTCATGCAGCGCGAGATCGAGGAGTCCGCGCACAGCTACCACGAGCGCTACCGCAGCGGCCAGGACATCATCGTCGGCGTCAACAAGTACGTCACCGACCAGGTCGATGACGTCGACATCCTCCGCGTCGACCCCGAGGCCGAGCAGCAGCAGCTGGCTCGCCTCAAGGCCTTCAAGGAGTCACGCGACCAGGCGGCCGTTGAAACCAAGCTGGACTCCCTGCGCGACGTCGCCCGCGGCGAGGGCAACCTCCTCCACCCGATCCGCGAGGCCCTGGCCGCCAGCGCCTCAATCGGCGAGGTCTGCGGCGCAATGCGCGACGTCTTCGGCGAATACAAGGGCGGCGCTTTCTTCTAACCGCGGCAGTCCTAGATCACCGCATCCGACATCGACCCCGCTCAGGTGTGGTCGATGTCGGATGCGGTGATCAGGGTGTCGGCGACACGCCGTAGTTCAGAGCGGACGAGGCCACTCTCGTACTTGATCTCGTAGTGGGTAAAGCGGACCGGGGTCATTCCTGCAAGGACGTGCGAGCGATCGCGGCGGGCGTCTCGGGACTGGGTCGAAGGCGTGCGGTGGTATCGGAGGCCATCGGTCTCGACAATCAGACCAAGATCGCGGAAGAAGAAGTCGACCTCGAAGCCATTGAGGATCTGCTTGGTGAGCGGGGGAGGCAGGCCGGCTGCGGCCGCGATTTGACGGAAGAGGACCTCCAGATCTGAGTCGGAGAGCCGGAACGTGCGTTTGTCGAGAATCTTGCGCAGAGATTTCACACCCGGCTCTCCCGCGTATTTGTCCAAGGATGAGCGCAGGGTCTCCGGGTCGATCAGGCCATACTTGTCCGCCTCATTGACCGAGCGCTCGATCTTGAGCGGCGGAAGATCGACGGCGAGGTCAACCAGCGTGCGCACCACGCTTGTCAGCGGGATGCCATCGCGGACGACGATCTCCTCCGCGCGAAGGCTTGGACGTCCCCGAACTCGCAGCCCTGGGCGCCGCAGTTCGCACCGGCGCCTAACGCTGATGTCGATAACGCCCGGCCTCTCCTTGCCGATGCACCACAGCGCCGCGGCGCTGTGGTGGCTCAAGGCCGCCTCGTCCTGGCAGGCTAGGACGGCCACCATCCATCTCCGCTTCTGCGTGAGCTTCGGCCACCCCACCACGTAGACGCCATGGGCCACCACATGCAGTCGGCCGCGTTCGACCCGATGCTCGATCGCCCTCCTGGTGAATCCCAATGCCAGCAACTGCCGGCGCGCCACGACCCCATGCTGCCGCCCCGCCAGCTCCCAGGCCCGCCTGTTCCGCTTGTAGTTACGCGTATCCGACATTGACCACACCTGAAGGGGGTCAATGTCGGATACGCGCGAGTTCTCCCCCCTGAAGAGTCTCGTTCAGCGCAATTTGGGAGGAGGAACGGCCTCGTTGGGGTGGAAGCGCACCGCATGATCGAGGTAGCGCGGACGCTGATGAAGTCCGAGCCTGAGCTTGTCGTCCTGATCGCCGAAGTCGAAGGCGTCGAGGTGACTATGGCCGAGAAGGGCTTCGGAACCAGGGTTGAGCTTCGAGCCAGTCCAGATTCGGGCCTGGCGGAGGACGACCTGGAGCGCCTTCTCGATCGCCTTGCCGAACCGCAGAAGCAGCCGTTCGGCAGCGCCTGAGGCTGTTCAGCCTCCGGACTCGCGCCGCTGGCGCAGTGCCTCGCGCGTTGCGTAGAGCGCCGGCAGGGCGGCTGTGTCCTTGGGTCGTCCCAGCTTCTCCTTCGAAGCGATCACCTCGTCGATCGTGATCACTCGCACTGAGAGATCACCCAGGGCAAGCTCGATCGTCGCAACATCTTCGAACCCGCCGATGGCGGCAGCATTGGGGACGACGTCGAGCGGGCCGGCTTCCGTGTCGAACCGCTGCGTCTGCCAGCCGAGGAAGTCGGCTCCCTCCAGTTCCACTGGGGTCTCGCTACCCAAGGACCTGGCCTCGAGCGAGTTGAGCGCATCGGCGAGCTTTTCGGCATTGTCCAAATCGCGCCGCGGCATCACGTCGAGGTCCAGCGTTACCGCCGGGCTTCCCTGCAGCCAGGCGGCGACCGCGCCGATCACACAGAACTCGACCTCGTGCTCGACCAGCGCGCGCAACAGTCGCTCCGGGTCGAGCTCTGTCATAGCTGCTCCTCCGATACTTGCTCTCGCAAGCGGGCGTAGCGTGAGAGGGCGCGGAGGCGCTGCAGGGGTGTCAGCTCCAGCAGCTGTGCGGCCAGCTCGACGTCGTGGGCATCGGCGATCACCTCGGTGCTGAGCCGAAGCCGCTGCCCACACGCCGTCACCAGCCGTTGAAGCGTCTCCCAGGATGGCGTTGCGATTCCCCGCTCGTAGCGGGCCACCGCGGGTTGCGAGGTGCCGGCCCGCCGTGCCAGGGCGCGCTGTGAGAGGCCGGCCGCCAACCGTGCATCCCGCACCAATGTGTCAACCGATTCCATCGCCTTATGATACCTGATCAGGTATCACTTCATCTCTGGTTCGGACGGCAGCCTTTGGCAGCGCGGATAAATAGACTCCCGCGCCGATGCGCGAGAAGAATCCGATCAGCCACGAGGAGAAGCTGGCCTACCTGCGCGAGCTGCGCGACGCCGCGATCAACTCGGCCTCCGAGGAGGCGGTGGAGAAGCAGCACGCGAAGGGCAAGATGACCGCCCGCGAGCGGGTCGAGAAGCTGCTCGACCCCGGCTCGTTCGAGGAGATCGACACCTTCGTTCGCCACCGCACCTACGACTTCGAGATGCAGAAGAAACGGCCCTGGGGCGACGCTGTCGTCACCGGCCACGGGACGATCGATGGCCGCACCGTCTTCGTCTTCTCCCAGGACTTCACCGTGTTCGGGGGCAGCCTCGGCGAGGTGATGGCGGAGAAGATGTGCAAGGTGATGGACCTCGCCGCCCAGGTCGGGGCGCCGGTGGTCGGCATCAACGACTCCGGCGGGGCCCGGATCCAGGAGGGCGTCGTCTCTCTCGGCGCCTACGGCGACGTCTTCGCCCGCAACGTCAAATGCTCGGGCGTGATCCCGCAGATCAGCCTGATCATGGGGCCCTGCGCCGGCGGCGCCGTCTACTCGCCGGCGATGACCGACTTCATCTTCATGGTCAAAGAGACCTCGCACATGTTCATCACCGGCCCGGAAGTGATCAAGACAGTGACCGGCGAGGAAGTCGAGTTCGAGGAGCTGGGCGGGGCGATGAGCCACAACTCGAAGTCGGGGGTTGCCCACTTCGCCTCCGAGGACGAGGAGAGCTGCCTTGAGGACGCCCGCTATCTGCTCAGCTTCCTGCCCTCGAACAACCTCGAGGCGCCTCCCCGTTTCGAGCCCTCCGACGACCCCGAGCGCGAAGACGAGTCGCTCGACTCACTGGTCCCCGACGACCCCTCCAAGCCCTACGACATGCGCGAGGTGATCGCCCGCGTCGTCGACGACGAAGAGTTCTTCGAGGTCCACGAGCACTTCGCCAAGAACATCGTCTGCGGCTTCTCCCGCCTCGACGGCTTCCCGGTCGGGATCGTCGGCAACCAGCCCGCCTTCCTCGCCGGCGTCCTCAACATCGAGGCCTCCGAGAAGGCAGCCCGCTTCGTCCGCACCTGCGACGCCTACAACGTCCCGATCCTCACCTTCACCGACGTCCCTGGCTTCCTGCCCGGCACCGACCAGGAGTGGAACGGGATCATCCGCCACGGCGCCAAGCTGCTCTACGCCTACACCGAGGCGACCGTGCCGAAGCTGACCGTCGTCACCCGCAAGGCCTACGGTGGCGCCTACGACGTGATGGCCTCCAAGCACATGCTGGCCGACTTCAACGTCGCCTGGCCCACCGCCGAGATCGCCGTGATGGGCCCCGAGGGCGCCGTCAACGTGATCTATCGCAAGGACATCGCCTCTTCGCCGACGCCCGAGGAGCGCCGCCAGAAGCTGATCGACGACTACAAGGCCCACTTCGCGAACCCTTACTCAGCAGCAGAGCGCGGCTACATCGACGACGTGATCGAGCCTCGTCAGACCAGGCCAAAGCTGATCAAGGCCCTAAGGATGCTGCAGTCGAAGCGGGTTGAGCAGCCGAAGCGCAAGCACGGGAATATTCCCCTGTAGGGGTAGGCGCGGCGGGTCCTGTCACGGATTTTGGAACCACCACCCCTGCGGTGGCGGCTCCGCCGCCTCCTCGGGGCGGTCCCCCAAAATCCGCGCCACCCCCCGCGACAGACGCTTCCGGGGAGCGGCCAAGCTTCCAAGCGGGAGAGCAGCCCCGAGCGGACCGAACCCTCAGAAGCTCAAAAGCAAGGACGGGGTGACCGCCCCGAGCCGCCCCGAGGGCTCGCGCGTGGCCTGCTTCGTTTGAGCTTGGGAGTTCCAGCGGAGTCGTAGCTCGCGGGGGGTGGCATCGATCTGGGGGACCACCCTGAGGAGGTGGCGAAGCCGCCCCCGGAAGGGTGGTGGTACCAGATCGGTGACAGGACCCGCCGCGCCTACACCCCGATCAATCAGGGAAGCTGCGACGCCGCATCGCGCCGCGTGTGCCAGGTGGCCACCGACGCCGCGGTCATCTCTTCCCAAGCTGCGTCCTCGCCGAAGAACTGCATGACGACGAAGTAGAGGAGCCCGGGGAGCATCTCGGGGGCGCGGTCGGCGTCGCCGTCCATCAACTTCGCGCACACAAGGGTGTCGATAGCGCCTACCATGAAGGTAGACGTCACCGGAGGTGGAGCTTGGCGAGTTGGAATCTCGCGGCGCGCGCTGTCAAGGGCGTGGGAGAGGCGCTCCATCAGATTGCGTCTTTGGCTGAGCGCCCGCTCGCCGGCCGCATGCACCTCGACGAAGATCGCTTTGGCGATCTCGGGCTGGTTGGCGCAGAACTCGAGCAGCTCGGCCAGCGAGGCGCGCAGCCCCTCGCGCCAGTTCGGCTGGCGTTTGGCGGCGCCGATCAGACGCCTGTAGAGCCATTCGCTGGCGTCGTGGTGCGCCTGCGCGAAACAGTCTTCGCGATCCTCGAAGTGCTTGTAAAAGGTCGCCCGGCTGGCGTGGGCGCGTTCGATCACGTGTTTGACCGCGACCCGCTCATAGCCCCGTTCGCCGCTGACCAGCAGCATCGCCTCGAGCAACCGCTCCCGCGGGGCTCGCGACCGCAGCCCCGGGAAGGGGACTACCGGCGCAATCTGCTCATCTCTGTGGGGTGCGCTGGAGGCTTCTTCCGGCATTGCTCCGCCTTTTGCAAACAAGATCCTTCTGTTTAGGTATAGCAACTTTCAGAAACAACGTAGGCCTAGAACGCAATGTTTTCTATAAAAGAGGGAAGTAGACACCAGATATATGTTTTGGTACCTTGTCGGGATGGCAGATTCGCGGTCGCTTTCAGAAAGGCTCGCCAAGTTGCCCCCGGGTCGACATCTGGTCCCCCACGACTTCGTTACCCAGAACCAGCGCGAGCGGATGCTGCTAGCAACCGCAGAGCTGGTCGCCGAGCGTGGCTACCAGAAAACGACGATCGAGTTGATCGCCAAGACCGCGCGAGTTGCGCTTTCGACCTTCTACGAGCAGTTCTCCAGCAAGGAGGAGTGCTTCCTCGCCGCCTTCGACGAGACGCTTGCCGGGGCGGCCGAGGTCTACGAGGAGCTACTCGATCCCGAGCAGGACTGGGCCGACCAGATCTCCTCCGGGATCGAGATCTTTCTCGAGATGGTTGTCAAAGAGCCGTCGCGTGCGCGCCTTTGCATCGTCGAGTCCCAGGCGGCCGGCGGCGCGGCGCTGGCGCGCTACCAGGCGATGCTGGAGATGGTTGCGCCGAAGCTGCGCGAGGGGCGCGTCCACAACCCCCGCGCCGGTCGGCTTCCGGACGGGCTCGAGGTGGCGATAGTGGGTGGCCTGGCCTGGCTCGTCCACCAGCGCCTGGTTGGCAATCGCGACGAGGAGATCAGGGCGCTGCTGCCGGAGATGCTGCAGGTGACGTTGACGCCATACGTCGGCGAGGTGGAGGCAAGCCGCGCGGCCGATGCCGCGCTGGCGCGGGCGGCTGCTTGAGGAGGACGAGAGCAGGGGGAGAGGCCGGCAGATGTGAGCACGGGTAACGGAGGGCCGGCCGCACGCGCTGTGGCCGATCCCGCCCGGCAACGGATCGCCGCCGCGATGGTCTTCCTGGTCGGCAGTCGCGGCTACGCGGCGACCAGCATCGAGATGCTCTGCGAGCAGGCGCGCACGCGGCGCTCGCACTTCGATCGCTGCTTCGCCGGCAAGGAAGACTGCTTCCTCAGCATCCACGACGAGGTCAGCGTCGAGTTCTGCGAGCGCGTCGTCGCCGCCTACGCCGGCGCTTCGTCCTGGCACGACCAGGTCTGGGCGGCGGGATGGGCGGCGATGCGGTTCTTCAGCGAGGACCCGACCCGCGCCCGCTTTCTGGTGGTCGAGGTCAACGGCGCGGGCAGCGGCGCCCAGACGCGGCGCGATCTCATCCTGCAGCGGATCGCCGACATCGTCGACGCCGGCCGGGAGGAGCTCGATGAGCCCGGCTCGGTCTCCCGTTGTACCGCCGAAATCGTCGCCGGGGCGATCTACGGAACAGTCCTCGCCAAGATCGAAGGCGGCTGGATCGAGCGCGGCGAGGACTTCCTGCCCGAGCTCGTCTACATGGCGGTGATGCCATATCTCGGCTCGCGGGCGGCCGAGGACGAGCTGCTTGTCCAGTCGCTCCGTTAGGGCGGAGACGGCGGCTGCGTCGGGTATGGTCGGCTTGTGGCAAAGGGGACGGCGAAGCGAGCCGCAAAAGGGGGGTCGAAGAAGGGCGAGGAGGCCGCCGCGCCGGCCACGGCCTCGCCCCGGCTGCCGGCCGGCCGCCATGGTCTGCCACGCGAGTTCATCGCCCAAAACCAGCGCGAGCGGATCATCACCGCCCTTGTCGACACCGTTGCCGAGCGCGGCTACAACGCCACCACGGTCGCCCACATCACCAAGGCCGCTTCGGTCTCGCGCCGCACTTTCTACGAGCACTTCGCCGACAAGGAAGCCTGTTTCCTCGCCGCCTACGACATGGTCGCCGACCACATTCGCGCCTCGATGCGCGCCGCGGCCGACTCCTTCGGCGACTGGCCCCAGCAGGTCCGCGCGGCGCTGGCGACGATGCTGCGTTTCCTCGCCTCCGAGCCCGAGCTGGCCCGCCTCTGCATGATCGAGCCGGTCGCCGCCGGAGGTGAGATCGCCGCCCGCCACCGCGCCTCGATGCAGGGCTTCGTCGAGATCCTCAAGACCGGCCGTCCCGAGCACAGCGGCGAGCGGCCGCTGCCTGACGCGACCGAGGAAACCCTCGTCGGTGGCATCGTCTCGCTGATCGTGGGCGAGATCAGCGCCGGTCGCACGGCCGAGCTGGAGAAGCTCCTGCCCGACCTGGTCGAGCTGATCCTCGCTCCTTACCTCGGGACCGAGGAAGCCGAGCAGCTTGCGCGCCTGAGCTAGCCGAGCCGCAGGCGCGCGGCCCGCCTGCCGATGTCGTCGGCGACCATCTCGACCAGGGGGCCGGCGTGCTCGGGGCGCTCGCGGAGGTCGGTGACGGCTTCGAGAACCCGTTCCGCGAAGGGCGCCATGCGCTGCGCGAGAAAGCGGGGGGCGAAGCCGACGTCGGAGGCGAGCTTCTCCCAGGCCGCACCGCTCACCTCTTCCAGATGGGTGGCCCCGTCGATCGACATCGCCAGGCGCGTGGTCAGTTCCCCGTAGGCCGCGGTGGAGAGCAGGTCGTAGAAGGGGGCGAGGCTGGGCGCCGGCGAGTCGTAGAGCAGCGAGTAGTTCTTGCCGTGCGCGTCGCAGTTGCCGATCAGGACGTTGAAGGCAAGGGCCAGCCAGAACTGCTGGCGATCGCGGGCGGGGGCCGCCGAGTGCTCGTCGATCAGGTCCATCGCGTCGCGGACGCCGGGGCCGTCTTCGTGCTGGTACTTCTCGACGTAGAGCTTGCCCAGCGCCTGGCAGAAATCCTCCTGGTGCAGGCGACGGATCGGCTCCCGGGTCAGGTCCCGGTCGTAGCGGGCGACGATCAGGAACGGCAGGCCCGACGTCGTCTCGGCCCGTCTCACCGGGGCGACCTGCAGGCCGGCCTCCTCGGCCAGGCGCATGCAGAAGAACTCATTTGCGACCAGGCCCGGGAAGCGCTCGGGCTCGGGCTTGAGGATGTGGGTCGTCGGCCGCGCGGAGCCATGCGGCAGCGCGAAGGCGGCGCCCGTCTCGACCACGGGAAGCTTGCTCTGCGCGCCGGCCAGCGACATCCGCACCTCGCCTGCCTCGTCGACGGCGAACGGCCGCTGGGGGAGTTGGGTGAGGATCTCGTCGAGTCGCTGTGGCGAGAGGATCTCCAGGCCGTCTCCCTCGGCCCCCGCGGGACCCTCGCCTGCCGGTCGCAGCGTGACGGCGCCGGCGACGTCGCCGGCGAAGCGCTCGAGCAACTTGTAGTCGTTGGCAACCGAGATCCCCGTGGCGAGAGCCACCTGTGTACGCACATCCTCCTCGGGAAGGAGGTTGCCGAAGAAGGCGAGGCAGTCGCGGTGCGGGTAGGCCTCGGCCCGCAGCGGCAGGTTCACCGACAGCGGCGGGCCTTTGGCCTCGATGTAGGCGGGGTCGTAGCGGAACTGCAGGTTGCCGTTTTTCTTGCGCAGCAGGGCGCCGGCAAGCCTGTCGTGGAGGCGAACCTCGAGGGCCGGTTTAGCCACGCGCCTCCACTCCGACGTCCAGCCCGAGCGCTCGGGCTGCCTTCAGCGCGATGTCCAGTCGAACGGTCTCCTTGCCGCCCTCCAACTGGCCGATGACCTTGCGGTTGACCCCGATCGAGAGAGCCAGGTCGTCCTGGGTGAGACCCAGATGATTTCGTCGGGACCGGATCGCCGCACCCAAGGCCGCGGGGGAGTTGGCTTGTTCCATGGTCCTACGCTAGCGAATATGCGACCGATCGGTCGCATATTGCGTTGCAGACGGCGGTTCCGGTGAAATGCGACCGATCAGTCGCATTTCACCTCAGTGAGCCCCGATTTGGCCCGATGCGACCGATCGGACCCAATGGCCGCCCGTCGAGCGTCGAGCCTGAGCAATTAGGGCACCGCGGTTGCCTCAGTCTCGATGCCGCCGCCCTCGATCCGGTTGCCGCGACCAGCGCGTGCGGCGGCGACCCCGCCTTCCTCGCGGGTAAGGCGGTGGGCGAGGTAGACGGGAATGATCGAGATCAGCACGACGAGCACCGCGACGGCATTGACGATCGGCAGTTCGTTAGGGCGGAAGAGACGCGAGAAGATCCAGATTGGCAGCGTTTCTTCGCCGGCGCCGATCGTGAACGTGGTGACGATGATCTCGTCAAAGGAGAGGGCGAAGGCGAGCAGGCCGCCGGCGGCCAGGGCGGTCTGCAGGCTGGGCAGGGTGACGAAACGGAAGGTTTGCCAGGTATGGGCGCCGAGGTCGGCCGAGGCTTCCTCGAAGGAAGTCGAGACCCGGCGCAGGCGGGCGACGACGTTGTTGTAGACGACGACGATGCAGAAGGTGGCGTGGCCGACGATCACGGTCAGTAGCGAAAGCGGCACGCCGAGCACCTGGGTGAAGGTGTTGCTGATCGCGACTCCGGTGACGATTCCGGGCAAAGCGAGCGGAAGGACGACGAGAAAGGAAATCGTCTCGCGACCGAAGAAGCGGTAGCGGGCGACAGCCAGCGAGGCGAGCGTGCCGAGCACGATCGCGATCGCGGTCGCCGCCAGCCCCGCCTTCAGGGAGGTGAGCAGCGCTTCGTGGACCGAGGGGCTTTCGATCGCCTTCGGGAACCAGTCGAGGGTCAGCCCTGGTGGCGGCCATTCGAGGATGTTGCTGGCGTTGAAGGCGTAGATGAAGATCACGATCAGGGGGACGTAGATGAAGGCGAGCCCAACCGCCATCGCGAGCCGGAGCAGCAGGGTTGACTGGCGCGAGAGCCTCATCTAGATGTGCTCGAAGGCGCCCAGCCGGCGGGCGACCAAGAGGTAGGCGATCATCACCACGATTGGGACGAGCGCGAGAGCAGAGGCAAAGGGCAGGTTGTTGGAGATGTTGTTGAAGATCACGTTGCCGATGAACTGGTCGTTGGAAACCAGGCGTGGCGTGATGTAGTCGCCCAGGGTGAGGGCGAAGGTGAATATCGAGCCCGCCACCACCGCCGGGAAGGCGAGCGGCAGGATCACCCGGCGAAAGGTGGTGAAAGGCGAGGCGCCAAGGTCCTCGGAGGCGCTGATCAGCGAGTTGGGGATGCGCTCGAGCCCGGCGTAGATCGGCAGGATCATGTACGGCAGCCAGAGGTAGCTCATCACCAGCCAGACCGCGGTGCTGCCGAAGCCGGGGCCGCTCAGCCCCAGCGGTGCCAGCGCCCAGTTGATCACGCCCCCCGCCGAGAGCATCGTCCGCCAGGCGTAGACCTTGACCAGGTAGCTCGACCAGAGCGGCAGCAGCACCGCGACGACAAGGATCGCCTTGCCGCGGCGGCTCGCCACCTTGGCCATATAGAAGGCGATAGGAAAGGCGAGCACCGCGTCGGTGACGGTCACGAGCGCGGCGATCAGAACCGTGCGTTTGACGATGTCGCGGTAGACGGGTTCGTTGACCAGCGTTTCGAAGTTTTCGAAGCTGAGGCCGTGGACAAGTTCTCCGCTGAGCGGGTCGACGGTCCAGAAAGCGGCGATCAGCAGGACGACGAGCGATCCCAGATAGCCGATGACCAGCCAGCCGACCGGTCCGGCCAGGAGGCTGGAGATCTGCAAGCGAGGGCGGCCGTGGAAGAAGCCGGCAAGCCTGTGGCCCACCGACCTCTCCACGACCGCTTCACTCGCCATTGCTACGAGCCGCCGATCAGCCCTTGATCGAGGTCCAGGCTTGGACCCAGTCGTTGTAGTCCTTGCAGTCGCTCGACCCGTTGCCGCAGTCGGCAAGCGGTGTTTCCCAGTAGTAGACGCGCTTCCAGAACCCTGGGTTGTCGGCGTGGTACTTGGTGCAGAATTCCTTGTCCGCGGTCTGTTCGCAGGCAAGGCTCTGCGCCGGCGCCTCGCCGAAGAATTCGGCGATTTCCGCGTTCACCTTCGGCGATACGACCCAGTCCATCCACATGTACATGCAGTTGGGATGCTTGGCTTCGGAGCTAATCATCCAGGTGTCCGACCATCCCGTCGCGCCCTCCTTGGGCAGGAAGCCCTGGCTCGCCGGGCTCGCCGCAACCGGCTTGCCGGCGTTCTTCAGTTCGAAGTACTGGTACTGCCAGGTCGTACCGACTTGATCATCGCCGCCGGCGAAAGCGGAGATCTGCTTTGCCGCTTCGGACCAGTATTCGCCGACGAAGGGCCGCTGTTCCTTGAGCAGGTTGACCGCCGCTTCGAACTGTTCTTCGTTCAGCTCGTAGGGGTTTTCAATCCCCAGGTCAGGCTGGTGGGCCTTGAGGTAGACGGCCGCGTCGGCGATGTAGATCGGGTCGTCGTAGGCACTGATCTTGCCCTTGTACTTTGCCGCCTTTTTCGGGTCGAGCATTACGTCCCAGGAGGTGGGCGCGGGCTTGACGTCCCCGCTGTTCCACATCAGCAGGTTCGCCCCGCGACCGTGCGGGATCCCGTAGTGGACGCCGTCGAAGGTGTTGTAGGGCTGGTTCTTCAGGTCGCTGAAGATCGTCTTGTAGTTGGGCACGAGGTCGACGTTGACCGGGTCGACGTCGCCACCGTCGACGAGTCTCGCCGTCGCGTTGCCCGAGGCCGAGACCCCGTCGTACTGGCCGCTGCGCATCAGCTCGACCATTTCGTCGGAGGTGCCGGCGATCTTGTCGCTGACCTTGCAGCCGGTCTTCTGTTCGAAGGGCTTGGTCCATTCCGGTTCGACGTAGCCGGCCCAGGAGATCAGGCTGAGCGATCCCTCGCCCTTGCCGACCTTCTGCAGTTCTTCGCCGGATGTGCCGCTGCTGTCGGAGGATCCACAGCCGGCCAGCAAGAGCATGGTGGCGATCAGGCCTCCGATGATCAGCCAGGCCGTCCGTGCGGGTTGTGTGTCATGCGTTCTCACGATGATTCCTCTCTGTTGTCGAACTCCCACGGACGGCGACCGCCTGCTCCGGGCGCCAGCCCACAATGACCTCCCTACCCTGCTCTGAGGCCGCGTCAATCGACGTGCCCTCCACGTTTTGGCGAATCACCTGAAGCTCGCCGCCGGCCTCGAGCGCGACCGTGTAGCGGGTCACCATCCCGGCGTAGGCGACGTCGGCGATGCGGCCGCGCTCGGTGCGCAGGCCGTTGGGGGCGGCGGCGGGATCGACCAGCTGGATCTTCTCCGGGCGGATCGTGAAGCGGGAGCCGTCGCGCTCGAGCAGGTTGGAGACGCCGACGAAGCCGGCGACGAACTCCGTCGCCGGCTGCTCGTAGAGCTCGACCGGCGGGCTGACCTGCTCGATCCGGCCCTCATTGAAGACGGCGATCCGGTCACTCATCGTCAGCGCCTCGTCCTGGTCATGGGTGACGTAGACGAAGGTGATGCCGACCTCGCCCTGGATCGCCTTCAGCTCGACCTGCATCTGCTCGCGCAGCTTCAGGTCGAGGGCGCCGAGCGGCTCGTCGAGCAGCAGCACCCTGGGCCGGTTGACGATCGCCCGCGCCAGGGCGACGCGCTGGCGCTGGCCGCCCGAGAGCTCGCCGGGCTTGCGGTCGCCGTAGCCGGGCAGGCGGACCATCTCCAGCGCCTCGTCGCGGCGGCGCCCCCGCTCGGCCTTGTCGACCCGGGCGATGCGCAGCCCGTAGGCGACGTTCTCGCCGACGGTCATGTGGGGAAAGAGGGCGTAGTCCTGGAAGACGGTGTTGACGGCGCGGTCGTAGGGCGGCACGCCGCTGACGTCCTCGCCGGCAAGCTCGATCGTGCCGCCGCTGGGATCCTCGAAGCCGGCGATCATCCGCAGGGTCGTCGTCTTGCCAGAGCCGGAGGGCCCGAGCATGGTGAAGAACTCACCTGCCTCGACCTCGAGATCAATTCCGGCAACCGCAACCACCTCGCCGTAATGCTTGGTGAGGCTGGAAAGGCGGATGTCAGGCGTAGCAGCTACGCCTTGACGTTATCCGAGTGGTAGAGGATGCAATGGCCAAACTCACCCCGGCCACTTGGCCGGGGTGGAGTACGGCTCAGGCGTCAATCAGAAGCCCGCGGGGTGGCGGGAGACGTAGCCGACGTTGTCGCGTAGGTCTTCGTGCCAGCGTGGGCCGGTGCCGCTGGAGTCGCCAGAGGTGTCCCAACGGACCCCGGCAATTACTGCGTAGGCGTGGCCGGCATTGGCGTAGACGGTGATCCAGCGGCCTTCGCCGGGCAGGCCCCAGCGTTCCATTGGGCCGGAGGGCAGCGGGCTTTCGATGAATTCGCCGCCGTGCAGGGCGTAGCTGACCGAGCCGGAGCAGTCATAGCCGGCATCCCACCAGCGGGCGTGGCCGCCGCCCCAGATGTAGGGCTTGGTGCGGATTTTGTTGGCCGAGGCGATCACGGCCTTGACCCGGGTCGGCGCCGATTTGGGCGGGATCAGCATCCCGTTGGGCAGCAGGCGCGCTTTCGCGGTCGGCGTGCAGATGTCGGTTTCAGCCGGCGAGAGGCCGCCTCCACCACAGTTTGCGGCTGCTGTCCCTGGGGTAAGAACCAGAACAGCGAAAACCCCCACCGCGGCTATACCTAGCTTGAACTGCTTTTTTTTGTTGCGCAAACCGATATCTCCTTCGTCGGCCTACGGGGTTAGCTGTCGGGCTGGCGCGAAAGGAGCCTGCGCCCCCGCCTGGATCAGGCGAGTTAGCCCCGAAAACGTGGTTCCCCCGCTCCCGCAGTGCCTTGGGCAAGCGGGACTCGGCGTTTCGGTTATTCGGAACGGCGGCAGTGTAGACGATCCACCGGCCGCTTGCTCATGAAAAACAAACATTTTGTGGCCTTTCGCACTTTGGCTCCCTGGTTCTCTTCGACGCGGCGGCTGCTAGCTTGCGCGCTGGGATGGAACTTGCCGGCAAGACAGCGCTGCTCACAGGCGCCACGGGCGGCCTCGGCCGGGCCACCGCGAAGGCGCTTGCCGCACGCGGCGCTAAGCTCAGCCTGAGCGGCCGCAAGGGCGAGGCCCTGGAGGAACTGGCGGCGGAGCTGCCCGGCGAGGGCCACCAGGTGTTCCCGTCGGATCTAGCTCAGCCGGGTGCCGCCGAAAGGCTGGCGGCGGATGCCGGCGAAGTGGACATCCTGGTCGCCAATGCGGGTCTTCCGGGCACGGGTCGCCTACCCGATTTCAGCAGCGAGCAGCTGACCGGCACCCTGCGGGTCAATCTCGAGGCCCCGATGCTCCTTGCCCGCGCGATCGAGCCGCAGATGCTTGAGCGGGCAAGCGGTCACATGGTCTTCATCGCCTCGCTCTCGGGCAAGTCGGCGACGCCTCTCTCCTCCGTCTACAACGCGACCAAGTTTGGCCTTCGTGGCTTTGCCCTCGGCCTGCGGGCTGACCTCGATCCGCTTGGGATCGGCGTCTCGATCGTCTCGCCGGGCACGATCCGCGAGGCGGGTATGTACGCCGACTCCGGCGCTGACCCAATCCCCGGCCTCGGCACCGGCTCTCCTCAGCAGGTCGCAAACGCAGTGGTCAAGGCGATTGAGCAGAACAAGGTCGAGATCTCGGTGGCGCCCTTCCAACAGCGCCTGCTCGCGCACTTCGCTCTTGCCACCCCAGCTATCTCGGTCAAGGTCGCCAGCGGGGACGCGGGCCAGAAGGCTGCTGCAGCAGTAGCCAAGGGGCAGCTGGATAAGCGCTGACGAGAGCGGGTGGGGTGCCTCTCGACCGGGCGGATACTCAAATCGACGGCCTCATTAGGCCGTCGATTGGACGGACGAGAGGCACCCCACCCGCCACCCGCCCCCGTTGCCTAGGATGAAGTTGTGAGCTCTCCCGACTCCTTTGACACCCGTTCGACCCTCGACGTTGGCGGCCGCTCCTACGAGGTCTTCCGCCTCGACGCTCTGCAGGAGCGCTTTGATGTGGCGCGCCTGCCCTACTCGATCAAGGTGCTGCTGGAGAACGTGTTGCGCCTCGAGGACGGGGAGATCGTCACCGCCGACGCGGTCGAGTCGATCGCGCGCTGGGATGCAGCGGCCGAGCCAAGCGCCGAGATCCCCTTCCAGCCGGCCCGGGTGTTGATGCAGGACTTCACCGGGGTGCCGGCGGTGGTCGACCTGGCGGCGATGCGTGACGCGATGGCGGAGATCGGCGGCGATCCCGAGGCGATCAACCCCCTCGTTGACGTCGACCTGGTGATCGACCACTCGGTCCAGGTCGATGCCTTCGGCAACGCTCGCGCCTTCGCCGTCAACGCCGAGCGCGAGTTCGAACGCAACCGCGAGCGCTATTCCTTCCTCAAGTGGGGCAGGGAGGCCTTCGACAACTTCAACGTCGTGCCGCCGGCGACGGGGATCTGCCACCAGGTCAACCTCGAGCACATCGCCCAGGTGGTCTACAGCCGCGAGCGTGACGGCGTCCTGCAGGCATATCCCGACACGCTGGTCGGCACCGACTCACACACGACGATGGTCAACGGCCTCGGCGTGCTTGGCTGGGGTGTCGGCGGGATCGAGGCCGAGGCGGCGATGCTCGGGCAGCCGGTCTCGATGTTGTTGCCGCAGGTGGTCGGCTTCAAGCTCGGCGGCGAACTCCCCGAGGGGGCGACCGCGACCGATCTCGTGCTCACGGTCACCGAGATGTTGCGTGAGCGCGGCGTCGTCTCCAAGTTCGTCGAGTTCTTCGGGCCCGGCCTGCCGACGCTTGGGCTGGCCGACCGGGCGACGATCGGCAACATGTCGCCGGAGTTCGGCTCAACCTGCGCGATCTTCCCGGTCGATGCCGAGACGCTGCGCTATCTGGAGCTGACCGGGCGACCGACCGAGACGATCGAGCTGGTCGATGCCTACGCGCGCGAGCAGGGCATGTTCCACGACGAGGGCACGGCTGATCCTGTCTTCTCCGACCTGCTCGAGCTCGACCTCGGCGACGTCGTGCCCAGCATCGCCGGCCCGAAGCGGCCGCAGGACCGGGTGCCCCTAGCCGAGGCAAAGCAGGCTTTCCTCGAGGCGATGGAGGAGTTCGACCCCGAGGCCGCGACCCAGATGGGCAATGGCATCGACGAGGCCAATGACGAGTCCTTCCCGGCTTCTGATCCGCCGGCTGAGGATCACGACGACGAGCGCGGCAAGCCGCGCCCGGCGGTGCGCGGCGAGGGCGCCCTGGCGACGGTCGCGCGTGGCTCCGAGGACGCGATCGAGGTCACCCTCGAGGACGGGACGACGGTTGAGCTAGACCACGGCCGCGTCGTAATCGCGGCGATCACCAGCTGCACCAACACCTCCAACCCCAGCGTGATGATCGGCGCCGGCCTGCTGGCTCGCAACGCAGTCGAACGCGGCCTCACCCGCAAGCCCTGGGTGAAGACCTCGCTGGCGCCGGGTTCGACCGTGGTCACCGACTACCTTGAGAAGGCCGGCTTGACCAAGTACCTCGATCAGCTTCAGTTCAACCTGGTCGGCTACGGCTGTACCACCTGCATCGGCAACTCTGGGCCACTGCCAGCTGAGATCTCCGCGGCGGTCGAAGAGAAGGACCTGGCGGTCTGCGCGGTCCTCTCGGGCAATCGCAACTTCGAGGGTCGGATCAACCAGGACGTCAAGGCGAACTACCTGGCCAGTCCACCGTTGGTCGTCGCCTATGCGCTGGCGGGCCGTATGGACCTCGACCTAATCAACGAGCCGCTGGGGGAGGGCTCGGACGGCGAGCCGGTCTATCTGCGCGACATCTGGCCCAAGGCGGCCGAGATCAAGGATCTGGTTGGCCGCTCGATCGCCTCGGAGATGTTCACCCACAACTACGGCGAGGTCTTCTCCGGCGATGAGACCTGGAACGCGGTCGAGATCCCCCAGGGCGATCGCTACACCTGGCCCGACTCCACATATGTGCGCCGTCCCTCCTTCTTCGAGGGGATGCCGGCTGAGGCGCCCGGAGTAGAGCCGATCAAAGGGGCGCGGGTGTTGGCCCTGCTCGGCGACTCGATCACAACCGACCACATTTCGCCGGCTGGCGCGATCAAGAAGGAAAGCCCGGCGGGCAAGTGGCTGATTGAGCAGGGGGTCGAGCCACGCGACTTCAACTCCTACGGTTCACGCCGCGGCAACCACGAGGTGATGATCCGCGGCACCTTCGCCAACATCCGCATGCGCAACCTCCTGGTTGATCGTGCCGGTGGCTTCACCCGCCGCTTCCCGGAGGGCGAGGAGACGACGATCTACGAGGCGGCGATGGCATACGCGGGCGAAGGGGTGCCACTGGTGGTTCTGGCCGGCAAGGAGTACGGCTCCGGCTCGTCGCGCGACTGGGCCGCCAAGGGCACCAAGCTGCTCGGCGTCCGCGCCGTGATCGCCGAGAGCTTCGAGCGCATCCACCGCTCCAACCTGATCGGCATGGGCGTATTGCCGCTCCAGTTCCCGGCGGCGGAGAGCATTGAGTCACTTGGCCTTACCGGTGAGGAGGTCTTTGACATCGGCGATCTCGAAGACGGTTCCGCAAAGACGGTCACTGTGAACGCCGGAGGCGTGGAGTTCGAGGCAACCGTTCGTCTCGACACCCCAAACGAGGTCTCCTACTTCCGTAACGGCGGCATCCTTCAAACGGTTCTACGCAATCTCAGGAATTAGCGCTTGTGGAATTCAGGCGGCGCCGGCCCGCCGCCGCCTGAAACCGCGAGCAGGCGGTGCAGTGGGGGCCGCGGGAGGCAGGGGGGTCCGCGCGACCCTCACTGCACCTGCGCGTCGGTAGCCAGGGAGGGATGCCGACGCGGCCGTTCCCCTAAACGGGACTGCTCAGAGGAACAGTCAGCTTCTAGCTATACCGCGTTCACCCCGGCGGGTCAAGCTCTCCTGAGCGGATCTACGGCGATTCCGCAACTCTTTGCGGGGAATCCGCAACGCCCCAACCCTTGCGTTCGATCAGCTCAATCCCAATCACACTGCCGACCGGTCCGACTGGCGTAAGCGTCGCTGCCAGCAGCGTGTAGGGCGCCTGACGTTTTCCACAGGCAACCCAAATCACAATGCAGAGCAAGACAAACCCAAGCCCGTGCGCCCAGCCAAACACCATCGTCTCGGTTTCGAATCCGGGCAGCAGCCAAAACAAAATCAGCAACCCAAAGATCCCCAGCTCCACCCAGGAGAGCCACTTGACCTTGGCAAACAGCGGCCCAGGGGTTGGCTTGGGAAGCGCGCTCACAGGGTCACGATACCCAGGCTGGAGCACCCGCCGCGCCTGGTGCTTACGCGCCGGGTGTTAGAGCCGTGAGCACGATTCGCTCCTGCTCCCTTGCATGTGCTGCGGAATAGCCCTCGCCAGGGCTCGCCCGTGTTGGGCGGCCTATGTAGCCGAGCTCTACGCCCTCGGGGAGGAGGTCGGGAAGGCGGCGGGACATCACCTTCCAGCAGCCCATGTTGCGTGGCTCCTCTTGGACCCAGGTGATTTCTTTCAGGTTCGGGTAAGTGGCGATCAGCTCGGTCAGCTGGTCCTTGGCGAAGGGGAAGAGCAGCTCGACGCGGGCGATCGCGACGTTCTCGGCCTGCTCGCGGCGCTCGCTGGCGTCGAGGTCGAAGTAGACCTTGCCGGTGCAGAGGACAAGGCGCTCGACCTTCTCGCGGCGCTCGCTGGCGCTCGGGTCGTCGAGGATGAAGTGGAAGTGCTCGCCGGTCAGCTGCTCTGGCGTGGCGGCGGCGCGGCCCAGGCGCAGCAGGCCCTTGGGGGTGAAGACGACCAGCGGCCGCGGCTTGCGGATCAGCGCCTGGCGGCGCAGCAGGTGGAAGTACTGGGCGGCGGTTGTCGGGTTGGCGATGCGGATGTTGCCCTCGGCTCCGAGGGCGAGGAAGCGCTCGATGCGGGCACTCGAGTGCTCGGGACCCGAGCCCTCATAGCCATGCGGGAGCAGCAGGGTGAGGCGGCTCGTCTGTCCCCACTTAGCCTCGCCGGAGACGATGAAGCTGTCGATGATCACCTGGCCGGCGTTGGCGAAGTCGCCGTACTGGGCCTCCCAGAGGACCAGCGCGTTCGGTGTCGCCGCCGAGTAGCCGTACTCGAAGCCGAGGCAGGCGGTCTCCGAGAGCGGGCTGTTGTAGAGCTCGAAGGGCGCGTTGGCGTCGGCGAGATTCTGCATCGGGGTGTACTCGAGGCCGGTGTTCTCGTCGTGGAGGACGAGGTGGCGGTGGGAGAAGGTGCCGCGCTCGGTGTCCTGGCCGGTGAGGCGGATGTGGACGCCCTCGGTCAGCAGCGAGGCGAAGGCAAGCGCCTCGGCGTGGCCGAATTCGACCCCGCCGTTCTCGAGGGTGTCGAGCCGCTTGGCGAGGGGTTTGCGCAGCTTGCGGTGGATCGTGAAGCTCTCTGGCACCTCGATCAGGGCCTGGTTCAGCTCGCGCAGCTTCTCGATCGGCACCGCCGTGTCAACCGGCGGGCTGGCGCTGCGGTCGAGCTCACCGGTGCTGGTCGTGGTCACGGTCGGGTCCTCGTAATCGCCCAGCTCCATCTTGTGGCGCAGGTCCTTCAGCGCCGCCGACATCTCGTCGTGGCGCTGCTTGGCTGTGGCCTCGATCTCCTCGCGGGCGATCACGCCCTCTTCGATCAACTTCTCGGCGTAGATCTCGGATACCGGCGGGTGAGCCTTGATCTTGGCGGCGATCAGGGGCTGGGTGTAGGCGGGCTCGTCGGTCTCGTTGTGGCCGTAGCGGCGGTAGCCGATCACGTCGATGACGATGTCGCGGGCCCAGCGCTCGCGGTAGGCCATCGCCAGTCGCACGGCCGAGGAGCAGGCTTCGACGTCGTCGGCGTTGACGTGGATGATCGGCACGTTGAAACCCTTCGCCATGTCGGCGGCGTAGGGAGTCGAACGGGCGTCTTCGGGATCGGTGGTGAAGCCCACCTGGTTGTCCTGGATGACGTGGATCGTGCCGCCGGTCGTGTAGCCCTTCAGTGACTGCAGGTTGAGCGTCTCGGCGACCACGCCCTGGCCGGGGAAGGAGGCGTCGCCGTGCAGCAGCACCGGCACCGCGCGCTTGGGCTGATGCTCGATCTGCGAGCCCTCGAAGTCGGACTGGATGAAGCGCGTCGCGCCCTCGACCACCGGGTCGACGAACTCGAGGTGGCTCGGGTTGGGGTAGAGGCGGACGGCGATTTTCTCGCCCTCGCTGGTCTCGTAGACCCCCTGGTGGCCGTAGTGATACTTGACGTCACCGGTGCCGCCGTGGGGGATTCCCGCCACCGCCTTGACCGCGTCGATCCGCTTGGAGCCCTCGAACTCGGCCAGGATCGACTCGACCGAGCGGCCGAGGTTATGTGCGAGCACGGCGAGCCGGCCGCGGTGAGCCATGCCGAAGACGACCTCCTCGGCGCCGCCGCGGTGGGCGAGGGTGACCAGCTCGTCGAGCATCGGCACGACCGCGTCGAGGCCCTCGATCGTGAAGATCTTCTGGCCCAGGTAGGCCTTCTCGATGAAGCGCTCGAACTGGAAGACGTCGACCAGCCGCTCCAGCAGCCGCCGCTTCTCGTCGTCGGCGAGGGGCTGGCGGTGGGCGCCGGTCTCGACCATCTCGCGCAGCCAGGTGCGCTGCTGGTGCGAGGAGAGGTGCTCGAACTGGTAGGCGATCGTGCCGCAGTAGACCTCGCGCATCCGCGGCAGCGTCTCCAGCAAGGTCTCGCCGGCGACGCCGATGCGCAGGATCGAGGCCGGGATGCGGGCCATCAGCTCCGGCGTCAGGTTGAGGTTCTCGGGTTGGATCGCCGGATCGCCCTTGGGCTCGCGGCCGAGCGGGTCGAGCCGAGCCGCGAGGTGGCCGTGGGTGCGGTAGCCCTTGAGCAGCGAAGTGGCTGCCTGGACCGCCTGCAGCAGCTCCTCGTCGGGCTGGGTCGTGGTGACCGCCATCTCCTCGGTGCTGGAGGTGGCGCCGAGCGGCGGCGCCGAGGCCGAGGTGGGGTGGGCGGCGGCGATCGGCGCGGCGTCGAGGCCGAGGTCGGCGGCCACGCTCTCGTAAAAGTCGTTCTCGCCCTGCAGCAGCAGCTCGATACTGCGCAGGAAGGCGCCCGACTCGGCCCCCTGGATGACGCGGTGGTCGTAGGTCGAGGTCAGCGTCATCGTCTTCGAGACGCCGAGCTGGCGCAGCCGCTCGGGCGAGGCGTGCTTCCACTCCGGGGGGTAGGCGATCGCGCCGGTGGCGATGATCGCGCTCTGCCCGCTCATCAGCCGCGGCACCGAGGCGACGGTGCCGATCCCACCCGGGTTGGTCAGCGAGATGTTGGTCCCCTGGAAGTCGTCAGCGGTGAGCTTGCTCTCCCGCGTCTTGGTGATCAGCTCCTCGTAGTAGCTGTGGAAGGCAGCGAAGTCGAGCCCCTCGGCCCCCTTGATCGCCGGCACCATGAGGCTGTGCGACCCATCCTTGCGCTCCACATCAACCGCGATCCCAAGGTTGACCGAGCCACCCTCAATCGCAAACGGCTTCTCCTCCCGCCGCTCAAAGACCCGAGTCATCACCTGATGCTCCTTAGCGGCCTGCACAATCGCCCAAGCCACCAAATGAGTAAAGGAGACCTTCATCCCCCGCTCTTTCAGCAGCCCATTGAGAGCCTTCCGCTTCGCATCCAGGGTGTCCACGGCAACCGTTCGGAACGAGGTTGCAGTCGGAACTTCGCGACTCTCATCCATCGCTTGGGCCAGCATCGCCGCCGGGCCCCGCAGCGCCTTCGCCTCGCCGGTCTTCAGAGCAGTCGGTCCCGAGCCATTGGCAGCCCCAAGCACATCCTCCTTTGTCACCTTCGCCCCCGGTCCCGAACCAGCTACCGAGCCAAGGTCGACGCCATTAGCAGCAGCAACCCGTCGCGCAACGGGCGTAGCGCGTACGTCGGCAGCCCCCCCGTTGGCCCCGCCCGAGTCCGAGCCGCTCTTCTGCGGGTGGTGTGGGGCAGGGGGGGTCGAGGACGGTGTTGACCCGCCCGCAGGCCCCCCCTGCCCCGCGACAGGACCCGCAGCCGATCCGTTTGAGCCCTCACCCTCACCCTCGCCAGGCTCCATCTCAGCCAGTGGCGCCCCGACCGGCACCTCGTCGTCAACCGACACCAGAAGTTTTGTAATGACGCCATCCGCAGGCGCCGGCACCTCGGCATCGACCTTGTCGGTCGACACCTCGACCACGGTGTCGCCCTCATTGACGAAGTCGCCCTCGGCGACGTGCCACTCGAGCACGATCCCCTCGGTGACCGACTCGCCCATTTCCGGCATCTGAATCTGCACGGTCGCCGTTTGCGCCATTCTTGGAATGAGTGTATGAAAGAGCGATGAACTACTTCGTCACCGGTGCCACCGGATTCATCGGACGCAACCTCGTGCAGCGGCTCTTGCAGCGCGAGGGCACCGTCTACGCCCTGGTTCGGGCCGGCTCGCGGGGCCGGCTCGAGGAGCTGAGAACCGCTTGGGGAGCCGATGGAGCGCGGGTCGTGCCGATCGCCGGCGACCTCGCTCAGTCCGGTCTCGGGGTCTCCGAGGAGGACCTGCTCGAGCTGCGGGGCGAGGTCGATCACTTCTTCCATCTGGCGGCGATATACGACATGAGTGCCGGCGCCGAGGCTCAAGAGGTCGCCAATGTCGAGGGCACCCGCCACGCAGTCGAACTTGCCGGAGCGATCGAGGCGGGTTGTTTTCACCAGATCAGCTCGATCGCCGCCGCCGGCCTCTACAAGGGCGAGTGGCGCGAGGACATGTTCGAGCAGGCCGAAGGCCTCGACACCCATCCCTACTTCCGCACCAAGCACGAGTCCGAGCGGGTCGTGCGCGAAGACTGCCCCCGGCCCTGGCGCGTCTACCGGCCTGGGATCGTCGTCGGCGACTCGCGCACGGGCGAGATCGACAAGGTCGACGGCCCTTACTACTTCTTCAAGGTTCTACAGCGGGCGCGCCGGGTGCTGCCCTCCTGGCTGCCGGCCGTGGGAATCGAGGGCGGCGAGATCAACATCGTCCCGGTCGACTTCGTCGCCGATGCGATCGACCACATCGCCCACAAGCCCGGCCTCGACGGCCAGACCTTCAGCCTCACCGACCCGGCGCCGAAGACCGCCGGCGAGGTGATCAACCTCTTTGCCCGCGCCGCCGATGCCCCGCAGGCCTCTCTGCAGCTCGACAGCGGCGTCACCGATCCGGCGACGTCGCTGGTCAAGACCGGCCTGCGCTTCTTCCCGCCGGCCAAGCGCCTGATGAAGACAGGGCTGGACCAGATCGGCATTCCGGCGGGAATGCTCTCCTATGTCAACTATCCGACTCGTTTCGACTCGAGCAACGCTGAGGCTGCGCTGGCCGGCTCGGGCATCTCGGTGCCGCCGCTGGAGTCCTACGCCGACCGCGTCTGGGACTACTGGGAGCGCACCCTCGATCCGGATCTCTTCAAAGACCGCTCGCTGAGCTCGGCGGTGCGCGGCAAGGTGGTGCTGATCACCGGCGCCTCCTCGGGGATCGGCAAGGCATCGGCGGTCAAGTGCGCCGATGCCGGCGCCACGGTGCTGCTGGTCGCACGCTCGGTCGAGAAGCTGGAAGAGACCAAACGGGAGATCGAGGCCGGGGGCGGGGTGGCTCACATCCACCGCTGCGACATGGCCGACATCGAGGACGTCGAGCGGATGGCCGAGGAGGTCCTCGCCTACCACGGCCGGGTCGACATCCTCGTCAACAACGCCGGCCGCTCAATCCGCCGCTCGATCGGCCTCGCCTACGACCGCTTCCACGATTACGAGCGGACGATCCAGCTCAACTACCTCGGCGCGGTGCGGCTGATCCTGGCGCTGCTGCCCTCGATGCGTGCCCACAAGTCGGGCCACATCATCAACATCAGCTCGATCGGCACGCAGACCAACCCGCCGCGCTTCTCGGCCTACGTCGCCTCGAAGGCCGCGCTCGACGCCTTCGCCCGCGTGATCGCCTCCGAGGTGATCGACGACGGGGTCCATCTGACCACGATCCATATGCCATTGGTGCGCACGCCGATGATCGCGCCGACGCGGATGTACGACATGTTCCCGGCGATTACGCCGGAGGAGGCGGCGGAGATGATCGCGGGGGCGATGATCGCGCAGCCGAAGAAGGTGGCGACGCGGTTGGGGACCTTCGGGGAGTTGCTTTACGCCGTCGCGCCGACCGTTAGCGACCGGATCTTGAACCAGGCCTACAAGCTGTTCCCCGAGTCGCAGGCTGCCAAGGGGAAGAGCGAGGAGGCTCCCGACAAAGCTCCCTCCACTGAGGCTGTTGCCTTTGCTCACTTGATGAAAGGTGTGCATTGGTAGGCGGACGATGCCCCTCCCCAGGAGGCCGTCGCGCAGCTGAGTTGTCGAGGTGCTTCAAAGGTGGTCGCCTGAGCCTCCTGGGGAGGGGCATCGTCCGCCTCCCGTGGAGCGCTGCTGATGGGTGAGCGGAGACTCAAGCACTGGGGGTGGGGTTACGAGGATCAGGCGCCCTCCGGGGAGGAGCTTCGGGAGGCTGCGGCGGGCATTAGAGAGCGGTTTGGGTTCGGGGGTGAGGTTGAGGAGCCGGTGCCGCTGGGGGAGGTTGAGCTTCGGAAGGGGCGGTTGAAGGCTCCGGCCGATCTTGGTGACCTATTCAGGGACGGGCACTACGAGCGGGTGGTGCACTCGTTGGGGAAGGCTTATCGGGACGTGGTGCGGGGGTTTCGGGGGGAATTCGCCAACCCGCCTGATCTCGTGGCTTACCCGAAGGACGAGTCTGAGATCGAGGCGGTCCTTTCCTGGGCTGAGGCTGAGGGGGCGGCTGTCATTCCCTTTGGGGGTGGGACCAGCGTGGTCGGTGGGGTGGAGGCGCGGTTGGGGGATCGGCCGGTGGTTTCGCTTGACCTCAAGCGGTTGGATCGGGTGTTGGAGGTCGATGCGGAGTCGTTGGCGGCGCGAATTCAGGCGGGGGCGTTGGGGCCGGGGCTGGAGGATCAGCTGCGGGAGCATGGGCTGACGCTGCGGCACTTTCCGCAGTCGTTCGAGTACTCGACCCTGGGGGGCTGGATCGCGACCCGTGCCGGTGGGCACTTCGCGACGCTCTACACGCACATCGACGACCTGGTCGAGTCGGTGCGGGCGATCACGCCGCGGGGGACCTGGGAGAGTCGGCGGTTGCCTGGGTCAGGGGCCGGGCCCTCGCCGGATCGGGCCCTGATCGGCTCGGAAGGCATCCTCGGGGTGATCGCCGAGGCTTGGGTGCGGGTGCGCCCTCGGCTGCAGTTCAAGACCTCCTGCGGGGTCGAGTTCGACGACTTCCTCGCCGCGGCCGGCGCCGTGCGCGAGATCTCCCAGTCCGGCCTGTACCCATCCAACTGCCGCCTGCTCGATGCGATGGAGGCGGAAACGACGGGAGCCGGCTCAGGCGAGAAGCACCTGCTCGTCCTCGGCTTCGAGTCCCCCCACCTCCCCGTCGACGAGCCCATGCGCCTGGCTCTCGACATAGCCCAATCCCACGGAGGCATCCCCAACTCCCCGCCACCGGGACGAGCGCCGACGGGACGAAATCCTCGGCCTGGCAAAGGAAGTCGTCCCGTCGGCGCGGATGCACCGGGGGCGGTTGAGGCTTGGCGGGGGGCGTTTCTTCTGGCGCCTTATTTGCGGGACACGTTTGTGGCCTGCGGCGTCCTCAGCGAGACCTTTGAGACGGCGATCACGTGGGATCGCTTCGAGGACTTCCACGCGACGACGATGGCTGCCGTGCGGGCCAAGGTCGCCGAGGTCTGCGACGCGCCTGCCGAGGGCCCGGGTGCGCCCCGGGTCAGCTGCCGTTTTACCCACGTCTACCCAGATGGTCCCGCCCCCTACTTCACGGTGCTCGCCCCCGCGGTCCGTGGCGGCGAGGTCGAGCAGTGGGACGAGATCAAGGCAGCGGCCGCGGAGGCCGTAATCGAAGGCGGCGGCACGATCACCCACCACCATGCGGTCGGCCGCGACCACCGCCCCTGGTACGACCGCCAGCGTCCCGCCCCCTTCGCCGCCGCGCTGCGAGCCGCCAAGGCCGAGCTCGACCCCGCCGGCATGCTCAACCCAGGCGTGCTGATCGACCCGTAGCGCCCACCCGGGGTGTAACGCGCTGCGGTCTTGCTGCGACCACAAAACGTTGCACCGAGGGCTGGAAGGGCGGACCAAATGCTGGTGAAACGCGTTACGGCTCTATTGCAGCCACAAAACGTTGCACCGGGATGCGCCGACCGCGAGCGGTACCCTTCGCGACTGAATCTCCCTTGCCGGGCGGGACGCGCCTGTCGCCCGCCGGCTCCCCAGGATGGAAACGATCACTTCGGAACAGCCGACGGTCACCGAAGCCGCTGCCGGGAAGGCCGACGCCTCGATGGCGGAGCCTGTCGTGCCGCGGCGCTCGCCGCTGCGGGCGGCGATCAAGACCGGGCGACCGCAGGAGTGGATCAAGAACTTCTTCGTCTTCGCCGGGCTGCTCTTCTCGGGCAAGTTCAACCAGCCCCACGACGTGCTCGAGGCGACGCTCACGTTCATCTCCTTTTGCGCAATCTCGAGTGCCGGCTACTACGTCAACGACCTGATCGACGTCGAGCTCGATCGCAAGCACCCGAAGAAGCGTTTCCGACCGCTTGCGGCCCGGGAGCTCTCGGAGGGCACCGCGAAGACGATTGCCCCCCTGTTGGCCGCTTTTGCGATCGCCCTCGCCTTTGCCACGGTCAATTGGCAGGTCGGCTTGATGGTGGTCGGCTACGGCGTCGCCCAGATGGCTTACAGCCTTGGCCTCAAGCAGATCGTGATCGTCGACGTGATGACTCTGGCCGGGCTCTTCATCCTGCGGGTTGCGGCTGGCGCCGTTGCGGTCGATGCCCATGCCTCGGAGTGGCTGATCCTCTGCACCGGCATGATCGCGATGTTCCTCGGCTTCACCAAGCGCCGCCAGGAGGCGGTCTCCGAGCTGCACGAGGGGACCAGCAGCCGCCCGGTGCTGGAGCACTACTCGCTGCCCTTCCTCGATCAGATGGTCTCCCTGGTCACCACCGGCACGGTGATCAGCTACGCGATCTACACCGTCAACTCGCCGATCATCGGCAGTCGCATGATGTTGACTATCCCGCCCGTCATTTACGGGATCTTCCGCTACCTCTACTTGATCTACGACCGCTCCGACGATCGCTCGATCGCCTCGATGGTCTCAGGTGACAGGGGCATGATCGCCGCCGGCGCTTCCTACGTGCTCGTCGCCTTCCTGCTGCTCTACGTCTTCAAGTAGAGCGCTCTGCCCCCGCTACATGCTGGCCGCGGGAGGCTCCTGCGGTGCTTCGGCCAGGTAAAAGCGGGCGCGGCCCAGCTCCTCGCCGTTGACTTCGACCACAGCTGCGTGGGGACCGGGGGCGGAGAAGGTCGCCTGGGTGCCGATCGACATCACCAGGCGCTGATCTTGTCCGGCCGGCATCCCCGGCGGGCGGCCGGTCTCGAAGTCGGCCTGGAGACCCTCGCCGAGTTCGACCCCGTCGGGATCGTGGATGTTGACCTGGAGGCTGTGCGGCCGGTTGGTCTCATCCCAGGCAACGTCGAGGCCGAGGGCGATGTGGAACCCCCACTCGTGCGGTAGCTCGGGCAGGCGCAGCACGTTCCAGCCGCCGCCGACCATGTAGAGCTTGCCGTTCACCGCCTCGCTGTGGTCGGTGAGCATAAGGAAGCCGATCTCCATCGGGCCAGGATACGTGGCTCAGTCGGGCTGAACAGGCAGGTCGGAGACCAGTTCGACCTTTCCGGCCCGCTGGAACTGGAGATCGATGGTCTCATCCTTGCGGTAAGTGCCGAAGAGCCCCAGGTACATCGCCAACCAGCGCCCGGTGCCGACTTTCTCCTTGACGATCTGCCGCGTGAAGACGATCTCTCCCGCCAGCACCTCGTAATCGGCTCCCTCGCGCTGCTCCACCCCGTTGATGAAGACGACGTACGGCGCCTCCGCGCCAGCGGGCAGAGCCACGCGTCGCCCCGCGGCATAGCTGCCCTTTGGGATCTCTGCTTCGGTCTCGTTCATGGGGTGTGGCGAGTTTCTCGCCTATTTCACGAGTAAGTCGCCACTCGCTACGACGACGCTCGCTCCAGAGTCTCGCGCACCAGCTCGAAGGGCGTCTCGTAGTCGGTCGGGTCGAGCTCCTCCCGCTTGACGCTGCCCCGGAACGGCATGAACGTCCCGTCCCCCCGCACGTCCACCCCCGCCACCGGCTTGCGCAGCCATCCTTTCCCGCTCAGCTGCAACCGCGCATGAACCTGATCCTCGGGCCCAAAGTCCCGCAAGCTCGAAACCCCCCTCACCGGCCCCTCAGCCCGAATCTCCAACGCCCGAGCCCGCATAGCCGCCACAGCCTCCCCAAGCTCCCCAAAGCTCGCATGATCGACCTCGGACCCGTGTCTCACTGTCAGCTTCCACGCGCTCAAGGGGAATTAGCGTATGAAATCTGGAAAGGGCGTCGGGGGTGTCTCTCCCGGTGCGGCGTCCTGTTTTTCGCACAGCCCACTCAGCGAGTGCCGGCCCGCACCCGGCGAAAAACCCAGCACCGGGAGAGACACCCCCGACGCCCCACCCCGCCAAGTCGAACGCTAAGCCCCGCGCCGCGGCCGCTTCGGCCGTCGCGCCGGCGGCCCAACGATCTTCTCCGGCCCCTGCCGCTCGCCAACCGCCACGTAGTCCCGCTGCCGCTCCCCCGTATAGATCTGTCGCGGCCGGGCGATTTTCTGCTCGGAATCGTCGAGCATCTCCATCCACTGGGCGACCCAGCCTGCCGTGCGGGGAATGGCGAAGATCACCGTGAACATCTCGTTCGGGACGCCCAGCGCCTCGTAGATGATCCCCGAGTAGAAGTCGACGTTGGGATAGAGCTTGCGCGAGGTGAAGTACTCGTCGTCGAGCGCCTGGCGCTCTAGCTCGCGAGCGATCTCGATCAGCGGGTTGTACTCGGTCGCCTCGAAGATCTCCTCCATGTGCTGCTGGATGATTCGCGCCCGCGGGTCGTAGTTCTTGTAGACGCGGTGGCCGAAGCCCATCAGCTTCTCCTCGCGCCCCTTCACCTTCGTCAAGAAGCTGGGGATGTTGTCGACCGAGCCGATTCGCCGCAGCATCCGCAGTACCGCCTCGTTGGCGCCGCCGTGCAGCGGACCGTAGAGCGCCGCCACTCCGGCCGCGACGGCTGAGTAGGGGTCCACGTCGGAGGAGCCGACCCCACGCACGGCGCTGGTCGAGCAGTTCTGTTCGTGGTCGGCGTGGAGGATGAAGAGCACGTCGAGCGCTTTCGAGAGGCTTTCCTTCGGCAGGTGCTTCGCTTCCGTCTTCTTGAACATCATCGAGAGGAAGTTCTCGGCGAAGTTGAGGTCGTTGTCGGGGTAGACGTAGGGCAGCCCCATGTTGTGGCGGTAGGAGAAGGCGGCAAGGGTCGGCACCTTGGCGATCAGCCGCACCGCCGCCATATAGCGCTCTTCGTGGTCGTCGATCCGCTTGGCGTCCGGGTAGAAAGTCGAGAGGGCGCCGACTCCCGAGAGCAGCATTCCCATCGGGTGGGCGTCGTAGCGGAAGCCCTCGAAGAACTGCTTGAGGTCCTCGTGGACGAAGGTGTGGTGGGTGACGTCGAAGACCCAGCGGTCGAGCTGCGGCGCGGTTGGCAGCTCGCCGAAGATCAGCAGATAGGCGACCTCGAGGAAGGTGGAACGCTCGCAGAGCTGCTCGATCGAGTAGCCGCGGTGTTCGAGCACACCGGCCTCGCCGTCGATATAGGTGACCGCCGAGCGGCAGGAGGCGGTGTTGGTGAAAGCCGGGTCATAGGCCATCATCCCGAATTCGTCCTCTTTCACCTTGATCTGGCGAAGGTCCATCGCCCTCACGGTGCCGTCCTCGATCGGCAGCTCGTAGGTCTTGCCGGTGCGGTTGTCGGTGACGGTCAGTGAGTCGGAGCCGGTGCCGGCCCCTCCGTCTGCGGCTGCGTCCCTGGTCTGCTGCTCGGTGGCCATCACCCCTCCTCAAAAGCTGTTGAGCTGGAGTGCCAAGTATCGCAGTTCGATTTGCCTGGCCTGTTGCGCTGCGGAGAACGGAACGGCTACTCGGCAGCCGCCGGCAGCGGCTCGAAGCTGGTCATCGCCTGCAGCTCGGCGAAGCGCGCGTCGATCTCCTCGCGGGTCAGGCCGGCGACGCGCTCGGTGCCGAACTGCTCGACGTTGAAGGAGGCGAGCACCGTGCCGTAGCCCATCGCCCGCCGCAGGCAGGCCTCGTCGAGCTCGCCTTCGTGGCTGTCGAGGTAGCCGATGAAGCCGCCGGCGAAGCTGTCGCCGGCGCCGGTCGGGTCACGCACGTCATCGAGCGGGAAGCCGGGCAGGGCGAAGAAGCTGTCTTCGGTGAAGAGGGCGGCGCCGTACTCGCCGCGCTTGGCGACGACGGCGCGGGGGCCGTGCTCCATCAGCGCCCGGGCGGCGCGGGCGAGGTTGGGCTCGCCGGTGAGCTGGCGGACCTCGGCGTCGTTGAGGAGCACGCAGTCGACCTCGGCGATCGCTGCCAGCAGCGAGTCCTTGGCGGTGTCGATCCAGAGGTTCATCGAGTCCAGGGCGGAGAAGCGGGCCGAGCCGCACTGGGCGCGGACCTGGCGCTGCAGGTCGGGCTGGATGTTGGCGAGGAAGAGCATGTCCGCTTGCTGGGAGGCGGATGAGAGCTTCGGCTCGAACTCGCCGAAGACGCCGAGCTGGGTGTCCTCGGTGTGGGCGACGTTGAGGTCGAACTCGTAGCGGCCGCGCCAGAAGAAGGACCGGCCTCCGGGGACCCGCTCGATGTCGTCGGTGAGCACGCCGCGGCGCTCCAGCACCTCGAACTGCTCGGCGCCGAAGTCCTCGCCGACCGGGCCGACCGGACGCACCTCGGTGAAGAAGCTGGCGGCGAGAGAGAAGTGAACGGCGGCGCCGCCGAGCATGCGGGTGCGCTCCCCGAAGGGGGTTTTGACGCTGTCGAAAGCTATGGATCCGACGACTGTTAGGGACATTGGCGGCAGGGTATCGGGGGTCGGGGGTGCGTCGGCGGGTGCCTATGTTCGCTTCGCTGACGCTGCGCTCACTATGTTGGAGCCGCTTCGCGGCTGATGATCACCTTGCCGGGGGCCGCTTCGCGAGGCACCCACCGAGGCACCCCCGACCCACGATCGCAGGCCGACTATGGTTCTCCGCCGATGAAGGCGGTGCAGATAGAGGAGTTCGGCGGGCCGGAGAAGCTTCAGCTTGTTGAAGTTGATGACCCGGTTGCCGGCGAGGGCATGGTTGTTGTTGACGTTGCGCGGAGTGGGATCAACTTTGCCGATACGCATGCGACTCAGAACGACTATCTGGCCGAGCAGTCGCTGCCGCTGATTCCAGGGACCGAGATCAGCGGCAAGACCGCTGACGGGCGTCGGGTGGCGGCGCTCCTGGGCAACGGCGGCTATGCCGAGAAGGTCGCCGTGCCGGAGGCGCTGCTGATTCCGATCCCCGACGAGGTCAGTGACGATCAGGCGGCGGCGATGCTGCTGCAGGGCCTGACGGCGATGGCGCTGGTCGGGCGTTGCGCTCGGGTCGAAGCGGGGGAGACCTTGGTGGTTGAGGCCGCTGCGGGTGGCACCGGCGGCCTGGCGGTGCAGCTCGGCAAGCGGGCCGGAGCGAAGGTGATCGGCCTTGCGTCCAGCGAGGAGAAGCGGGCGTTGGTTGAGCGGCTTGGCGCGGACGCGACTGTCGATTCGCGCTCCGAGGATCTTGGCGCTGCGATCCGCGAGGCCAATGGCGGCGAGCGGGTCGACGCGGTTCTTCATATGAGTGGGGGAGACGCTTTTGATGCCGAGATGGAAGTGCTTGCCCCTCTCGGGCGAATGGTCGTCTTCGGTATTGCCTCGCGCGAGCAGCGTGAAGTTTCGACGGCGGCGCTGCTGCGCGGCTCGAAGTCGGTGATCGGCTTCTGGCTGTTGCATCTGCTGGCCCGGCGCGAGCTGGCGGCGCCGATGATCGGCGAGCTGCTCGGCGCTGTCGCGGCCGGCGAGCTCGAGGTCACCGTCGGAGGCGTCTATTCCCTCTCCGAAGCCGCTCGCGCTCACGAAGACCTGATCGCCCGTCGCAGCAGCGGCAAGCTTCTTCTGGATCCCTCCACGTGACCGCGTTCAAAGACCTCGGGTTGGCGCCCGAGATTCAGCAGGCGATCGACGAGCTCGGCTTCGAGGACCCGACGCCGATCCAGGAGCAGGCGATCCCCGAGCTGCTCGGCGGCCATGACGTGATCGGCCAGGCGCAGACCGGGACCGGCAAGACCGCTGCCTTTGGGCTGCCGCTGCTGCAGTACCTCGATCCGGCCAACGACGAGGTGCAGGCTGTCGTCCTCACCCCGACCCGCGAGCTCTGTATCCAGGTGACGCAGGCGCTGCGTGCCTACGCCGAGCACCTCGACGTCGAGATCGTCGCCGTCTTCGGCGGCGCCCCGATCCGCTCTCAGCAGGCGCAGCTGCGCGCCGGTGCCCACGTCGTCGTTGCCACCGTCGGGCGAATGATGGATCTGATGAGCCGCCGCTCGCTGGTCCTCACCGCGGCCCGCTACGTGGTCCTCGATGAGGCCGATGAGATGCTCGACCTCGGCTTCATCGAGGACGTCGAGAAGATCCTGCGGCTCTGTCCCAGCGGTCGCCAGACGGCGCTCTTCTCGGCGACGATGCCGCCGCCGATCCAGCACCTCGCCGAGAGTCATATGTATGACCCGACGACGATCCGGATCACCCCGAAGACGCTCACGGTGGATGCGATCGCCCAGGCCTTCATCGAGGTCCCGGCCAAGGAGAAGGCGGCGCGGCTGGTCGAGCTGCTGAAGACCGAGGAACCGGAGCAGGCGATCATCTTCTGCCGCACCAAGATCGGCGCCGATCGCCTCGAGAAGACGCTGAAGGACAAGGGTCTCGATGTGAAGGCGCTGCACGGCGACATGAGCCAGGGCTCGCGCGACGGCGTGATGATCGCCTTCAAGGACCACCGGGTGCGGCTGCTGGTCGCAACCGACATCGCCGCTCGCGGCCTCGATATCGAGCACGTCACGCACGTGATCAACTACGACGTGCCGGCGTCTTCGGAGGTCTACGTGCACCGGATCGGTCGCACCGGCCGCGTCGGTCGCACCGGTCGGGCGATCACCTTCGTCACCCCCGCCCAGCGCGATGAGATCGGCCGCATCGAGCGCGACGTGAAAACGACGATCGGCGAGTGGGAATCCCCAGAGGAGCGCCTCGAGCACGCCCCGCCGCCCCGCCGCCGCGAGCGCCGCGAGCGGTCCGAGTCGCGACCGAAGCCCGATCAGGAGGTTGAGACCGAGTCAGCGCCGGAGGCCGACGAGCCCTCCGTGGAGCCCGCCAGGTCCGTGGACGGAGCGAGCTCGGGCCCGGTCAAGCTCTTCATCAACCGTGGCGAGCGCAGCGGCATCTCCGAAGAGGACCTGCGCTGGGCCCTCCGTGAGGGCGCCGTCCTGCCCGAAGAGGCCATTCACGACATCAACGTCCTGCACCGCTTCTCCTTCGTCCAGGTTGACTCGGATGTCGCCGACCGCACCGTCGAGTACCTCGACGGCACAAAGGTCAAAGGCCGCGAGATCCGCCTCGAGATCGCGAAGAACTAGCGCTCAGGCAGTGAGTTCGGCGATGCTGGCGAAGAGCCGGTCGAAGTCGATCGGCTTGGTGATGTAGCCGCTTACCTCGACGTCGGTGGGGGCGCCGGCGTCCATCTCGTCCTGATGGGCGCTGACGATCAGGACCGGAGTCTCGACTCCGGCGGCGCGGAGCTCGCGCAGGGCGTCGATTCCGGACTTGCGCGGCATCATCGCGTCGAGCAGGAGAATGTCGGGTGTCGGATCGGCACCGCGCATCGTCTCGATCACCTCGACCCCGTCGGCCGCGGTCAGCACTTCGTAGCCCTCCATCTCCAGCCTGGTTCGCAGCAGGAGCAGGATCGTCTCGGAATCGTCAGCGATTAGGACGCGGGTCATTGGACCGGGGCCGCCGGGAGTTGGACGCGGAAGGTCGAGCCCTGGCCGGGGGTCGATTCGGCCGAGATCGAGCCTCCGTGCAGCTCGACCAGGGACTTGGAGATCGCGAGGCCGAGGCCGGTGCCGCCGACGTGCTGGGTCAGGCCTGCGTCGCCACGGGTGAAGCGCTCGAATATGTGCTCCACCTGGTCCTCTGCCATTCCTGGACCGTTGTCGCTGACGGCCATCTCGATTCCACCATTGCGCCGTGCCGCGATCACCTCGATCGCCGCGCCGTCGGGACTGTACTCGTGCGCGTTGGTAAGCAGATTTACCAGCACTTGACGAATTCGGTCTTTGTCGACGTTGACCTGAGGAAGGCCCGCCTCGGTCTCGAGCCGCAGCGTCTGCCGGGAGGCCTCGGTTTGGCTCCGCATCGTCCGCACCGCGTCCTCAACCAGCGCGGAGACATCGGTTGGTGCCGGTTTGATCGTCAGCCGCCCGGCGTCGCTGCGGGCGAGGTCGAGCAGGTCGTTGAGCAGTCGCCCGAGGTGGCGGGTGTTGTCGAGGATGATCTCGACCGTGTCGGCCTGCTTGGGACTGAGCTTCTCGCGCTCCAGCATCAAGAGCTCGGCGAAGCCCTGCACCGAGGTGAGCGGGCTGCGCAGCTCGTGGGAGGCGGTGAGGACGAACTCGTCCTTCATCGTTTCGAGCTGGTCGCGTTCGCCGGCGCGGCGCTGCAGTTCCGCGGCCATCTCGTTGAAGGCTTTGCCCAGGGCCGCGGTCTCGGCCAGGCCGCCGACTTTGACCCGGGTCTCGAGGTGACCGCCGGCGAGGCGGCCCGAGGCGTCGACCAGCTCCTCCAGGGGCCGCCGCATCGAAGAGATCAGGCCGCTGAAGAGCAGGGCGGCGCCGGTCAGACCGGCGATCAACCCCGCTCCCACCAGCAGCGCCGTGTCGCGGGTCTCCCCATCGATGTCACCGCGCAGGGATTCGCGTTTGTGTTGCTGACCGACGATCGTCGCCCGTGCCGCCACGGGGTGCTGTCCGCGAGCGAGCCGGTTGCGGGCCGCGATCTCGACCTGGTAGGAGCGGGCGGTTGCGTTCTCGAAGTCCTGGCGCTGCTGCAGGAAGCGGGCGACGCCGACCACCGCGAGGCCGGTGAGCACGGCAAAGGCAATGGCGAAGCCAATCGTCAGCCGGTTGGCGAGTGACGGGCTGAGCCGGAAGCGGCGTCGTGAATATGCTTGCCCCTCGATGGGAGACGAGGCTACAGGCACGGCCGACGGCAGCGCCGAGGCGCCGCAGGGCATTGATCGTGCCGGGGTCGAAGCCTGGTTCGGCGAGAACGTGGCAGGCGTACAGCCGCCGCTTTCCTTCGAGCGGATCTCGGGCGGGCACTCGAACCTGACTTACGGCGTTCGCGACGCTGCCGATGGGCGCTGGGCGCTGCGCCGCCCGCCGCTCGGCAAACGCCTTGGCTCCGCCCACGACATGGGTCGCGAGCACCGGGTTGTCTCGGCTCTTGCTTCCACCCCCGTTCCAGTCGCGCCGATCGCGGGCTTCTGCGAGGACGAGAGCGTCAACGAAGCGCCTTTCTACGTGATGGAGTTCGTCGAGGGCCCGATCCTGCGCGGTCTGGCCGAGGCGGAGGTTTTCCCGGACGAGGACGATCGACGCGCGATCGGCGAGCGGGTCGTCGACACCCTGGTCGAGATCCATGCCGTCGACCCAGATGCGGCGGGGCTGGGAGAGCTGGGCCGCAAGGAGGACTACGTCGCCCGCCAGCTACACCGCTGGCAGGGCCAGTGGGAGAAGTCGAAGACGCGTGAGCTGCCCGCGGTCGACGCGGTGCACGAGCGCCTCGCGGCGCGGATCCCCGAGCAAGGCCCAGCGACGATCGTTCACGGCGACTACCGCCTCGACAACATGATCCTTACGCCCGAGGGCGAGGTGGCGGCAGTGGTCGACTGGGAGCTCTGCACTCTGGGCGACCCCCTCGCCGACGTCGGTCTGCTGATGGTCTACTGGCCCGAGCCGGGAGAAGAGCTAGTCGCGCTCGGCCAGCCCGCCACCCTGGCACCCGGCTTCCCCAAGCGCGAGGCGTTGAAGGCCCGCTACACCGAGCGCTCCGGCCGCGACCTCGCCGAACTCGACTTCTTCATAGCCCTCGGCTACTGGAAGCTGGCAATCATCCTCGAGGGCGTCTACGCCCGCTACGCCGCCGGCCAATACGGCAAGGTGGACCCAGGCATAGAAGCCTTCGCCCGCCTCGTAGAGCGCCTCGCCGAAGCCGCCGAGGAGGCCGAGCAGCGCGGACGTTGAACAGTGTCCACGCTGCTTGACAGCATGGATTTGGCCTGAAAAGGTCCTGCATTGCTCAGAAAACTGGGTAGAGGCCGTCGCCCCGCGCCAGCCTGCTGCTCGTCTCAACTGCAAGGAGAATTCGTGAAGCAGATTCGCAAGCGACTCACGTACGCAAACGTGACGTCGTCGATCGCCCTCTTCCTCGTTCTAGGCGGCGCCACCGCCGTTGCGGCGCAGAAGATCGGCGCCAACGAACTCAAGGCCAACGCGGTAAAGACCGGCAAGATCGTCAAGGAAGCCGTGACTACCAGCAAGCTGAAGAAAAGTGCGGTCACCACCGACAAGATCGCCGACCTAGCGGTGACAACCGGCAAGATCGCCGACCTAGCGGTGACAACCGGCAAGATTGCCAACGACGCCGTCACCGGCGACAAGGTCAAAGAGTCGACCTTGGGCCAAGTTCCCAGTGCAGCTAACGCCCAGCAGTTGGGCGGGATAGCGGCGTCGGGTTACGCGCCGCGCCTCTTCGCAAGGGTCAGCTACGAAAACGCGACCCCGACGATCATTGCTTCGAGCCCGGGAGTCACAACTGACGGCGAGGGTGCGCTTGGCTTCCCGCGCGTCGTGTTCCCGCGGGCGGTGGACAACTGCTCGGTTATCGGCAGCGCTAGCACCGGTTCCGGGAACCAGATAGTTCGCCGCTCGACCTCGCTATTCGGAGACCTCGGAGAGGTGCAGATGGCCATTCATGACGATGCAGGAACATCCATCCGCTCCGATTTCGACCTGATCGCCATCTGCTAGGCCGATCTTTTTGCGACAGACAGGGCCGGGCTAACCCTCGGCCCTGTCTGCGTCCGCTACTGGCCATGGATTCGTGTTGAAGTCCCCAAACCCCATCGCTATCCCGACAATCAAGAAGGAGACCCATTCCCGTGAAGCTGATACGCAAGCGGCTTACGTATGCAAACGTAATGTCGTCAATTGCTGTCTTCCTCGTTCTCGGCGGCGCCAGCGCCTACGCCGCGAAGAAGATCGGCAGCAACGAGATTAAGGGCAACTCGATCACCACCGGCAAGATCAAAAAGAACGCCGTGACCGCATCGAAGATTAAGAAGAATTCGATCACTACGGTCAAGATCAAGAACGGGGCGGTTACCGGTCCAAAGATCAACCTGAGCACAGTTGGCACGGTGCCCAGTGCCACCACTGCCACCACTGCATCGAACCTTGTTGGGCAGCAGAGCTTCTTCATCAAACTCAACCCGGGTCAGATACAGACAATCGCCACGAACGGACCGGTCTCGCTGGTTGCCGTTTGTGAAACAGGTGTTGGCGGTACAAACGACCGTGTGCGGGTGCTTGGCCAGACCACGCAGGACCGCTCGATTCTCGATGGAATTGATGATCTGGCCGGTCCCACGACGTTCCTTAACGTCGCCACTCCAGCCGACGAACGTGAGCTGGTCTCTCGCGAAATTGCTTCGGGTCAGACCGTTGTCAACGGCGAAATCGACCAGGGTTTCGTGATGGCCCCAAGCGGACAGGCGATCACAACCAACTCCGAGGGCCTTGCGCTCGGTCTCAATTACGCAGGCGCTACTTGCATAGTCGGCGGTGTGGTCAACCTGATCGGCTAGATAAGACGCATCCGTTGCTCCGACAGAGGGCGGCTTCTCGGCCGCCCTCTGTCGTCGGGGCGGCTCAAATCGCCTGACGGGTCTGGAGTTGCAATCCTTCGTCAACTTCTCCCGCCATCCAAGGAGGCCCCGTGAAGCAGATCCGTCAGCGACTGACCTATGCCAACGTGGTGTCGACCCTCGCTCTCTTTCTCGTCGTTGGGGGAGCGACCGCGATTGCGGCCAGGAGCCTGCCCAGGCACAGCGTCGGTCCCAGGGAGCTGAAGGCGAACGCGGTCAGGACGGCGAAGATCAAAGCCAACGCGGTCACCACGCGGAAGATCAAGAAGAACGCGATCACCGCGGTCAAGATCAAAGACGGTGCGGTCGAGACCGCCAAGTTGGACGACGGTGCTGTCACGGCGGTGAAGATCGCCAACGGCTCGGTGACCGCTGCCAAGATCGACGCCGCCGGCATGCCCTTTGGGCGGATCGTGCAGGAAGCACGCGGCAGCTCTACAAAGGGGCTCGACGAAACCTTGGCGATCTACCCGCTCCAGGGCAACGCCTATACCCAGCCTGCGGGACGCGATGACACCTACATCGGGCAGATTGAAGTCGTCATTCCAGCATCCTGCGCCGGCATCAGGAAAGTCACCGTCGGCCTGCTCGTCGACCCAATCGACCTCACCACCTTCACCACGAAAGACTTCGTCGCGAGCCGGGATCTCGAAGAAACCAGCAGCGAGCCGCGCACCGCTCGCATCAGCATCGGCCCCGCGGCGAGCTTCCAGCCCACGAAAGCGACCACCCACTCGCTCTATCTGGCGGCGGTGGCCAGCTGCGAAACAGGGGGCGGCGTGACCGCCACCTCGGGCGGCATCGACGTTCTCGGGACCGAGTAGGCGCCCGCTGGAGGCCTCAACTTTCGCTCAGATGGCGCGCCGCGCGTGCCTGGGGTCCAGATCCCCAGCCGCTGCGGCCTCGGCGCGCTTGGACCAGCGGTTCAGCTCGCGGCGGGCGAGGACCATCTTGTGGACCTCGTCCGGGCCGTCCGCCAGGCGGAGCATGCGGCTGAAGCGCCAGAGGGCGGCAAGGGGGGTGTCGTCGGTCATGCCGAGCGAGCCGTGGACCTGGATCGAGCGGTCGAGGACGTTCATGACGATGTTGGCGGCGACGATCTTGATCGCCGAGATCGACTGGCGGGCGGCGCGCTTGCCCTCGGTGTCCATCTTCCAGGCGGCGTAGAGGGTGAGCAGGCGGGCCTGGTCGATCTCCATCCGCGAGGCGGCGATCGCCTCCTGGACGAACTGCTTCTCGCCCAGCGGGCCACCGAAGGCCTGGCGCTCGTTGGCGCGGTTGCACATCATCTCCAGCGCTCGCTCTGCAGTGCCGATCGCGCGCATGCAGTGGTGGATGCGGCCGGGGCCGAGACGATCCTGGGCGACGACGAAGCCCATTCCCTGCTGGCCCAGCAGGTTGGCGGCGGGGACGCGGCATTCTTCGTAGCGGATCTCGCAGTGGCCCGGCCCCTTGTCGTGTCCCATGACCGAGATCGGGCGGACCAGGTTGAAGCCGGGCGCGTCGGTTGGCACGCAGATCATCGAGGCGCGCGCGTAGGGGTTGGCCTCGGGATCGGTGACGACCATCGCGATCGCCAGGTCGGCGCCGACGGCGCCCGAGGTGAACCACTTGTGGCCGTCGATCACCCACTCGTCGCCGTCCCGCACGGCGCGCGCCTGCAGCAGAGTCGGGTCCGAGCCGGAGACCTCGGGCTCGGTCATCGAGAAGCACGAGCGCATTCGCCCCTCCAGTAGCGGCTCCAGCCACTTTTCCTTCTGCTCGTCGCTGCCGTGCTCGGCGAGAATCTCCATGTTGCCGGTGTCGGGCGCGGCGCAGTTGAAGGCCATCGGCGCCGCCACGGGGCTGCGGCCCATCTCCTCGCAGAGCAGGCCGTACTCCCAGTTGGTCAGCCCGGGCCCGAAGCGCTCCTCGGGCATGAAGAGGTTCCAGAGGCCCTCGCCCTTCGCCTTCTCGCGGATCTCGACCAGGATCTTCGGGAAAGGAACGCCCGGAGCGACCTCGGCGTCGAGCGCCTCCATGATCTCCCGCTCCTGGGGGTAGATCTCGGCGTCCATGAAGTCGAGGATGCGCTCGCGCAGCGTCTCGACCTGGGGGCTAGGCGTGAAATCCATCGACAGCGTTCCTCTCCTTCGGGGGCGGGGCTGGCCGGAACGCTAGCGGTATAGGTGGTGAGTTCGTGTTTCGTCTCGCTATACGAGACGAAACACGAACTCAGCGGCTGGCTTGGGGTCGGTGGTAGCGGGAGAAGAGCTCGCCGTTTTGCTCCAGGAGCCAGGCGAGCTCCAGCTCGGCGATGCTCGGCAGCGCTTTGCCCTCGAGGATGCGGGGGGCATCGGCGCCGGTCAGGCGGGGGGCGGTGGTGAGGAAGAGGTCGTCGACCAGGTCATCGGCCCAGAGCTGGCTGTGCAGGTGCGGGCCGCCCTCGCAGAGCAGGGCGCGGATGCCGCGCTCCTGGCGCAGGTGCTGGAGCGCTCGCGCCGGGTCGACGGCGCCGTCGTGGCGGACGATGCGCAGGCTCGTTGCCGTCTCGGGCGGGTCGGCCTCGGAGGCGGTGAAGATCAGCACCCGGCCGCCGCCAGCGGTGAAGAGCGGCGCGTCCCAGGGCAGGTCGAGGCGGCCGCTGACGATCACCATCAGCGGGTCGTGGGGGAGGCCGAGCCGCTCGCGTCGTTCGCGCTGCTCCGGGTCGCCGACGATGCGCCCGTAACGCTCGGCCCGCATCGTCCCGGCGCCGATCATCACCGCGTCGAAGCGGGTGCGAAGCCCGATCAGCATCGCCGTGTCGGCATCCGAGCCGATCGGCCCCGAGACCCCGCCGATCGTCGCCCGTCCGTCGACCGTGGCGGCGAAGTTGGTGGCGACGAAGGGCCGCTCGTCATGCGGACGCTCCCAGGGACGGTAGGAATCGAGCTGCTGCTCGACCGTGGTCTCACCCGGGTCCGGGATCAGGCGCCGCATCGCCCCGGACCCTAACGGTGACTTCGTCTTTACTCGCGCATAGCGCGAACAAGTGCGAACTCGGCGATGGTTCAGGAGTAATCGTGCCAGCCGGCGAACTCGCGGCCGGCGAATTTCTGCAGGCCGGCGACGTCGGCGCCGAAGCGGGCGCGGACGGTCTCGAAGAGGTCGTCGGGGAGCTTTGGCTTGGGCGCCGGGGGCTTGTCGGGGTCGTGGACGACCTTCTCGACGATCCAGCGCATCGACTCGGGCAGGCGATCGAAATTGCGGTCGAAGGAGCGGAAGCCCGGCAGTTTGATCAGCTTCTCCATGAACTGGTATTTGTCGCCCTGCTTGGCGCTCGACTTCTCCCACTCGCGGTCGAACTGCTCGGAGGTGAAGCTCTCGTCGACGCCGGCGAAGGCGAAGGCCTTGCGCATCGTCTCTTCCCGTTCGCTCTGCAGCTCCTCCTGGGTGATGATCTCGATCTGCGAGCGGTCGAAGTGCTCGAGGTAGGGCTGCAGCTGCATCCAGTACATCGAGCGCTGAACGTAGGAGGAGTCGGGCTGGGAGAGCGTCGGCGCCATCTCGCGCGTCTCGTAGCCGGCACCGGTCGCGTGCACCCAGTGGGAGAGGATGCGCTTGATCGGGTCACGGACCATGTAGAGCAGACGGGCGTCGGGACAGTGCTCGTGGATGCGCTCGGGGACGCCCCGGAAGCGCGGCAGGTTCGTGTAGTGCGGGGAGGACTCGCCGCGCACTTTGAAGCGGCTGTCGAAGCGGCTTGCGTACCAGTCAAGGCCGAGGTCCCAGTTGAGCTCCTCGGCGAAGAAGTTGAGCTCCTTCGGCTTCGACATCTGGATTTCCGGATGCAGGCCGAGGTAGTGGTGGATGCTGGTTGTGCCGCACTTGAGGCCGCCGATGATGATCAGGTTGGGCAGCTGCGCGTGGCGCTTCCGCCGCCGGCGGAAGCGGCTTTTGCGATCGGCGCTGTAGCGCTCGCGGGCACGCGCGCACATCGCCTCGTCGGCGGGGTCGCGGGGGGCCTTCGCAGTGGCGATCTGGGTCTCGGCCTCTGACACGAGCGGGCTAGTGTAACTGCGATGCCCGCCGCTGATCTGGGATCCAGCTTCCACGCGTTCTTCAACGCGGCCACCGCGTTCTTCCAGCACCTCTCCGAGATCCGCTGGACGCCGTTCGTAATCGCGCTCACTCTGCTGCTGGCGATGCAGCTGGCCCGTGCCTGGGCCTGGCGCAACGTCCTGCGTGCCTCCTACCCGAATCAGCGCATCTCCTTCACGCACCTCGCCGCCGCCTACCTGGCGGGCGCCGGAATCAACGCGGTGATCCCCGCCCACGCCGGCGACGTCACCAAGGTCTTCCTGGTCAAGCGCCAGATCCCGCACTCGTCCTACCCGGCGGTGACCTCGTCCTTTCTGGTCCAGACCGTCTTCGACACCAGCGTCGGGATCCTCGTCCTGCTCTACGCGATCACCCAAGGACTGCTGCCGCCGCTGCCCCGGATCCCGGACCTGCCGGCCTTCGAGATCTCTTTCTGGGCCGAGCATCCGCGCACGCTCCTCATCGTCATCGCAGCGCTGGCGGTGGCTACCGCGATCGGCATCTACTACCTCGCCCACCGGGTGCGGCGCTTCTGGGACCGGGTCAAACAGGGATTGGTGATCCTCGGGCAGCCGCGCCGCTATATGCGTGAGGTGTTCGCCTGGCAGGGGATCGGCTGGCTCTGCCGCTTCGCCGCCTTCTGGTTCTTCCTCGAGGCCTTCGGAATCGGTGGCTCGATCGGCAACGTGATGCTGGTGATGAGCGTGCAGGCGATCGCCAACATCGTCCCCTTCACCCCCGGTGGCGCCGGCGCCCAGCAGGCACTGCTGGTGGCGACGCTGAAGGGCCCGTCGCGTTCCGCTGTTCTCTCCTTCTCAGTAGGGACCCAGATCGCGATGGCGGCCTGGTCGGTCGTACTCGGCTTTGGCGCCATCCTGCTCGTCTTCGGGACTGCCGATTGGAAAGGCTTGATCCGCCAAGCCCAGGACGAGGCAGACCAGGAAAAAGCGGCGACACCGAGCGCCTCCGCCGCTGGCACCCGCTGAGCGAGTCCCAGCCGAACTGCATCAAATTCTCGCCCTGTTAGGTAGAGAATTTGATGCAGTTCGAGGGGTTGCTGGTCTTAGGCCGGGGTTGGGACCAGGCCGGCGAGTGGGTCGCGGCCGTTCCAGTTGCCCTGCGAGGCGTAGGGACGGAACCGGATGAAGGCGGATTCGTGGTGGAAGGGCTCGGCCCGGTGCTCCTTGGTCGCCGCCGGATGCGCGCCCTCGGCCCGGCCTCGGGCGTAGTCACGCATCGCTGCGACGTTGCGCCAGAGCGAGAAGGTGGCGACCGTGCGGGGCGGACGGGCCAAGCCGGTGGAGGCCAGCATGCCGGGATCGGCGATCGCCTCTCCCTCGGCCGCGGCGCTCGCCCGCAGGAAGGGGCGAACGCGGCGCAGCCGCAGTTGACCGATGGTAAGCACGGCCACTGGTTCTTCCTCGCCGACGGGAAGCTCTTGCGTTGGCAGGTTCGGTAGCCCAGCCCAAGCGCCGTAGACGTGCAGTGGCTGCAGCCGCACTTGCCAGCCGACGGCGAGCTGCCGAGCGAGCGGATGGCTTGCCGAGAACTCGTCGAGCGCGGCGTCGTCGTCCCAGGCTGCGATCAGGCCCACCTGGCTGAAGTGGGGGGCTGGCAGGAGGCTGTCGCCCAGCGGAGCCAAGGTGGTGATCTCGGCGTAGCGCAGGCCAGTGACCCTCGAGCGGCGGGGTTTGTTACGCAGGACCCCGGGGGCGGCGCGCAAGCCGACATCGGCGAGGTGAATTGAGAGGACCATGGATACCCTCCTGTCTGTGAGCTAACCTAGGGTTGACTAGGTTAGCAAGGGATGACCGACCAGACCGCGACACCACGAAAGCGCCTGACCGCCGCCGAGCGGCGCGAGCTGATCGAAGTTGCCGCCACCGGCCTCTTCGCCGAACATGGTTACCGCGGTGCTTCGATCGAGGAGATCGCAAAGCGATCGGGAGTGACGCCGCCAGTCGTCTACGACCACTTCCCCTCCAAGCAGGAGCTCTACAAGAGACTGCTGGAGCGTCACTTCGCCGAGCTGCGCCAGGTCTGGCGCCGCCATTTCGTCGGCAGCGGCCCTCCCGAACAGCGGGTAGCCAGTTCGTTTGACGCCTGGTTTGCCTATATCGGGGAGCATCCCTTCGCCGGACGCATGCTCTTTCGCGACACGAGTGGCGATCCGGCAGTTTCGGCAATGCACGCCGAGGTGGCAGCCGATAGCCGCGACGCGGTCATGCCTCTCTTTGCCGAAGAGCCGGGCGCCGAGAGCATTGCCGGCTCGATTTCCGGGGAGGGGCTTGAGATGGCCTGGGTTGTCCTACGCGGCGTCCTCCAAGGCCTGGCGATCTGGTGGTCGGAGAACCCGCAGGTCCCGCGCGAGCGCGTCGTCGCGACAGCGATGAACTCCCTTTGGATCGGCTTCGAGCGAGTCCAGCGTGGCGAAGCCTGGCAGGCCGAGCCTGGTCGTTGATGCCGACGCGTCTAGTTCGCGTATGCCGGGCGCCAATTCAGCCGGCGGCGCTTAGCCTCGACGAGCCCGAGGGCGCCTGTCTCCCGCAGTAATCCGCGGCGATCGTTGCTCTTGACCAACAGCCGCGCGAGCGCACCGATCAGCAGCGCAGGCGTGACCACCTCAGAGGGCATCGCCCGGTGGTTGAGGACATCCAGGAACCCGGCGATTTCACCGCGCTCGTAGAGGCGGCGCACGATTTCCTCAAGCACCGCGGGGACAGTGCCGGCTTTGCCGAGATCGTTCGCTAGCCAGTAGTGCTCGGCGAACTCCTTGTCGCGCCAGCGGCCCCAACTCGACATCGCCTTGTCAAGGCCGCCTTCCGAGCCGTCGAGACCGGCAGCTATTGCCGGTGCGAGGGCGTCAGCCTGGAGCAGGGCGTCGCCAATGCCGCGACCAGGGGCTGGGTCCTTGAAATGGCCTGCGTCGCCGGCCAGCACCCAGCCGGGGCCCGAGGCCTCGCGGAAGAATCCCTCCCACTTGACCGCCCCGGCCAACTTGCCCACCCGGCGAGCGCCGGCTACGGATTCCGCTATCGGCTCGCAGCGCTTGTACTGATCCACGAAGAGGGCCTCGTGGTCGCCACCGAACCGCTCCAACTCGGATTTTTCCGGCCAGACCCCCACCTGGTAAAGACCGCTGTCGGTGGGTAGGGCAAGGACGAATCGGTCGTCCCATCGATTGAAGCGGAAGGTTGGCGTTGGTCCGGAATCCGCACCCTCGAAATATCCCCAGTAAACGACCCGCTCGTTTGAGGTGACGTTGTACTTGCGTGATCCGCAGAGCCGAGCGACGCTCGAGTTGCGCCCGTCGGCGCCGACCACCAGCGACGCCCGAAGCTCGGTCTCGGTCCCGTTGCTCGCGACCCGCACACCGACAACCCGACCGACTTCCGTCAGCAGCGCCGTTGCCTTGGTCGCCATCTGTACCGAGGCGCCGGCCTCCTCGGCGGCCTGCGCGAGCATCGAGTCGAGCAGGTGACGGCGCACTGACGCGACCCCGCCGATGTCCCCATTTCGTTGCGGCAGGGCGACGGACATGAAGAGGTCGTTGAACCTCATCTCGGCCTGATTGATCAGGGGCGCGCCGGTGGCACGGATTTGCTCGGCCAAGCCGAGGCGATCCAAGAACGCCAGGGCGTCAGTCTCGAAGAGGTGGGAAGAAAGAGTCTCGCGGGGGAAGGTCGTTTGCTCGACGAGGGCGACATTTAGGCCGCGGCGCGCAAGCAGGGCTCCTAGCGATGCTCCCGCGCACCGGGCGCCGACGATAACCACGTCGAAGTTCTCTGCCATCTCCCAGTCTCCCCAAGGTCGATACCTGACCCAGGCATAATAGACAGCAACTTATATAAATAAAGGTTCTTATTTTTAGAATCGGCGATCGGGACGCGTTAGCTCGACCAGCCGGGGTAGAGCCCCTGAACCCGCCACTGCCAGGGCGGACGTTCGCCCGGTGGGAAGTCGTAATAGTCGCGACCGGGAAGGGTCTCGAGCGGGATCAGGGCGGGATCGTCCTTGAGCAGGACGGCGACGCCGCTGGCGGCATCGATCTGGGCTTGGCCTGCCCGGCGGGCGACTCGTCCCCAGCCGAGGCCGGGGCGGTAGAGCCAGTAAACGAGCTCGACCCAGCCCTGTGAGGAGCGACGATCGATCAGCTGAGTGAAGGCGGTGGTGCGCCGGCGCGAGGCGGTCAGGTGGGGTCCGGCGGCAACGGCGCAGCTTTCCCGCCGGCAGTGGCGGAAGTCGACCGGAGCCAGCGCCAGGCCGGAGGGACCGGGCTTGGCTACGGGAGCGGGCGCCAGCGCGCGCGCGAGCCGCGCCAGCGGCCAGCCGTAGGCGGGGACCAGAGGGTGGTGGCGGCAGGCATCGGGCAGGCGGGGAGCGCAGGCGATGCGCTTCGAGATCACACCCGCAAGGCCGCGGCCGGCGTCGATCTCTCCTCCCGCCGCGACGGCGGCGATGGCCGCGAGCAGCAACAGCGCGATCAGCGCGACCAGGCCGGCCTGCTCGACGCTTGCCGACCCCCGCTCCGAAGCTCGCTCCTTCTGCATGGCGTCGAAGCTAGGAGGAGCGGGCGCGCGCGTGGCGCGGGGAATGTCACAACTTCGCCTCGCCGCAGCCTTCTGCTTTCATGTGCCCATGGAGGGCAGCCCCTTCAACATGTTCGGCGACCCGGATGAGTTTCGCGCTCGCATGGAGGAGCTCTCCGAACAGATGCAGTCATCCCAGCGCGTCGCCTGGGCCGACAACGCGATCAAGCTGGCGGTCGAGATGACCGTCGCCTCGATCGGCCGCCTCGACCTTTCCGGCGGTCCCGATGAGCAGGCGATGCAGGTGCGCGACGCGATCCGCGTTCTTTTCCCCGAGGCCGTGACTCTGGTTAGGGAGGCGCGCGAGGGGTTGTCCTAGCGGGCCGGGAGAGGGGTGCCCCTCGTCCGGACAATTGCCGGTCTAATGAGACCGGCAATTTGAGTATCCGCCCGTACGAGGGGCACCCCTCTCCCGGCTTGTCTAGAGCAGTTCGATGCGCAACGCAGTTGCCGAGCCACGGCCGAAGGGGGCTGCGAGTAGCTCCATAAGGATGGCGGCGAGTAGGGCTGGGATCGCGACGACGACGCAGATCAGGGCGTCGAGGCGGCGTTGCCAGGGGCGCTCGGCGGGGACCGACTTGCCGTGCCCCAGGGCGGCGGAGGCGACGTTGCGGCCGAAGGTGAAGCCGTTGAGGACGGTCTGCCACATCGTCGCGATGCCGGCGCCGGGGGACCAGCGGGCGCGGGCGACCACCTGGTCGCGATTGGCGACGAGTCTGCGCACGGACTCCACCGTGAAGAGGAACTGGCCGCCGGGCTCCAGCCCGGCCCAGCCGGCGCCGCCGATCCAGGCCGAGAAGCTCGCTCGGTTGGCGATTTGGACGGTGCTCGCGTTGCCCAGACGATCCAATGCCGCCAGTGCCTCGGTGAGGCTGCCGGGCTCGCCGGCGACGCCGAGGCCGCAGCTCTCGCAGCGGCTCACCGGGCCGCGTATGCCGAGCCGCTGATCGATCCAGCCGAAGAGCGGCTCACCGCAGGCCGGGCAGGGCGGGTTGTCGGGGCCGGCGCCCGCCTCCAGTGGCACGACGGGGGCGCGCGGTCCGCCGCTTGGGGTCACTCGCTCGACACTCATCGCCGGTAGCGTACGCGCAGTGCAGTTGAGCGAGATCATGACCGCCGGTGTCGTCACCGCTTCGCCCGATGCGAGCGCGATTTCGGTTGCCCGGCAGATGCGTGACCATCGGGTCGGTTCGGTGGTGATCGTCGACCCCGAGGGTTCGCCGGTGGCGATGATTACCGACCGCGATCTGGCGCTGCGGGTCTTCGCCGAGGGTGTGGATCCCGAGATGCCGGTGGGTGAGCATGCCTCCCGGCCACTGGTCTGCGGCGAGCCGGCGATGGAGCTCGAGGAGGCGGCGGCGCTGATGGTCCAGCACCGAGTTCGCCGGCTCCCCGTCGTCGATGCGGATAGGCTCGCCGGCATCGTCACGCTTGACGACATCGCCGTGCGCACCGGGAACCTCGAGGTGGCGCAGAAGATGACCGCCGAGGTCATCGAGGGCGCCCTGCCGCAGTTCTACTTCCGCGAGCGGGGCTGAGGCATGAACCCACGGCTGCAGGCCTTGGCCTGGGAGGAGCGCTGGTCGCGGCCGACCGCGCTGGCAGCACTCGCCGCGGTCGGTTTTGTGATCGCCGCGATCGTCGTCGCCACCGCGGGGGTCGGCAGTGGCAGCGGCGATGCCGACCTGCTGCGCCACGTCAACGAACATCGCTCCGCCCAGATGATCTCCAGCATCCTGCAGGCGATCGGCGTCGGGCTGCTGGTGGCGCCTCTCTACTACCTCTTCCGCGCCGCCAACGCCCGCAGCGACCGGATGCGCGGCCAGCTCGTCGGCGTCGTCATCGCGGCGCCGTTGTTCCTTGCCGCGCTGGCGATTCTCAGTGGCATCTCGACCCTGCACGCCGCTTCGGACTTCGTCTCCAACGAAGTGCCGCATCTGATCGCAAAAGGCATTCCCCTGGACAGCGATCGCGCCAACGAACTCGCCAAAGAAGCGATCGACGATGCGCCGCTGCGCCCGCTCGCCGCCGGCTTCGGCCTCGGCGGCCAGCTCGGTTTCCTGGTCGCGATGGTCTACACCTGCCTCTACGCGATGCGGGTCGGCCTCCTGCCCCGCTTCTGGGGCTCGCTCGGGATGGCGCTTGGCGCCGTCTCCTTCATCTTCTTCCAGTTCGCCCTGCTCTGGTTCGTCTACCTCGCCTTCCTCCTGATCGGCCGCGTCCCCGGCGGCAAACCCCCAGCCTGGGAGACCGGCGAATCCATGCCCTGGCCCTCGCCGGGCGACAAAGCGGCAGCCGCAATGTCACCCCCACCCGAGGATCCACCTGAAGCTGACGAATACCCCGCCCCTTCAGCAGAGGAGGCCCCCCAAGCTGAGGAACAAGCGGATCCGACCGAGAAGGGCCAATCTCAGTAGGGGTGGAGCGTCTTGTACTTTTTCGGCGCCTACCTTGCGGCGCCAGCAGGCTCCGAACCATCGAAAAAGTTAAGCGGAACCCCTACTGAGATTGGCCCGTTGCGGAACGCTTACGCTGCGTCCGAATCTCGCTGAGGATGCGCTCCAGCCGAGGCTCCTGGGAGGTATCAACGAAGTCCATCGCCCCCGCCACGCCCGGGTGGATCGCCGCGATCCGCTCGTGCATCGCCTGGGCAACCGCGCGGTAGGTGGGATGGCCCTCGCGGCCTGAGCGCAGCTCGATCAGGTGCATCGCCTCGCGCGCGTTGAGATCGAGCGTGTAGCGGATCCGGTAGGCAAGGCTGAGCGCGTAGGGGGCCTGCTCGTGCAGGCCGGCGCTGACGAGCCGCTCGTACTCCGCGCGTGAGATCTCCAGCGCCCGCTCGAACTCATCTCCAGCGCCGGCTTCGCGTACCTCATCGGGAACGCCGGCGCCGAGGTCCGGCCCCAGTCGCTGCCACTGGACGGTCAGCATGCGGTGGCGCTGCAGGTCGCGGAAGGCGCCGTAGTCGGAGACAATCTCGAAGCGGTAGCGCAGCGCCTCGAAGCCGCGGCCGGGACGATGGCGACGGTTGCTTCGCTCGCCCACCAGCGCGGCAAGCAGCTCGGCGCGCTCGGAGCGGTCGAGCACATCGAGGCGGGCGAGGATCTCGGTCTCCGGTGTCGCCGCGGCCTCGAAGAGGCAGGAGGCGAGCAGGTTCTCTTCGGTCCCGTCGACGTGGACCAGCTCCACCGAGGGTGCGTCCTCGCCGGCGTCGCGGCGGTTGAGGCCGAGCCGCGAGACCCATTGCTCGGTTTGGCTGCGGCGCTGCTGCAGGTAGTCGACCCACTCGCCGCCGCGGTCGGGCCGCTCGACCCTGGAGACGAAGCTCGGCATCACCTGCTTCAGCTCGTCGAGAATCATGCCGCCGTAGGCGCGCGCCTCGGGTAGCGGCGATGCCATCAGCCGCAGCAGCAGCTGCTCGTAGGCCTGGCCGGACGCGTAGATGCCGACGTGGCTGAGCGTCGCCGCCGGCAGCAGCCCGCGCAGCAGGTCGAGCGCCTTGGCGCGGATCGAGCGTTGCCACGGCCCCTCGGGTTCGCCGTCTCCGCGTGGCCAGCGCTCCGCCGCCCACCCCTCGACCTGGCCGAGCAGGCGCGAGTAGATCGCGAAGATCTCGTCCATCGCGGCGCTGAACTCGGGCCCGAGCTCGGCATCGCTGTAGTAGCGGTAGCCGCCTTCGTCGGACATCGGCTTGTCATAGGGGATGTAGCGGGTCGACTGCTCGAGGTAGGCGGCGAGGCGACCACGCTGGAGCAGCTTGGTGAGAATGTTGGAGACCCACTCGCAGGCGACGTGAGCGCCACCGACCTGAGCGATCGAGTCGTCGCCATAGCCGAGGAAGACCCGTTCGTAGAGCCCCGCCGCGCGCTCGCCCTCGGCGCCGTCAAAGGGGCGGGTGCCGGCCGCTGCCTCCGCGGCGAACTCCTCCAAATAGAGCCGCCTGACCGTCCCGGAATAGCGTGAATAGCGGGCAAAAAGCGCGCCCTTCACGGTCTCCGGCAGGTTGACCAGGGCAAACACGGGCCGATCGAGGTTGGTGAAGTGAGGGGCGAGCAGAGCTCGCTCCTCGGCCGTGAAGGACTCGATCGGGTAGCGCACCGGCGCATCGTAGCCGCGCCCCTGGCTGCCAAACGTCCCACCAGTGCCGCTGACTTCGCCTTTATGCGCTCTATTCGCCTATAAACGCGAAGTCAGCGTTTGGGTGGGTGGGCCATCAGCTCGACTCGGTGGCCTCCGGGGGCGATGACGCGGGCTCGGGGGGCGCCCCAGTGTTCGCGGCGGCGTTCGACTTCGAAGCCTCCCGTCGATAGCGCGGCGAAGACGCGCTCGAAGTCGGCGACCACGACGGCGGTGTGACCACGCGGTGGCACGGTTGGAGACTCGGTTGGCATCAGGTGGACCTGCGTCCCGTCGCGTTCGAGCCAGGTGAACTCGCGCAATGACTCCGGCGGCTCGACCAGGGCGAAGCCGAGCGTTTGCCAGAGCTCGATCGAGCTCTCGATGTTGGCGGGCGCGACCTCGATCCCGACGTGGTGCAGCATCAGAACAACAGTGACAGCAGGGCGCCGCCGACGACGATCGCGGTCGACCAGGTGACGGCCTCCGCAGTGATCTCCATGTCAAGGCCGTAGGCGTGGGCGATGACCAGGGAGTTGAGGCCGGAGGGCATTGCCGAGAGCAGGCGGTAGGCGGCGGGGAGGTCGATCAGCGGGGCTGCCAGCAGCATCAGCAGGGCGGGGACGACGGCGAGGCGGGTGCCGATCGCCAGGGCGACGGGCTTCGTCATCGGCGGCGGCATCGGCAGCTCGCCGTGTTCGGCGTTCTCGGCCAGGGTGGCGCCGACGGCGAAGAAGCCGATCGGCAGGATCGCCACGATCAGCGCCTGCGAGATGTCGACCAGTGCCGCCGGCGCAAGGGCGCTCGGGGCGAGGATGCCGGCGATCGCCGCGTAGAGCGGCGGGTTGCGGGTGAAGAAGGCCCGCACCCGCTCGCGCGGGGTTTCGCCGGCCTTGGTGCCGAAGGCGGCGCCCACGGCGAAGGCGCCGAGCAGCAGACAGGGCCCGGTGACGAGCACGTCGTAGAGGACCGCGGTGGAGAGCTGATCGCGGCCGAGCAGGGCCACGGCCAGCGGGTAGCCGAGGTAGCCGGTGTTGACGCTGAGCACGCAGCAGACCACCGCCCCGACCTGAAAGCGGGGCAGCTTCAGCACCCGGCTCGCCACCCACCAGGCGAGCAGGGCCCCGAGCGAGGAGGCGACGATCCCCAGGACCAGGCCGACCCCGTGGCTGAGGTCGATATCGGCGGCGATGTTGAAGAAGATCACCGGCGGCAGGAAGACGTAGAGCAGCAGCGTCAGCGAGCGACGGGCAGCGTGAGCCGCGCCCGTTGGCCAGCGATGCTCTGATGCGACGCCGACCCCGACGGAGATCACGATCGCGGCGGTTGTAAAGAGGACGCCGATCCGCGGCACCCTTTCAGGTCATCGAGCCGCGGGTATCACGGCGGGCTAGGCGTAGAGCGCTTTGATCTCCGCTTCGTACTTGCGCTCAATCGGGCGTCGCTTCAGCTTCATCGTTGGCGTCAGCTCCTCACCACCCGGAACCCACTCGCCACTGAGCGTCTCGTAGCGCTTGATCTGCTCGACTCGCGAGAGGCGGGCGTTGGCGGTCTCGACCGCCTGCGCGATCTCCGCCGTAACCGCGGGATCGTCGACCGCCGCTCCCCGTGCTGCCAGGCTTTCCGGATCGAGCACGATCAGGGCCACGTTGTAGGGGCGGTTGTCGCCGATCGCGACGGCGTGGGCGATCAGAGTCGAGGCCGCCTTCAGCTTTGCCTCGATGTTGGCCGGCGACATGTTCTTGCCGGCCGCGTTGATGATCAGCTCCTTCTTGCGGTCGACGATCCGCAGGTAGCCCTGCTCGTCGAATTCGCCGATGTCACCGGTCAGCAGCCAGCCATCCTCGCTCAGCGTCTCCGCGGTCTTCTCGGGCATGTTGCGATACCCCACCATCACCTGCGGGCCACGCACCATCACCTCGCCGTCCTCGGCGAGCTTCACCTCGGTGTTGGGGATCGGCGGACCGACTGTGCCCACGCGCACGCCGCCCGGTGGGTTGAGCGTCGTGATCGCGGTCGTCTCCGACATCCCCCAGGTCTCGCGGATCTCGATCCCCAGCGCGAGGAAGAACTCGAGCACCTCCGGCGGGGTCGGCGCGGCGCCGACCACGAACGATTCGACTTCGTCAAGGCCCAGCATCGCGCGGATCGTCGAGAGCACCTGCTCGTCGGCCCGCTGCCATTCGGCCTCGAGCTCGGCGGGCGCGCCGCCGTCCATCATGGCGCGGGCGCGCCGCCGCCCGATCTCGATCGCCGCCACCGTCGCCTCGCGTTTCGCCTCGTCGGCCTCGGCCGCGATTCCGATCTCGATCGCCGCCTTGAGCTTTTCCCAGATCCGCGGCACACCGCCCCAGACCGTCGGCTTGACCTCGATCGAGTAGGCGACCATCTGACGCGGATCCGGGCAGCAGTAGACGCAGCTGCCGTAGAACATCTGCGCGTAGATCCCCGCCCAGCGGTCGGCGATGTGGGCGCTGGGCAGGAAGGAGATCATCCGCCCGCCCGGTTTGGTCTCCTGCACCGCGTCGCAGGCGCGCCAGACGGCGACCATGTTGCCATGTGTCAGCTGCACCCCCTTGGGCGGCCCGGTGGTGCCGGAGGTGTAGATCAGGCAGAGCACGTCCCCGGGCTCGACCGCCCGCCAGGCGCCCTCGAAGTCGAAGTCCGGGTCGCCCATCTCCTCCAGCTCGGCAATCGAGATCGTCCCCGCGGGGGCCTCGCCGTCGATCACGACGACGTGCTCGAGACCCTCGATCGCCTCCCGCGCCGCCAGCACCGTCTCCAGAAACGCCTGCTCGGTGACGATCACCCGGTTCTCCGCGTCGCGAACCACGTACTCGACCTGCTCCGGAGAAGAGGTGTTGTAGACCGAGAAGCAGGTCGCACCAAGGTGCATTGCGGCGGCATCGGTCAGGTGCAGGGCGGGCCGGTTGACAAGCATGAAGCCCACCGTGTCGCCTCGCTTGACCCCCAGCTTTGCCAGTCCAGCCGCTCGCTTCCGCACAGCCTCTGCGTACTCCGCCCAACTCGCCTCGTAGTCACTGTCCTTCAGTCGCAGCGCCGGGCTATCCGCCCACTCTTCAGCTGTGACCTGAAACGCCTCGCACATCGTCGAGGCCGATAGCGCGGCCGGTCGATCTCCCATGCGATGACCATATCGCTGACTTCGCGATTAGTACTCCGTATGCATCGAAGAGGACGAAGTCGACAGCGGGGCTCAGCAGAAGAGGGCGACGCTGAAGCCGTCTGAGCCGCCGCCGCTGTTGAGTTCTTTCAGTGTTCCCGCGCTATTCCTGAAGAGGACGAGCAGGCTGTCGGCGGGGATGCCGCCGGGGTGACCGACCGAGATCTCGCCATCGATCGGAAAGGCCGCATCCTGAGAGCCCTCGCTGACAAGCGGAACGCAGTTCGTCACGTTTCCGCTTGGGAGCAGACTGGTATCGAACGTCACTCTGTACTGGCCGGTGCCGTCTATTTTCGCCGCTGTCACTCCATGCCCGTTGACGATTTGGGGCGGATTGAGAGCCGGCGCCCCTCCACAGCACCCTCCGGTGCGCACGAAGGCGTAGATCTTCGTCGCCGGCGTTCCGGGAGCGCCCGCGGCGCCGGGCTGGCCCGCGGGCCCCTGCTCACCCTTGTCTCCTCTGTCCCCCTTCAGCAGCGTGCCTTTGGCGAAGTCGTTCGCCTGCAGAGAGAAGTCCTTAACCTCGGCCGAGCGCACGGCGCCGGCCTTGATCTGCCTGGCCCCGACGCTGTCCTCGGGCAGCTGGTTGATCGCGACCGCGCTGCCGCCCAGGGCGATGAAGACCGCTGTCACCGACATCACGTTGGCAAACGTCAGCTTCTTGGCCAGTCGCTTCATGCCGGCAATGGTAAAGCGGGATCAGGCGGGAGGAACCGATCGCTGGGCGAAGCCGATCTAGAACAGCGAGGCGCCGGCGTGTTCGGCGAACTTGACCAGCGGCTCGGGGATGACCCCGAAGAAGACGACGCCGGCGGCGGCGAGGAGGGCGGGGACGACGAGGTAGGGACGGCGGCCGGCGTCCGGGTCGATCGGGTCGGCTTCGGGTGATGCGCCGGCGATTGCCGGGGTGGCGGCCGTGCCGCCCTCGGGCCGCATCCACATTGCCGCTACCACCCGCAGGTAATAGGCCAGCGAGATCATCGTTCCCACGGCGATGAAGACCGCGAGCCAGGTGTAGTCGCCTTCGACCAGGGCCTCGATCAGGTAGAGCTTGCCGATGAAGCCGACGGTGGCGGGGAGGCCGGCGAGGCCGAGCATCGAGATCGTCAGCGGCCAAGCCAGGAGCGGCCGCTCGGCGCCGAGGCCGCGCACTGAGGCGATGTCGTCGCCGTAGGGGGTCTCGCGCTCACGGGCGATCAGCACCGAGAAGGCAGCGAGGTTCATCAAGGCGTAGCCGGCGAGGTAGAAGACGAGCGCGTTGACGCCAGCTTCGCTGGCAACGACGAGGCCGCCGAGGATGTAGCCGGCCTGAGCAATGCCGGAGTAGCCGAGCAGGCGCTTGAGCGAGTCCTGGCCGAGGGCGCCGACGTTGCCGACGACGATCGAGATCGCAGCGAGTACGGCGAGGGCCGGTTGCCACTCGCTCGCCTGCTGCGCCAGAGCGACGTCGAAGAAGCGGACGAAGACGGCAAAGGCGGCTGCCTTGGTCGCCACTGCCATGAAGCTGGTGATCGGCGTCGGCGCACCCTCGTAGACATCGGGCGTCCACTGGTGGAAGGGGGCGATTGAGGTCTTGAAGGCGAGCCCGACCGCGGTCATCCCGATCCCGACCAGGACCAGCGGGTCGTCGAGTAGGCCGTTGCGCGAGATCCCCGCGGCGATCCCGGCGAAGTCGGTTGAGCCCGAGCCGCCGTAGAGGAAGGACATCCCGTAGAGCAGCGTCGCCGAGCCGAGCGAGCCGACGATCAGGTACTTGAGCCCCGACTCGAGCGACTTCTCGCGGCGCATGTTGGTCGCGCAGAGGATGTAGAGCGGGATCGAGAGCGTCTCGATCGCGACGAAGAAGCTGACCAGGTTCTGCGCCTGGGAGAGCAGGACCATCCCCAGCACCGAGCCGATCAGCAGCGCGTGGTACTCGCCCGAGCCGACCTGCTCGGCGGCGGGCTCGCGGATCGAGAGGAAGACAGCGAAGGCAGCGGTGAGGATCGCGATCAGCGAGATCGAGATCGCCAGGTCGTCGAGGCGCAGGGCGCCGGAGACGAGGTCGGTGGTGTCGTTCCACTGCCAGATCAGCAGGCCGGCCGTGGTGGCGAGGGTGGTCAGGGTCAGGCCCGGCGCCATGCGGCGCAGCGGCTTGAAGACGCCACTGAGCAGGACGACGCAGAGACCGACGGTTAGCGCCAGGACCGGCGAGAGCGCGGCGTAGTCGATGTGGGGGGCGTGGAAGTTCACTGGCTGACCTCGGTGGGTTGGGGGGCCGTCAGGGGGGTCTCCCAAAACGCGCGGCTGGTGCCGCGCTTGAGTGTTTTGGGAGACCCCCCTGACGGCCCTTCAGTCGCCGCCACGGACTGGGCCACCGAGGCATCCGTCCGCTTCAGAATCAACTGCGGGTAGAGCGCGAGTCCCAAGATGCAGAGCACGAGAGGCGCCAGCACGATCCCGTCGCGCCAGCCGATCTCACGCGAGGCGATTCCCTCCGGCTTGCGGTTGTGCATCGTGCGCTGGTAGAGCCTTAGTGCGTAGTAGGCACTCATCGCGACGCCGCTGATCGCGACAAACGCGAAGACGATCTTCGAGTCGAAGAGGCCGTTGAGGATGTAGAACTCGCCGATGAAGTTGGCCGACCCCGGCATCGCCAGCGTTGCCAGGGTGACGATCAGGAAGAGGGCGGCAAGCACCGGCGCCTTCATTGCCATCCCACCCATCTCACGCAGGTCTTCGCTGCCGGTGCGCTCGACCAGGAGCGCGATGATCACGAACAGCGGCGCCACGACCAGTCCGTGGTTGACCATCTGCAGCACGGCCCCGTCGGCACCATCGGCGCTGAGGGCGAAGATCCCGGCGGTGATGAATCCGAGCTGGGCCACCGAGGAGTAGCCGGCGATCAGCCGCACGTTGGTCTGGGTGAAGGCCATCACCGAGCCGTAGAGGATCGAGGCCAGGGCGATGACCAGGATCACCTCCTGGAATTCGATTGTCGCCGCTGGGAAGAGCGGCAGCACGACGCGCAGGAAGCCGTAGGCGCCGACCTTGGCCAGCACGCCGGAGAAGACCGCCAGGGCCGGCAGCGGCGCCGCCCGGTAGGCGTCGGGCATCCAGCCGTGCAAAAGGAAGGCCGGCATCTTGACCAGGAAGGCGGCGGCGAAGAACCAGAAGATCCAGCGCTGGCTGCCCTCGCCGATCGGGTGCTTGGCCAGTTCGGCGATCGAGAAGGTGAGCTGGCCTCCATCATGAGCGGCGATGATCGCGGTGGCGATCGCCGCAACCAGCATCAGCAGCGAGCCGATCAGCGTGTAGACGATCATCTTCAGCGTCGCCGCAGCGGCCGTCGGCCCGCCCTCGCGGTCGCCGCCCCAGGCGCCGAAGAGGAAGTAGAACGGGACCAGCATCAGGTCGAAGAAGAGGACGAAGAGCAGCAGGTCCTGGGCCAGGAACGAGCCCAGCGTGGCGGTCTCCCCGACCAGCATCATCAGGAAGAAGAGGTGGGGCCGCTCCTGCTCGCGGAAGGCGGCAAAGGCCGTCCCCGCGGTCCAGAGCACCGTGGTCAGCAGGATCAGGAAGACGTTGAGCCCGTCGATGCCGAGGCTGTAGTCGACCCCGAGACCGGGGATCCAGTTGACGTCGACCCTGTCCTGCAGGCCGGAGGCGCCGGAGTCGAAGCCCGCAACCAGCGAGATCGCGATGCCCAGCGTCACCACCGCGCCCAGGGTCGCCCACCAGCCGCTGAGGCGCTTCGGCATGAAAAGCCCGATCAGGCCGAAGACGAGCGGTGTCCAGAGCAGTGAGTTGGTCATGAGCTGCTCAGCAGGAAGTAGAGGGCGAGGCCGGCGAAGCCGACGATCAGCAGCAGCGCGTAGCTGCGCACGAAGCCGCTCTGCACGACGCGGACGATGCGGCCGCTGCCGCCGACGATGTCCTCGGTGCCGCTGACCAGCCCGTCGACGACGATGCGCTCGAAGGTGCGGTTGGCGAAGCGGCCGATCGCCAAAGCCGGGCGCACGATCAGGAAGTCGATCGCCTCGTCGAAGTACCACTTGTTGACGAGGAAGGTGTGCAGCGGGCGCAGGCGCTGGATCAGCATCGCCGGGGTCTCGGGCCGGGCGATGTAGAGCCAGTAGGCGATCCCGATGCCGGCGATCGAGATCGCCGCGCCGATCGCCAGGCCGGCCCAGGAGGCGCCGACCGAGGGCACGATCTCCGCCAGCGGCGAATCGGCGAAGACCGGGTCGAGGAACTTGGTCACCACCTCGTCGAGCCCGGGCACCTGGATCAGGCCGGCGAACAGGGCCAGGAAGGCGAGCACGCCCATTGCCACCCGCATCGGCCATGACTGCTCGGCGATGTGGTGATCGGCGCCGGGGAAGCCGACGTCCGTGTCCTCCTCTTCACCCGTCGCCGGGTTGAAGGGATGGACGTGGTGGACGTGGCCGGTGTCGATCAGCTCCTGTGCCTCGGGGCAGGGCCTGCCGGGGAGGACGCGGAAGATCAGCCGGAAGGTGTAGATCGCGGTCAGCAGGGCGCCGAAGTAGCCGAGCACGGTGAAGATCTCGTACATCCCGCCGCGCGCGGTGGCGTAGGCGAGGATCTCGTCCTTGGAGAAGAAGCCCGAGGTGCCGGGGAAGGCGGCCAGCGCCAGGCCGCCGCAGAGCATCGTGATCGAGGTGAAGCGCATCGCTTTGCCGAAGCCCTTCATCTCGTCGATGTTCTGGTTGTTCGCCATCGCGGCGATGATCGAGCCGGCGGCCATGAAGAGCAGCGCCTTGAAGAAGGCGTGGGTCATCAGGTGGAACATGCCGGCGCTGTAGGCGCCGATCGAGACGCCCATGATCATGTAGCCGATCTGGCTCATCGTCGAGTAGGCGATCGCCCGCTTGAGGTCAGTCATCACCAGCGCGATCGTGCCGGCGACCAGCAGCGTGGCCAGGCCGACGAAGGCGGCGATGTCGGCCGCGGTGGGGGCGAGGACGAAGAGCGCGTGGGTGCGGGCGATCAGGTAGACGCCGGCGGTGACCATCGTCGCCGCGTGGATCAGGGAGGAGACCGGGGTCGGGCCCTCCATCGCGTCCGGCAGCCAGGTGTGGAAGGGCAGCTGCGCCGACTTGGCGAAGGCACCGACGAGCAGCAGCAGGCAGATCGCCGTAACGGTCCACTCATTGGCGTGGAAGACCTGGGGCGCCTTGGCGAAGACCTCGCTGTATTCGAAGGTCCCCAGCTCACGGAAGATCAGGAAGGCGGCGAGGACCAGGCCGATGTCGCCGACGACGTTGATCACGAACGCCTTCATCCCGGCCTTGGTTGCCGTCGTGCGCCGGTACCAGAAGCTGATCAGCGCGTAGGAAGCGAAGCCGACAAATGCCCAGCCGACGATCAGCAGCACGAAGTTGCCGGCAAGCACCAGCAAGAGCATCGAGAAGACGAAGAAGTTGAGATAGCTGAAGAAGCGGTGGTAGCCCTCGTCCGACTGCATGTAGCCAAACGAGTAGAGATGGATCAGGGTCGAGACCCCGGTGACGATCAGGACCATGAAGACCGAGAGCGGGTCGACGAAAATCCCCAGCTTGATGTCGAGCCCGGCAACGCTCGCGTAATCCCACAGTGCCGAGGCGTGGTGGCGCGCGTCAGGAGCTTCACCCAGCAGGCTGATCAGCGCGGCGACACCGCAGACAAACGCGAGGCCAATGGCAGCTGTGCCGATTGCTCCGGCAGCCTTTGATGGCAGCGTCTTGAAGCCAAGCGCGATCACGATCGAGCCGACCAGCGGGAAGAGCAGGACCAACCAGGCCCACGAGGTGGCGGTCATCCCCGCAGCTCCCTCAGCTCATCGACATCAAGCGGCAGCTTGCGCCGGAAGATCGCCACGATCAGTCCCAACCCGACAACGACCTCACAAGCCGCGACGACCATTACGACGATGGCGAAAATCTGCCCCTGCTGGTTCCCGACCATCTTGCTGAACGCGACCAAGGACAGGTTGCCGGCATTGAGCATGATCTCGAGACAGAGCAGGATCACCACGGGACTGCGCCGGATCAGGATCCCCATTGCCCCCACTGCGAACAGCAGCGACGAGAGCACGATGTACCACTCGATGTTCACGCGGTGACTCCGGGGGAGGGGACCGTGGAGGGGTCCTCAGAACACTCAAGCGAGGCTCCTGCCGAGCGTTCTGAGGACCCCTCCACGGTCCCCTCAGCACGCCGTCCAGCAAGAATCACAGCGCCCACCGCCGCCAGAAGCAGCAGGATCGAAGAGGCCTCGAAGGCGAGCAGGAACCGTTCGAGGAGCAGGCGCCCGATCGCTGCCGGGTTTCCGAAGCTTGGGTTGACGTCGGGGCCGTGGGTTCCGAGGGCGACTAGCGACGAGCCGAGTACCGCTATTGAGAGCTCCACGAAGAGAGCTGCTCCCATCAAGGGGGCGAGGAAACGCTGGCCCGGGATTGGCTCCCAGGCTGACTCGGTGTCGCCTCCCACATAAGCGGTGACGAATACGTAGAGGACCATCACGGCGCCGGCGTAGACGACGACCTGGGCGGCGGCGACGAAGGCGGCGCTGAGCAGGAGGAAGAGGACCGCCAGGGAGAAGAGGTGGACGATTAGAGCCAGTACGCCGTAGAAGGGGTTGCGCAAGGCGACGACCCCGACTGCACCGCCGAGGGCGCCGAGGGCTGCGAAGAAGAAGAGGACCGCTTCCACTTACTCGCCCTCCGCTTTCAGCGGCGTGCGCTCGATCGGCTCGGCGAGGAGCATCTCCTTGGTGAAAATCAGGTCCGAGCGGTCGTAGTCGGCCATCTCGTAGTCGTGGCCCATCGTGATCGCGTCGAAGGGACAGGCGATCTCGCAGTAGCCGCAGAAGATGCAGCGTGAGAGGTTGATCTCGTAGACCGCCGCGTAGCGCTCGCCGGCCGAGACGCGATCGCCGGGGATGTTCTCGGCGGCGACGACGCGGATGCAATCCGCCGGGCAGGCGGCGGCGCAGAGCGAGCAGCCGACGCACTTCTCGAGCCCGGTGTCCTCGAACTTGTGCAGCTTGTGGCGGCCGCGGAAGCGGGGGTAGACCGGCGTCTTCTCCTCGGGGTACTCGATCGTCAGCGGGCCCTCGATCAGCCGCGCCATCGTCGTCTTCAGCCCGCGCAGGGTCTCGCCAAATGCACGGTAGGCGCCACCGACCCCACCCGGCTCGGGCCCACGCTGGACCTCGACCACGTCTTGGTCCTTCAGATACGGAAACTCAGCCACGTCCCCACCCCCCTAGTGCAACGTTTTAAAGCTCCCACGGCGCCGTAAGGCGTTGCACCCCAGCCCTGGTCGGGCCCGCCATACCAGGTGCAACGTTTTGTGGTCCCAGGAGCGCCGTAAGGCGTTGCACCTGTCATGTGGTCACCACCAGGACCGCGGTGACCAGCACGTTGAGGGTCGCCAGCGGCAGCAGGATCTTCCAGCCGAGGCTCATCAGCTGGTCGTAGCGCAGACGCGGCAGGGTTGCCCGCACCCAGATGAAGAGCAGGACCAGGGCGAACATCTTGGCCAGCATCCAGATCGGGTCGAGCCAGCCGGGGCCGGGGCCCATCCAGCCGCCGAGGAACATCGCCGCGGCGACTCCGGAGACGACGATGATCTCCATGTATTCGACCAGGAGGAAGCTGCCGAAGCGCATGCCGCCGTACTCGGTCATGAAGCCCTGGACCAGTTCCGCATCGGCCTCGGGCATGTCGAAGGGGGTGCGGTTGGTCTCGGCGAAGCCGGCCAGCATGAAGATCAGGAAGCCGACGAACTGGGGGACGATGAACCACATGTCGCCCTGGGCCTCGACGATGTCAACCAGCGAGAGCGAGCCGCCCATCATGATTACGCCGAGCAGGGCCAGCCCCATCGCCACCTCGTAGGAGATCAGCTGGGCGGCGCCGCGCATCGCGCCGAGCAGGCTGTACTTGGAGCCCGACGACCAGCCGCCGAGCAGCAGGCCGTAGAAGGCGATCGAGCCGACGGCGAAGAAGTAGAGGATGCCGATCGGCACGTCGATCCCGTAGAGACCGACGCCGTCCTGGACGTTGCCCCAGGGGATGATCGCCAGGGCGAGGACGCCGGAGAGGACCGGCAGCAGTGGGCCGAGGATGAAGAGCGTGCCGATCGCGTTTGCCGGCCGGAAGGCCTCCTTGGAGAGCAGCTTGCCGACGTCGGCAAGCGGCTGCAGGATGCCGAAGGGGCCGACGCGGTTGGGCCCGTAGCGGTGCTGGAAACGGCCGATCAGCTTGCGCTCGAGCACCGTCATCAGCGGCAAGATTCCGAAGATCACGGCGAAGATCACCAGGCTCTTGACGATCATCACCCAGGTCGCTTCGACGACCGTTGTGTCGGCGATCGGCAGCATCAGCCGGCAGTCTTCTCGATCGTGACTGCGACCGGGCTGCCGTTGAGAAGCTGGTTCGCGTTGCCATCGGCAACGCCCTCCAGTAGGAGGCAGGTGCCCTCCGGGACACGCTCCTTGATCGCCACCCTGGCGCGGACGCTGGTGCCGTTTTGGGCGACGCTGACCTCGTCCCCGGAGCTGAGGCCGAGGCGCTCCGCGTCGGGGATGGACATCTCCACCCTTTGCTGGGGGGCGAGGAAGCGGAGTGGGGGGTTCAGCTCCGTGATCGGGCCCGCCCAGAGGTCGCGATAAGTGCCTAGGGCTAGGGCGTCCGGAGCCGGGTCTCCAAAACGCTCGGCAGGAGCCTCGCTTGAGTGTTTTGGAGACCCGGCTCCGGACGCCTCACCGGGCTCAGGCGCTTGTGCGCGAGCGTTGGGGGTGTCTTGCCAACGGATTCCGCGGCCGCCGATGTCGGCGTCGGTGATGCCGGCGTAGAAGGGGACCTCGTTGGCGAGAGCTGCGAAGGCCGACGGCTGGGACGAGATGCCGGTGTCGTGGCCGAGGGCGAGGGAGAGCTCGGCGAGGATGCCCCAGTTGGGGCGGATGTCTCCGGGGCGGGAGGCGCTTGGGCGCACGCGCTGTAGGCGGCCGTCGGGGTGGGAGACGGTGCCGTCTTTCTCTGCGTGGGTCTCCAGCGGGAAGACGATCGAGGCCTTGGCGGTGGTGGCGGTCTCGAAGGTGGAGAAGCAGATGACGTGGTCGGCAGCCGTCAGCGCCCGGTCCCAGGCTTGCGTGTCCGGGAAGTCGCGGAGCGGATCGACGCCGAAGAGGAGAAGGGTCTTGAGCTCGCCTGACTCGAGCGCGGCGCGGATCGACTCGGTGTCCTTACCCGCTGCCGTTGCAGATAGCCCCGGCCCCGCGTCGGGAAGACAGCCGGCCTCCCGCAGCCCGCGGGCGTTGGTGAAGCTGGGGATTTCAAGCAGACCGGAGCCCTCCGAGCCATCCAGGTCTAGGGCGCTCGCCACCCCGAGCAAGGCGGTGACCGCCTCCTCGCCCTCGCGGCAAATGCGGTCGCCCCAAATGACGACGATCTGTTCAGCGCCCCGGAGGACATCGGCCATCGCCGATACCCCCTCCGAACGTTTTGCGCCGGAGGAGCCGGAAGCTTCGGGCGACAGCCCCTCGACGTCACTTCGACGAGTTGCGAGTGAGGAGGGGGTATCGGCGATGGCCCCCGCCAGCTCCGCCAGGAACAGGCTGGCCTCGCCCGGTGCGTAGCGGGCTACCGCCTCGGCACCGCCGTCAAGCGTCGTTGGACCCTCAGTCGCCACCGCCAGCTTGGCGCCGTTGCGGCGGATTGCCTTGCGGATGCGCAGGTCGAGGATCGGGCTGGAGTGGAGCGGGTCGGTGCCGACCACGAGGATGACGTCGGCGTCGTCGATGTCGCGGACCTTTGCCGTCAGCTCGGGCTGGGCGAGGCGGACGATGGTCTCGCGGGACGGGCCGCGCGAGGGGCGCGAGTCGATGTGGGGGGAGGTGAGCGCCTCGCGCATGATGCGCTGGACCAGGTAGCCCTCCTCGTTGGAGGCGTCGCCGACGATTGCGGCGCTCTGGACGCCGCCAGCCTTCAGCGCCTCGGCGGCTTTGGCGATCGCCTGCTCCCAGCTCGCCTCGGCACCGCCGCGCAGACGCGGACCCCGCACCCGCTCCTCGGCGTTGAACATCTCGAAGCCGTAACGGCCGCGGTCGCAGAGCCAGCCGTCGTCGACCTCGGCGTTGTCGCGGGCGACGATCCGTTTCACCTGCTCGTCGCGGACGGTGAAGCTGACGTTGCACTGGCTCGGGCAGAGCGTGCAGACCGAGCCGGCCTGCTCGATGTCCCAGGGCCGGGCGCGGAAGCGGTAGGTGTAGTTGGTCAGCGCCCCGACCGGGCAGAGGTCGGTGATGTTGCCGTGGAAGGGAGCGACGTAGGGGCGGTCGTCGAAGGTGCCGACGAAGGTGCGGTCGCCGCGCTCGAGCAGCTGCAGCTGCTCGTCCTCGGCCACCTCCTGGCTGAAGCGCACGCAGCGGTAGCAGAGGATGCAGCGCTCGCGGTCGATCGCGACCAGCGGTGAGAGCTCGATCGGCTTCTCGAAGTGCCGCTTCTGATCCGTCATCCGACTCTTGCCGGGACCCCAGCCCATCGAGATGTCCTGCAGCGGGCACTCGCCGCCCTTGTCGCAGACCGGGCAGTCGAGCGGGTGGTTGACGAGCAGGAACTCGACAACGGCGCTCTGCGCGTGCTTGACCTGATCCGTCCGCGTGTGGACGACCATGCCGTCGCGCACCGGGGTTGAGCAGGAGGTCTGCAGCTTCGGGATCCCCTCGATCTCGACCAGGCACATGCGGCAGGCGCCGACCGGCTCGCCCAGCTTCGGCTCGTAACAGAAGACCGGGATCTCGACGTCGCCGCGCTTAGCCGCGTCATGGAGCATCTCGCCCTCGGTCGCGCTGACCTCGCGGCCGTCAATGATCAGGTTGATCTCTTTGCCGCTCACGTCGCCGCTCCCAGGGTCTCGGGGATGCCCTGGACGGCGGCGATGCGCTCGTCCTCGAGCGGGGATCCGGCTTCGGCGATCACTTGCTCGAACTCATCGCGGAACTTGCGCACCATCGCCCCGACCGGCATCGCCATTGAGTCGCCGAGCACGCAGAGGCAGTGGCCGATGATGTTCTCCTGCACCGAGGCGACGATGTCGAGGTCCATCGGCGTTGCCTCGCCGCGCACCACCCGTTCCAGCATCTTCACCGTCCAGTTGGTGCCCTCGCGGCAGGGGGTGCACTTGCCGCAGGACTCGTGGTGGTAGAAGCGCGCCGTGCGCAGCGCCATGTGCGGGATCGAGACGCGGTCGTCGGCGACGATGATCGAGCCCGAGCCGAGCATTGAGCCGGCCGCCGCCATCGCCTCGAAGCTGTAGGGGAGGTCGAGACCCTCCTCGGCGGTCAGCACCGGGGAGGAGGAGCCGCCGGGGTAGAAGGCCTTGACCTCGTGCCCCTCGGCGGGGCCGCCGGCGAGGTCGTAGATCAGCTCGCGGGTCGGGATCCCCAGCTCGATCTCGTAGTTGCCGGGACGCCGCACGCCGCCGGAGATCGAGACCACCTTGGTGCCCGGCGACTGCTCGGTGCCAAAACCTTTGAACCACTCGGCGCCGTTGCGGACGATGTGGGGCACGTTGGAGAGCGTCTCGACGTTGTTGATCAGGGTCGGGCCGCCGTAGAGGCCCTGCACCGCCGGAAAGGGCGGCTTCAGCCGCGGGTTGCCCCGCTTGCCCTCGAGCGCATCGAGCAGTGCCGTCTCCTCGCCGCAGATGTAGGCGCCGGCGCCGCGGTGGACGACCAGCTCGAGGTCACGATGTGTCCCCAGGATGTCCTTGCCCAGGTAGCCCGCCTCGTAGGCTTCGGCGACCGCGGCGTCGAGGATGTCGGCTTGCGAGTCGTACTCGCCGCGGATGAAGATGAAGGCGTGGCCGATGCCGGCGGCGAGCGAGGCGATCGCGATTCCCTCGATCAGCTGGTGCGGGTTGCGCTGCATCAGCTCGCGGTCCTTGAAGGCGCCCGGCTCGGACTCGTCGGCGTTGCAGCAGAGGTACTTGTCGACGCCGCCACCGCGGGGCAGGAAGCTCGCCTTTTTGCCCATCGAGAAGCCGGCGCCGCCGCGGCCGCGCAGCCCCGACTCTTCGAGCTCCTTCAGCACCTCGTCGGCCTCGAGCTCGCGGTAGGCCTTCTCCAGCGTCGCGTAGCCGCCGTAGCCCTTGTAGCCGGCGAGCGTGCGCAGCGCCGGGTCTTCGGCGTTCTTCAGCAGCATCCGCGTCTCAGGCATCGGAACCTCCCGGCAGCGGCCGCTTCTCCAGCGCCTTCTCAGGCAGCACCTCGGCGCCGCTGCGCAGCTGCTCGATCGCCGTCGCCGCCTCGTTGTTCTCCAGCGGCCCGAAGTAGCGCTCGTCGATCGAGGCCATCGGCGCGATGTCGCAGGCCCCGAGGCACTCGAAGCCGGTGACGAAGAAGCTCTCGTCGTCACCCGCCGCCTCGCGGAAAGCGTCGAGCAGCTCATCGCCACCCCGCATCCAGCAGGAGATGTTGGTGCAGACGGCAACCTTGTGAGTCCCAACCGGATCCGTGTGCAGCAGGTCGTAGAAGCTCGCCACCGACTCCAGGTAGGCGGGCGTCACCCGCATCACCGCGGCCGCCTGCCGAATCCCCTCCGGCGTGCACCACCCATACAGCCGCTGCACGGCCCAGAGCGCCGGGATCGAGGCCGATTTCCGGTCGGGATATCTGCCCATAAGCTCTTCAATCCGCTTCCGCAGCTCTTCCGGACAGTCCACCTCATGAAGCTCGGGAATCCGCTCCGGAGTGCGATCCGGTACGCGTCCGTCGGTCAGCGCGATGTCGATAGGCAATTCAGCCATGCCGGCTCCGTAGAGGGCGACGGGGGGCCTCCCCGACGGGCGGATACTCAAATCGCCGGTCCAACCGGACCGGCGATTGGACGGCGGGGAGGCCCCCCGTCGCCCTCACCGATCCACCCCACCAAGAATTGGATCTAGCATCCCCAGCGAGCAGATCATGTCGGCGATGTAAGTCCCTGTCGACATGTCCTTGAACGCCTGCAGGTTCACAAACGACGGGTCGCGGAAGTGGACCCGCGCCGGCTTCGCCGACCCATCGGCAAGCACGAAGCACCCCAGCTCGCCGCGCGGCGACTCGATCGCGTAGTAGAGCTCGCCCGGCGCCACCCGGTAGCCCTCGGTGACGAGCTTGAAGTGGTGGATCAGCGACTCCATCGAGGTCGAGAGCTCCGAGCGCGGCGGCAGCACGTACTTGCGGTCGTCGGCGATGAAGGGGCCCGCGGGCAGCAGGTCGAGCGACTGCTCGATGATCCGCACCGACTCGAGCATCTCCGCCACCCGCACCCGGTAGCGGTCGTAGTTGTCGCCGACCGTGCCGACCGGGATCTTGAAGTCCATCTCCGGGTAGGCGAGGTAGTCGAAGGCCTTGCGCAGGTCCCAGGGCTCGCCGGCGGCGCGCAGCAGCGGCCCGGTCACGCCCAGCTCCAGCAGCCGCTCGCGGGAGACGATCCCGGTCCCCTTGGTGCGCGAGAGAAAGACCTCGTTGCGGTCGAGCAGCGCCTGGTACTGGCCGACCCGCACGGGCATGTCGGCGATGAACTCGCGCAGCTTCGCCTCGAAGCCGAGCGGGATGTCCTCGATCACGCCGCCGACCTGGAAGTAGCGGGTGTGCATCCGCTGCCCGGTCGCCATTTCGAAGAGGTCGAGGATGCGGTCGCGCTCGCGGAAGCAGTACCAGAGCATCGAGATCGCGCCGAGGTCGAGCGCCGTCGTCCCCAGCCAGACCAGGTGGGAGTGGATCCGGTTGAGCTCGAGGAAGATCGTCCGCAGATACTTGGCCCGCGGCGGGATCTCCAGCTCGATCAGGCGCTCGACCGCGCCGCAGAAGGCCTCCATCTGGAAGAAGTAGGAGACGTAGTCCATCCGCTCGACGAAGGGGATGACCTTCCAGTAGCTCTTGTCCTCGCAGGACTTTTCGATCCCGGTGTGGACGTAGCCGATCACCGGCTTGAGGTCCTTGACCACCTCGCCTTCGAGGTCGACGACCAAGCGAAGCACTCCGTGCGTCGCCGGATGGTGAGGACCGATGTTCACGGTCATAACCTCAGTCCGCGGCTCGGTCAGCTCAGCCATAGTTGTGCTCGTTGTAAGTGAACGTCACGGGCTCGCCACCGACTGGGAAGTCACGCCGCTGCGGCCAGCCGATGTAATCGTCGGGAAGCAGGATCCGGGTCAGTTCGGGATGGCCCCGAAACACGATCCCGAAGAAGTCAAAAACCTCCCGCTCCTGGAACTCCGCCGTGGGGAAAAGCTCACAGCAAGAGTCGATTTCGGGGAGTGGTTGTCCCTCGTCTCCGTTCCTCTGCGGGTGGCGTGGGGGAGGGGGGGTCGAGGACGGTTTTGACCCGCCCGCAGGCCCCCCCTCCCTCGCGACAGGACCCGCAGCCGGATCGGCCAAAAGTGCCTTGACGCGTAGCCGCTCCACGCGGTCGCGATTCAGCAACTCGTAGTGGACGGCGAAGCGCGGTTCGGCAGGCAGGTAGTCGGCAGCATGCAGGCTGGAGAGAAAGCGGTAGCCCTGGCCGGGCGCGTCGCGCAGCCATCCCAGCACCGCCAGCACCCGCGCCGGGTCGATCGCCAGGCTCGCGGCGCCGTGCTCGAAGCCGGTGTCGAGGACAGCCCCGGGGTGGTCCTGCTCGATCTCCCCCCGGATCAGCTCCAGTCCGGGGGCGTCAGGCACGAATCAGCTCCCGGGCGGCGAGGTATGCCTCGGCCGCCTCCACGCTCGGCGCGCTGCGGGGACCGCCGCGCGCCCACTCCTCGCTGCCGGCGGCGTCGTAGCGCGTCCGCCAGCCCTGGTCGGGGTTGCCCTGGATCTTGCGCTGCAGCTTGGTGAAGCCGTAGAGGACCGCCTCCGGTCGCGGCGGGCAGCCGGGGATGTGGAGGTCGATCGGCATGAACTTGTCGGCCCCCTGGACCACCGCGTAGTTGGAGAACATGCCGCCGCTGGAGGAGCAGGCCCCCATCGAGACCGCCCACTTCGGCTCCAGCATCTGGTCGTAGAGGCGGCGGACGACCGGCGCCATCTTGATCGAGACCCGACCCGAGAGGATGATCATGTCGGCCTGGCGCGGCGAGGCCCGCAGCGCCTCGGCGCCGAAGCGGGCGAGGTCGTAGCGGGCGGTGACGATCGAGATCGGCGCCTCGATCGCGCAGCAGGCGAGGCCGAAGGTAAGCGGGAAGATCGAGTTCGAGCGGGCCCAGCCGAGCATCTTCTCGAAGCTGGTCATCACCACTTTCTCTTCCACGTAGCGCTCCAGCTCCTCGCCCTCGAGGTCGCCGCGCAGCATGTCGCGGGCGCGCAGCTGCTTCGAGCGCATCGTCTGTCGCTCTACTTCCAATCCAGCGCACCCTTTCGCCAGACGTAGACGAAGGCGACCAGCAGCAGGGCGATGAAGGTGACCAGCTCGCCGAGGACGAAGACGCTGTCCGCTCCCTTGAGGATGACCCCGATCGGATAGAGGAAGACGACCTCGATATCGAAGAGGATGAAAAGCATCGCGATCAGGTAGAAGCTGACGCCGAAGCGCAGCCCATGGGAGGCCTGGACCGGGATGCCCGACTCGTACGGCTCGCCCTGGCGCAGGCTCGCCGCGGTGGGCCGCTTCGGGCGCTTTGGCCCGATCACGTGGTTGAGCATCGCGAAAGCGCCCCCGACGGTGACGCCGAGGAAGGCAAAGACGAGAATCGGCAGGTAGCTCTTCAGCACTGGTGGTCCGTTTAGGCTGAGCGGCTCGCGGGCGAACTTTCGCCGCGCCTCACCGCTCGCAACCGGGTTTATACACCCACCTTGTAACAGATTGCTACATAGTGATATTCCGCATCAGCAAGCCGAATCCCGACCCTCTTAGGAGGAAATAGCTGTGGTTGCGGTCCATCTCGTCGTCGGCTGCGCGCTGATCCTGCTCAACCTCGCCGCTTTTGCCGTCGGCGGGGTGGCTTGGTACCGCGATCGCTCCTCAATTCCCTTCTGGTATCTGCTGCGCGCCGCCCAGGTCGCCGTCTTCATCCAGGCGATGCTCGGCGGCCTGCTCGTCTTCACCGGCCACAAACCCAACGACGATCTCCACTACCTCTACGGGATCCTCCCCCTCGTCGTCTCGCTGATCGCCGAGGGCGCCCGGGGCGGCGCCGCCGAACGCGAGCTGCGCGACGTCGATTTCGAATCGCTCGATGCCGACGCCCAGCAAACCCTCGCCCTCGCCATAGTCAGGCGCGAGATGGGGATCATGGCCGTCAGCTGCGGCGTGATCCTCTTCCTCGGCCTGCGCGCGGCTGGGACCAGCGGCGCGTTTTGACGCTCGCCTGCTGACGGGGGGAGGGTCGGGTACTCCTCCCAAAACGCTCGGCAGGAGCCTCGCTTGAGTGTTTTGGGAGGAGTACCCGACCCTCCCTTGCGAGAGAGGCCAGCCCCGGGGCGGGCGCTGGCCTACTCCTCCAGGGAAGAGTCTCTATCGGGCTAGCTTCTTTGGTTGAGGCCGAGTTGGATTGTGGCGATGAGGGCGAAGAGGGCGCCGGTGGTGATGTGGAGGACTGCGTCGGCGTTGTTGTTGGGGAAGGTGAAGATGCCGGCTGGGCTGGTCGAGAAGATCGCCCAGACGCCGGTGGCGATCAGGGCGATGGAGACGTAGATCGCGTAGAGCACTGCCCAGCGTGGCTTCAGGGCGAAGTAGAAAGCGGGGAGGAAGAGCAGGAAGCCGGAGAGGGCGTGAACTCCGTTGAAGTCGACGCCCAGTACGCGCTGAGTTGAGGCGCCGTCGCCAAAGTCGAAGGTCGGTTCGGCGATCAGGCCGGCCGTCGCCCAGGCCAGCTGCAGGAGGGCGAGGACGACGATGCCCCACTGGGCAAAGGTCCATCGCGACCGCGATACGGCGGCTGTTGCCTCCATCGTCGCCAAGGCTACTCTCGCGAAGCGGAGTGCGGTCTCGACAGCGCTCTAGTCGGGCGCCAGGGTGCCCAGATCGGCGATGGCCGCTCGCCCTCCCCGTGGAGCGCCTTGAACTGAGGTTCCAAGTGTCGCCACATCTGGTGCAGGACCTCCTCCAGCGTTTCACCGAGCTTGATCGGCTGTTTCGCTGCCCTTTTGCCGAGGCGCTGCCGCAACAGTTCGCGTAGGAACGCCCGCCTCACGGCGTGACGGGGATGGCTCTTGCTCGACGGCGCTGGCCTCGGCTCGCCGTGGATCAGCGTGGAGTTCGCCAGGTCGACTATTTCCATCGCCGAGAAGGCCATGTCGACGCCGCAGTAGCTGTTCACGAAATCGCAGTGGTTGTTCAGCATCGCCTGTATGGCCAGATCCATGCCGATGCTGTCTGCTTCGAACTCCATCTGCCAATTCTCTGCCTCGAACGCCTCCACCTCGATGTTCCCGAACCCCTGTCGCACATCGTGCGATCTGCTCAGATGGCCGGCGAGGATGTGCCCTAGCTCATGGCCGAAGAGGAAGAGCTCGAAGGATTCGCGCAGGATGAAGGCCGGCAGGTGGAAGGGGGCCTGGACGAAGTATTGGTCGGCCTGGTTCGCGTCACCGACGACCAGATACGCGCAGAGGCATTCCCCCAGCCGCCGCAGCGGCTCGTCATCCTTGGCCCAACTGCGCTTGAAGTCCCTCACCTTCCAGCTGAATTCCGACAGCTCGCCGTCCGAGGAGGTCCGCTTGAGCCGGAAGCTCGCAGCCACCGCCTTGGTCAGCAGGTTTACGAAGGCGAAGACGCCGTAATGAAAGGCGATCAGGTGCTCGCCGGATTCGGGGACTCGAATCGCCCTCGCGTTGAGCTGCCCAACCGGCAGCGAACCGTAGACCGGCATTGAGCGCAGGTTGCGTTTCTGCTGCCTCGCTGCCTTGCCGAGCTGGCGGGCGAGGTGCTTCATGATCACGTGACTGTTGAAGTCTTCGGTTGGCGTGGGGATCGTTTTCCTCGCCTCCCGCAGGGCCTTGCGGATGTCCTTCTTCGCGCTGGCTGCTTGCGGCCCATCGGTGATGTCCATGCTGGCCAGGAGGCGGCTCTCGAAGTCGGGATCTCGCTTCTCCTTTTCGACCGTAGCGAGCGTCCTCACCTTGATCCTGCTCGTCGCTTGCGCTTCCCTCTGCAGCTGCTCGAGGAATTTCGCGGAGGGGGCCGACACGGGCCGTTAGCTTAGATTCTTCGAAGCGGTTGGCGGGCTCAGCGGCCGGTACTCGCCGCCGTGGAACACCAGCGGCACGCCCTCGCCGGTCGCCAGGTCGCGGACCTCGCCGGTGACGATCACGTGGTCGCCGGCGGCGACCACGTCGCGCAGCTCGCAGGCGATCCAGGCGAGGGCACCGTCGATTGCTGGAATGCCCTTGCGCTTGCTCCAGGCAACCCCCTCCCACTTGTCGGCCACTGGCGCCTTGGTGGCGAAGGAGCGGGCGATCCGCTCCTGCCCCGCGTGCAGGACGCTGACGCCGAAGTGGTTGGCCGCCTGCACTGCGAGCAGGGTGCGCGAGCCGCGGTCGAGGCAGGCCAGCATCAGCATCGGCTCGATCGAGAGTGAGCAGACGGCGTTGGCGGTCGCACCGGCCGGCCCGTCGGGGCCGCTGGCGCTGACCACGGTGACGCCGGTGGGCAGCGTCGCCATCGCGGCGCGGAAGCGGGCGGGGTCGGGGGGACTCACGGCTGGGAGAGACAATATGATGCCCGCCGCGTGCGCCCCGCACTAATTACAGCCCTGGTCGTCCTTTCGGCCCTTGGCCTCGCCGCCTGCGGGTTCGGCGAGGAAGGCGTGTCCGTCTCCAAGGACGATCCCAACCATGCCGGCGCCGAGCTCTTCGCCTCGCACTGCTCCGGCTGCCACACGCTCAGCGCCGCCGGCACCCAGGGCAGTGGCAATCGCGGCCTGCGCACGCAGGGGCCGAACCTCGACCAGCGAACCGAGACATATAAAGATGCTCTCTTCGCAATCCAGAACGGCGGTTTCTCCGGGGCGATCATGCCCCAGAACATCGTTGTCGGCGACGAAGCCGAAGCGGTCGCTCGCTTCGTCGCCAAGTACGCGGGCGACGAAGCCGAAGAATCGCCGCGCCCCGGCGAGACCTCGCCCTAGCGCTCCGGAGCCATGCTTGACCTCAAACTGATCCGCTCCGACCCTGGGCGGGTCAAGGCGGCGTTGGCACGCCGTGGCGCCGCTGATCGCGTCGACGAGCTGCTTGCAATCGACGCGCGACGCCGGGAAGTGATGTTCAACCTCGAGAGCAGGCAGCGTGAACGAAACGTCCTCTCCGAGCAGATCGGCGAGGCCAAGCGACGGGGGGAGGAAGCTGCCGCGGAGGTTCAAGCGGTCCAGCAACTGAAGGGACGGATGGAGGCCGAAAAGGCCGAGCTATCAAAGGTCAACGCCGAGTTCGAGCAGCTCGCCGCAGCTCTTCCCAACCTGCCCGACCCCGATGCCCCGGAAGGGATGACCGAGGAGGACGCGGTCGTCCTGCGCGAGGAGGGGGAGCGCACGAGTTTCGACTTCGACCCGCGCGACCACCTCGACATCGGCTCCGAGCTGGGGCTGATCGACATGGAGGCGGGGGCAAGGGTCTCCGGCTCCCGCTTCGCCTACATCAAGGGCGACCTAGTGATGCTCGAGCTCGCCCTGGTCCGCTTCGCCCTGGACCTGGTCCGCGGCGAGGGCCACGAGCCGGTGGTTCCGCCGGTGCTCGTCCGTGAGGAGGCCCTTGTCGGCACCGGCTTCCTGCCCGGCGATCGCGACCAGATCTACGAGGTGCCCAAGGACGAGCTCTTCCTCGTCGGCACCTCGGAGGTCCCGCTCGCCGCCCTGCACGCCGACGAGATCCTCGCGGCCGAGCGGCTACCGCTGCGCTACGCGGGCTTCTCACCCTGCTTCCGCCGCGAGGCGGGCGCCGCCGGTCGCGACACCCGCGGCATCTTCCGCGTCCACCAGTTCGACAAGGTCGAGATGTTCTCGTTCGTCGAGCCCTCGGAGTCGGCGGCCGAGCACGAGCGCCTGCTCGCGATCGAGGAGCGTATCCTCGCCGAGTTGGAGATTCCCTACCGCGTGGTCAACGTTGCCGCCGGGGACTTGGGCGCGCCGGCGGCGAAGAAGTACGACTGCGAGGCCTGGATTCCCAGCCAGGGTCGCTACCGGGAGCTCACGTCCTGCTCCAACACCACCGACTACCAGGCGCGGCGCATGGGCTGTAGGTATCGGCCGGCGGAGGGCGAGTCCCCGCAGGTCGTACATACGCTCAACGGCACCGCTGTGGCCGTGGGAAGGACGATGATTGCCCTGATCGAGAATCGTCAGGAGCGGGACGGCGGATTCACGCTACCCACTATTTTGCATTCATACGGTTCTCCTGAAAGGATCGGACCACAATGAACAGCGTGCGTGATGCAAAGCGGGTGGTCCTTTGTGACGACCACGAGATCGTCCGCGAGGCGATCAAGTCGCGCATGGCCAATTCGCACTCGGTTGAGATCGTCGGCGAGGCCGGCGATGGCCGCGACGTGGTCGACGTCGTCAAGGAGCTCGAACCCGACGTCCTGATCATCGACGTCGAGCTGCCCAAGCGCGACGGGATCGAGGCGACCAAGGAGGTGCTCAAGGCCCGCCCGCGGACCAAAGTGATCATCTTCACCGCCCACGCCCAGCCGGATCTGCTCGCCCTGGCGCTGCGTGCCGGAGCCTCGGGCTACGTGCTCAAGTCGGCGCCGGCCGAGGACATCGCCCGCGCCGTCAAAGCAGTCACCGGCGGCGGCACCTTCCTCGGTGGCGACTTCGCTGGCGGCAAGCCCTCCGAGGTCGAGAAGCTGCTGACGCTCTCACCGCGCGAGCGCCAGATCCTCGAGCTGCTGGCCGAGGGCCTGCGGGTCAAAGAGATCGCCGAGCGGCTCCAGCTCAGCCCGGCGACCGTGCACACCCACGTGCGCAACGCGATCGCCAAGCTCGAGGTGGACACGCGGACCGAGGCCGTGGCCCTCGCGGTGAAGTTCAGCTACCTGGGCGCCGGCGGCAAGGCCTAGCTTGCCGCGTCCGCGGTCGGCTTCAGCTCCAGCGCGCAGCCGTTGATGCAGTAGCGCTGGCCGCCCGGCCCGGGGCCGTCGTCGAAGACGTGGCCGAGGTGGGCGTCGCAGTGCTTGCAGACGACCTCGGTGCGGCGCATGAAGAGGCTGTTGTCGGGCCGCAGCTCGACGTGCTCGAGGTTGGCCGGCTCGGTGAAGCTGGGCCAGCCGGTGCCGGAGTCGAACTTCGTGTCCGAGGAGAACAGCTCGGTGCCGCAGCCGACGCAGTGGTACATCCCCTCGGTCTTCTCGTCGACATAGGGCCCGGTGAAGGCGCGCTCTGTGCCGCCCTTGCGGGTCACCTCGTACTGCTCGGGGGTCAGCTGCTCGCGCCACTCGGCGTCGGACTTCTCGATCTTCTTTGTGGTCTCTGTCATCTCGCTCCTTTCGTCTGTATTCAGAGTACGGGGAGGGTCTTACGGGGAGCTGACAGGGCGGCGGGTGCCGGCTCGCCGGACACTCAAGCGCGAAGCGCGTCCGGCGAGCCGGCACCCGCCGCCCTTACGATGCGCCGCTATGAGCCACGCGTTCTACGAGCCGAGTGGCGACAACAACAGCTTCGTTGCCACCGATCTGACTCGGGGCCCGTGGGATCCGGGGTCCCAGCACGCGGGGCCTCCTTCAGCGTTGCTTGGGCGAGAGATCGAGCGGCTCGACAGCTCCAAGGGATGCCAGGTCGGACGGGTCGTGTTCGAGATTCTCAGGCCGGTGCCGATTGGGCCGGTTCGGGTTGAGACACGGGTGTTGCGGCCGGGGAAGCGGGTCCAGCTTGTAGAGGCTTCGTTGTCCGGTGAGGCCGGGGAGCTGATGCGGGCGACTGCTTGGCTCCTCCGGGTTTCGGAGCTCGAGTTGCCTGGGGAGGCGGCGGCGGAAGATCCGCCGCCGCAGGGGCCGGCGGAAGGGTGGACGCCGGAGTTCTTTCCCACGGGGCAGGACGCGGGGTACCACACGGCGATGGAGTGGAAGGCGGTTGCGGGGGCGTTTCTGGAGCCGGGGCCGGCGACGGTTTGGATGCGGATGCGCCGGCCGCTGGTGGCCGGGGAGGAGCCGACGCCGTTGCAGCGGGCGCTGGTCGCAGCCGATGTCGGCAACGGGATCAGCGCCGTGTTGGACTGGCGCGAGTACGTCTTCATCAACGTCGATCTGACCGTCCACTTCGAGCGCATGCCGGAGGGCGAGTGGGTCTGCGTCGACGCCGTCACCCGTCCCCAGCCGACTGGCGTCGGCACCGCCGAGTCGGTCCTCTCCGATACGCGGGGACGCATCGGCCGCGCCGCCCAGTCCCTCCTCATCGCCCAGCGCTGACGCCCCCCAGTTGTGCAACGTCTTCCGGCTCCCAGAGGGCCAAAAAACGTTGCACAAGGGGCTGGGTCGTGCCCCCCCGAGCAGGTGCAACGTTTTGTAGTTCCACGCGGACGACAAAACGTTGCACAACGGTTAGCGGGTGGCTGGGAGGGCGCGGGTGCGCGGGGCGATGGCGAGGGCGATGGTGGCGGCGGAGGCCAGAGCGATGACCGCAGCGAGGAGGAAGGCGCCCTCGTAGCTGCTCAGCGCCGCGGCGGCGCCAGCGAGTGGGGCGCCGAAGCCGACGCCGGCGTCGAAGAAAGCCGTGAAAGTGCCGAGTGCGGCGCCGCGGCGGGTCTCGGAGACGCGGCTGACGACGATCAGCGAGAGCGAGGGGTAGAGCAGCGAGAAGGCCGCGCCCATCGCCAGGGCGCCGGCGATGGCGACGGGCAGGCTCTGGGCGATGGCGATCGTAGTCAGGCCGATCGCCTCGACCACGGCCGCCGCCATCGCCACCCGGGCCGGGCCCACCCGGTCGGGCAGATCGCCGCCGATCAGGCGGGTCAGCACGACCATCGTCGCGAAGGCGCCGAACACCGTCGCGCCGTGGCCGATACCGCGGGCCTCGAGGTGCAGGACGACGAAGGCGGCGATCGTCCCGTAGCCGATCGAGCCGAGCGCGAGGGCGACGCCGGGCCGGATCGCCTCGCGCTCGATCAGCGAGTGGTGTTCGTCCTCCGGGTGTGGGGTGGCGTGGAAGGGATCGGGAAGGCGGGTGGCGATCAGCGCCCCGATCAAGGGGGCGACGCCGGCAAAGAGCCAGACCAGCCTGTAGCCGGAGGCGTGCAGGATCAGCTCGCCGATCAGCGGCCCGAGGCTGAGGCCCATCCATACCGAGAGCCCGTAGAGGCCGATCACCCGCCCGCGCCGCTCGGGCGGCGCCAGGTCGACGACCCAGGCCGAGCTGGCGGTGAAGACCGTGCCCTCGCCGGCGCCGAGCACCAACCGCGAGGCGACCAGGCCCGGCACGCCCAGCGGCAGCAGATACATGAAGCCACCGAGGGCGACGAGCACCGAGCCGAGCAGGACGGTCGACTTGCGGCCACGGTGGTCGGCGAGGCGGCCGGCGAAGGGGCGCAGCAGCAGCCCGGTGATCGCGTAGGAGCCGATCACGATGCCGACCGCGACGTTGCCGGCAGCGAGCGGGCCGTGCACGTAGCGGGGCAGCACCGGCAACACGGCGCCGACCGCGACCAGGCCGCAGAAGGTGACCACGAAGACGCCGGCGAAGGCGATTCCAGGACGCGGCACGGTGGGGCTGGCGGTGTCGGCCACGGCGCTCACCCCAGCAGCCCGGCGAGGTCCGCGAGCATGTGATCCGGGCCCGGGTCCGCCGCTTCGGCTTCGGCGCGGGTGCCGGCGCCGCTGAGGACGAGGATCGTCTCCAGGCCGGCGCGCCGGCCCCCCTCGATGTCGGAGGCGAGCCGGTCGCCGACCATCGCCACCCGCTTGGCACCGCCGATCAGCTCCCGCGCCTGGTCGAAGAGATGGTGCTCGGGCTTGCCGCCGATCTCGGCCCGCTTGCCGGAGGCCGTCTCCACCGCGGCCAGGATGGCGCCGGTCCCCGGCCAGGCGCCGTCGGGCATCGGCAGGGTGGGGTCGCGGCTGGTCGCGAACAGCGCCGCGCCGCGCTGCAACGCCAGCGTCGCGGTCAGCAGCTCCTCGTAGTCGAAGTCGCGATGACCGGAGACGAGAACGGCATCGGCTCCGCGCGCCGCCTCTCCCTCGAGCAGCCTCAGACCCGCTTCGCCCAGCGAGTCCTTGAAACCGGGGGCGCCGATCGCGAACGCCGATCCGCCGCTGCCGATCCGCTCGGCCGCCAAGCGAGCGGTGACAGTCCCCGCCGTTACGACCCGGTCATCGGCAATTGGTACTCCGGCCTGGCGTAGCCGCTCGGCGTAGGTTGCCGCTGGCCGCGCCGGATTGTTTGTGACGAAGGCGACTTCCTTGCCGGCTTCGAGCAGGGCGCGCAGTGCCTCCGCCGATCCCGCCACCAGCTCGCGTCCAATCCAGACCACACCGTCGAGGTCGACCAGGAATCCGTCGAATTTGTCCGCCAGCGCCATCCGGCGCAGGCTAAAGACCGGGGAGGTTTGAAGTCGCTCGAGCCGGTTAGTCATTTGGTGTCGATACCGTGCGCCCCATGAGCCAACTGGATGGGCAGGTGGTAGTTGCCAGCAATATCTCCCGCCGCTACGGCGACGGCGAGGCGGCGGTGGACGCTCTCGTCGACGTCAGCACCGGCTTCGAGCGCGGTCGCTTCACCGCGATCATGGGACCGTCAGGCTCCGGCAAGTCGACCCTGATGCACATCCTCGCCGGCCTCGACAAACCGACTTCGGGGACGGTGACGCTCGACGGTCAGGAGATCACCAACCTCGACGACGGCGATCTGACCAAGCTGCGCCGCGACAAGCTCGGCTTCGTCTTCCAGTTCTTCAACCTGCTGCCGGTGCTCACCGCCGAGGAGAACCTGGTGCTGCCGCTCTCGATCGCGGGCCGCAAGCCCGACGATGCCTGGCTCGACCAGCTCGTCGACACCGTCGGCCTCGCCGACCGTCGCACCCACCGCCCGTCGGAGCTCTCCGGCGGCCAGCAGCAGCGGGTCGCGGTCGCACGGGCCCTGGTCTCCAAACCGGCCGTCGTCTTCGCCGACGAGCCGACCGGCAACCTCGACTCGAAGGCCAGCGCCGACGTGCTGAAGCTGCTGCGTCAGGCCGTCGACCAGTTCGACCAGACGGTGATCATGGTCACCCACGACCCTGCCGCCGCTGCCCACGCGGACCGGCTGATCACCCTGCGCGACGGCGAGATCGTCCACGACGACACTCCCGGCTCGGCCGACGAGGTAATCGAGCTGATGAAGCAGATTGACTAGCCTCGCCCTCAAGAGCCTCTGGGCGCGCAAGTTCCGCGCCCTGGCGACGACCTTCGCGGTCGTGATCGGGGTCGCCTTCGTCGCCGGCTCCTACATCCTCACCGACACGATCTTCGCTGCCTTCGACGAAATCTTCGGCGAGTCGCTGAAGGGCACCAGCGTCGTGATCAGCGCCGAGAACCCGGTCAAACAGGAAAACGGTGAAATCCCGACGGTCGGCGCTTCGCTGCTGCCGCGGGTGCAGAAGACGCCGGGCGTCAAGCTGGCCGCTGGCGCGATCTTCACCCCGGGTGGCTTCTTCGACTCCGAAGGCAACAAGATCGGCAACAAATTCGCGCCGAAGTTCATCTCCTCGGCGCTGCCCGGCAGCCTCGAGTCGCTGACCTACATCGAAGGTCACCAGCCGCGCGGCCCGACCGAAGCTTCGATCGACAAGGCCGCCGCCGAAAGCTCCAACCTGGAGATGGGCGAACGGATCAAGCTGATCGGCCAGGGCAGCGCCCGCTCCTTCGAACTGGTCGGCTTCACGCGGCTGGGCGGCGCCTCTTTCGGTGGCGCCAGCATCGCCCAGGTGACGCTGCCGGTGGCGCAGCGCCTCACCCACAAGGTTGGTCGCTTCGATCAGATCTCGGTGGCCGCCGCCGACGGGGTGTCTGCAACCACGCTGAAGCGGCGGATTGCTCGCGAGATGGCGGCCGGCGTGCGGGTGGAGACAGCGCAGGAAAACGCCGACCGCGGCTCGGAAGAAATCCGCGAAAACCTCAGCTTCCTGCAGATCTTCCTGCTCGTCTTCGCCTTCATCGCGATCCTCGTCGGCTCCTTCCTGATCTTCAACACCTTCTCGATCACGGTCGCCCAGCGGGTCACCGAGTTCGGCATGCTTCGCACCCTGGGCGCCTCACGCCCGCAGATCCTCAGCGCTGTATTCGTCGAGGCGCTGGCGATCGGGGTGATCGGCGCGGTCGTCGGGGTCGGCGGCGGCTTCCTCATCGCCCTCCTGCTCAACGGCCTGCTCGAAGCGTTTGAAATCGACCTGCCGACCACCGCCCTGGTGATGGAGTCGCGGACGGTCATCGTCTCGCTGCTGATCGGGATCTTCGTCACCGTGCTCTCCTCGCTGGTGCCGGCGCTGCGCTCGACCAGGGTGCCGCCGATCGCCGCCCTGCACGCCTTTGTGCCGACGCCCTCGCGACGGCGTCGCCTGCTCGGCGTGGTCGTGACCGCCCTGCTCGGCATGGTCGGCCTTGGCATGGTTCTGATCGGCCTCTTCGGCAACGCCGAGTCGGGCACGGCCGCTGGGCTGATCGGGGGCGGCGCCGTGGTGATCGTCTTCGCCGTCTCGCTGTTCAGCCCGAACCTGGTGCCGCCCTTGGCTAGGGTCGCGGGCTGGCCGCTGGAGCGCTTGCGCAGGCTGATCGGCCGCCTCTCGCGCGAGAACGCGCAGCGCAATCCGAGTCGTACCGCGGTCACCGCGGCGGCGCTGATGATCGGCCTCACCGTGGTCACCTTCGTCACCGTCTTCGCCGCCGGGCTGAAGAGCTCGGTCGCCCAGGTCGTCGACGAAAACTTCGCCGGCGGACTGGTGATCCAGAACAGCGATGGCTTCTCGCCCATCCCCGGCGGCGCCGCCCTGGCGGCGCGGAAAGTGCCGGGAGTGAGTGCCGTCGCCACGATCCGCGCCGAGCAGGCGAAGCTCGTTCCCGGCGGCGCCGGGGCGAAAGTCTCGGCGCCCAGTCGCGACGTCGAAAGGGCGGTCGACCTCGAATGGAAGCAGGGCGGGCCGGCGGTGCTGCGCCGCCTGCGCGACGACCAGGCGATCCTCTCCGATGGCTTCGCCTCCGACCACGGTCTCGAAGTGGGCGATCGCTTCCGCCTGCTCAGCCAGACGCGCCGGCGGCCGGCCTTCGAAGTGGCCGGTGAGTTCCACTCGAAGCTGGAAGTCTTCGGCAACGTCCTCATCACCCAGGCGGCGATGGCGCGCGAGTTCGGCCAGACCCAGGACAGGATCGACTTCGTCGAGGTGAAACCGGGGGCCAACCCGGCCGAGGTCCAGGCGATCCTCGGCAAGGGCGTGGAAGCCGCGTTCCCGGTCGCCGAAGTGCTCAACCAGCAGGAACTGAAGGAAAGCCGCGAAGAACAGGTGGACCAGCTCGTCAACCTGGTCTACGCGCTTCTACTCCTCGCGATCCTGATCTCCATCTTCGGCATCGCCAACACCCTGGCGCTTTCGATCCACGAACGCAGGCGCGAGCTGGGGATGCTGCGGGCGATCGGCATGTCGCGACGCCAGGTGCGGACGATGATCCGTTACGAGGCCGTGATCACGGCCCTGATCGGGGCGATCCTCGGCATGGTGCTGGGCTTGATCTTCGCCGCCCTGATCGCGCAGCCGCTCAAGGACGAAGGCTTCACGCTCTCCTACCCGATCGGCTCGCTGATCGGCCTGCTCGTCTTCGCCGCGGTGATCGGCGTGATCGCGGCGATCCCCCCGGCACGCCGCGCTTCCCGCCTCGACGTGCTCGAGTCCCTCCAGTACGAGTAAGCCGAACTGTTAGCCGCGCCGCAGCAGGCGCTTGACCGCGGCCATCAGCTCGTCAGTGCGCTCTTGCTGCTCGCTACCCTCTGCGCCGACCACGCAATGGGCGGCGTGGTCGCTGAGCAGCTCTAGGGCGACCTTGTCGAGCGCCGCCTGGATCGCGGTCACCTGGGTGACGACGTCGATGCAGTAGCGGTTCTCCTCGACCATCCGCTCGACTCCGCCCACTTGCCCTTTGATCCGCCGCAGCCGCTTCAGCACGGCGTCTTTGTTCTCGGTGTAGCCGTGGGTTTTCTCGGTCGCAGTCATCGAGGGACTCGACCGTGAGTATGGCATACCCCCTAGGGGTATTAGTTGACGATGACCGGCGCGGGGGCGTCCTGCGCAGCCGCCGCGTGGGCCGGTGAGGCGAGCCCCATGCGCAGCGCGCCGGCGACCTCGAGCATCGCGGCGCGCGCCGAGGGGCTGAAGGCGGTCATGTTGGCGAAGCTGTGGACCAGCCCAGGGTGGCGGCGCAGCGCCACCCTCACGCCGGCCTCGCGCATTCGCTCCGCGTAGGCCTCGCCCTCGTCGCGCAGGGGGTCGAAGCCGGCGGTGGTGACGTAGGCCGGCGGCAGGCCGGCGAGGTTCTCCGCCCGCAGCACCGAGATGCGGGGATCGTCGAAGTCGGTTCCTTCTGGGAGGTAGTGGTGGTCGAACCAGTCCATGTCGGCCTGGGTCAGCATGAATCCGGTGGCGAACAGCTGACGCGAGGCCTGCTTGCCGCCGGCGTTCGTTACCGGATAGATCAGCAGCTGCATCGCCGGCTGTGGACCGCCGCCGTCGCGAGCAAGGAGGCTGATCGCGGCGGCGAGGTTGCCGCCGGCGCTGTCACCGCCGACCGCGATGCGGGAGGAGTCGATGCCGAGCTTCTGCCCTTCGGCCGATGCCCAGGCCAAGGCGGCTTGGGCATCTTCGACCGCGGCGGGGAAGGGATGCTCGGGCGCCAGCCGGTAGTCGACTGAGAGCACGGCGACATCGGCGTTGGCGGCGAGGAAGCGGCAGAGACCGTCATGGGTGTCGAGGTCGCCGATCACCCAGCCGCCGCCGTGGAAGTAGACGAGCAGCGGGCGAGGGCTCGGAGCCGCGCCGAGCGGCAGGTAGAAGCGGGCCGGGACCGGCCCCGCCGGACCGGGCAGCTCGAGGTCCTCGACGCGGCCCATCGGCAACGGCGGCCCGGTTGCCGAGGCGGACGCCACCCGGGTCGCCGCGCGCGCCTCCGCGGGTGTCACCTGTTCGGTGAAAGATCGGTCGCCGACCCATTCAGAGAGCTTGATCAGCGCCTGGATGTCGCTTGCCAGCACCTGTCCGTCGAGTTCCCTGGGCCGTCCGAATAGCAGCCTCCGCAGCGATGGGGGCAGGGCGCAGACAGCCTTCAGCAGCTGGTGCTCGGCGCGCGGGGGCAGGCGGGGAAGATCGGCCACGACGGCAATCAGGCTATGCGATCCCGGGGTGACGTATCTCACACGTGGGTTCGCTTCAGGTACTAGCCTGGGGAAGAGGCGCGATGGAGGCTGCGACGACAACCGCTCCGCGGCCGCTTACCCGGCCGGCGCAGCGACGGCTCCCGCCCGGCCCACCGCTGCCGACCGCGATCCAGACCGGGATCTGGTCGCGCCAGGCGAGGCGCATGCTCTACGCCTGCCAGGACCGCTACGGGGACATCTTCACGATCCGCGTCGCCTACGAAGGGACCTGGGTGATGCTGGCCGACCCCGAGGCGATCAAACAGGTCTTCACCGGTGACCCCAAGGTCTTCCACGCCGGCGAGGGCAACGAGATCCTCGCCCCGCTGCTCGATCGCAACTCGCTGCTCGTCCTCGACGAGAAACGCCACATGAGCCAGCGCAAGCTGCTGTTGCCGCCCTTCCACGGCGAGCGGATGAAGGGCTACGGGCAGACCATGGGCGAGATCGCCGAGCGTGAAATTGCGGGCTGGCCCACCGGAGCGCCGGACAAGCTGCGCCCGCGGATGCAGGCGCTGACCCTGGAGATCATCCTGCGCACGGTCTTCGGGGTCGACAAGGACGAGGTCGGCAAGCTCGCCGAGCTGCGCGAGGCCCTGCGCGAGTTCCTCGACATGACCACGAACCCCCGCTTCCTCGCCCCGTTGCTCCTGGTCGGCCCCAAGCGGGTGCGCGGCCTGGCGGCCTTCCGCCGCCGGATCGACCGCGTCGACGAGCTGATCTACCGCGAGATCGCCGAGCGCCGCGCCAGCGGTGACGTCGAGGAGCGCGACGACGTGCTCTCGATGCTGATCGGCGCCCAGCACGAGGACGGCAGCCCGATGAGCGACGAGGAGATGCGCGATGAGCTGCTCACCCTGCTCGTCGCCGGCCACGAGACGACGGCCACCTCGCTCTCCTGGGCGATCGAGCGCCTCGTCCGCCACCCGGAGAAGCTCGAGCGGCTGCGCGCCGAGGTCGGCGAAGGCCGCGAGGAGTACCTGACCGCGACGATCCAGGAGACCCTGCGCCTGCGCCCGGTGATCTCAATCGTCCTGCGCAAGCTCACCGAGCCGGTCGAGATCGGCGGCCACGAGCTGCCCGCCGGCGTCTCGGTCGCGCCCTGCATCTACCTCGCCCACCGCAATCCCGAGGTTTACCCCGAGCCGGAGCGCTTCCTCCCCGAGCGCTTCCTCGAGACCCCGCCCGGCACCTACACCTGGATCCCCTTCGGCGGCGGCGTCCGCCGCTGCCTCGGCGCCTCCTTCGCCCAGTTCGAGATGGCGGTCGTCCTCAAGGAGCTGGTCAAGCGCCACCAGATCCGCCCCGCCAACTCCAGGTCCGAGCGAGTCTTCCGCCGCGCCATCACCGAGACCCCGCGCCACGACGCGGAAGTGATTCTGGGCTAGCGGACCCCCGAACCTCGCTGTACGGTTGTGGGATGAAATCGAGGAAGCGCACTGGGAATTGGACGCCCGACGGGGCTGTGGAGCGCGCCATCCTTCGTCGGGAATACCTAGAGCTAACGCCGGCAGAGCGAGTTGAACAGGTTTCTGAGCTCTCGCGGGTATTGACCCAGCTAGCCGAGGCAGGACGCCGCCAGCGCAGTGCTTGAGCTCGATGTCCAGGGGATATTCGAGGCGCTAGACCGAGGAGACGTTGAGTTCCTGGTCATCGGGGGCGTGGCGGTTGGCTTCCACGGCTTTGTGCGGGGAACAAAGGACGTCGACATCGTGCCGAATCCCGAGCCCGAGAACCTTGCAAGGCTCGCCTCAATGCTCGCAACACTCGAGGCACAAGTGGAGGGGGCGGAGGAGTTCAAGGGGGAGGAGCTTCCCGACCCGCTCGACCCCGAGGCGCTCGCCCTGGGCGGCAACTGGGTGCTGCGCACGCGGCTTGGTCGTTTCGACATCATGCAGTGGATTGGCGAGGATGCCCTGTGGGAAAAGCTGTCGCCAGCGGCGATCGAGGCTGAGATCGGTGGCCTGACCGTCAAGTTTGCGAGCTACGAGGGCCTTGTTGCCCTCAAGGAGCAAGCGGGGCGCCCGCAGGACCTGATCGATCTGCAGCGACTACGAGAGGCGCGCGGCGAGGAGTAGGCGAAGTGGACGCCCTGAGGTCGTAGGGCCAAGGCTGGGTGTGCACCCGGCGAAGCGACAGTGCTCTGCACGGGGCGAAGCCGGGAGTGCAGCCAGACGCCGGCTATACAACCTCAGCCGCAGCCGGTGTTGTTACCGCAGCTAGAGCACGTGTAGCAAGACCCCGTGCGCTGCATCATGCCGCCGCACTGCTCGCAGGCGGGGCCGAGCTCGAGGCCGGACATCTTGGCCGGGACCACCGGGGGGGTTTCGGTGAAGGCCGATGAGGCGGGAGCCGCCTTGGCCTTCTCGGCGCCGTTGCCGTTGCCACCGCCGTTGGCCGGGCCGGCGGTGCCGCCGCTGGTGTCGATGCCGAGGCCGAGCTGGGCTGTCTCCGCGTCGCGCTTGGCCCGCACCTCCTGGGTGAGGATGCCGAGGTCCTCCAGCGTTTCGGTGTCCTCGATGAAGCGGCTCGCCAGCCAGCGCATGATGTAGTCGGGCATCGACTTGGCGAAGGGGATCTCCGGGTTGCCGGTGATGCCCTCCGGCTCGAAGCGCATGTAGCTGAACTTGCGCACGAATACCTCGAGCGGGACGCCGTACTGCAGGCCGATCGAGATCGCGGTGGCGAAGGCGTTGAGCAGCCCCCGCATCGTCGATCCCTCCTTGCCGATGTCGGTGAGGAAGATCTCGCCGACGTTGCCGTCCTCGTACTTGCCGGCGGTGATGTAGCCCTCGTGGCCGGCGATCGAGAACTTGTGGGTGATCGACTCGCGCTCGCGCGGCATCTTCTTGCGCACCGGCGCGGCGGCCACCTCCTCCTCGGCGCCCTTTTCCTCCTGGGCGTCGGTGCGCAGCGCCTGCGCGGTCTTGGAGCCGTCGCGGTAGATCGCCAGCGCCTTGAGCCCGCCCTTCCAACCGCGGGTGTAGGCGTCAGCGATGTCCTCGATCGTCGCCGACTGCGGCAGGTTGACCGTCTTGGAGATCGCGCCGGAGATGAAGGGCTGCGTCGCCGCCATCATGTCGATGTGGCCGGTGTGGGAGATCGCCCGCTCGCCGACCGCGACATCGAAGACCGGCAGGTGCTCGTCCTGCAGCCCCGGTGCGCCGATGATCGTCGCGTTCTCGGCGATGTGGGCGTTGATCTGCTCGACCTGCGGCTCGGCGTAGCCCAGCGTGCGCAGCGCTAGCGGCACCGATTTGTTGACGATCGTCATCTGCCCGCCGCCGACCAGCTCCTTGAACTTGACCAGCGAGAAGTCGGGCTCGATCCCGGTCGTGTCGCAGTCCATCAGGAAGCTGATCGTCCCGGTCGGCGCCAGCACCGTCGCCTGCGCGTTGCGGTACCCGTGCGCGTCGCCGAGCTCGACCGCCTCGTCCCAGGCCCGCTGCGCGGCCCCGAGCAGGTCGCCCTTGATCCCGGTTGGGTCGACGTCGTAGGAGGCGTCGCGGTGCATCCGCATCACCCCGTTGTGGGCGTCGCGGTTCTTCTCGTAAGCCTCGTAGGGGCCGGTTGCCCCGGCGGCGATCAGCGCCGACTGGCGGTAGGCGCGGCCGGTCATCAGCGCCGTGATTGCGGCCGCGACGTTGCGGCCCGCGGTCGAGTCGTAGGGCAGCCCGTCCGACATCAGCAGGGCGCCGAGGTTGGCGTAGCCGAGGCCGAGCTGGCGGAAGCGGTTGGCGTTCTCGGTGATCCCCTCGGTCGGGTAGCTGGAGAAGCCGACGACGATCTCCTGGGCGAGGAAGACGACGTCGACGGAGTGCTCGAAGTCCTCGACGTCGAAGCTGCCGTCGTCGCGGCGGAATTTCATCAAGTTGAGCGAAGCCAGGTTGCAGGCCGAGTCGTCGACGTGCATGTACTCGCTGCAGGGGTTGGAGGCGTTGATCCGGCCCGACTCCGGGCAGGTGTGCCAGCGGTTGATGATCGTGTCGTACTGGATGCCGGGATCGGCGCAGCGCCAGGCGGCGTCGGCGATCTGGTTCATCAGCTCGCGTGCGTCGAGCGTTTTCACCGATTCACCTGTGGAGCGCGCGGTCAGCTGCCAGTCCTCGCCCGCCTCGACCGCCTCCATGAAGTCGTCGGTGACCCGCACCGAGTTGTTGGCGTTCTGGTACTGGATCGAGGTGAAGCCCTCGCCGTCAATCGACATGTCGAAGCCGGCGTCGCGCAGCGCCTCGGCCTTCTTCTCCTCGTCGGCCTTGCACCAGATGAAGTGCTCGATGTCCGGATGATCGACGTCGAGCACGACCATCTTCGCCGCCCGCCGCGTCTTGCCGCCGGACTTGATCGTCCCGGCCCAGGCATCGGCGCCGCGCATGAAGCTGACCGGCCCGCTCGCGGTGCCGCCCTTTTTCAGCGGCTCCATCGAGCCGCGGATGTTGGAGAGGTTGATCCCCGAGCCGGAGCCGCCGCGGAAGATGTTGCCCTCCTTGGTGTTCCAGGCCAGGATGCTCTCCATGGTGTCCTCGACGCTGAGGATGAAGCAGGCCGAGCACTGCGGAGTCTCCTCGAAGCCGACGTTGAACCAGACCGGCGAGTTGAAGGCTGCCTTCTGGTTGAGCAGGATCGAGGTCAGCTCCATCTCGAAGGCGTCGGCGTCTTCATCGGAGGCGAAGTAGCCACCCTCGCGACCCCAGTTGGAGATCGTCCCGGCGACGCGCCCGATCATCTGTTTGACCGAGGACTCGCGCTCAGGGCTGCCGAGCTGTCCGCGGAAGTACTTTTGGGCGACGATGTTGGTCGCGTTCTGCGACCAGCTCTTGGGGAACTCGACCCCGCGCTGCTCGAAGGCCGGGCTCTCCGGATTGCCGATCACCGCGTCGCGGATCTCCCACTCGATCTCATCGAAGGGATGGGTCCCAGCAGTGCTGAATCGCCGCTCTATCGAGAGGCCCTGCAGACCGGTCTGGGGGCTGCTGGTGGCGGTCTTGGACATCAAACTTCTCCTCTCGCGGCGACTTTCAGGGTGAACTGCGCAGGATCGTCACTGAGTCGGACAGACTTTGTTGCGCCCAACGTCGCAAATGCCGCAGATTTCGCTTGCTTGCTAGGTATGGTGACAAGGGTGGCAGGTGGGCGAAAAGTTGCGCGCGATGCGATGGGCGATGCGATCGCCGCGGTCAAGCCGAAGCTGCGCGGCGTCTCGCACGAGTGGGCCTTCTTCGTCTCGCTCTTCCTCGGCGCCGGACTGATCATCGCCGCCAAGACGCCGAAAGCCACCCTGGCGGTGGCGATCTACGCGGTAAGCCTCTCCGCCCTGCTCGGCACCAGCGCTCTCTACCACCGGGTCAACTGGACCCGGCCCAACGTGCGTCGCTGGATGCGCCGCCTCGATCACTCGATGATCTTCTTCCTCATCGCCGGCACCTACACGCCGTTCGCCCTGCTCGTCCTCAACGGCCCCCTCGCCGACGCGATCCTCGTAGTCGTCTGGATCGGCGCAATCGCCGGCGCGATTGTCGAGATGGTCTGGATCGAACACCCGAAGTGGGTCGCCGCGCTGATCTACCTCGCGCTCGGTTGGGTCGCCGTCATCTCCTTCCCCGAGCTCTGGAACTCGATGGGCACCACCGGCACCCTCCTGGTAGCCGCCGGAGGCGTTCTCTACACCGCGGGGGCTGTCGTCTACGCCACCCAACGTCCCAACCCCAACCCCCGGGTCTTCGGCTACCACGAGGTCTTCCACCTGCTGGTAATAGCCGCCGCGGCAGCCCACTTCGCCGCAGTCGCCTTCTTCGCCCTGCCCTCAGCCTGACAAGGCATCCCGACCCCGCTCAGGCTGCGATGGCAAAGCCGGACTCGACCTCAGCCTCGGCGATCAGCTCGTTGAGGATCCCCTCTAGCTGCCCCGATTGCTGGGGGGAGAGCTCGAGGTGGCCTCCGATTAGAAGCTCCTTGGCGTGGCCGACTGGCAGCTCGGCCTCGACCACGCGGCCGCCCATCGCGCCGAGCACCTTGCGCAGCTCGGCCTGGGCCCAGACGGCGCCGAACATTCCGGTCGAAGCGCCGATCACGGCTGCGGGCTTGCTGTTGAGGGCGCTCTTGCCGGCTGGGCGGGAGACCCAGTCGAGGGCGTTCTTGAGCTGGCCCGGGATCGAGTGGTTGTACTCAGGCGTTGCGATCAGGATCGCATCGGCGCTCCGTACCGCCTCGCGCAGCTCCTCGACCACGGTTGGGGTCGCCTCTAGTTCGACGTCCTCGTCGTAGGGCGGGATCTCGCCCAGGCGGGCAAACTCGATCAGCTCGCCCCCAGCGGGCAGCCGCTCGGCGGCTGCCCGCAGTAGGGCGCTGTTGTACGAGTCCCGGCGCAGGCTTCCGGATATGCCCAGGACCCGCATCATTACTCGGCCTCCTTGGCCAGCTCCAGCTCGACCCCGATGCTGACCTCGTAGTCGAGTACCTCGCCGCCGCTGGGCAGCTCGGCGTTCCAGTCGAGCCCGAAGTTGCGCCGGTCGACGGTTGCCGCGATCGAGAGGCCGACGCGGGCGTTGCCGGCGAGGTCCTCGCCGAGCTGGCCGAACTTGCCGCTTGCCTCGACCTCGCGCTTCTCACCGCGGATCTCGAGCTCGCCGCGCACCCGCACCGAGCCGTCGTCCTCGACGCTCAGCTCGCTGGAGGTAAAGCGCAGCTGCGGGTAGCGCGTGGCGTCGAAGAAATCGGGGGAGAGCAGGTGGCCCTTGAGCTGCTCCTCGTCGATCTCGATGCTGGCGACGTCGACGCTGCCCTCGAGCCGGGGCGCCTCGCCACCGCTGAGCCGCGCCTCGTAGGCGCCGAAGCCGCTGCGGAAAGTGGCGACGCCGTTGTGGACCACGGAAAAGGTAATTGAGGAGTGGACCGGGTCGACCGCGTAGGTGCCCGCCGGAATCTCCTGCTTGACGGCCTGTGTGCTCATTTTCCTGCTCCCTCTGTAGATAGTTGCCAATTAAATGATTGACTCAACAACAATCTTAGCAGAAAAGATTGCTTCTACAACTATTGCTTAGACAACATTCATCTGCGATCATGTGGGCGTGAGCGAGCAGGTGACAGCAACCGCTGAGCGAAACGGCGTCGCCCCTGAGCAGAATCCCCACGGCGAGGCCTGGGGCGCGCTGACCCGCACCCACGCGGCGATCGTCCAGCGCCTGCAGGAAATGCTCTCCGCCGCCGATTTCCCGCCGCTGCCCTGGTACGAGGTGCTCGCCGCGGTCTCCGAAGCGCCGGACGAGCGGATGAAGATGGGGGATCTCGCCGAGGCGCTGGTGATCACCCGCGGCGGCCTGACCAAGCTGGTCGATCGCCTGGTCAAGGCCGGCCTGCTTGAACGGACCTTCTGCGAGACCGATCGCCGGGTCAGCTACGCGACGCTGACGTCCGCCGGCCGCGACCTGCTCGCCGAGATGCGCCCGGCCGTGATCGCCGAGCTCGAGGTCGCCTTCTCCGCCAACCTCAGCGTCGCCCAGGCCAAGGACCTTCGCCAAACCCTGGATGGCGTCCGCACCTCAGCCTGCAGCACCTAGCGCTTCCGGTGCGCTTTATACGGCCAATAGCCACATAAAGCGCACCGGAAGGGTCAGGCGAGCGCGGCGGCGGCGCGCTCCTTGGCCGCCTCGATCAGGGTGAGCAGCTCGGGCTCGAGGCCGTCGCGGATCAGCTCGACCGGGTCGGGATCGCCGTTGACGATTCCCTCGAAGAAGTCCTTGCGGTCCTGGTAAGTCGGCAGCGTGCCCTTGGCCCAGCCGCGGGCGTCGTTGAGGATTACCGCGAGGCGGGCGTACTCCTCGCCGAAGAGCTCGGCGATCTCGCGCTTCATCCGCTTCGCCAGGGCGGGGGAGGCGCCGGCGGTCGAGATCGCGATCGCCAGCGGGCCGGTCCGCACGATCGCCGGCAGGATGAAGTTGCACAGCGGCGGCACGTCGACGATGTTGACCAGCATCGCCCGCTTCTCGGCGTCGTCGTAGACCTTTATGTTGACCTCGGTGTCATCGGTGGAGGCGATCGCCATGAAGACGCCCTCGAGGTCGGCGGCGCCGGCGTACTCGCGCTTCTCCCACTCGATCGAGCCCTCCGCCGCCAGCTTCTCAAGTTCCGGGTGAGCGACTGGCGCAATCAGAGTCACGTCGGCGTCGCAGGCGAGCAGCCCCTCGACCTTCTCGAGGCCGATGTCGCCGCCGCCGACGACCAGGCAGCGCCGCCCCTTCAGCTTCAGGCAGGCGATGTAGAACGGCGTCTCCAGCATGTCGCGCACGCAGGACTGGTCGCAGATCCCCAAGCGCAACTGGCAAACGCACTCCTTCCCTGCATAAGCCTGAGCGGGCATGTCTCAAAGCCTAGTGATCCCCACCAACCACCCCGCCGATGGGCCTGAAACGTGTCTATATGTCACGTTTGAGGCCCGTCGGCGGCTAGATCGAGTCGAGCGTGCGGCGCAGGCCGTCTTTGAGGCCCATTTCCGCTCGCCAGGCCAGCTCGTGCTGGGCGCGGGCGGGGTCGATCGAGATGCTCTGCACCTCGCCGGGGCGGGCGGGAGCAAGCTCGGGCTCGAAGCTCTCGGCGCCGTCCAGCTCGCCGAGCAGGCGGGCCAGCTCGAGCACGTCGGTCTCGATGCCGGTGCCGATGTTGATCGGGCCGGTGGCGGTGGACTCGGCCGCGGCCAGCGCCGCGGAGACCACGTCGCCCACATATATGTAGTCGCGGGTCTGCTTGCCGTCGCCGAAGACCGTCGGCCGCTGGCCCTCGCGCAGGCGCCCGCAGAAGATCGCGATCACGCCGGCCTCGCCGAGCGGGTCCTGGCGCGGGCCGTAGACGTTGCCGAGCCGCAGGGCGACGCTGGAAAGTCCATAGAGGCGCTCGAACAGGGCCAGGTAACCCTCGGCGGCGAACTTGCTCTGGCCGTAGGCGGAGAGCGGTTCGACCGCGGCGTCCTCGCCGAGCGGCAGCCGCTTGCCTTCGCCCTCGCCGTAGATCGCCCCGCCGGTGGAGGTGAAGACGACGCGCTGGGTCTCGGCGACGCGCGCGGCCTCGAGCACGTTGGCCGTTCCCCCGACGTTGATCGAGGCATCGAAGGCGGGGTCGGCAACCGACTTGCGCACGTCGATCTGCGCGGCGAGGTGGAAGATGACCTCCGGGCGCTCCCGCCCGGCCAGCTCTTCCATCGCTGCGCGGTCGCGGATGTCGGCCTCGACCAGCGTCGCGCCGGCCGCCAGAGCCGAATCGAGGTTTTGGCGCCGCCCGGTCGAGAGATTGTCGACGACGATTACCTCGTCGCCGCGTGCGAGCAGGGCGTCGACCAAATTGGAGCCGATGAAGCCCGCGCCGCCTGTAACCAGAGCCCTCATTGAAGTCGCGATCCTATGGACATTGCCCCCCTCATCGGCAGCCGGCGCGCCTATATGTAGAGGGGCAGCCGACTTTCCGCCGCGACGGGGCCACCGAGCGCCCCTGCTACCCTCGCCGCCCCATGCGACTGATCGTCACCGAGAAGAACAACAGCGCCGAGAAGATTGCGACCTTCCTCAGTCGCAACAGCGCGACGAGCGACAAAACCTTCAAAGTCCCCTTCTACACCTGGACGGACGACAACGGTGACGACCACCGCACGATCGGGCTCAAGGGGCACGTGCTCGGCCCGGCCTTCCCCGAGGGCTACTCGAACTGGCAGAAGACCGACCTGCACGACCTGATCGACGCCGAGCTGATCAAGGAGCCGACCGACAAGAACGTCGTCAAAGCGATCCGCAAAGTCGCCAAGGAAGCCGATGAGCTGGTGATCGCAACCGACTTCGACCGCGAGGGCGAGCTGATCGGCCTCGAGGCGCTGGAGGAGATGCTCGACGCCAACCCCGAGCTCGGCAACCGCGAGGAAACCAAGGCCGGCACCCTGCGGGTCAAGCGCGCCCGCTACTCGGCGCTGACCAAGGAAGAGATCGAGCGCGCCTTCGACGAGCTCGACGAGCTCTCCTACCCGCTCGCCAACGCCGGCGCCGCCCGCCAGGACATCGACCTGCTCTGGGGCGCGACGCTGACCCGCGCCGTCTCGCTCTCGACCCGCCGCTTCGGCTCCAACTTCCTCTCGGTCGGCCGCGTGCAGAGCCCGACCCTGGGCCTGATCGTCGAGCGCGAGATGGAGCGCCGCGCCCACGTCGCCAAACCCTTCTGGGAACTGTTCGCCAAGTTCGAGCACCCCGACGGCAGCTTCGAGGCCCACCACGAGACCGACAAGTTCTGGGAGAAGGCCGAGGCCGACGCGGCGCTGGCCGGCACCGCCGCCCCGGGCACGGTCAAGTCGGTGACGGCGCGCAAAAACACGCGCAAGCCGCCGACCCCGTACAACACGACCGCCTTCACCACCGATGCCTCCAGCCGCCTCGGCATCACCCCATCCAGCGCCATGCGCCTCGCCGAGGATCTCTATATGGACGGCTTCATCTCCTACCCGCGCACCGACAACACCGTCTACCCGGTCTCGCTGCCGCTGCGCGAGCTGGTCACCTCACTGGTCAAGGTCAAGGAGTTCTCCGCCGCCGCCGGCCTGCTCGACGGCGAGCTGCAGCCGACCCGCGGCAAAAAAGAGACGACCGACCACCCGCCGATCTACCCGACCCAGGCGATCAATCCCAGCGCCCTCGGCGACGGTCCCAAAAAGCGCGTCTACGAACTGGTCGTACGCCGCTTCCTCGCCACCTTCAGCCCGCCGATGATCACCGAGTCGACCCGGGCCGACATCGAGGCCGGCTCGCAGACCTACTTCGTCCGCGGCTCGGTCGTCGTCGACCCGGGCTTCGCCGGCATCTACACCTATGCCCGCTCCTCCGACGAGGAGATCCCGGCGCTGCAGGAGGGCCAGAGCCTGCCGCTCGACGGCGCGCCCTGGATCGTCGACAAGGAGACCCAGCCGCCCTCGCGGATCTCGCAGGCGAAGCTGGTCGAGATGATGGAGGAGCGTGGCCTCGGCACCAAGGCGACCCGCGCCGACATCATCAAGAAGCTCTTCGACCGCGGTTACGTCTACAGCAACCCGCCGATCCCGACCGAGACCGGGATCGCGATGTACGAGGCCTTCAAGAAGTTCGTGCCGGCGATGGCGACGCCGGAGATGACCGCCCAGCTCGAGGCGGAGATGGATCAGATCGCCGCCGGCGACATGACCAAGGACGGCGTCGTCGGCGTCAGCCGCGAGCTGCTCCATACCACCTGGTCGGAAATCGACGAGAGCCGTGAGGACTTGGCGAAAGTCGTCTGGAAGGGGATGGACGAGGACCGCATCCTCGGCCCCTGCAAGGTCTGCGAAGAGGCCGGTCGCAAGAAGGAGGACGGCTCGCCCCACATGCTGCGGGTGATCCGGGCGAAAAAATCGGGCAAGCGCTTCGTCGGCTGCAGCGGCTGGACCCTCGATGACCCGGAGTCCTGCGACCAGACCTTCCCCCTGCCCCAGCGCGGCGACGTCTTCAAGCTCGAAGAACGCTGCTCGATCTGCAACGAGACGCCGCGGCTCAAAGTCCAGCCGTTCCGCGGCCGCCCCTGGAATCTCTGCCTCAACGACGACTGCGAGTCGATGCAGGAGATGAAGAAACGCCGCGCCGAGCGCGAAGCGGCAAAAGCGGCCAAAGAAGCAATGGCCGAGAAGCCCCTCCCCAAAGGCGACGAGGACAAAGTGCCGGCGAAAAAGAAAACGAAGACGAAAGTCGCCAGCAAAGCCGACACCGCGACCCGCGGCCGCAAACGCGCCAAGGCCGCGGCCAAATAACAGGCTTCCGGTGCGCTTTATGCGGCTATACCACGCATAAGGACAACCGGAACTGAGGCTGACGTGTTCATCTCCCTAGAGGGCATTGACGGGTCGGGCAAGTCGACGCAGGCGAAGCTGCTGGCCGAGGCGCTTGGCGCCGAGACACTGCTGATTCGCGAGCCGGGGGGGACCGAGGCAGCGGAGCGGATCCGCGAGCTGCTTGCCGACCCCAGCTTCGAGCTCGACACCTTTGCCGAGCTGCTGCTCTTCTCCGCCGCCCGGGCGGACCTGGTCAGCCGGGTGATTCGCCCGGCGCTGGAGGCGGGCAGGACCGTCGTTGCCGATCGCTTCGCCGATTCCAGCGTCGCCTACCAGGGCGGAGCGCGCGAACTCGGCACCAGTCACGTGCTCTCCCTCACCGACACCGTGATCGACGGCCTCTGGCCCGACCTGACCCTGCTGTTGCGCGTCGACCCCGAGGTCGGCCTGGGCCGCGCCGACGGCGAGGACCGCTTCGAGTCCGAGGGCCTGGAGCTGCAACGCGCCGTCGCCGAGGCCTACGACGAGATCGCCCAGATCGCCTCCGACCGCGTAGTCGTCGTGGACGCCGCCGGCACCGTCGAGGAAGTCCACGCCCGAGTCATGAAAACCGTGCAAAGCCAGCGGTGACTTCGTCTTTATGCGTCCTATTGACCTATAAAAGACGAAGTCACTAGATGGGCACCGGCGCGATCGAAGAAACCACCGAGCACCAGGCGCGGGCGCGGGTGGCGCTTACGGCGGCGCTAGCGTCGGGGCCTTCGCACGCGTATCTCTTTCGTGGGCCGCGGGGGGCGGGAAAGAGCGCCGTTGCGCGCGCCTTCGCCGCGGAGATCCTCGCCGACGGCGCTGCCGACCCCGACGACGCGCGCCGCCGCGCCCTGATCGACCCCTCACCGCACCCCGACCTGGTCTGGCTCAAACCACGCGGCGCCCAGCACATGGTCGAGGAGGTCCGTGAGCGAGTAATTCGCGCCGCGTCCTACCGACCTTTCGAAGCCGAGAGGCGGGTCTTCGTGATTGAGGCTGCCGAGCAGATGCGCGACGAGAGCCAGAACGCCCTACTGAAGACACTGGAGGAGCCCCCCGACTTCGTCCATCTCGTTCTGCTCACCGCCGAACCGGCGATGCTGCTCGAGACCATTGCCTCACGCTGCCAGCCCATCGACTTTGCTCCGTTGCCGCCGGAGGCGGTCGAAGCTCAACTTTCAGGCGCCGGCTCTGCGGAAGAGCTTGCAGCTGCCGCTCGCCTTTCCGCAGGTGATCTGGTCCGTGCCAAATTTCTCCTTTCGGATTCGGGCAAGGACCTTCGAGCAGCAGCCCTAGAGCTGGGAAAGGCCAACGCTTGGACTCACCTTCTCAAAGCCGCCGAGTCTGTTGGGGACGAAGCCGAAGCGACGACTCGCGAGAGCCTCGAAGAGGAAGCCGAAGCCGGCGTCAAACGCAGCGCAAAGGACATCACGGATGAAGCCAAGCGGGCAGGGCGCCGTCGCCGGACAGAGGTCCTCGACTTTGGGCTTGAGTTGGCTGCGGGCTGGTTTCGGGATCTCGCCGCGACAGCTTCAGGCGCCAGCGAGGTCGCCCACAATCGGGACCGTCTCCCTGAGCTTCAATCGAGTGCTTCGTCACTCGATCCGGTGCGAGGGCGCCGCGCCGCCGAGCTGGTCCAGGACACGCGGCGCCGCCTTGACCTCAACGTCTCCGAGGAGCTGGCCCTAGAGGCGCTCGCGTTCCGACTCGACGCCGTTTTCGCTTGAGCGCGCCTGCTCGCGTGCCTTCTCCAGCGCCCGCTCCTGGGCGAGGCGGGTTATCTGGGCGGCTTGCCGCGACATGATCACGCTGAAGTTGAGCGCCAGGCCGAGCAGTAGCAGCAGCACGATCGAGAAGAGGGCGACGTTGGTGTCGCGTACGCCCATCGCATCGGCGACCAGGGTGAGCAGGCCGGGGAAGGCTGCGCCGGCCAGCATGCCCAGCCCGGCGACGAACCAGACGACGCTGTAGCGCTCCTGCAATTTGTCGCGGCGGATCAGCTCGAGGATCAGCACCATGAAGGCGATCGCCAGCACCGCGGCGATGATTCGCGTCTGCGAGGTGAGGTGGACCTTGGGGCTCTCCGTCGCCGCCAGCACCAGCGCCGTCATCGCTCCGCCTCCACTCGGCGCGGGCGGAACTGTCCGACCATCAGCACGATCAGCCCCTTGAAGATGAAGAAGGCCGAGCGCAGCGGGGTCAGGAAGGAGCTGCCGCCGGCGCGCTCCAGCATTCGCACCGGCACCTCCTCGACCCGCAGGCCTTCGCGCACGGCCAGCTGCAGCGACTCGATCTCGGCGAAGTCGGGCGAGTAGCGCTCGCTGAACAGGCTCATCACGCGCCGGTTCGCCGCCCGCATGCCGCTGGTCGTGTCGGTGAAGCGCTGGCGGGTCGCCAGGGTGAGGAAGAAGCGGAAGACGCCGGTGCCGATCCGCCGCGAGAGCGTCGGCTTGTAGTCGTCGCTCTCGGCCGGTCCGGGGTCGCGGTAGCGCGAGCCGATCACCAGGTCGGCGCGGTCGGCGTAGACCTCCTTGAGCAGGCGCGCGACCTCCGCCGGCGGATGCTGCCCGTCGGCATCGAGGTGGGCGCAGGCGTCGTATCCCTCCCGCAGGGCGTGCAGGTAGCCGGTCTGCAGCGCCGCGCCCAGCCCCTGGTTGAAGGGCAGCGAGGCGACCAGGGCGCCGGCCTCGCGGGCCCGCTCCGTCGTCGCATCGGTGGAGCCGTCGTCGATCACCAGCAGGTCGGCCTCGGGCAGGGACTCGCGCACCCCGGCGATCACCGCCGCGATCGAGTCCTCCTCGTTCCAGGCCGGAATGAAGACCAGCGTCCGCACCCGACCGATTCTCCCATGACCTCCGGCTTGCCCGCGCATCCGACATTGACCACACCCCAGGGGGGTCAATGTCGGATGCGCGCCACGGAGGCGATGTGTTAGTAACTCCTCATGCGACGAATCGGGATGCGACTGTGGCTGTCGGGCGCTTTTGCCGCCGTCTCGTTGATCACGGCTTTCGCCGTCTACCTCTTCGGCGACAACCAGCGGGCCCTGGTCGTCGCCGTGCTGATCGGCGTCCTCGCCGGCTTCCTGATCGCGGCGGCGATCTCCCACCGGGTCGCGCGCCTGGCGCAGGCCGCCGGCGAGATGGCCTCGGGCTCCTTTGACGCCCCGCTCTCGGTTTCCGGCCCCGATGAGATCGGCGACCTCGCCCGCGCTCTGGAGTCGATGCGCGCCTCGCTGAAAGAGAGCTTCGGCGTGCTCACCGCCGATCGCAACAAGCTGGAGGCGATCTTCGACGGCCTCACCGACGCGGTGATGGTGGTCGACGACGACGGCCCGGTGCGCTTCTCCAACGGCGTCGCGACGGCGCTGCTCGACCACGGACGCCCACCCGAGGCGCTGCTGCCGCAGCTGCGCCGCGCCACCGAGGTCGGCTTCGCCGCCCACCCGGCGCTGCGGATCGGCGACCGCGCCTACGCGATGCAGGCCCGCGCCCTGCCCGACGAGCGCGCGGTGCTGGCGGTCGTCCGCGACCGCACCGACGAGATGCGCCGCGAGTTCGCCGAAGCCGACTTCGTCTCCAATGCCGCCCACGAGCTGCGCAACCCGCTGGCCGGGATCTCGGGCGCAATCGAGGTCTTGCAGAGCGGCGCCAAGGACGACCCGCAGGCTCGCGACCACTTCCTCACCCGCCTCGGCGAGGATGCGGAGCGGATGAACCGCCTCACCCAGGCGCTGCTGACCCTGGCCCGGGTCGAGTCGCTGGGCGCGGGGGAGACCGAGGTGGTCGACGTGCCGATCGCGATCCGCGACGTCGTCGGCGCCGTCGAGCAGCCCAAACACGTCGAGCTGCTGGTCGAGTCGGAGCCCGATTTGACCGCCAAGGGCGACCCGACGCTGCTGCGCCAGGTGATGATTGGCTTGCTGACCAACGCCTTCAAGAACACGCCACCCCCCGGCGCCGTTACCGTACGCGGCCGCCGCGACGGCGAGACGGATGTGATCTTGGAAGTCATCGATACAGGCACAGGCATACCCGCGGCGGAGATCGAGCGCGTTTTCGAGCGCTTCTACCGGCGTAGCGAGACGCGCAAACAGGAGGGCTTCGGCCTCGGCCTGGCGATCGCCCGACGCATGGTCGACGTGATGGGTGGCGAGATCGGCGCCACCTCGGTCCAGGGAGAGGGCAGCACCTTCTGGGTCCGCCTTCCGATTGCCCAGCCAAGCCCGACCCCGGTGGCCTGAGGATGAGCAGCGGACGCATCCTGGTCGCCGACGACGAGCCCTCGGTCCGCGAGTCGGTCGGCTACGCGCTCGCCCAGGACGGCTTCGACGTGGACGTCGCCGCCGACGGCGACGAAGCGACGACGAAAATCGGCGACACGATCCCCTACGACCTGCTGATCCTCGACATCATGATGCCGGGGCCCAGCGGCCTCGACATCTGCCGCGACGTGCGCTCGCGCAGCGCCGTGCCGATCATCGTCCTTACCGCCAAGGACGCCGAGGTCGACAAGGTGGTCGGGCTCGAGGTCGGCGCCGACGACTACGTCACCAAGCCCTTCTCGGTGCGCGAGCTGCTCGGCCGCGTGCGCGCTCAGCTGCGCCGCCGCGAGCTCGACCGCGGCCCGCTCAACCAGGCGGTAAAGATCGAAGCTGGCCCGGTGGCGATCGACCTCGTCCGCCACGTCGCCACCGTCGACGGCGTGCCGGTCAACCTCACCCGCTCCGAGTTCCAGCTCCTCCGCCTGCTCGTCGGCCGCCCCGGCGAGGTCTTCCCGCGCCGCCAGATCATGGAGGAGCTCTGGCAGACCGAGTTCGACGGCGACGAGCGCGCCTGCGACGTCCATATCTCCAACCTCCGCCAGAAGGTCGAGAGCGACCCCCAGCGCCCGGAGCTGGTCGTCACCGTGCGCGGCGTCGGCTACAAGTTCGAAGGCGGGAACAGCTGAGGCGTCATCCCGCGTATTTCCAGGTCGCGGGGATCGACCTTCGTGAAGAGATGACGCGACTGCGGGGGATGCCGGTCTTCGTCGCTGGCCCGCTGGCCGCGCGCGAGCCCGAGCTGAAGGTCCGGCGAGCCCGCCGCCGCCCGAACCGGCTCGGCTTCGCGGTGCCCGCCCAGTTTCGCCTCTCGGTCACCGCCTACCCGGGGATCCGCGCCGGCGACGTGCTCGAGACTCTGCTCCACGAGCTCGTCCACCTGCACGTCGGCCGCGCGGCGGAGGCGCACGCCTGGCACGGCAGGACCTTCAAGGGCGTGCTGGCGCGGGCGATGGTTGAGGGCTACGGGATCGTCGCCTCGGGACCGCGGGCCACGACCCACGGCGTCTACGCCGAGGCGATCGAGTCGAGATGGCCTCGCTAGTCCGCGCCCGCGAGGAGGCCCGCGCGGTCACGCCGATCGAGCTCTTCTTCGACCTGGTCTACGTCTTCACCGTCAGCCAGCTCTCGAGCAACCTGATCGGCGACGTCAGCCTGCGCGGCATCGTCGAGACGCTGATCCTCACCCTGGCGGTGATGTATGCCTGGTTCATGACGGTATGGACCTCGAACTGGCTCGACGTCGAGCGCCGTCAAGTGCAGCTGATGCTGCTTACCCTGATGTTCGCCACCCTGCTGATGGCGACGTCGGTGTCCGCGGCCTTTGGCGCACACTTCGCCGGGGTCGACCTCGGCGACGATCGAGCGGGGCTCTTCGTGATCGGCTACCTGGCGATCCAGATCGGCCGCACGCTCTTCGCCGTCTCCGCCTTCCGTGGCCACCGCCTGCACCGGCACTTCGTCAACGCGCTTGCCTGGGAGGCGGGGACCGGGCTGGTCTGGATCGCCGGCATCTTCGCCGACGGCGACGGGCGGTTGGCGATCTGGGCGCTAGCCGTTCTGCTCACCTACGGTGGGGTGATCGCCGGCCACCCGCTGCCGGGGCACCGCAGCCCGTTCAGCAGCGACAGTCAGATCTACGCCGAGCACCTGCTCGAGCGCTTCCGACTCTTCTTCCTGATCGCGCTCGGGGAGACGGTGCTGACGATCGGCAAGGCTTTCGTCGATGTTCCGGTCGACGCCGGGCGCCTGGTCGCCCTCGCCGCCGCCTTCCTCGGCACCGTGTCCCTCTGGTGGTGCTACTTCCATCGTTCGGAGCGGGTCGGGATCGACGCGGTGCGGAGGGCGGGAGATGGCTCGCGCCTGGTCGCCTTCGGCAACTACTCGCTGGTGGCGATGGTGATCGGCATCATCGGCATCGCCGTCGGCGACGAGCTGGCGATCGCCGATCCGGGATATGAGGGGACTACGACCGCGATGTCGGCGCTGATCTTCGGCGGCCCGGCGGTCTTCCTGCTCGCCCAGCTCGTCTTCTTCCACCAGGCGACTGGAGAGGTCTCTCAGTCGCGCATCATCGCCTGCATCGCGCTCGCCTTCCTTGCCCTCGTCACCTCCTCCTTCACGCTGCTCGCCGCCGTGATCGCGGCCAGCCTCGTGCTGCTCGGCGTGGCGATCGCCGACACCCGGGCGGAGAAGCCGAGCACCGCCACTCTCTAGTCTTGACGGCCGTGTCCGACTACGCGATCAAGAACCTGATGGAGATCGAGGACGGGACCGGCGTCGAGGGGATCGAAGGGCGCTTCTCGCGCAAGTTCCTCGACTCCGAGCAGCTCGGGATCAGCCACTTCCGCTACGCGCCGGGCCGCAAGGCCATCCACGGCCATCGCCACGAGGCGCAGGAGGAGGCCTATGTGGTGGTCGGCGGTTCGGGGCGGATCAAGCTCGACGACGAGACGATCGAGCTGCGCCAGTGGGACGTCGTGCGCGTCGCTCCTCACGTCGTGCGCGGATTCGAGACCGGTCCCGACGGGCTCGAGGTGATCGCCGTCGGCGGCACGAGGCCCGCCGACGGCGACGGCGAGCTCGTTGCGGATCGCTGGCCGCAGGCGGATGGCTGAGCTGCCGAAGCGCCGCCTTGGCGACTCCGAGCTCGAGGTCTCGGTGGTCGGCCTCGGCTGCAACAACTTCGGCAAACGGCTCGACCTCGACGCCACCGCCGCGGTCCTCGACGCCGCGCTTGAGGCCGGCATCACCCTCTTCGACACCGCCGATGTCTACGGCGACGGCGAGAGCGAGCGCCTGATGGGCGAGGCCCTGGAGGGTCGCCGCGACGAGTACGTGCTGGCGACCAAGTTCGGCTGGGAGCTGAGCGGCGAGGAAGCGCCCGACGTGGCACGCGGCTCGCGCGAGTACATCCGCTGGGCGATCGAAGGTTCGCTGAAACGGCTGCGGGTCGAGAAGATCGACCTCTACCAGTACCACCACCCGGACGGGGTGACGCCGCTGGGGGAGACCCTCGCTGCGCTCAACGAGCTGGTCCGCGAAGGCCTCGTCGGCGCGATCGGCTGCTCCAACTTCAGCGCCGCCGAACTGGAGGAGGCCGATCGGATCGCCCGCGAGCGCGGCCAGGCCCGCTTCGTCACCCTGCAGAACCAGTACAGCCTGCTCGAACGCGAGATCGAGGCCAAGGTTGCACCGGCCTGTGAGCGCCTCGGCGTCTCCATCCTGCCCTTCTTCCCGCTCGCCAGCGGCCTGCTCACCGGCAAGTACCACCGCGATGCACCGGGGCCCGAGGGCAGCCGCCTCGCTTCACGCGAGCGGGCGGGAAGCGACGATCAGTTCGACGTCGTTGAGGCGCTGGAAGCCTTCGCCGAGGCTCGCGGAGGCGGCATCCTCGACGTGGCGATCGCCGGCCTCGCCGCCCAGCCCGCCGTTGCCTCAGTGATCGCCGGCGCGACCAAGCCCGAGCAGATCGCCGCCAACGTCGCCGCGCTCGAGTGGCAACCGAGCGAGGCCGACCTAGCCGAGCTCGATCGCATCGCACCGACGCCGCGGACGACCTGAGGGAGAGCGGTCTTAGATCTGCGACTGACCCTCGGCTACTTGCCTTAACTGCGTAGCGAGAGTGCCTCGTCGAGGTGCTCAAGTAGGAGGTCGACTATCTGAGGGTCAAATTGACGACCTCGGCCCTCCCTGATGATCTCGACGGTCTCATCCACCGTGAGCGCCGGCCGGTAGTGGCGGTCGCTGAGCAGTGCATCGAAGACATCGGCGATTGCGGTGATCCTTCCCTCGAGGGGGATCTCCTCTCCGACGAGTCCTTGGGGGTATCCGCTGCCGTCGTAGCGCTCGTGGTGAGTCAGCGCGATGGTCGCTGCGAGACCGAGCAGCTCGCTCTCGGAGTCGACGAGGATCTCGTGGCCGATCGTGGTGTGGCGCTTCATCTCCTCGCGCTCCTCGGGCGTGAGGGGGCCGGGCTTGCGAAGGATCTCGCTTGGGGTGGCGATCTTTCCGACGTCATGCATTGGAGCTGCCAATTGCAATAGATGGACCCGCTCGGGGTCGAGGCCAAGATGAGCACCGAGGAAGGATGCGACCTTGGCCATTCGGTCGACGTGCTTCCCGGTGGAGAAGTCATGAAGCTCGATCGCCTTGGTGAGCCGTTCGATCGTCTCCTGGCGCGAGAGACGCAGCTCGTCGATCGCCTGCTGCTGAGCAGCCGCTAGCTCGTCTCGTAGCCGCAGCGCCTCCTTTTGGGCGGTGACATCGGTAGAGATTCCGCAGACCGCAGTGGCTTTGCCATCCTCATCGACGAGGGGAAACTTGACGGTCTGGAAGGTTCTCTCAACGCCGCCGATCTCAAGCGTTTCTTCTGCCTCGTGCGTCGTGCCTTGCTTGAGGATCTGCCGATCTACAGTGCGGGTGAAGGCCAGGGCCTCGGCGCTCATGATCGCCTCGTCGGTTTGGCCCAGCAGCTTGCCTCTCTCCAGCCCTGCCAGGTCGTCCGCCTGTGCGTTTGCGAAGACGTAGCGGAGATCCTCGTCCTTTACATAGACGGGCATCGGCGCCATGTCGATGATCGTCTGACGGCGCTCTTCGAGGTTGAGCCTGTGCGCGCTCTCGAAGTCTTCGAGCTGACGCCGTCGCAGAGCATTCATCACCGTGATCAGCAACTGGCCCGGCCAAAACGGCTTAACCAAATAACCGTGGACACCGTGGCCGCCGAACCCGAAGGCCCTTGCTGCCACCTCGGGGTCGTCTTTTCCGGTGATGAGGACTATGGCAATCTCGGGGTGTTCTTCGGTGATTTCTTCAGCCAGGGTCAGCCCCGAGCCGTCCAGCATTTGAAGGTCACAGAGGGCGAGGTGAAAGCGACTAGACGCAAGCTTCTTATGAGCCTGCGAAACGCTGCCCGCGAATTCGCACCGGTATCGGTCCCCCAGCGCCCGATCGACCAATCGCAGCATCTCGGGCTGATCGTCGGTTACCAGGATTCGCGCTAGCCCTGGCTGCGTCTTTACGGGATGGGGTGGTGGGCTTGCGCTTGCCGGGTGCGGACTCACAGGCCGTGTCTTTTCCTCGAGCGCTCAGCCTTGAAGATCACCCCTGAAGCTATCCCGAACCGCTCGTGTGTCGAGCCATTCGTACCGGGTCTGGTTGCGTCTCCCGAAGATTTCACCGGCGGATCCTCTGCCGGATGGGTTGGCCTAGTCAGATGCCTACGAACTTGACTAGTCGAATAGAGCCTAGGTGCTCGGGAGTTCAAATGCAACTTAAAGATTGACATCGCATATGTGGTCGCCACACCGTCTTAGATAAATTTATTGAACCAATAAGTTCGCCGATGTACCGTTCGCGGCGTACCCTAGTGTGACTGTGACTGTACCCACCGAGCCCAAAGACGGCCCGTCCAGACGCGAAATAGATAGGGCCACCCGTCGCCTGTCCCGCGCCTATCAGGACGCACTTACAGTTGCCGATGCGGGGGGAGCGGGACGCGTGGCCAGACAGGCCCTGGGCCAGGGGTTGGGGGTCGCGGGTCTTTACCAACGGGTGATCGCACCAGCGATGTGGCGGATCGGCGATCTCTGGGAACAAGGGGAGATCTCGGTCGCCGACGAGCATCTCGTCACCGCACTCACGCACCAGGCGATGGCGGGCATCTATGGACCCAGTCTCGGTCACAAGGCGAGGCCGGGCCGGATTCTGATGGCGGCAGTCGAGGGCGAGCAGCACGCCCTCGGTTTGAGGATGGCTACCGACGTGATCGAGCTGGCGGGCTACGAAACGATCTACCTCGGGGCTGATGTTCCGACAGTCGATCTCCTCCAGGCGGTGGCAACTCGCTCGCCCAACCTTGTCGGTCTTTCGGCGACGATGCCAAGCTCTATCCCCGCACTTGAACGCGCTATCGCCGAGATTCGGTGTCTCAATCCCAACTTGGTCGTCTTGTTTGGAGGTCAGGGCGCCAAGCCTTGTGGGGAAGACGACGGAGCGGTGCTCGTTCGAAGTCTCGAGCAGCTTTTGGCGGTGGTCGAGACCGCCCTCGACGCTCCGGCCTCGGACTCGGAGAGTCCCTCGGTGCAGGTGGAGCCGGCTGTAGGTGGCGCTAAGGAAGTGGGCGCGCCGCGTCAAGAAGACGAGACGGTTGAGCGGGATCTCTCCGGCATCGCCGCGGAGACGGCCGATCTGGCCAGGGATCTAGCCCGTCAGGCGAACGCTTACAAAGACATGGCCTACACCGACACGCTCAGCGGGCTGCCCAACCGCCGGGCGTTCGAGGACCGTGCGGCCCGCCTCAGGGATTTCTCCGACGCCAAGCCGCTCGCGGTGTTGATGATGGACTTGGACGGCTTCAAGCAGGTGAACGATTTAGAAGGACACGAGGCCGGAGATCGAATCCTCGCATCGATGGCCCGAGCGATCGCCGGGGGTCTTAGAGAGGGTGACTTCGTAGCTCGCCTCGGCGGCGATGAGTTTGCGGCCTTGCTGCCTCGCACCAATTTGGAGGAGGCGGAGAGCCTGGCGGAGCGACTGCGGGCAAGCGTGCAGGACGCCGGCTCCGCCGCTTCGGTCACTTCCAGCTTCGGCGTTGCCATGCTGGAGGACGATGTCCGGCGAGCGCTGCTGCGAGCCGATGTAGCGCTCTACGAGGCCAAGAACTCGGGCCGCAACATGGTCAGGCGGGGATAAATAGCAACACGGCGGTTAGATCATGTTCACCTTCGACGCATATGACGTCGGCTGTGTGGAACGCCCACACCATATTGCTACTTATTTTTATGGCCCCCTAGGTCCGGCAGGGGGAAGACCTAGGGGGCATGATGGCAATTCACCAGTTGGCAGGGGCTGGCGTGATGAATCTCCGACCTCGCTGCCAGGCCTCACTCTTGTGGCTTTGTCCGACAAGCACAATCCCCCAGACATATGAGGCGTGGCGAATATCCCCCAAAGGGGCTAGGCGCCAAAGGGCGACATTTGGCCCAATCCCTTGCATCGTTGGGGATTTGTCCCTTATCTTCCAGAACGCAACGAGTAGTCAGCATGTGTTGATCTAGGCCAAAGGAGTTCGCGGTGGCTTCTATTGATCCACCCGGCAACGGAGGCAACGCGCAGGTTTTTCCGGATGGCGAGTCTGAGTCGCAGGCAGCGATGCGCCTGCGGACGGCGCTTGGGCGCTCACGGCATCCAATGCTGATCGCCGATGACCAGCGACGCTGGGTAACCGGGAACGCCGCTGCATGTGACTTGCTGGGGGTCGCGTGGGAGGAGATCCCCTGGCGAACGATGGACGAGTTCACTTCTCCCGGAGAGCGCAAGAGGCTCGAGGATCAGTGGGGAGCGTTCTTGGCGAGTGGGGGTGCGGAGGGGTGGTATCAGCTCTACGTTCCGGACCGCGGCCCAATGCCGGTCGAGTTCAGCGCGACGGCCAATGTGCTGCCTGCCCGCCACCTCTCCGTCTTCATCCCGCCTGAAGAGGGATCCGCCGAGCAGACAAAGAGCGTCTTGGCTCAGGAAGCCACGTGGGCGCCGGTTATGGTGGAGGGAGCGGGTCGGGCGCAACTCACCTCGCGCGAGCGCGAGGTGATGACGCTGGTCGCCTCCGGGTTGCAGAGCGGCGACATCGCAGAGCGCCTGTTCCTCTCCCCGGAGACCGTCAAGTCTCACGTTCACAACGCCTTGGCCAAGCTCGGAGCACACACCCGCGCACATGCCGTGGCGATCGCGTTGATGACCGGTCAGATCACCTGGGAGGGATAGCGACCCACGGTAGCGCAGCGAACACGTAGTAACGCTTAGTCCTTTCGGGGGGTATTTGCCGCGCCTCATCTGTCCGGGGGATTGCGCAGCCCATTTGGCGCGCGGATAGTGGCATGAGATGAAGGTTGGCCAGCTCGGGCCTACCAAGGCGCCGAGCCTCCAGGAAGTATCAACGCCCCCACGCATACTCGTCGCCGGAGCTGGGGGTCCATCTGGTGTCGCGGCGATAGAGGCGCTGGACGGTGAGACGCTCGACATCTTCTCGGCCGACATCGATCGTCACGCGCCCGGTCTCAACTTGGTCGAAGAGGACCGAAGGTTGCCGGTCGCCAAGGGACCCGGAGACTCCTACACCGAGTTGCTCTACGAGCTCTGCGAGCGTCATCGAATCGACGTCCTGGTCCCGGCTTTGGATTGCGAGCTGTTGTTGCTTGCCAGCGCGCGGGTCTTCTTCACCGAGATCGGCACGAGGATCGTTCTTCCGTCGGAGAGGACGCTGCGCGCATGCCTCGACAGGCGCGCGCTTCGCAGGTGCTGCAGGGGGGTGGTACGGGTGTCTGATTCGGCGCTCGCTGACGATTTGCCTGGGGCCGAGTATTCGCTCGCCACTCTGGCGCGCTCCGATGGAAAGGTGATTGCCGTGGCGCCGTGGGCGCAGGACGACTCGGGCACTGCGGCGAGGGGACGCACCGTGCACGATGAGGGGCTGGAGAAGATCGGGCGTCAAATCGCTGCGGGCATCGGACTCACCTCCTTGGTAAACATCGAAGTGAAGGAGGCCTCCGACGGGGAGCCGGTCCTGCTCGAGGTCAACCCGTACCTGGCGGGACCGATGTCGCCAGCGCCCGCGAGTAGCGTGAGCATGCTGAAACTCTGCGTCGACGGCGTTCTTGCCGATGACTGAGCCGGTCTTGACCCAGGACATGCACGTCCACTCAACTTTCTCGAGTGGCGCGAACACGGTCAAGGAGAACGTCGCCGAGGCCGAGCGGATCGGCTTGACAGAACTCGCTTGTGTCGAGCAAGTTCGGAGGGACACCAAGTGGGTCCCCGCCTACGTCGCAGCGATCAGAGACAGCAGGGAGCGGACTCCGATTGTCTTGCGTTGTTCAGTCGAGGCAAAGATCCTCGATATCTACGGCTGCCTGGACCTTCCCGCCCAACTCGACGGGATCGACGCGGTGTACGCGGCAAGTCATCAGGCGCCGTCGCCCGACGGACCGATGAATCCTCGCTCCACGCGCGAACGAATCCAAGCGGGGGAGCTCGATCCCCAGCTGGTGCTCCGATGGATAGTCAGCGGGACGGTCGCCGCGGTGCGCCGCCACGAGCACCTCGTCATAGCCCATTTGTTCAGTGTCCTTCCAAAGCTCGGGCTCGAGGAGCGAGATGTATCGCCGGATCTGATCGACTCGCTTGCGATTGCGGCGGCTGAGTGCAATGCCCGGGTCGTGGTCGATGAGCATTGGAGGTGCCCGGCGATACGGACCCTGCGGCCGTTTGTGCGGCACGGCGTTCCGCTGCTGCTGGGCAGCGGCAGCCATGACAGCGAGACAGTCGGCCGCTACGACTATTGCGCCGGCGTCTTGCGCGAACTCCAGTCACTGTCCCTTGCGGCGGCCTGAGCGTCCACGTTGCCTGGCGAAAGGGTTAACTCGAAGCCCTGGAGGGTCCGCACTCGGGGACGATCGCGCCCTTGTCGATGACCGGGTACATCGGGCTGAGCCGATTCTTTGAGTGCTCCAGCCCGAGCCAGTGCCCGTACTCGTGAACCACAGTCATGCAGCGGAGCCGCTTCGAGAGGCCGAGTTCGATGGTCATTTCGCACGGTCCACTCTCAACGGGGTCCGGGATCGTCGCCTGGCCGAGTACGCGGCTTGGCAGCTTGCCGTAGCCGACAGCCTCGGTCGAGCAGCGCGCCGGCACGCTCTGGTGCCAGTAGGCAGCCGCAGCGTCGAGGTCACCAGGCAGGGTGGCAGGCGCGGGAGTGGCAAGCGAAACGGCTGCGCTGGCGATCGCGGCGGCGACGATCATTGGGGAGTCCCTACGAAGTCCATGAGTCAGTGGAGCACAGGTGTTCGAATATCCCCCTTCATAGATTCGTCTAGAGAGGCCTTGCGGGCTCAAGTTCGCGGCCGCTTTTGCCAACGCGAACGGCTTCGGCAGCTCCTGACAACGAACGTCGAGTTGCGCGCAGCGATGCTCAAGCCGTCCCAACCGGTGGGCGATGGACCAGGACACCAGGGCAAACCCCTTTCGACACAGGCACCCTCGTCGCGAGACGAATCCGCAAAGCCACGGAGCTCCGCCGGAGCGAGCCGGGCTACCGAAGACCTCATGACCCGAGCCGCCCCCGAGGCGGGAAGCGGCTGGGATCAGGACCGTCGCCAGGACTGCTCGACATATAGGGAGGACACCATGTCCAACCGATTCGATCTCAGGCGCGCCCGGCTTGCCGGCATCGCCCTCGCGATACTCGCCGTCTTCGCGCTACCCGCCGCGGCCCAGGCCGCGCCCGTGGGCCTCGGCACCGCCAGCCCCTTCGTGGTCCTCGGCGGCACCACGGTCACCAATGTCGGGCCGTCGGTGCTTAACGGCAACCTCGGCGTCTCGCCGGGCACCGAACTCGAAGGCTTTGGCCTGCCCGCCGTCATCAACGGCTCCACCCACGCAACCGACGAAGTCGCTGCCCAGGCGCAGCTCGATCTCACCACCGCCTACGATGCGGCAGCGGGGCAGCCGGTGCTGCCGGCGAATGACCTCTCCGGCACCGACCTGGGCGGATTGAAACTCGCTCCGGGCACCTATCGCTACAACGCGGCGGCGCTGCTGACCGGAGCCCTGATCCTCGACGCCGAAGGCAATCCCAACGCCGAATTCGTCTTCAAGATCGGCTCCCAGCTGACCACCGAATCGGCCAGCTCGGTCCTGCTCGTCAACGGCGCTTCGCCGTGCAACGTCTACTGGCAGGTCGGCAGCTCGGCCGACCTCGGCACCACCACTTCCTTCCAGGGAAGCCTGATGGCGCTGACCTCGATCTCGCTCAAAAGCAAAGCAACGGTGGTCGGGAGGATGCTGGCCCGCAACGGCCAGGTCAGCCTGATCGAAAACACCCTGACCCGGCCGCTGTGCGCGACTGGGCCGACAACGCCGCCCCCCGGCGAAACGCCGGGTGGTCCGGGAACCGTGTCGCCAACTACGCCCGGAACCACACCCGGAACTATTGGCTCGGCAGCAGCGCCAAGTAACGGCTCCCGGCTTGCCTCCGGTCGCGGGGCGAAGGGTCCCCGGTCATCCAAGAACGGCAGGGCCACGGTGCGATCTGCACCGCGCGAGGCCTGCACCGAGGGATTCCGCGCCACTGTCAACGGCAAGATGATCCAGCGGGTTGTCTTCAGCCTTGACGGCAAATCGATCGGCAGCCGCACCGGCTCGCCGTTCGCGATGTCGATGCGAGCCGCACCCGGTGCCCACCAGGTGAGGGTCCGGATCACGTTCAAGGACGCCACCCCCGCGAAGACCATGACGCTCCCCTATCGCGCCTGTGCCGCGGCACTGCTCCAGCCGCACCGTGGCCCATCCCAGTTCACGGGATGACCCACAGGGCTGAGAATGCCTCGAACCCCGCCGGCACTCGCCGGTGGGGTTCGGCGTTGGCATCAGTGCTGATCGCGGCGGCAATTGGCTGCGTCCTCGCTGCGCCCGCTGGAGCTGCTGCCCCCCGCATACCCGCAAGCCAGCCACTTGTCGTGCTCCTCCACGATCACGTCGCCCGGACCGGGCCAAGTGCACATGCAGGCCGGATCGAATCGGTTGCTTCCCGCCGGCCGCTGACCCGAGCTCGAACTGTCCTCCCAGTTCTCGGCCGTGCAAGCAGCCGCAAGAGGGGTTCGTGGCTGTACGTCCGGCTTCCCGGCCGACCCAACAGCCACAAGGGCTGGATCTCCACGAACCGGACCAGGCTCACCTCCACCGGCTGGCGCATCGTGGTCAAGCTTTCGACCCGGCGCGTCACCGTCTACTACGGTGATCGTGCCCGCCGCCACTTCCGTGCGGTGGTCGGCAAGCCCTCGACGCCGACCCCACGAGGCGCATTTTTCGTCGAAGAGGCCCTTGCGCTCTCCTCGTATGAAGCCGGCGGACCGTTTGCGCTCGCCACCAGCGCCCGATCCAACGTCTTTCAGGAAATTCGAGAGGGCCCGGGTCAGATCGGCATCCACGGGACGAACGGCCTCACGGGCGCACTCGGGACGGCAGCTTCACACGGCTGCATTCGGCTCGGCACTCGCGCAATCACCTGGCTGGCGAGACGTATCGGCGCCGGTACTCCACTGACCATCACGCGATGAGGAGCCAGACTATGTGCACGAAATACCGAAGCATCCTGCTCTTTGCAATAGGCGCGATTGCCGTTCTATGCCCGGCCGCGATCGCTACGGCGGCGTGTCCCCTGCATCCCCTTCCGCCCTGCGGCTCAGCAGGATTCACCGGCAGGGTTGGAACTTCTTCTCGCTGCGGCCACCGGCCTCCATCGACATGTCACACTCATCGAGGCCCACAAGGGCAACAAGGAACTACCGGCGAGACTGGCTCCCCAGGTAAACCCGGGGCAGCAGGAGCCACGGGCGCGGCTGGTGCTTCCGGTCCCCAGGGACCAGGAGGCACTCCAGGTGTCGCTGGCCCTCCCGGCAGTAACGGAGCTGCGGGCGCCACCGGGTCGCCGGGCGCGGCTGGCCGCGAAGGCTTGCAGGGCGTCCAGGGCGAAATCGGTGCCGCTGGACCGACTGGGGCCACGGGCACTGCAGGAGTAGAAGGGGCCGCAGGGTCGACCGGGGCAACGGGTTCACAAGGCGAAACGGGAGCCACTGGCAGCACTGGTGCGGCGGGCGCCAACGGAGAAGTTGGTAAAGCCGGAGCCACGGGTCCCCAGGGAGAAATCGGGGCAACCGGTTCCGAGGGTGCTCGGGGGCTTCAGGGAGTCCAAGGCGAAGTCGGCGCCCCGGGGGAAACCGGAGCCACCGGGTCCCAAGGGGAAGCTGGCACGACCGGGGCTTCAGGCGTTGAGGGTGAAGTAGGTCTTTCGGGAGAAGTCGGAGCCACTGGCTCAGAGGGACCCACTGGGGCTTCGGGGCCGCCCGGCGAAGCTGGCCAGCAGGGAACCCCTGGCGCCGAAGGCCCGCGAGGTCCGGCCGGCACACCAGGCGCCACCGGGGCGACTGGCCCCGCTGGCTCGAGCGGACTCTCGCAATACGCGTACGTCTACAACCTGAGCGGAGAGACCGTCCCGCTTGAGGCCGACGTCACCTTCGATTCCAACGGCGTCCTGACGGCGGGCATTACCCACGCGCCCGGTGCTGCCGGGATCACGTTGACGACCGCCGGTACCTACGAGGTCACCTTCTCGGTGTCTGGCACCGAGCCCAGTCAGATAGCCCTGTTCGTCAACGGAACTCTGGTTCCGGGAACTGTCTATGGCTCAGGGGCCGGCACTCAGCAGAACACTGGGCAGGCGATCTTCATCGCTCCAGCTGGTGCCGTGCTCACAGTGAGGAACCACACCTCGAGCGCTGCGGTTGGCCTCGCGACACCAATTGGAGGGACGCAGCCGAGCTCAAATGCCTCCGTAGTCGTCGAGAAGGTCGCCTGATGCCACCGTTTGGGCGGCATCCCTGGGCCTTGGTTTTGGCCCTTGCCGTGGGGGCCAGCCTGGTACTCGCGGCGTGCGGTTCTTCGGAGTCGATCGCCACTCTTAACACGGAGAAGGTCGAGCGAGCGATTGCGCAGAGCAGCTTGGTTCAGCGCGGGCAGCGTGCCCGCGTGAGCTGCCCCTCGGCGGTTCCCCAGATGAAGGGGTTGCAGTTTTCCTGCAGGGCTGTCGTCGGGTCGGTCAGCACGCGATTCGTCGTCGTCGAGCAGGATGAAGTCGGGCACGTTCGCTACGAAGCGCCTTGATGATTGGCCTCACGGGGCTAGCCTCCTCGGCGGCTGAACCAGGTTCCCTTGTGTTCGGGAATCGCTCTGCACCGCTCTGGAGTGGGAAGCCGACGCCCGGATTTGAACCGGGGACCCCTTCATTACGAGTGAAGTGCTCTACCAACTGAGCTACGTCGGCGGGTTGATCTCATTGTAGGAGCGGATGGTGAGTCACGTTCCGTCGCCGCTGCCGATGATGATGGGAGCGTGTCGAGGGCCCAAGAAGCGAAGCGGCGGGAGGAGAATGAGATCGAGTTCTCGCGGATCGTCGCCTTCAGCGACGGGGTCTTCGCGATCGCGATCACGCTGCTGGTGCTGAACCTCGGCGTCGGAGAGCACATTCCCGGCGACGAGCTCTGGCCGGAACTCTGGGCGCAGCGCCAAGATCTCTTCGCCTACGCGATCAGCTTTGCCGTCATCGGTCGCTTCTGGCTCGTCCATCACCGTTTCTTCGGCGAGGTGACCGGATTCGACGGCAGGCTGATCGTCCTCAACCTCTTCTACCTCGCCTGGATCGTGCTGATCCCCTTCAGCAGCCAGGTCCTTGGCGACTTCGGCGGGGAGACGGCCGCGATCGTGCTCTACTCGGTCAACCTCTCCGGAGTCGTCCTCGCGGGCATCCTCATGTTCGTCGACGCGGAACGAGCGGGGCTGACCCGAGCCACGTCGGAGGAAGCGCGCGAAGGGCGGCGTTACGGGCTTCAGGTTGCCTCGATCTTCCTCGCCTCAATCCCGGTTGCGTTTGTCAATCCGCAGCTTGCCCAGTGGTTCTGGCTTGCGCTCTTCGTCCTGCCGGCTGCTGGGCGCTTCGTCCGCAAAAAACGCTCGCAGCGCGCCTCGTGACTAATCCGTTGCAGAAACGTAATGTCTGCAGCACCTGCGTCGCTTTGAGCCCCCTAGAGTGGAATCATGGAGGCGATGAGAGAAGCGGGGACGGACAGCCGGTTGGACGGTCTCGGCCACAAAGTTGACGAGCTCGAGGGGCGCGTGGATGCGCGCTTCGATCAGGTTGACGAGCGTTTTGACCAGATCGACAAACACTTTGATCGTTTTGAACGGGCGATGGACTCTCGCTTCAATCGCCTTGAAGAACGCTTTGATGCCTACCAGCGCGCGACTCTGCAGATGAGCGCCGTGGTCATCGCGGCGTTGATCGGATTCATCGCCACGCAGGTCTGAGCTAGCCGCGCCGGGCGATGAACGAGATCGAGCGGCCGGGCCTGGCGCAGCTGACCGCGAAGCCGTGCTCGCCGGTGGCGCTGAGGCAGCGATAGCCCCCGATCGTGCAGGCGGGCCGCGAGGTGTCGGCCCGGCAGTCGTTCTTGGTGCTCCAGGCGGTGACGACCCCCAGTCCGGCGGCGCAGCGGACACCGGTCACGCGCAGCTCCGCCGCCTTTGCCGCGGTCCCGGCGCATGCTTGCGCCGCGGCGCCGGGGGGCGCGGTCGAGCCCCTCGCTTTATCCGTCGCCCCCGGGTTGCCCTGAGTGCTCTGCTCCGAGGAGGAGGAGCCGCAACCGCCCACCAGCGGCCCGGCAAGACCCAGCGCCAACAGCAGCAGCGCAAGCGACAGCGGGTGGCGGGCCTGCCCCATCGCCCGCCACCCTATCTATCGCGGCGCCGTTCCCTGAAGGCTCTTGTCGGAGGCGGGCTGCATCCCACCGCAGACCGGGCAGTCCGGCTCCGGGATCACCGGCTCGCGTTCGACCTCCATCGTGCGCAGATCGACAATGTGGCCGACGCCGAGGGTCGAAGGCTGGGCCAGGCCGGTGAGGTGGTGCAGCACGTCAAGGCCGATCTGCCCGCCGATCAGGCCGCAGGCCGGTCCCAGCGTCGCCGCCGGCGAGTCTTTGCCGCGCTGCTGTTCGATCGCTACGTCGAAGAGCGGGTAGGTGCGCCGGTAGCCGGCCTCCTGGCAGGCGAAGCAGCCGGTCACTCCCGGCACGTAGAGCGGCCCCACCCGGGCGATCGGCGGGAAGTGGCTCATCGCGATGAAGGGGATCCCCGCCGCGAAGCAGGCCGAGTTAATCCAGCGCTCGATGTCGGAGGCCGGCCAGTCGCAGGCGTCGATGACGAGGTCGTAGCCCTCAATCGTCTCGCTGATCGCCGCTTCGCTGTCGAGTCGTTGCACCCGCGCCTCGACCTTCATCGCCGAGTTGAACCCCTTCAGCCGCTCGGCTGCCGCCTCCGCCTTGAGCCGGCCGATTTCGGCCTCGCTGTAGAGGACCTGGCGGTTGAGGTTGCTCTCCTCGACCCGGTCGAAATCGACGAGGAGCATCTCACCGATCCCGACGCAGGCCAGGTTCAGCGCCGACCAGCCTCCCAGGCCGCCCACGCCCAGCACGGCGATCCGCGATTTTTCGAGCCCTTCCTGGCACTGCGACGGGGTCGGGCCGGTCGAGATGTCGCTGAAGTAGCGCAGCTGGCGATCGAAGCGGGCGACGACGCTGTCGGCGATCAGGTCGTCGTCGGAGGCGTCCTCGACGACACCCAGCTCCTCGAGCTGCGCGAGCAGGTCGCCAACCTCTTCGGCGCCGAACTCCTCGACTAGCTGATCGCGGCTGCGTTTCCCGTCAAGGGCATCGAGCAGGCGTCGCCCCTCCTTGTCGGGATTCTCGATATGGATGTCCGCCCCGGCGCTGGGCCGGAGCAGGTAGAGGTCGCCGTTCGGTGCCTCCATTCGTTGCGTCGTGCGCTTCAGTCGCGGTCGCTTCATTCGATGCCCCTTCTCCTCTTTGGATATCGCTTCAGACCACGCGTTTACTCAAATTAGTTCCGATTAATAATCGGAAGCGAAGATAAACGTCACAATTTCGGTACGTCAATGAACTGACTGGGTACCGCTATCGCCAGCCAAGGAGGAGTGATTGTGGCCGTCAAGACCCTGGACGAGGTCATCGCCGAAGGCCGTCTGAAGCAGATCCTTGACCTGAAATTGATCAAGGCGCTCGCACACGCGATGCGCGGGCACATCCTCGTCGTCCTCAGCGAGCGGATCGTCAGCCCCAACGACATCGCCAAGGAACTGGGCATGGACGTCGCCTACGTCAGCTACCACTTCCGCGTGCTTAGGGACGACTACGGGCTGATCGAGCAGGTCGCAACCAGCAACCGGCGTGGCTTCACGGAGCATTTCTACCGCGGCCATTTCGACGCAGCGACGCTCGAGGTTTTTGGGATCAACGCGGGTTGACTCGCCGTCTAATCGATACGTATCCGTCCTTACTTCGGTACGGAATCTACCTCAGGAGACCGCCGTGGCGGCCAAGAGCACCGGGGAGGTGATCGAGGAGGGGTAGCTCGCTAGTCGGCAAGCTCACGGGCGCGAGAAAAAACGGCATCGAGCATCGGCTCGGTCAGCCGGCCGGTGAAGGTGTTCTGCTGGCTCGGGTGGTAGCAACCGAGCAGGGTCCAGCGTCCGGCTCGAGTCTCGGCGCCGTGCCCGAAACGCGGCCTGGGCTGCGGAATCTCGCCGCCTAGAGCACCTATCGCCCGCAGTGCTCCGTCCCAGGCAAAGCCGCCAAGGGCAACGATTGTGCGGCAGCGATTGAGCAGGAGCAGCTCTCGCTCCAGGTAGGGCAAACAATTGTCGCGCTCCGCTGGCGTCGGGCGGTTGGCTGGTGGAGCGCAGCGGACTACCGCGGTCACGTATGCATCGTCAAGCCGGAGCCCGTCGCCGCGGCGCTCGGAAGTCGGCTGATTGGCATAGCCGGCACGATGCAGGGCCGCATAGAGCCAATCGCCGGAGCGGTCGCCGGTGAACATGCGACCGGTGCGGTTGGCGCCGTTGGCGGCGGGAGCCAGGCCGACGATTGCCAGTCGCGCTTCGGGGTCTCCGAAACCGTCCAGTGGTCGTGCCCAGTAATCCTCGCCCTGGAAGCGCCGCGGCGGGTCGGCAGCGCGCTCCTCTCGCCACTCGACCAGGCGCGGACAGCGCTGGCAAGCGTGGATCTCGGCTGCGAGTGCAGTGAGCTGACCCTGTGCGGCCGACCGGTGCGCTGATCCCATGCGGGAACTGAATCAAGTCCCACTAGTAGATGGGCGAACGCATCGGCGGACCGATCCTCTGACCCTCGAGGATCGGTCCGCAGGCGCCGCTTTGTCGCTAGCGCGACTTGGTTATGGAAAGCGTAGGTACGACGCTCTCCGTCTGCACGATCTTCACCCTGCCTCACCCCCTTCGCAAACGTCAGCTTTTGCGGTTGGGGGTCGCGACCCATCCGGTACAGCGCTTTAGACCAATCGAATGCTGGAAAAAGTTCCAGCATTCGATATTTGCCTCCAAATAGGGCCTTCATGGTTTGGCAATTTGGCTTTGTGTCTAATAGGATGGAGTGGTTCAACGAGGCACAATGAATCGGAGGAAGTCGCTTTGGCCGCAAAGACAAAGACCAAGAAAAAGAAGAACAAGAGTGCTGGCGTAGATCAGCGCTTGGTAAAGGCTCTGGCCCACCCGCTGCGGGTCCAGATCCTGACCATCCTCAACGAGCGGATGGCGAGCCCCAACGAACTCTCAAAGGAGTTGGAGGAGGGCTTGAGCCAAGTCAGCTACCACGTCAAAGTGCTCAAGGACTTCGAATGCATCGAAATGGTCAAAACAGAGCCTCGTCGAGGGGCTGTGGAGCACTATTACAGGGCAACGGCCAGGGCATTCCTCACAGACAACGACTGGCAAACACTGCCTGACTCAGTGAAGCCTGGCGTCAGTTCCTCGGTTATTCAGATGATCATCGAGGATGTTGCTGGGGCGCTGGACGGCGGCACATTTGATGCACGCGACGACCGGCATCTGAGTTGGACCCCTGGGGTCGTCGATGAGCAGGGGTGGAACGAAACGACTGATCTGGTGGCTGAAACGCTCGATCGGGTTATCAAGATTCAAGCCGATAGCGCCAAACGTCTGGCGAAGTCGAAAGAAGATGGGATTCCCGCTACCGCGGTGTTCATGAATTTCGAAGGCCTTCCGGCTGGTGCCAAGCCTGGCCAGGCCAAAAAGGCCAAAGCGAAGAAAACCGCCAAGAAGGCCTAGCACTCAGCACCAAAGCGGCTAGAGCTCCACATATGCTTCCGGCCCATCTATGGGCTTGAAGCGTAAATGCCTCAGCGGGTGGCGGCGCGGCTTCGGTCGCGCCGCTGTCTTTCTGGTTGCCGCCCTGGCGGTGGCCGTCGGCGGTTGCGGGCGCAGCGCCAATGTGGCGGCTGACGACAGCGAAAAGGCGGCCGATGTCGAAGTCCTCAACAACGCCCTCGCTGCCGAACTGACCGTGATCGACGCCTATGGGCGCAGCCTGCCGCTGCTGCGTGGTCGGCGGCTCGCCATTGCGCGCCAGTTTCGCGGCCAGGACCAGGCGCACGTCGACGCGCTGACCAAGTCGATCCGTGGCTTGGGCGGCAAAACCGACGCGGAAGCGAGCGAACTCGAAGATCCGGGTCCGAAGAACCAGGCGGAAGCCCTGTCCCAGCTCTACGAAGAAGAGAACGCCGCGCTCGGCCAGGCCCTGGATGCCGCTTCGCACCTGCAGGTATCCGCTCCCCGCGCCCTCGCCGCCGCCCTCGCCGCCAGCCACGCCCAGCACCTCGTCGTGTTGCGGCAGGCTCTCGGCGCCGCTCAGGTCGCCTCGGTTCCCGAGGCTTTCGAGACGGGCGATCTGCCGCCGCCCCCCGGTAAGGGATGATGCCGGCGTGACCGGGCCCCTCTACGCAATCGGCCGCTTCTGCTCGAGGCATCACTGGCCGACGATCGCGGTCTGGCTGGTGGCCGCCGTGGCTCTGGTCCTCGCCGGTCAGGCCGGCGACAGCAAGACCAACGACAACCTCACCCTTCCCGGCACCGGCTCCACCCTCGCCACCGAACTGCTCGAAGACAACCTGCCCGAACAGGCCTTCGGCAGCAACCCGCTGGTCTTCCAGGCCAAGGCCGGCGCCTCGCTCACCGAACCCAAGTACGCCAACGCGATCAACCAGTCGGTGAAGCGGCTGAACGCGCTGCACGACGTCAACTCGGCCGTCAACCCGCTCAGCCCGCAGGGCGCTCCCTTCCTCAGCAAAGACCGCTCGGTCGCCTACGTGCCCGTGGTGCTCGGCGTCGGCCCTGGCCAGCTGACCGAAGCGCAGGCGCAGGCGGTCCTCAGTGCCGGTGAGCCGGCCGAAGCCGCCGGCCTCAAGGTCTCGGTCGGCGCCTACGTCGGCCAGGCGCTCTCCAAGCCCGACACCGGGATCAGCGACGCGATCGGCATCGCCGCGGCGATCGTCATCCTGCTCTTCGCCTTCGGCACCGCGACCGCGATGGCGCTGCCGATCCTCTCCGCGATCCTCGGCCTCGCCTGCGCGCTCTCGATCATCCGCCTGCTCGAGCACGTCGTCCAGGTGCCCAGCGTCGCCTCGACCCTGGCGACGATGATCGGCCTCGGCGTCGGCATCGACTACGCGCTCTTCATCGTCACCCGTCACAAGCTGCAGCTGGCCGATGGGATGGAGCTGCGCGAGTCGATCGCGCGGGCCACGGCGACGGCCGGCGGCGCCGTCGTCTTCGCCGGCTTCACCGTGGTGATCGCGCTCTGCTCGCTCGCCTTCGCCGGCATCCCCCTGGTCAGCACGCTTGGCTTCACCGCGGCGATCTCGGTGGTAATCGCGGTTACCGCGGCGGCCACGCTGCTGCCGGCGATGCTGGGAGCGCTCGGCCCGCGGATCAACTCGCTGCGCGTGCAGTTCGGCAGCACCCATCCCGACGACAAGAAGCCGCACGGCTGGACCAGGTGGGCGGAAGGCGTCGCCAAGCGGCCCTGGCGCTCTGCCCTCGCCGCCTTGGTGGTGTTGGGGGTGCTCGCCATCCCGATCTTCCAGCTCGAGCTGGGCCAGAACGACATCAGCGCCCTGCCCAAGTCGACGACGGCGCGCCAGGCCTACGACGGCCTCACCCTTGGCTTTGGGCCCGGCGTCAACGGGCCGCTGCTGATCGCCAACGAATTCGACTCGCCGGCCGAAGCCAAACAGGTGCTGCCGGTGCTGGAGAAGGAGATCGCAGCGACGGCCGACGTCGCCCAGGTCTCCGAACCGACGCTCGACAAAGCGGGCACGGTGGCCGTCTTCACGGTGATCTCCAAATCGGCCCCCTGGGCGGACGAGACCGTCAGCCTGGTCGAAAACCTGCGCGAACCGGTAATTCCCCAGGCCCTCGAAGGCACCAAGGCGAAGGCCTACGTCGGCGGCCAAACCGCCGGCTACATCGACCTCGCGACCCAGATCGCAGACAAGCTGCCGCTGATGATCGCGATCGTCGTCGGGCTCAGCTTCGTCGTCCTACTGCTCGCCTTCCGCTCGCTGCTGGTGCCGCTCAAGGCGGCGGCGATGAACCTGCTCTCGGTCGCCGCCGCCTACGGTGTCCTCACCGCCGTCTTCCAGCTCGGTTGGGGCTCCTCGCTGATCGGCCTCGACCACCCGATCCCGATCGTCAGCTTCGTGCCGCTGCTGATGTTCGCGATTCTCTTCGGCCTCTCGATGGACTACGAGGTCTTCCTGCTCACCCGGATGCGCGAGCACTACAAGCAGACCGGCAAAGCCGACCGCGCCGTGATCGAAGGCCTGGCGAACACCGGCCGGGTGATCACCTCGGCGGCGGCGATCATGGTCTGCGTCTTCACCAGCTTCGTCCTCAACGGCAACCCGCTGGTCAAGGAGTTCGGCGTCGGCCTCGCGGTGGCGATCGCGATCGACGCGACCCTGGTGCGCTGTCTGCTGGTGCCGGCGATCATGGTCCTGCTCGACAAGCGAGCCTGGTGGCTCCCCAACTGGATGGAACGCTGGGTCCCCCACATCAGCATCGAGGGCGAGGAATTTTTCGCCGAGCGCGACGCCGCCCTCGCCACCGCCGCCGACGGGCCAAAAACCGGAGCCGGAGTAGCGTTTTCGGCCCGTCGACCCCCGGAGGAGGGGGGCTGAGCGGATGTTTCCGCTCAATTTGCCCAATGCGCTGACGCTGCTTCGCATCCTTGCGGTGCCCGTGGTGGTCGTGGCGCTGCTGGGGGAGACTCCGAATGGGGACGCGCTCGCTGCGGCTGTATTCGCTCTGGCCGCCCTGACCGACGGCCTCGATGGTTACTTCGCCCGCTCGCGCGGGTCGATCACGACCTTCGGCAAGCTGATGGACCCGATCGCCGACAAGCTGCTGATCGTCGCGGCGCTCGTCTCGCTCGTCTCGCTCGACCGGCTCGCCCCCTGGGTGGCGATGGTGATCATCGCCCGCGAGTTCGCGGTCACCGTGATGCGCGTGATCGCCGCCGAGCGCGGCATCGTGATCTCCGCAAGCTGGCTGGGCAAGGTAAAGACGGTCCTGCAGATCGCCGCCGTGATCGCCCTGATCGCCACCAACCCGGCGCCCGCCTGGGTCAACGCTCTCGTCTACCTGGCCGTCGCCGCCACTTTGATCAGCGGCGCCGACTACTTCTTCGGCCTGCGCCGCCGCATCGAGGAAGAGCGGGAGGCCCGCGCCGTGGCCAAAACCAAGCCAAGCCAGTCATAGGGACCGGGCGGATCAGTCGAGCCGGCGGCCCGTCCCACGGCGGCGCAGCCGAGGCTGCCGTGCCGGTCGGCAGAGGCGCCGTCGATCCAAAGGACGCCGTGAATCCCGGACGCCGTGCGATCCCGCCCGCGACCCAAAGAGGCGCCTGCGGTCCCCCATGGGGGCGCCCGGGCGCATTACGTCACACACCCGCGCTCAACCCGCAACACCCAGCGCACCACCCACGCGCCGCCCCCTGGAACAGTCGCCCCATGCCCCAATCCACCCACCCCCATGTGCAACGTCTTTCGGCTCCATCAACACCCCAACGCGTTGCACCCGAGGCGGAGCGACCCCGTCCCACCGAGGTGCAACGTCTTTCGGCGCCCGCGGAGCCGAAACGCGTTACACGGCAAATGGCGACCCTTGCTCTTCGCCGGTTGGCTGAGCGGCAGCACGGCGTCCTCGCCTGGCGCCAACTGGTCGCTCTCGGCCTAACCGAAGGTCAGATCAAGAGTCGGGTCAAGGACGGCCAGCTCGTCCTCTTGCATCGAGGGGTCTTCGCGCTCGGTCATCGGCGTGTCGGGCTCTATGGCGAGTGGATCGCGGCTACGTTTGCCTGCGGTCCGGGCGCCGTTCTCTCCTACGGGACCGCCGCGCAGCTTTGGGGGATACGCGGTTCGCGAAGGCCGATCGAGGTGACTCGTGTCTCAGGTCATCGCCGGCCGCACGGCGTCCGCCTCCACCAGACCAGAACGCTCCCCGACGAGCACGTCACGATTGAGGCCGGCATCCCGGTCACGACCCTCGAGCGAACCCTCCTCGACACCGCCGCCCGCCTGGACGAGCGGCAGCTGGAGCACGATCTGGTCGAGGCAGATCGGAGTCGTCGTCTCCGCTGGCCGAAGCTGTGGCAGGCGATCACCGAGCATGGCCGCGGGCGAAAGGGCACCAGGCGCCTAAAGCGCGTCGCCGCTCGCGCGGACCCACGATTTGCCGACGCGGTCTCCACTTCAGAGGTTGACTTCCTGATCCTCTGTCGAGAAGCGAATTTGAAGATGCCGCAAGTGAACGTCCTGGTCGAGGGCAAGCGCGTCGACTTCTACTGGCCCAAGGAGCGGTTGGTCGTCGAGGCTGATAGCTACGGCTTTCACGGCGACCCCACTGGGTTCGAGCACGACCACCAGTCGACCGTGGATCTGGAAGTGGCCGGCTATCGAGTGCACCGCACTACCTACAAGATGCTCCAAGCCAACCCGCGCCCCTTCCTCAGCCTGGTGTGCAGCTCGCTGGCCCCCTGAAGCGAAGTGCAACGTTTTTCGGCTCCATCAACACCGCAGCGCGTTGCACTTGAGGTGGACCGACCCGGCCTCGCGGAGGTGCAACGTCTTTCGGCGCCCAGAGAGCCGCAAAACGTTGCAGAACGATGGAGCTACTAGGCGGCCGAGGCCGAAGACTCGAGCCACTCGCGCATCGTCGTGTGGTGCTCCTGCTGCTCGCCTGAGGAGAGCTCCTGGCGGAGGTCGCCGAGGGTGCCGTAGCGCTCCGCGACGACGTTGTGGCGGTGGATCGTCTCGAGGTTCTCCTGGCGGGCCATGACGAAGGCCTTGGCCGGCAGGTCGGGGTAGCCCTCGACCACGGCGCGGACCATCTCCCGCACGCAGTCCTCGACGAAGCGGGGCTGCGAATGGGCCTTGGCGACGACGGCGAGCTCGTCGGGGCGCTTCATCAGCTCGTAGATCTCCGAGCTCATCGACCCCTCGACGATCCGCAGCAGCTCCGGCGCATCGATCCAGGCCTCGCCACCCTCGGGGCAGCCGATGTAGAGGGTGCCGATGCCGCGCTGGTTGTGCGTGGCAACCGGTACCGCCTCGATCGCCAGCTCGATCTGCTCGGCGTCGAAGCCGCTGGCGGCAAGGCGTTCCCGGCCCAGCTCGGCGACCATCTCCTGGGCACAGGGACAGGCTGTCATTCCCTGCGCCTGGACCCCGGTCAGCGTCCGCGTTCCCCGCTCGGAGACCACCGCGGTGCCGAACAGCCCGTAGATCTCCTGGGTCGACTGGCCGGTCGCGGGGGTGCTCACCGTCTCTGGGTAGCGCGCCTCGACCGAGACCTCGGCGCGGCGGCCGTGCTGGCGCTCGCGCACCCGCTGGGCGATGTGGGCGGCGAGGATCTCGGCGCGGAAGGCCTCGCCGAGCACGACCTCGTCGATCGCTGCGGCGACGTCCTCCTCGAAACGGGACATGTGGACCCCGGACTGACGCGCGTCGAGGTCGACGAAGCACTCGAAGTTGGCGTGGTAGAGGTTCTCGGTTCCGTCGGCCTTGACCCGGATCACCTTCTCGACCCCGGTCACGCCAACGCGCGAAAGGCTGACCTGAGTTGCCGGCACCGACGCCTGCACGTCGGGGGCGGTGAGCGATGGTGTGAGCGTCGTGCGGGTCGCCACGGCTTATGAAGAGTAAGCAACGGGCACCCTCGACCGCTGCCAGCCGCAGCGAACGCTGAGTTTCTTCTGCCTATACTTCGCCTCGGTCGGAGCGTTGGGGCCGACATCCCCAGGGAGGGGAGAGGTTGCACCGGAGGCAGTGAGATCGAACCGTTGGAGACGGTCCCGCAGGGACTCGATCAGGATTCGGGTGAACAGCCGTTCGCGGAGCCCGAAGAGCTGCGCGGGCTGATCGCGCTGGGCCGCGAGCGCGGCTACCTCACCTTCGAGCAGATCGCCAGCACGCTCGACGAGGTCGAGGTCACCAAGGAGCAGATCTCCGGCCTGCACGCCCACCTGCTCGAGCAGGGCGTCGAAGTGATCGCCGAGGAGGGCGTCGACGCTTATAAGGAAGCGCGGGCGGAGGCGACCAACGGCGCGGCGAAAAAATCCGAGCTGGATCTGACCGTCGAGCCCAGCCTCGACTCGCTGCGGCTCTACCTGCGCTCGATCGGCCAGGTCGACCTGCTCACCGCTGCGCAGGAGGTGGAGCTGGCGAAGCGGATCGAGCGCGGCGACATGCTGGCTAAGCGGCAGATGGTCGAGGCCAACCTGCGGCTGGTGGTCTCGATCGCCAAGGGCTATCTGGGCCGCGGGCTCAGCTTCCTCGACCTGATCCAGGAGGGCTCGCTGGGGTTGATCCGTGCGGTGGAGAAGTTCGATTACCGCCGCGGCTACAAGTTCTCCACCTACGCGACCTGGTGGATTCGCCAGGCGGTGACGCGGGCGATTGCCGACAAGGCGCGGACGATCCGCATCCCCGTCCACATGGTTGAGAAGCTGAACCGGGTCGCTCATGTCGAGCGGGCGCTGGTGCAGTCGCTCGGCCGCGAGCCGGAGCCCTTCGAGATCGCTGACGAGCTGCGCTGGCCGCTGGACGAAGTGCGCGACATCCTCCGCGTTGCCCAGCTGCCGGTCTCACTGGAGAAACCGATCGGCGACGAGGACGAATCGGAGCTCGGCGATTTCGTCGCCGACGATGAAGTCGCCGAGCCCTTCGAGGAAGCCAGCGAGCACCTGCAGCGCGAGGGGGTGCGCAAGGCGCTTGACGCGCTGCCCGAGCGCGAGCGCCAAGTAATCGAGCTGCGCTACGGGCTCTCCGGTCTGGAGCCGCTGACGCTGGAGCAGGTCGGGCAAACCTTTGGCGTCACCCGCGAGCGGATCCGCCAGATCGAGACCAACACGCTGAAGAAGCTGCGCGCTCTCCCCGAGGCGCAAATGCTGCGCGAAGCGTCCTGACGGCCGCTCGGCCCGTCAGGGCTAGCGGGGTTCCAGAACGATGACCGAGGCTTTGCGGTCGAGCTTCTCCTGGTAGTCGTCGAAGCCCGCGTACTGCTCGTTGTGCTTGCGCCAGAGCTCGGCGCGCTCGTCTCCCTCGGCGACGCGGGCGCGGATCGCGTAGCGCTTGCGCCCGACCTCGACTTCGCCCTCTGGGTTGGCCGCGAGGTTGAGCGACCAGGCCGGGACCTTGGCGTTGCCGGCATTGGTGTTGATGACGACGACGTTCTCGCCATCGGCCAGGTAGACGACCGGCGCCGTGCGCTGCTGGCCCGACTTGCGTCCCGTCGTGGTGAGGAGCAGAACCGGCGCGCGGCCGACCTTGCCGCCGATGCGTCCCCCGCTGAGCCGATAGAGCGGCGTATTGAGCTTCCCAGCCCAGCGCAGCCCGGTAGCCCCAAGCGAATTAGAGATCCGCGCAAGCGTGTGGTCGCTGGGCACGCCACGAGTATTCCAGACGCTGACTTCGTCTTTAGTCGCGGTATGCGCGACTAAAGACGAAGTCAGCGTAGAGTGGGGGCGATGGCTGACTCGCATCCGTTTCGCCGGGCCGCTGAAGCCAAGGACGTCGCGCTGATGACGGAGACGCTGCGCGAGGACGTCGAGCTGCACAGCCCGATCCTCTTCCGGGGCTTCGAGGGGCGCGAGGTCGTCGGCCAGGTTCTCACCCACGTCGCCGCCACCCTCGAGGACCTGACCTACGTCGACGAGCTGGCAGAAGGCGACACCGTCGCCCTTCGCTTCAAAGCCCGCGTCGGCGACCGCGAGCTGGAGGGCATCGACTTCCTCGAGCTCGACGAGGACGGCCGCGTCGCCGTCCTCACCGTCTTCATGCGCCCGATGTCCGCTCTCACTGCCTTCAACGAGCGGATGAAAGAGCGGCTCGGGGTTGCGTAGCCCGCCCGGACCGCGCCCTTTAGAATCGTCGCGGTAACCCCGGGGGGAGTGTCCGAGTGGTTAAAGGAGATGCGCTGTAAACGCATTGGCTCTGCCTACACAGGTTCGAATCCTGTCTCCCCCATATGAGTAGCCTCGACGGCCGTGTGGTTGCGATCGCCGGGGTTGCCGGCGGCCTGGGGCCGGTGGTTGCGGAGCGGCTGGCGGCGGCCGGGGCGACGATTGCCGGGGCGGACGTCTCCCAGGAGCACGCCGAGCAGGTCGGCGCCCAGCTGGCGCTGCCGGCCGAGCGCTGGGACGGGCGCGCGGTCGACCTGCTCGACGAGGAGGCGACGCGGGGATGGTGCGCGGCGCTGCTCGAGCGCTTCGGCCGGGTCGACGCGCTGCTGCACCTGGTCGGTGGCTGGCGTGGGGGGCAGCCGCTGCACGAGGAGCCGCTCGAGGATTGGGCGCTGCTGCACGACCTGCTGATCCGCACCGTCCAGCACACCACCCGCGCCTTCCACGACGCGCTGCTTGCCGGTGAGCACGGGCGCTTCGTCCTCGTCTCCGCCAAGCAGGCGCAGGCCCCCTCCAACTCCAACGCCGCCTACGCCGCCGCCAAGGCCGCCGCCGAGGCCTGGACCCTCGCCCTCGCCGACGGCTTCGAAGGCAGCGCCGCCACCGCCAACATCGTCGTCGTCGACGCGATCCTGACGCCGCGCATGCGCGAGGAGAGCCCGGGCGAGGACTTCCCGACCTTCACCCCCGCCGAGGACCTCGCCGACGGGATCGCGTTCCTCTGCTCAGACGCCGCCGAGAAGATGAACGGCCAGCGCCTGTCCTTGACGGCCTCCTAGCTAAGGCCACAAAAGCAAACAAAACTTCAACTTTTGTAAAGTTGCGCGGCCTTTAGTAGGATAAGCCAGTGGAATTCGTTGGCCGGCAGCACGACCTGGACCTCTTGGAGGGCATTCTCGCCAGGGTGCGCGAGACCGAGCGTGGCGCTTTCGTCGCCATGCGCGGGCGTCGTCGGGTCGGTAAGTCCCGCCTTGCCGAGGAGTTCGCACAGAGCTCTGGATGCCCGTACGTCTATTTCACGGCGGTTCAGCAACCGGGCGAGGCCGAGCTGAGTCGCTTTGTCGAGGAGCTCGCCCGCTCGGACGCGCCGCGTGCTGCCGACGTGGCCGCCGGCCTCAGTCCGAGCACCTGGGAGGCCGCGCTCGAGCTCGCTGTCGAGGGCGCCAGCTGGGAGCGGCCGCTGATCCTGATCATCGATGAGTTCCCCTACCTCGCCGCCAAGGACCCCAGCATCGAGGCCGTGTTGCAGAAGGTCTGGGATCGCACTCTGCAGGCAAGGCCGGTGCTGGTTTTGCTGATCGGCTCCGACGAGGCGATGATGAGGGCGTTGACCGAGCAAGGTCGGCCGCTGTATGACCGGCTGCGCGAGATGGTCGTGCGACCGCTGAGCCCGGCGGCCGTCGGCGAGTTGCTCGGGCTCGCCCCGGCGGATGCCCTCGATGCTCAGCTCGTCATCGGCGGCTTCCCGGTCCTCGCCCTAGAGTGGGGAGCCGGTCGCACCAGGGAGGAGTATCTGCGGGACGCGCTCGCCGATCCGACCTCGTTCCTGGTCATCAGCGCCGAGCGCACGCTCAGCGCCGAGTTTCCGGCCCCGGCGTCGCGGGCCGTCCTTGGGGCGATTGGCGCGGGCTCCCGGGCGCACTCGGCAATCTTGGGCAGCACCGGTCTCAGCGCGACAGCGGTCAACGACACGCTCGCGGCGCTGCAGGCCCGCGGAGTCGTCCAGCGCCTGACTCCCTACTCGACCAGATCCGCGCGAAAGACCGTTTGCTGGGAGATCGCCGATCCGTATCTGCGTTTCTGGTTGCGTTTCGTCAACGGCAACATCGATCTGATCGAGCGTGGCCGCGGCGCCCTGCTGGTCGAGGGTTTTGACCGCGGCTGGGCGGCCTACCGTGGCCGGGCGATCGAGCACCTGGTCCGTGAGGCGATCGAGCTGCTGCTGCCCGAAGAGGAGCGTTTCGGCAGCTCCCGCCATGTGGGTGGGTACTGGAATCGCACTGGGACGGTGGAGATCGATCTCGTCGGCGGGGACGCGATCCCGGTGGCGCGGGGGATCGGTTTCGTCGGCTCGATCAAGTGGCGAGAAGACCGACCTTTCAGCCGCGCGGATGCCCTCGAGCTGGCAAAGCACCGCGAGGAGGTTCCGGGCGCCAGCTCGGAGACGCCGCTGGTCGGGGTCAGCTCGCGGGGTTTCGACGACAACACGCCCCTTGACGTGCGCCTTGCTCCCGAGGACCTGATCGCGGCATTCAAGGGAACGCCGCTTACGATGAACCCATGAGCAAGCCGGCCAAAGACGAGATGACGATCCGCGAGCTGGCAGAGCGGACGGGGATGACCGTGCGCAACATCCGCGCCCACCAGACGCGGGGGCTGCTGCCGCCGCCGGTGGTGCGGGGGCGGACCGGCTATTACAACGACGAGCACGTGGCGCGGATCTCGCTGACCCGGGAGATGCAGGCCGACGGGCTCAACCTCGAGGCGATCCGCCGCGTGGTCGAAAGTAGCGAGGGCTCGGCGACCGAGATCGTCGACTTCACCCGCGCCTTGCGGGTCCCCTTTGAGGACGAGGCGCCGGAAATCATCGAGGCGGAGGAGTTGCAGAGCGTCTGGGGGAACGGGGGAGACCCCGACCCGGAGCTGATGCGCCGCGCCGAAAAGCTCGGCATCCTGCGCGCCCTGCCCGACGGGCGGATCGAGGTGATCAGCCCGCGCCTGCAGCGCGCTGCAGTGGCGCTGGCCGAGCTTGGCGTGGGCCCGGAGGGCGCCCTGCAAACGGCCGAGAAACTGCGCCGCCACGCCGATGGCGTTTCCCGCACTTTCGTCGACCTCTTCGTCAAGGAGGTCTGGCAGCCCTTTGACCGTGCCGGCCGTCCCGAGGGCGACTGGCCGAAAGTGCGCGAGGCCCTAGACCGCATGCGCCCTCTTGCCTCCGACGCCCTGCTTGCCGTCTTCCAGTTGGCGATGGGCGAGGCGGTCGAGAAAGCCAGCGAGCGGACCCTGCGAGTTGCCGCCCGCCGCAAACCGTCGCGCAGCGACGGCGCCAAGCCTCGGCGTAAGAGTTCGCGACGGCGCTGAGGCGATTTTCGCCCTCGCTTCCGCTGTGTTCTAGAGAAAACCGGCGCTTCGGGTACCTCGCCTCGCGAGCCCACTTGCCAGCGAGATAACGCCTAAGTACCCATATCGCTGCCTTTAGCAGAGCCATCTCTCGTCGTTTGGGTCCCTGCGCCCGTGTTCTAGGAACAAAACCTTTTTCTTGACGTCCTGAACCACGTCTGTTTCAATCAGGCGTACTTCATGTACGAGACAGTTCAGTTCGCAAAGGGAAGCGAACGAACCTAAAGGGACAAAACCGAGCCTCGAGGAAGCCGCTAAGGGAAGCGGCGGGCAGAGGGGCTCACGGGACACAAGGAGAGAGATCTAGATGTTCTCGACGCTACGCAACCGCTTTGGCATCCCGGGAGTCATCTCGGTCATCGCCCTAGTCTTCGCAATGCTCGGCGGCGCTTATGCCGCCAATAACTCTTCAGGCGGCGGCAAGGCCACCGCCTCAGCCAAGGCCAAGAAGGGCCCGAGGGGTCCCAAGGGCGCTACCGGCCCAGCTGGCCCCGCTGGCCCAGTTGGACCAGCAGGCCCCGCCGGCGCCAACGGTAAAGATGGAGCCAACGGCTCAGCCGGCGCTCAAGGCCCAGCCGGCCCAGCTGGCCCCGCAGGAGCCACCGGTGCCACGGGCGCAACCGGACCGATTGGCCCGACCGGCCCAAGCGGCAGCGGCGGTGGCGGCGGCGGTTGGTCAGACACGCTTCCCGCCGGTAAGACCGAGACCGGTGCCTTCTCAGCTCGGGGCCTTGGCAGTCCAGGTCCCGAACCCACGGTCTTCCCGATCAGCTGGTCGATCCCCCTGACCACTGCGGACGCCGCGGCCATCACCCAACATCTCACCGACGCAGACGGGGATGCGACCTGCACCGGAAGCTCCTCCAACCCCACCGCTCCCCCGGGGACGATCTGCCTCTACGTCATCGAAGAACACAATATGAATGCCGTCGAAGTCTGGCGCACTGGGCTAGAAGGTCCAGGGGTGAGCACGGGCGGTGCCTTCATCTTCCTCGAATTCGCAACGCAAACTAGCGATTTCACCGAGGGCGCCTTCGCGATCACCGCTCCGGCAGGTCCCTAGCCCCACGCACCTAGCAGCAACGGAGATGACTCCAAACGTGGAGAGGAAGAGGTCCCGGATGGCCGAGCAGGTCATCCGGGTCGGGCTCCACGCACCTCAGCAGAAGGAGACGATCGAGTGAGAAGCAAGGCAAACACACACACCACAGCACCTCGGCGGGCCAGCCATATGCGGCCCCTGCTCCTTGCTCTCACCCTGGCCTTGGCGCTCGCGGCGCTAGTCCCGTCTGCAGCCTCAGCGGCGATTACCAGGCCCTACCAGAGCTCCTTCGGCTCCTTTGTTGCTGAAGGTGAAGTTGCCAACCCCCCGGCGCTCGCCGTAGATCAGTCAAACGGCGACGTCTACGCTGTGAGAACGAAGCGTCTCCAATCGCAAATTGCAGCGGTCGAGCGCTTCGACTCCAGTGGCTCCCCCAAGAACTTCACCGCCGGTCCTTACGCCGGTACTAACGCTCTCTCCGGCCTAGCCCGGCGGAACAGCCAGCGGCTGAGCGTAGCGATCGACAACTCCGGCGGCCCGCTCGACGGTGATATCTACGTTTTGTCGGAGGAACCCGTCCCCCCTCCCAGCATCTTCCGCTATGAAGTCAAGGTCTTCGCGCCGAGCGGCGAACCCCTCGGCTCCCTTAGCGGCTCGGGCACGATCGCAGGTGAATTCGACACAACTAATCGCCCCTGCGACGTAACCGTTGACCAGTCAAACGGCGATCTCTTCATCGCCAAACAGGGCGCGATCTACCGCTACAGCCCCAAATCGCCCAGCGGGGAAATCAACGACGCCGACTACACGGTGACGGGGATCGGTGGCGTCCAGGCTGATTGTGGCGGCCTGGGGATCAGCTCGGGCAGCGTGTATGCCGGCAATTCCAACTCTGGCGCCCTGCGCAAATACCCGCTGGCGAGCTTCTCGGCAGCAGTGCCGCAGCTTGCCGAAGTGGAACCGATCCCCGGCATAGGGGGCGTAACCGGCCTCGGCGTCGATCCGAAGACCGGTGAAATCTACGTCGACCGCGGCAACCGGGTGACCGTCCTCGACCCGGCCACCGACTCCCCGACCTACAGCTTCGGGTTCCATGCCTACTTCGATGAATCCAAGGCGGTTGCGGTCAAGAGCGCTCCCTCGGGCCCAGCCAGCGCCGTCTACGTCGCCGATCCGGTCAGCCACGAGGTCGACGTCTTCGGCGCACCGAGCAACGTGCCGGTCTTCACGCATCCCGAGGTGGCGAGCTTTGGCTCCGATGGCAGTGCCGCCAGCTCCTTCTCCGAACTGGACCAGCTCGGCTTCGACCAGGCCGGGCAAAAGCTCTACGCCCTCGATGACAAAACACCGGGGATCTACGGCTTCGATGCCTCCGCGCCACCCGTTTTCCCCGGCCTCAGCGGCTTCACGCCGCTGGGCACCGCACCCGTCGGCAATTCAACTCAAAGCAGCGCCAAGCCAGGCCTTGCCGTCGACAACAGCGGCCTTGGTTCGGCCGGCAACCTCTACCTCACCTCAGCGGAAACCAACCTGCTCTACGGCTTCAACCCCTCCGCGGCGCCGCTCGGCGGCTTCCCGGTCGATTCGGAAGTAAGCCCTGGCGCCCCCAACGGCTCGCCCAAAAACCTTTGCGGCACCGCCGTGGACTCCGCTGGGCACGTCTGGGTGGCCAACTCAGCCAGCAATCAATTCCTCGAGTACAGCTCCTCGGGTGCCTTCATCGGCGCCACCCCCTCAATCGTCACGCCAGAGGTGCAACAGCTCGTCATCCGCGCCACCTCCGGTCAGTTCAAACTCAGCTTCGGCGGCGGCACGAGCCCCAACCTGCCCTTCAACGCCACCGCGGCAGCGGTCCAGGCTGCGCTTGAGGCATTGCCCGGGATCGGCGCCGGCAACGTCGCCGTCAGCGGCGGCCCTGGCGACGCCACTGGTTCCTCGCCCTACGTGATCAGCTTCCAAGGCACTCTTGCCACCACCGACGTCCCTCCGATCGGAGCCGCCGACGGGTCCACTCCCCTGGAAGGCGGCTTGGTCGCCGAAGGGACCACCCCCGTGGAACCCGGCAGAGGCGCCGCTCTGGACACCACGACCCCCGCCGCCCCCGCCTCCCCCTGTCGCCTCGCCTTCGACTCCAACGACAACCTCTATGTAGTCATTGGCAGCGACGGCAAGAAGGTCTGGCGCTACAGCGCCGCAAGCAGCTATGCGAGCGCCACCCAGGTCGACCCCGCGCTCTTCCCCCAATCGATTGCCGTCGACCCCTCCAACAACCACCTCTACGTCGCCCACCTCAGCTGGGTCGACGAGTACGACAGCGTCGGCAGCTTCGTCGAAGAGTTCGCCACCGACTTGACGAACATCACGGGCATCACCGTCGACGAAAACAACGGCAACGTCTACGTCGCCGCCGACAACAAGATCCACGTCCTCGGCCCCCGCGTCCTGCGCCCCGACCTGGCGATCGATCCCGCCAGCGCGGTCACCAACACCTCGGCGACTCTCAGCGGCACGATCGGCGCCCAGGGACTCGCGGTCAGCGACTGTCACTTCGAGTACGTGCGCGAAGCGGCCTTCGGGGCCAGCGGCTTCAGCGACCTGAGCTCGGGTGGCAGCGTGCCGTGCAGCCCCGCCGCAGGCTCGATCCCGGTCGATACCGAACTTCACTCGGTCAGCGCTTCGATCACGGGGCTGAGCAGGAACGTGGCCTACCGCTTCCGCCTCGTCGCCACCAACACCAACGGCCCGAGCGCCACCGAAGCTCTCGGCTTTGAAACAGTGGGTCCGCCACTGGTCGAGACCACCGGCTCGCCGGTGAGGACGATGACCACGGCTCGCCTCGATTCCCGCGTTGATCCGCGCGGTGCTGCTGCCACCTACTACTTCGAATATGGCGATCAGGGCCCATGTGACACCAACCCCTGTACTTCCACGGAACCCCACCCGGCTGGCTCGGGCGATGAATTCGAGCTCGTCTCCCAGCAGCTCGAAGGCCTGCAGCCGGGCGTCACCTACCACTACCGGGTCCTCGCCGACAACGGCAACCCAGACGGACCGGTCGCCGGAGAGGACATGACTCTCACCACCTTCGCCTCAGAACCGGTGCTCTCCCACGGCCACCTGCCCGGGCCTCCAGGATCAGACCGCGCCTGGGAGCTGGCCAGCGCTCCCGATACGAGCGGCAACCCGGTGGGAGGGTTTGCCAACGAAAAGTTCTCGATCTCCGACAACGGTGACCGCGCCGTCTACGGCGTCTTCGGCGGCACCCCGGACTCCGAGACGGGGACCACCAACACGATGCTCTTCGCCGAACGCACGCCCTCGGGCTGGAAGACGAAGGCGATCCTCCCCAGTCGAGATGAGGCCAACGAATCCGAATGGACCGTCCCCTACGGCCCCAGGGACCTCTCGGTGATGATCTCCCGCAACCGCCCCTTCTCCACCAACGGTAAGTTCACGTTTTGGCGGCTGACCCCTAACAGCCCGGCGCAGCGGCTAGAAGGCCACTCCGAATCGCCGCAGGAGGCCGGCTTGGTGGGGGTCTCGGAAAACTCCGAACCGACGGTAGTGGCCAACCTGGAAGGGACGTGGGATCCGAATTACCCCCTCCCATCCAACGCCGGGAACATCTACGACATCAGCTCAGGGCAGCCAAGGCTGATCGGCCTGCTGCCCGACGGCAGCGTTCCGCCCTGCGGGGCGGGGGCCGTGGGAGCGGCAAGGACGCGCCTTTCGCACGCGGTCTCCGCCGACGGCTCATTGGTCTTCTTCCAAATCCAGAGCGGCCTCTGCAGCGCTGCGCCTGCTCAGCTCTACATGCGCAACATCGACGCCGAAACGACCACACGCATATCCACCCCGCCGGTCTCGGGCCCCGAATGCGCTGCCAACTTCATCAAGTCGACTCCCGACGCCGCCTTCTTCTATACCCAAAACCGCCTGGTGGCGAAGGACGCCGAGCCGGCCAAATGTGTTGATCCAAACAGCGGCCAGAAAAGCAGCGCCGACATCTACCGCTATGACCTCGACGACGGGAGCCTGGACTGCGTCACCTGCGTGGTTCCCGGAGTGCAGGCCGGGGTACTGGGATCGAGCAACGACACAGTCGGCATATCCAAAGACGGCTCGCGGGTCTACTTCGCCTCCGCCAACCGCCTGCTCCCAGGCGCCGCCCCCAAAGAAGGTATCTACCGGGTCGACGTGGCAAGCGGCGACCTCGCCTACGTGGCCTTTACCGGGGCGCGCATTGGCAGCGTCGCCTACTCCAACTTGAGCAGTGACGGCTCGGTGGCGGTGTTCGAGGCCAGCAGCCCGAGCCTGAACGCGCTGGGCGGCCAGCAGAATGCCGGCACCCGCCAGTACTACCGCTACGACGACCGCGACCGCTCGCTGATCTGCGTCTCCTGCCCGGCGGACGGCTCGGCGCCGAGGGGCCTGGTTCCCCAAGTCGGCCCCAGCGGAGATGGGCCCGGGGCCAACGTAGGCGCGCTCAGCGCCGACGGCGAAGACTTCGCCTTCACGACGCCGACGGCGCTTCTCGGCGCCGATCAGAACACCGCCGGGGCGGGACAGGAAGCAGAAGCCGGCGGAGATATCTACGAGTGGCGCGGCGGGCGGCTGCTGCTGGTCAGCGACGGCTTGATCAACCGGCCCGCGGGCCGCTCCCCCCACGTAATCGGCATCACCCCCAGCGGCCAGGACATCTTCTTCCTCGAGGCCGCCCAGCTCACCCACGACGCCCTGGACGGCTATACCCGCCTCTATGACGCCCGGATAGGCGGCGGCTTTGAATTCCCACCACCGCCGAAGCCCTGTCCGCTGGAGGTATGCCAGGGCATCCCCAAGGGAGCGCCCGAAGAACAGGCGCCGGGCTCGGCGACGATTGCCGGGGTGGGCAACGCAACAACGGTGCAGAAGAAGTCGAAGGCGAAGAAGAAGCACCAGAAAAAACACCACAAGAAAGCCAAGAAAACGCACCACAAAGCCAACGCCAACCGGGGGGCAGGACGATGAGCATGGGACGACGTTTGATCTCAACCGCGGCCCTGGCCCTTTGCGCGATTGGACTGCTGGGCGCGGCAAGCGCCTCGGCGGCTCCGATCTGGAACCTCGACCTGCATCACAGCCAGACGCACTTTCCGCCGGGAGGCGAAGGCCAGTACTGGGTCGACGTCGAAAACGTTGGCACTACTGCCAGCTCGGGGCCGCTGACCCTGAAGATCGAACTGCCAACCGGGATCACCCGCAAGGGGCTGCTTCACTTCGCGATCTTCGGCAACGGGGGCACCGATTTGGAATGGAAATGTCCGGGAGTGGTGAACGCGAAATCGTTCACCTGCACCTCGACCGGATCGGTCCCGGCCAATGGAATCAGCCTCTACTTCGGGGTAACGGTGAAAGTCGCCGCTAGCGCCGAAGGAACGTTGATCACGACGGCCAAACTCGAAGGCGGCGGCGCCGCCATTCCGGCGACTACCGAAGAGCCGACCGAAATCAGCCCCGAAGCGGCTCCCTTCGGCGTCGTGGCATCGAGCTTTACGCCCGACTTCCTGCAGGCAGACGCCCACACCCCAGAGCGCGAAGCCGGCTCGCATCCCGCGCTCTTCCCGGTTCCCTTTGACTTCAACACCTTCGTCCCCGACCCGGGCTTTCCGCTGGTCACCCAGGAGTCCGAAACCATCCGCGACCTGCACGTCGACCTGCCGCCGGGCTTCATCGGCAACCCCTCGGCGGTGGGCGAATGCACCCAGGCGGAATTCCTCTCCGAAGTGTGCCCGAACTCCAGTCTGGTTGGCCAGCAGCTGGTTAGGCTCTTTCCGATCTCGGGAGGAACGGAAGAACAATATATGACGCGAACGCCCGTCTACAACCTCTCGCATCCGCGCGGCACGATCACCGACCTGGCCTTCTACATCGCCGGCAACCCCGTCCACATCAAAGTCTCGCTCGATCCTGCCAACCGCTACGCGATCACCTCAGATGTGCCGGCGATCAACGAGACCCTGCCGCCGTACACCCAGAAGCTGACCCTCTGGGGGGTCCCGGCCTACCACACCACCACCGACGCGACGCCTCGACCCTTCCTCGCGGTCCCATCGCAGTGTGAATCCGACAACAGCTTCCGCTTGCACCACTACGACTCCTGGCAGAACAAGGGCGTCTACGGCCCCGACATCAACTACACCCTGCCGGGGAAGATGACCGACTGCGACAAACCAAGGTTTGAACCCGACGTCGAAATCGAACCGACCGGCAAGCAGGCGAACACGCCGACCGGGCTCGACGTCCACGTCAAGATCGCCCAGAACGAAAACCCGAATGCCCTGGCCACTCCTCCGGTCAAGCGCTTCACCGTGACCCTGCCCGAAGGAATGTCGTTCTCGCCGTCCTTTGCCGACGGCCTGAAGAGCTGCACGCTGGCCCAGATGCAGCTCGGCAACAACGATCCAGTCGACTGCCCTGACGCCTCGCGGATCGGCGAAGTCTCACTGCACACGCCACTGCTCCCCAAATCGGCGGAAGGCTCGATGTACTTGGCCGCCCAGCACGATAACCCCTACAACTCGACCTTCGCCCTGCTGCTGGTTCTGCACGACACAGAAGAACGCGGTGCTTTGATCAAGATCCCCGGAAGGATCGACGTCGATGAAACAACCGGGCAGATCGTCACGACGTTCAACGAAACCCCGCAGTTCCCCTTCGACGACCTGACCCTGAAATTCCGCTCAGGTCCGAGGGCTCCACTGGTGAGCCCGCCGACCTGCGGCAAGCAGACGATCGGGATCGAAGTGGCCTCCTACGCCCAGCCGCTGAAACCGGTCGATGCCTCCAATCACTATGAGGTAACCGAAGGGCCCAATGGCACACCCTGTCCGCCGGACTCCCCGCACCGGCCCTTCAGCCCGAGGTTTTCTGGCGGCACGCTCAACCCGGTCGCAGGTGCCTACTCGACCTTCCTCTTCCGCCTCTCCCGAGACGACCAGGAACAGGAACTGAGCCAGGTGACCTCGGTCCTGCCCCCAGGGCTGGTGGCGAAGATCGCCGGCATCCCGCTCTGCCCCGAGCAGGCGATTGCCTCGATCTCCACGGCAGAGGGCGCCGGTGCCCAGGAGCTCGCCCATCCGGCTTGTCCTGCCGCATCGCAGATCGGCACCGTCTCGGCAGGCCTCGGGGCGGGCCCAGGCCCCAACTACTTCCCCGGCAAGGTCTACCTCGCCGGCCCATATAAAGGCGCCCAGTTGAGCCTGGCAGTGGTGGCCCCAGGAATCGCTGGTCCCTTCGACCTCGGCAACGTCGTCGTCAGGGCGGCCCTTCACGTCGATCCCGAGACAGCCCAGGTCACCGCGATCTCCGATCCCTTCCCGACGATCCTCCACGGAGTGATCCTCAGGGTCAGGGACGTGAGGCTGCGGGTTGATCGACCCAACACGACGATCAACCCGACCAGCTGCGCTCCCAAGTCCGTAAACGGCCAGATCTCCGGCGTGGGAGGAGCGATCTTCAACGCCTCGGTCCCCTTCCAGGTTGGTAACTGCGCCAGCCTGGGCTTCAAACCGCAGCTCGACTTCCGCCTCTTCGGCGGCACCCACAGAGGCTCGCACCCGAAGTTCAGGGCGACCCTGCACATGCCCCAGGGCGGAGCCAACATCGCCGCGGCATCGGTCGCGTTGCCCCACTCCGAGTTCCTCGACCAAGGCCACATCGGCACCGTCTGCACCAGGGTGCAGTTCGCCGCCAACGCCTGCCCGGCGGCATCGATCTACGGGACGGTCTCGGCAAAGACGCCGCTGCTCGACGAAACGCTGAGTGGCCCGATCTACCTGCGCTCCTCCAACCACCCCCTGCCCGAC